>WNGG01000233.1_pt1 | contig 74835 bp, 76 predicted proteins | sample 5400661 | NCBI WGS metagenome assembly WNGG01 (sample SAMN13153372, study PRJNA577476) | soil metagenome | isolation source: 100 cm soil or saprolite under Garry oak tree replicate 1 | place: USA:California | collected 2016-06-15
GGCCGCTGTCATGGCGGTCTCGGGGTGGTGAGGCTGTAGTTCCATTCGGGGTGCCAGTCGTGGCGGCGGAGGCGCCGGCTCTGCTCGAGGTCGCGCATCTCACTGTCGCGGATCTTGATGCCCTTGGGGTACTGGCCGGGGTCGAGTCCGGCGGCGACGGTCAGGCCGGTGCGGGTGCGCGTGTTCGCGATCAGGCTGACGATGACTTCGTGGCTGGTCAGCGGCCGGCCGCGCCAGTTCATCGAGATGTGGCTGAACAGCCGGTGCTCGATCTTGTTCCACTTGGAGGTGCCGGGCGGGAAGTGGCAGACGGTGATCTCCAGCCCGGTCTGGGCGGCCAGCGCCGCAAGCTCGGTCTCCCGCAGCCGGGTCCGGTAGCCGTCAGTCCCGCCGCCTCCGGCGCAGATCAGCAGCCGCGTGGCGGCGGGGCAGGCGGGCTGCCCGGCGTTCTGCCACCAGGTGCGGATCGTCTGGACCGCGAACGCGGCGGTGTCGTGGTCGGTGCCCACGCTGACCCACCCGGCGTCGGCGGCGATGTCGTACACCCCGCAGGGCGTAACCTTGCCCAGCTCCTTGTCCTTGAAGTCATGCACGTTCACCCGCTCGGGGTCGCCCCCGGGCCGCCATTCCCGCCCGCCGTTCCTGAAGTTGCCCGCGTTCTCTTTCTTCTTGGCGTCCACGCTGACCACCGGCTGGCCGGCCGCCATGTGGGCGGCGGCCCGGGCATTGATGTACCGGAACTGGGCGTCCCGGTCCGGGTGCTGGCCGCCTTCGGCCGCCTTGGCGTTGCCCTGCAGGCTGAAATGCTCCTCGCGCAGCAGCCTGGCCACCGTGGGCGCCGACACCTGGTGCCCGGCGGCGGCCAGCGCGGCGGCCAGGTTCCGCAGCGACAGCGTCGTCCACCGCAGCGGCGACTCCGGATCCCCCCGCGAACCCGGCTCCACCAGCCCCAGCAGCGCCTCCATCACACCCGGGTCGGTCTCGGTCACGCTCTTGCGGCCCCCGCCCGGCGCCCGCGCCCGCCCCAGCGGCTCGCCGCCGGCCTCCAGCTCGGCGACCCCGGCCGAGACGGTCACCGCGCTCACCCCCGCCGCCTCCGCCACCGCCTTGATCCCGCCGTGGCCCAGCGACCGCGCCTCCGCGCCCATCGCCAGCCGCCGCTGCCGCTCATCCAGGTGCGGCAGCAGCGCGGCGAACTTGGCCGCCAGTCCCTCCACCACGTCCACGGCAACGGCCATACCACAAGCATGCCCCGTCTCGGAGCATAACTCAAGGTTATTTCTTGACAGGCACTAAGGTCCTGCGTAGCTGCCGTCCTGCTGCCGTCCGCCACCCTGCAGAATGAGCTCCACACCTGCGGTCGCCCAGTCCAGAGCACCGGCCAAGTCAGACTGCTCGACCAGCAACTCGGTGATCATGTCGCAGGCACGGGAATCGGACCTGCCCTCCGACCGCATCGTCTCGATCAGCGCATAGCCCTCGTCCGTGCTGCCCATCTGGAACAGCGCCCGACACAGCGACGCGCGCGGGTCGATGTCCACCGGCCCGCCGTCGGCGATCGCCTCGCGGAAGCCCTCAGCGGCGGCGCGCGGATCGTCGGCAAGCAGCCACTGCTCGCCTGCCCTGATGTACGCCTCGGCACGCGGCATCGACTCGGTCTGGATGCCGGTGGCTGCCAGAGTGGCCATCCGCTCGGCCGCCGACTTATGGTCGCCAGTAAGGGCCGCGTCGAATTCGATCGCATCGAATTCGTCACGACTCAGCACTGCCACGTCACCAACGTACCCATCAGCCAGCGACTTCCAACGCGGGGGTAAGGTCCGACGTGCCCGTTACCGCCTGGCACTTTCCAGCGCGTCCCAGAATCCGCGGCGCAGGGAATGGCGCACCTCGTCGTGGAGCAGCGAGTCAATCGGAAGCACCGACCCTTGCAGCAACCTCGCCTCAAGGTCAGACGGCATCCTCGGCTTGCGGGCGAGCACAGCCTCGAGCCACAGGCCGGGGGCGTCCCTGCCCACCGACTCGCCGAAGCTGTACCCCTCGCCGTGTGCCGCCTTGACGGCTTCGGACAGCGAGATGGCGACGGGCTGCGGCGCGCGGACGGCCGGCAGCGCGGAGATCGGCTGTGCCGCCTGGGCCAACGGGAGCGCGGAGGGCTGAGGCTGGGCCGGGTACTGCTGGAACGGTGGCGCGTTCCCGTAAGCCTGTTGGGCGTACGGCTCTCGTGCCCGCTGGTCCTGGTGTGCCGGTCCGGGCTGCCCCTGGAAGAAGGCCTGCTCGGGTGAGCCGTAGAGTTGCTGGGCTTGACCCCCTGCCGAGCCGGCGTCGTATCCCGCGGGACTACCGCCGGTGAACACGTTGCCGCGCTGATCGGGTGTGCGGTATCCGCTCGATCCCGCTCCGTTTGGTGCGCTCCCGTTGACCGCGCTGCCGTTGATCCCGTTGCCGCCAAGAGGTACGCCGTTGAGAGGCGCGCCGTTCTGAGCAGGGCCGTTCATACCCGTCCTGTTCGGGCCCGCGCTGATCGGGCCCGCGCTGCTCGGATCGCTGCCGCCAGGAGCGAAGCCATTCTGCGCGCCTACAATCTGGAAGCCGCTCACCGAGCCGCTGTAGCCCGAGCCGAGCGGCCTAGCGCCATTCTGGTAACCGTCTGCCGAGCCGTACTGTCCGGTGCTCTGCGGTGCCGGGCCGTGCTGCCCCGTGCCCTGCGGCCTAGAGTCGTGCTGGCCCGCGCTGTGCTGGCCGGCGCTGTGCTGGCCGGCGCTGTGCTGGCCGACGCTGTGCTGGCCCGTGCCTTGCGGCCTAGAGTCATGCTGGCCGGCGACGTGTTGGCTGACACTGTGCTGGCCAGAACCGGTCTGTCCCGGGCCATTCTGGTAGCCGCCCTGGAGCCCGCCCGGCGGCATCCCGTTGCTGGTCGGCCCGGCATGGTAGCTGCTCGGTATGGCAGTGGCTGGCAGGCCGCCCGCCCCAGGGCCGGGATAACCGCCTGGTGCCGAGCCGTTCTGGTAACTCCTGGCCGGGTATCCGGCCGAGGCGCCCCCCTGGCCCACCGCACCCTGGCCGGCCGCACCCTGGCCGGCCGCACCCTGGCCGGCCGCACCCTGGCCGGCCGCACCCTGGCCGGCCGCACCCTGGCCGGCCGCATCCTGATTGGCTGGACCCTGACCGGGCCGGTCCTGCTGGCTGCTCAAGCTCGCATGCTGAGGTCCGGCACCAGACGGGCCGGCGCCGTCCTGGTAGTTCGCCGCCAGGGCGGAGTTCTGGTAACCGGCCGGGCCTGCGCCGGTCTGCCCCACGCCGGTCTCGTAGCCGCCGTGCGCCTGTGCGCCGTTCGGTCCTGAGCCGCCCTGGTAGCCGGCCTGCGGCCCAGCGTTGTACGACGCGGCACCTTGCGAGTTGCCGACCGCGGCGGAGCCGCTGGCCGACCCGGCGGTATCCTGCGCCGCGGGACCGCTGGCCGAGCCGGCCTGGTAGCTGCCCGCCGCAGCGCCCGCTTGGGCCGTCGCGCCGTCCGCTGGTGCGCCGGGCGCGTACCCACGCTGGCCGGTTCGGCCGGTTCCGCTCGGTGCCTTACCGCCGTGCGCCGTGCCGTCGTGGTAAGCGCCACCCTGGCCAGGGCTGGCAGACGACGCCCCGCCCGGCGCCGCGTGCTGCCGCAAACCGGAGTCGTGGGCCGCGTGCTGCGGCGCGCCAGAGTCGTGGGCCGCGTGCTGCGGCACGCCGGACCCGTGCCCGCCGTACGGCGCCTGGCCTCCAGGCTGTGCCGTGCCGCCGGCCTGTCCGTCGGCCCCGGCAGGCTCGGCACCGCGCTGCGACGGCTGGCCGTCCGCCGCGGCCTGCGGACCAGCCTGCCCTGACGGCGCACCATCCTGGGCAACGGCACCGGCACCGTGATAGTCGTTCCCTCGCCCCGCCGCCGCGCTCGCGTACGGTTGCGCGGCCGAGCCGTAGTCGGAGCCGACCGGGGCCTGGTAGGCGCTACTCGGTGCGGGCAGCGCTGCCGCCGGAAGTCCGTGCCTGGTCGTCGCGCCGATCAGCGAGCCATTGCCGTCCGCCATCGCGTGAGCGCCGTAGCCGGCCGCCGCGTGCTGCTCCTCGGGTGCCACAGGCTCGGCGCCGCGGATCAGGTCGACGAACGGCCGGAGATGCACCCCCGAGATCTCCACGATGTCGTCGCACTCCTGGCGCAGCGGCTGCGGGATGGTCCAGCCCCCGTCCGACGCGATATGCAGGATGACGACGCGAAGTCCGAGATCCTGCACGTCAGAAACAATCTCGGCCAGGTGCTCGTCAGCGCTAGCGATGAACGCATCGGCGATCGCGCCGCTCTTCGCGAGGGTCACCAGGTCGCGCTGCAGCTGGCTCTCGATGCCCTCGCGCCTGCCCGGCCTGGTACTGACCAGCCGGAGCTTGAGGCCGGGCATCTCGGCCAGCGCGTCGTGCTCGGCTGTGCGGCGCCCTTCGGCGGTCTCATACCAGTAACAACGCAGGACAGGCAGTCCGGTCCTGTCCCTTGCCAGCCCGGCGAGCAGCTTGAGCAGTCCTGCGTGGTCCCACGACACGGAGTCGCGACGGCGCGTGCCATGAACGGCCATGGCGCCATCTGCAAGGGCATAGCCTGCATCGACGAACAGCGCACAGCGATCCACGCGACACCATCCTTTCCCCTGACGCGAGACGTTACCAGCGCCTAGCGGCCTTCGTGACCTATAGCGCAGATCACAGGCCTAGTAGGCCGGTCTGGCTAAGGGCGTGGTTGGCGTGCTGACGACAATTCGCTGACCCGATCGCGGCGCGGCGTTCCCAGCCGATTCGCGGGCTCGGCCTTCCGGCGCCGGACGCTAAGCGATGCCGAGGGAAATGCACCGATATGGCCGTACCGGATCGCCGGCGATGCCGGGCGCCGCGGCGGAGGAGTGCCCGCCGGGCACCGGGCTGCCTGCCGTTAGGCTCGATGACGTGAGCGACCGCGCCAAGCTGCTTGCCCAGATCCTGGCGAAGGCGGTGATCCACGGCGCCGTCACGCTGTCCTCGGGCCAGCAGGCCGACTGGTACGTGGATCTGCGCCGAGTGCTGCTCGACGGGGCAGCGGCACGCCTGGCCGGGCGGGTCATGCTCGATCTCACCGGCGGCCTGACCTTCGCGGCCGTCGGCGGCCTGACACTCGGGGCGGACCCCGTCGCGGCCGCGATGATGCATGCCGCGGCCGAGCAAGGCAGGCCGTTGAACGCGTTCATCGTGCGCAAGGAGGGTAAGGCGCACGGCCTGCAGCGCAGGATCGAGGGTCCAGATGTCGCTGGGCTGCCCGTGCTTGCCGTGGAGGACACCTCGACGACCGGCAAGTCGGTGCTGGCCGCAGTCGACGCGCTCACCGAGGCCGGCGCCGAGGTCGTAGGAGTCGCCGTCGTGGTCGACCGGGGCGCACGGCAGCTGATCGAAGAGCGCGGCCTGACCTACCTCGCCGCCTTCGACCTGACCGACCTCGGCCTGAGCTGATCGGCAGCGCGGCGACTTGGCCGCTACTCGGTCGGCCACGTCCGGAGCCGAACGACCGCGGCACCGATCGGTCGGAGCCGACCACGGCTCGGGCGCGACCGCGGCTCGGCCGTTCACGCGCGCCGAACCACCGCCCGAGCCGGCCACCGCCCGAGCCGGCCAGCACCCAGGCCGACCTCAGCCATCGGGCTGGCTGAGCTGACTACCCACGCGAACCAGCCACCTCCTGTGCCGTGCGCCGCCGGCGGGAGATACTAGGGAGGCACATCCGACCAGAGGGAGCGACGCGTCATGCCTATCGCGACACCTGAGATCTACGCGCAGATGCTCGACCGAGCGAAGGAGCACGGTTTCGCGTACCCGGCGATCAACGTGACGTCGAGCCAGACACTCAACGCCGCACTGCGGGGATTCGCCGACGCGGGCAGCGACGGCATCATCCAGGTCTCCACGGGCGGCGCCGAGTACCTGTCGGGATCGGTCAAGGACATGGTGACCGGCGCGGTCGCGCTGGCAGAGTACGCCAGCGTGGTCGGGGCCAGGTACCCGGTGCACGTGGCCCTGCACACCGACCACTGCCCCAAGGACAAGCTCGACGGCTACATGCGCCCGCTGGCCCAGATCTCCAAGGAGCGGGTCGCGCGCGGCGAGGAACCTCTCTTCCAGTCCCATATGTGGGACGGCTCGGCCGTGCCGCTCGCGGAGAACCTCGAGATCGCCGCCGATCTGCTCGCCAAGTGTGCCAGCGCCAAGATCGTGATGGAACTGGAGATCGGCGTGGTCGGCGGCGAGGAGGACGGCGTCACCGGCGAGATGAACGAGAAGCTCTACAGCACGCCGGACGACGCGTTGGCGACCGCCAAGGCGCTCGGGCTCGGCGAGCGCGGCCGGTACATGCTCGCGGCCACGTTCGGCAACGTGCACGGCGTATACAAGCCAGGACACGTCAAGCTCCGGCCCTCGATCTTGAAGGACATCCAGGACGCGGTCGGCGCCGCGCACGACAAGACCTCGCCATTCGACCTAGTCTTCCACGGCGGATCGGGATCCGAGCTCAGCCAGATACGCGAGGCCATCTCGTACGGCGTGGTCAAGATGAACGTCGACACCGACACCCAGTACGCGTTCACTCGACCGGTAGCCGGTCATATGTTTGCCAACTACGACGGCGTGCTGAAGGTCGACGGCGACGTCGGCAACAAGAAGGCCTACGACCCTCGGTCTTGGGGCAAGGCCGCGGAGGCGGGGATGGCCGCCCGCGTGGTTCACGCCTGCGAGGACCTGCTCTCGGCCGGCAAGCAGCTCGGCTGAGGCGGCGGGGGCGAGGGCTGGATCGGCACATCCGGGCCGAGAACCGGCCGGGACGGCGCCGCCTAGTCTCGTTTCGCCCAGTCCCGTCTCGGTGCTCAGGCCGCAGGATCCCGCAGCCGGGCGCTGCGGCCGAAGGCCGACCTGATCGACTCGATCACCTCGGCGGGCGCGCTTGTCAGCTCCCGCCAGGAGAAGTGGACGACCTCGAACCCTGCTGCGCGCAGTTCGGCGTCTCGCCGCAGTTGCTTGCGAGCGCGATCCGGATCCTCGTACTTGAACGCGCCGTCGGCCTCGGCGATCGTCCGCTGCGCGTCCCAGAGGAAGTCGACCCGGCCGATCGTATGACCGTTCCCGCTGATCCAGACTTGCAGCAGCGGCACGGGCAGCCCGCCGTCCCTAAAGGCCACGCGAGCGATCGACTCGAACGGCGACTCGGCTCGCGGATCGCTGAAGCCGACCACCCGCCTGGCCTTGCCGATGCCGGGCCACCGCGCGCAGTCCCACAGCACGCCGCCGAGCTCGGCCATGGAGGTCTGCTCGGAGTACAGCGCCGAGTCGGCCACCACCACGCCGGACGTGAACGGCAGGACCCTGGCTAGATCGATCACCGTCCGCGCGACCGAGGTAACCGGGATCCCGTTCTTGACGGATACGTGCGGCGGAGGCATCTGGGCGATACGCAGGCCGATACCGTTGCGGCGAGTCCGGCTCCCGGCCATTCCAGGCGGCCGGCTGACCGCGACGACGTTCGCAGGCGGCGGTTCGAGGAGAGCGAGCCCGTGCACGATCGCGGCGTCATGATGGCTTCCGACAGCCCCTTCGCCCGAGATGGCAACGGCCGCGGCCAGGCGCAGAACGCGTTCGGCGCGCTGATCACCTGCCGCCGACGCGGCCAGGTCGGCCCTGGCATAGACACCCCGGCCGAGCGGCAGCAGATCACCACGTCTGACGAGGCCCCGGACGCCGGTGCGCGAGACACCCGCGTCGCGCAGCTCGGCAGCGGTCGCAATACCAGCTAATCTTCGCGATTCCGGCAGCTGATCGAGTTTCATGGGAGTAAGGCTTGCAGGGCCGACTGACATACCATTACGTGGCGTCAATCTGGTGTCCGACTTGTGAGCTTTGCGGAGCCACAAGTAGTGATATGTCTCGTCGGCGGGGTGCGCGGAGCCCCAAGGCGTAGGCGGGATCACCAGCCGCGGGCGGGATCACAGCCCGCTGTCGGGAGCACCGGCCGTGCGGGCGGAGGCGGCGGTCTGACACCCCGCCGGCCCGAGCCGCCGGCCCGATCCGTCCGACACGCCGCCGGCGAGCCGCCGGCCCGATACCGACGCTCAGCTCGACCAGGGCGTCACATCGCCGTGGGCTGGGCGGCAGGATGGAACCATGACGCACCAGAACCTGTTCGCGAGCGCGACGCCGCCGCCGACGTATCTGCCCGAGAACGCCGAGGCAGCCGCGGCGCTGCGCGGTGGCGAGGATCCAGCCTCGGTTGCCGCCCGGTTCCCGTCGTTCTGCGCGGCCTGGGCGGAGCTGGCCTCGCAGGCGCTGGACAAAGACCCGGTCACGGCCTACGCGTACGCCAGGACCGGCTATCACCGCGGGCTTGACCAACTGCGCCGGGCGGGCTGGCGCGGCAACGGCCCCATTCCGTGGGAGCACGAGCCGAACCAGGGCTTCCTCCGCTCCCTCTACCTGCTCGGCGCCGCAGCGGCGGCGCTCGGCGAGGACGGCGAGGCCGCCAGGACCGACGATTTCCTCCGCGACTCCAGTCCTGCCGCCGCGGCCGCACTGTCGCAGCGCTGACCCGGGCGGCGCACCGCAGCCGACCCGCGCAGCCGACCCGCCCAGCCGACCCGCCCAGCCGACCCGCCCAGCCGACCCGCCGCTAGTCACCGCGCCCGCGGCCGCCGGCCCGGCGTCCCGTCCCCGGCGCAGCCGCTCGCTACCCTGTAGCCATGCCCGCCATCGTGATTGTTGGCGCCCAGTGGGGCGACGAGGGCAAGGGCAAGGCGACCGACTTGCTCGGCGACAGCGTGGACTACGTCGTCAGGTACCAGGGCGGGAACAACGCCGGGCACACCGTGGTCATCGGCGAGGAGAGCTACGCGCTGCACCTGCTGCCGTCGGGCGTCCTGTCCGAGCACGCGATCCCGGTCATCGGTAACGGCGTCGTCATCGACCCGGCCGTGCTGATCGCCGAGATCGAGGGGATCGAGGCGCGCGGCGTCTCCTGCGGCCGGCTGCTCATCTCCGCCAACGCGCACCTGGTCATGCCGCACCACGTGGCGCTGGACAAGGTTACCGAGCGCTACCTGGGCAATGCCAGGATCGGCACGACCGGCCGCGGCATCGGGCCGTCCTACGCCGATAAGGCGTCGCGGGTGGGGATCAGGGTCCAGGACCTGTTCGACAAGACCATCCTGCGTCAGAAGCTCGAGCTCGTGCTGCGGGAAAAGAACCAGGTGCTCACCAAGCTCTATAACCGGCGCGGCGTCGACGCCCAGGCGGTCTGCGAGGAGTACACCGGGTACGGCAAGCGGCTGGCGCGCTACATCGCGGACACCGGCCTGGTGCTGAACCAGGCGCTGGACGACGGCAAGGTCGTCCTGCTCGAGGGCGCCCAGGCGACTCTCCTCGACGTGGACCACGGCACCTACCCGTTCGTGACCTCGTCGTCGGCCACGGCCGGCGGCGCGTGCATCGGCGCGGGCGTCGGCCCGACCAGGATCACCAGGGTGCTCGGCATCCTGAAGGCCTACACGACCAGGGTCGGCGCGGGCCCGTTTCCTACCGAGCTGACCGACGAACAGGGCGAGTGGCTGCGCAAGGTCGGCGGGGAGTACGGCGTCACCACCGGCCGCGCTCGCCGGACCGGCTGGTTCGACGCCGTGATCGCCAAGTACGCCACCCGCGTGAACGGGATCACGGACTACTTCATCACCAAGCTCGACGTGCTGTCCGGGCTGGGGAAGGTCCCCGTCTGCGTCGGCTATGAGGTCGACGGCGTCGTGCACGGCGAGGTCCCGATGACCCAGACGGACTTCCATCACGCCAAGCCGGTATTCGAGTACCTGGACGGCTGGTGGGAGGACATCTCCCGCGCCAGGGAACTGTCCGACCTGCCGGCCAACGCCCGCGCCTACGTGCTCGCGCTGCAGGACATGATCGGCGCGCCGATCGCCGCCGTCGGCGTGGGCCCGCGCCGCAACCAGACCCTGCAGCTGCGCGAGCTGATCTGAGCGACCTGAGCGACCTGAGCGACCTGAGCGACCTGGGCGACCTGAGCGCCGACCGACCCGCCGCGGGCACGACCGGCCGCCGGAACGTTAGGCTCGCCGGGTGCGCGTTCTGCTACTTGGCTCAGGCGGTCGCGAGCACGCGCTGGCCCGCGCCCTAGCCGGCGACGCCGACGTGGCCGGCCTGCACGCCGCGCCGGGTAACCCCGGGATCGGCCAGCTCGCCGAGCTGCACGAGGTCACGCTCACCGACCCGGCCGACGTCACCGCGCTGGCCAGGAAGACCGCCGCCGACCTGGTCGTGGTCGGCCCGGAGGCGCCGCTGATGGCCGGCGTGGGCGACGCCCTGCGCGAGGCGGGGCTGCGCTGCTTCGGCCCCGACCGGGCCGCCGCCATGATCGAGGGCTCGAAGTCGGCCGCCAAGCAGATCATGCTCGCCGCCGGCATCCCGACCGCCGCCGCCCGCACCTGCCGCACGCGGGCCGAGGTCGGCGACGCGCTCGACGCCTTCGGCCCGCCCTACGTGGTCAAGGCGGACGGCCTGGCCGCGGGCAAGGGCGTCGTGGTCACCCGCGACCGCCAGGCCGCCGCCGAGCACGCCCGCTCCTGCGGCCAGGTCGTGATCGAGGACTTCCTGGCCGGCCCCGAGGTCTCGGTGTTCGCGGTCGCCGACGGCGTCAGGGCGGTGCCGCTGCTCCCGGCCCAGGACTTCAAGCGGGCCGGCGACGGCGACACCGGGCCGAACACCGCGACCGCCTCGCGACGCCGCTGGCCGGGCTGCTCGCCGCCGCCGCAGACGGCGACCTGGCCGACGCCGGCCAGCCGCGGTGGTCGGCAGGCGCGGCGGTCACCGTGGTCATCGCCGCCGAGGGGTACCCGGGCAGGCCGGCGACTGGCGACCCGGTCGGAGGTCTCGATGAGGCGCAACAGACTCCCGGCGCCTATCTGCTGCACGCGGGCACGACCGCGCGCGGCGGGACCGTGCTGTCCAGCGGCGGGCGGGTCGTCGACGTCGTCGGGACCGGTCAGGACGTGGCCGAGGCCAGGGCGGCGGCCTACACGGCCGCCGCCCTGGTCACCCTGCGCGGAGGCTGGTATCGCACCGACATCGCGACCCTGCCAGGTCCCGCGACCTCGCCCGGATGACCGCCCTGCCGCCAGCCGACCGGCGCCCGGACGACGACTCCCCGCTGGCCGGCCCAGGCGCCGATGACCGGCCGATCCGGGTGACCACGCTCGAGCTGTTCTTCGACCTGATCTTCGCGTTCACGCTGACCCAGCTCGCCGTGGTGCTGGCGCCCGGCATGACGGACGTCGGCGCGCTGGCCGTGCGGGTGCCGCGTGTGCTGCTGATCTTCGGCCTGCTCTGGTGGATGTACGGCGGGTACGCCTGGCTGACCAACACCAGGTCGCCGGCGCACACGCCGGACCGGCTGCTGCTCGTGCTCGGCATGGCCGGGTTCCTCGTCGTCGGGCTGGCGATCCCGGCCGGGTTCGGGCCCGACGGGGTCGCGCTCGGGCTCGGCTACCTGCTGGTCGTGCTCGTCCATGCCGTGCTCTACGCACGCGTGAACCGGCACATCTGGCGGATCGCGCCGTTCAACGTGGCGTCGGCACTGCTGGTCATCGCCGCCGGCTTCGCCGGCGGCGTACTCCGCGACTCGCTCTGGGTCGCCGCCCTGCTCATCCAGGCGGGCGCACCGCTGGTCGTGCGGCTGCGCGGGCGGTTCGTGATCCAGCCCGCACACTTCGCCGAGAGGCACGGCGCGCTGATCATCGTGGCGATCGGCGAGTCGGTCGCGGCGATCGGCATCGGGGCGAGCGGGCTGGCCGTGGACGCCGGGCTCGTGGCCGCCGCGGTCCTTGGGCTCGCGCTCTCGGTCGCGCTCTGGTGGATGTACTTCGGCAGCGGCGACGACGAGCGGGGCGAGCAGGCCATGCGCGCCGCCAGCGAGGACCGCCGGCCTAGCCTGGCCCTGTCTGCCTACTTCTACGCGCACATGCCGATGCTGCTCGGGATCGTGTTCGCCGCGGCCGGGGTGGCCGAGGCGGTCGATGCGGTCGGCCACGGCCGCAGCGGCGGCCCGCCCGCGGCGCTCGCGCTCGGCACCGGCGCGGCGGCGTTCATGGGCGGAGCGGCCGGGTTCCGCGCCGCGCTGCATACCGGCCCCACCCGCCTGCGGCTAGCAACCGCGGCGTTCGCGCTCGCCACGATCCCCCTCGGCGCTTTCGTCGCGATCGAGCTACAACTCGCCCTGATCACCGCCGGCCTCGCGGTCCTGCTCGTGCTCGAGGGTCGCGCCCCCCGCACTTACCCGGATCCGGTCTCGCAAAAATAGGCTCATGCGCACCCAAACGGAGACCGTATGGGTTACCAATCCGGGGAAAGTCGGCCGGGCGGGCGGCGTTCCCGGCCCGGGGCGGGCGGCGTTCCCGGCCCGGGGCGGGCGGCGTTCCCGGCCCGGGGCGGGAAGCGTTCCCGGCCGACACGCGGCCGGACACGGGCGGCGGGCGGACCCGGACGGGCGACTGGCCGGCCCTGGCCTTGCGGGGCCTGGCCAGTGTCCCGGCACCGCACTGCGGGACAATGAGCCGGTGATCGAGCGATACACGCTGCCCGAGATGGGCCGGGTCTGGAGCGAGGCGCACAAGTACGAGCTCTGGTGCCGGGTCGAGACCCTGGTCCTCGAGGCGAACGCGGCCGCCGGGGTCGTCCCGGCCGACAGCGTAGCGCCGGTCCGTGCCGCGCCGCCGCCGACGCCCGGAGCGGTGGCCGCGGTCGAGGCCGTCACCAACCACGACGTGATCGCATTCCTGTCCGCATGGGCCGACAACACCACGCCGCGCGAGGCCGCCGCGTACATCCATTTCGGTATGACGTCCTCTGACCTGCTTGACACCGCGCTGGCGCTGCAGCTGACCGAGGCGACCGACCTGCTGATCGCCAGGGCCGTGACGCTCACCGCCGCGCTGCGCGAGCACGCGCTGGCGCACCGGTCCAGCCTCCGGCCTGGGCGCACGCACGGCATCCACGCCGAGCCCGACGTCTGGGGTCACCGGGTCGCCGACTTCGCGTTCGCGATGGCGCGCTGCTGCGAGCGGCTGCGTCGCGCCAGGAGGGCGGTCGCCGTTGGCAAGCTGTCCGGGCCGGTCGGGACCTACTCCAGCATCGACCCGGCCATCGAGGCGACGGTCATGACCGGGCTCGGGCTGCGGCCGGCCGACGTGTCGACCCAGGTCGTCCTGCGGGACGGGATCGCGGAGTGGGTCGGCGTCCTCGCGATCACCGCCACGGTCTGCGATGCGGTCGCGCTTGAGGTCAGGCACGGCCAGCGAACCGAGGTCAGGGAGCTCTCCGAGGCCTTCACGGCCGGTCAGAAGGGCTCGTCGGCGATGCCGCACAAGAAGAACCCGGTCAGGTCGGAGCGGATCTGCGGGCTGGCCAGGATCGTGCGCGCGCAGGTCGTGCCGGTGCTCGAGGGGATACCGCTGTGGCACGAGCGCGACATCTCGCACTCCTCGGCCGAGCGGGTCGCACTCCCCGACGCCGCCATCGCCTCCGACTACCTGCTCGAGCAGACGACGGGGCTGATCACCGGTCTCGTCGTGGACGTCGCGAGGATGCGGGCGAACCTGGACGCCACCGGCGGCCTGATCTACTCATCCGCCGTCCTGCTCGAACTGGTCGACGCGGGGATGTCGCGGGAGGACGCCTACTCGCTCGTGCAGCGGGCCGCGATGCGGACCTGGGAGACCGGCCGGCCGTTCCGCGAGACGCTGGCCGAGCAGGCGGCGGCGCAGGGCCAGCGCCTGGACGAGGCGCGGCTGGACGAGGTCTGCCGCCCGGAGCGGTACGTCGCCAGGCTGGGCGGGGTGTTCGACCGGCTGGAGAAGCTGGATCCTGGCGCACCGGACCTTACTGCCCCGGATGGATCCAGGGATTCATCCGGGAAAGCTGCGATGGAACCGGGGATTCATCCGGGCGCGGGATCGGGTGCCCGTACGGGTGCGAGTTGGCGGACGCGGTAATGCTGACGCACCTGTACTCCGGCAAGGTGCGGGAGCTGTACCAGGCCCGCGACGGCGTGCTATTGCTGGTCGCGACCGACCGGATCTCCGCCTTCGACTTCGTGCTCGATACCCCGATCCCGGACAAGGGCAAGATCCTGACCGCGCTGTCGCTCTGGTGGTTCGACCGGCTCGCCGACGTCGTGCCCAGCCATCTCGTGGACGCGGCGATACCCGCGGAGTTCGCCGGCCGGGCAATGACATGCACGCCGCTGCGAATGGTTAAGGCTGAATGTGTTGCGCGCGGCTACCTGGCAGGCTCTGGCCTGGCCGAATACCGGCGGGACGGGCGGATCTGCGGGATCGCGCTGCCGGCCGGGCTGCTGGAGGGCTCGCGGCTGCCCGAGCCGGTCTTCACGCCGGCCACGAAGGCGCCGCACGGCCAGCACGACGAGAACATTACGTTCGGCCGCCTGGCCGAGTCGGCGGGCGCCGACCTCGCCGCCGAGCTGCGGCGGATCACGCTGGCCGTCTACGAGCGCGGAGCGCGGCTAGCGGCCGAGCGCGGGATCATCGTCGCCGACACCAAGATCGAGCTGGGGTTTGACGCCGAGGGAACGCTCAGGCTCGGCGACGAGGTGCTCACGCCAGACTCTTCGAGGTTCTGGCCGGCCGAGGCATGGCGGCCGGGCCGCAGCCAGCCGTCGTTCGACAAGCAGTATGTGCGCGACTGGCTGCTGTCACCGGAGTCGGGCTGGCACCGCGCCGCGGGCGAGCCGCCGCCGCCCCTTCCCGGCCGTGTAATCGAGCGAACTCGGGAAACATACCTTCAAGCATACGAACGGATCACTGGCCTGACCTGGACTGAATCGAGCTAGACCCAGTATGCGGCCCCGTCCGTTACAAGAAGTGCACAATCAGTTACGTTATGTATCGGCGTCGACAACGTCCGGGGGGTCAGCCAGCAGTGGAATACTGGACTACGCGCGACACGGTCGGGACGGCGGCGCCGGACCCGCACCTTGGCTGGCCAGAGCTGGTCAGCGCATACGCCTCGAGCCGGGATAACGATGTCCCGCCCCCCAGGGACAGGAGTTCCAGCACTATGAGCAGCGGTCACCAGACCGGCTACCACGTAGTCGGCGGCAATCCTCTGCAGGGAACCGTGTTCGTCCAGGGCGCCAAGAATGCCGCGCTGAAGATGATCGCCGCTTCCCTCCTGGCCGAGAAGGGCCGCACGGTGCTGCGGAATGTCCCGGTGATCGAGGACGTCCGCCGGGCCGTCGAACTCGCGCAGGCCGTCGGCGCTGTCGTGAAGTTCCACGAGGTGGAGCGGACGCTGGTGGTGGACGCGTCCGAGCTGACCAGCCCCGTGCTGCCGGCCGAGATCACCAGGCAGTTCCGCGCATCGGTCCTGTTCGTGCCCGCGCTGCTGCACCGGCTGGGCGAGGCGGTGCTCGAGGAAGTGGGCGGGTGCAACCTCGGCAGCCGGAACCTGGACTTTCACTACCGGGGCTTTGTCAGGCTGGGTGCCACGGTCGACGAGGGCGAGAGCCAGATCCACGTCAAGGCCGACGGCCTGCGCGGCGCGCATCTGTACCTGGACACGCCATCGCATACGGGCACCGAGAACCTGATCATGGCCGCCTCGCTGGCGCCAGGCGTGACCGTGATCGACAACACCGCGCAGGAGCCCGAGGTCCAGGACGTCATCGCGTTCCTGACGAAGATGGGCGCGAAAATCAGCGGCGGCGGCACCGGCTTCATCACGGTCGAGGGCGTCAGGGAACTGACCGCGGTCGAGCACACGGTCATGGCCGACCGGATCGACGCCGCCGTCTTCGCGATGGCCGCGGCGATCACCGGCGGTGAGCTCAGCCTCGTGGGCGCGTCACTTGACCATCTCGGCGTCGTGCGCTGGAAGCTCGAGCAGATGGGCGTCGAGTTCGCCACACAGGGCGCGATCCTGCAGGTGCGCAGGGACAAGCAACTCCGCCCGATCAACGTGATCACAAGCCCGTACCCCGGCTTCGCGACCGATCTGCAGTCCCCGATCATGGCGGTTAGCTGCCTCGCAGACGGCACCAGCTACATCAGGGAGACCATCTTCGACGGCCGGTACATGATGGCGAGCGAGCTCAACAAGATGGGCGCCAAGGTCGAGGTGACCGACATGGCAGCGGTCGTGCACGGCCCGACCCCCCTGCGCGGTGCCGAGGTCACCGCGCACGACCTGCGCACCGGGATAGCGCTGGTACTGGCCGGTCTGGCCGCTGACGGCGAGACCATCGTCTCGCCCGGCTACCTGATCGACCGGGGTCACGCCTCCATCGCCGCCCGGCTGACCGCGCTCGGCGCCGACATCACCGAAGACGGCATCGACTAACCTCTGCCGCCCGTCCGTCCAGCCAACTACTGTCCGGGCAGGCGCGCCGCCCGGCAGTCCGGCCGTGCGCCCAAGAACCGTGCGGCCCGTGCCGCCCGCCGTCCGGCCAGCAACCGCCGTCCGGCCGTCCGGCCGTCGGGCCAGCAACCGCGCAGCCCGCGCAACCAGTCAGTCTCGGCCCGCCGTTCGCTCGCTGCTCGCCGACCCGGGCAAACCGGGCGATCTGGCATCAGTCCCCTCACCGTGCCGCCGCTGGCCGGCCCGGAAACCGACGCACCGGGGGCCGAAATCCACTTGTCACTAGCTGTGGTCAATCTGGTGTCCGACTTGTGAGCTTTGCGGAGCCACAACTCGTGATATCAACTCGGCGCCCCGCCCGACCGTAGATCCGATTGCCCGAATTAGCCGGAATAGGCACTTTCGCCCGCGACCGCGCCGATTGGCCGCTCGCTGCCCGGCCTAACCGCGCAATTCGCTGCCCGGTCGGGAATTTCTCCTTGCAGGCGCCCACGCGATCGAGCGTCCGGACCGCCCCGTTGCGGCAACAAGAAGTTCGTCGCCGTCGCCCGCATCGCGCAGCAGCACCTCGACGCCGGGCTGGGGCGCTCGGCGTCCGGCGGCTCGCAGCAGAACCTGACCGACCGAACCTTCCGGGCGGACCAGATCTGGGCGCCCGCCCAGCGGCCAGCTGCGGCTGACCGAGCCGGCGGCCTGGTCGGGTCGGCTCGGACCTGGTCGGGCCGGCTCGGACCTGGTCGGGCCGGCTCGGACCGGTCGGGCCGGCGCTGACCCGGGTCAGCGCCTGCGGAACTCCCGCGCCACCTGGATGAACAGATCGTTGGCGGCCTTCTCGCCGACGGAGACTCGCACACCCTCGCCGACGAACGCACGAACGCTCAGGCCCGCCCGGCCGCAGGTGTCGGCGAAGTCCGTCGTGTGCTCGCCGAGGCGGAGCCAGACGAAGTTCGCCTCGGTCTGCGGCACGGTCCAGCCCATCTCGATCAGCTCGGCGCGGACCCGGTCCCGCTCGGCGACGACCAGCTCGACCCGGTCGAGCAATTCCGCCTCCGCGGCCAGCGAGGCGACGGCGGCCGCCTGCGCGACCGCATTCACCGCGAACGTGAGCATGGTCTTGCGTGCCGCGGCCGCCACCGCGTCGTGGCCGATCAGGAACCCGACCCGGAGCCCGGCCAGGCCGTAGGCCTTGGAGAACGTGCGCAGCACGGCCACGTTCGGCCGGTGCCTGTACAGCTCGATTCCGTCCGGCACGGCCGGGTCGCGCACGTACTCCGCGTACGCCTCGTCGAGCACGACCAGGCAGTCGCCGGGGATCTGGTCGAGGAAGCGCGCGAGCTCGCCGGTGGTTACGACCGTGCCGGTTGGGTTGTTCGGCGTGCAGACGAAGATCAGCCGCGTGGCATCGGTGATCGCGGCCGCCATCACGTCCAGGTCGTGCCGCTCGTCACGGAGCGGAACCTGCACCGACTTTGCGCCGGCCAGGTCGGCGAGGTAGGGGTAGGCCTCGAAGGACCGCCAGGCGTAGAGCACTTCGGCACCCGGGTCGGCGACCGCCTCGAGCAGCTGCTGCACCAGGCCCACCGAGCCGCAGCCGACGGCTATATGCGACGCCGGAACGTCGTACCTGGCGGCGATGGCCTCGGTAAGCTCGGCCGCGCCGTTGTCAGGATACCTGTTGACCTCGCCCGCGGCCGCGGCGATGACCTTGACGACCGAGGGCAGCGGGCCGAACGGAGACTCGTTGGACGAGAGCTTGTAGGTCGGGCCGGCACCGGCCTGGGGCGGCTTGCCCGGCTTGTACGGCGCGAACTGCTCAAGTATCGGTCGGAACCGTGGCGTCTGCACGGACATCGTCGTCCTCCAGGGCTGATGAGTTCTGCCCGCCGGCAGCGGTGTCGGCAATATACCTGCCGGGCTCGTCGCCGAACCACCTGCGCTGACTCTGGCCCTCCGCCACGTCGACCGGCCCGCCCGGCGACTGCCTTACCGGCTCGCAGGCCTGTCGCGGCCTCGGCCTGAGCATAGGCGGATGCAGGACGTCGGTGTCGCCGCGCCGGTACAGCTGAGCCGGGCGGCCGCCCGACGAGCTGACCTTTCCAGTGTCCACCAGGAACCGGTCCGCGCCAGTCACCTTGCGGTGGAAGTTGCGCGGGTCGAGCGAGGTGCCCCAGACGATCTCATAGACCCGGCGCAGTTCGGCGACGGTGAACGTGTCCCGGCAGAACGCCGCTCCGAGCGTGGTGTACTCCAGCTTCGCCCTGGCGCGCTCGACGCCATCACGCAGGATGTGCAGGTGGTCGAACGCCATCTCGGCCAGCTGGGCGACGGGCTGCCAGCTCATCCGTTGCTGATCGGGAGCCGGCAGGTCGGGCGCGAGCCCGAGGTAGGCGACCGAGACCACGCGCTGCCTCGGGTCTCGGTCCGGGTACCCGTAGGTCTGCAGCTGCTCGAGGTGCACCAGCGCGTCGGGAAGGCCGGCCCGCTCGGCAAGCACCCGGGCCGCCGTCGCCGGCAGGTCCTCGTCCAGCCTGATGAAGCCGCCGGGAAGAGCCCAGCGACCCAGGTGCGGCTCGGCGTGCCGCCGCCAGGCCAGCACCGAGAGCTGGTCGGCCCGCACCGTGAGGATCACCAGGTCGACGCTGACGGCAACCCGCGGCACCTCCATGCTTGCACGTTAGCGCGGAACCGGCCGGCTCCGCGAAAGGTCGCCCCGGCCTGGGTCTGCCCGGCCTGGGTCTGCCCGGCCTGGGTCTGCCCGGCCGAGGTCCGCCCGACCGAGCGGCCGGCGACGGGCCCGGCGGTCGAGACCGGAGTCCGCCAGACCGCGCGGCCGGCGGCCAGCCGGGCGATCCGGCCCCGCGGAGCGGCCGGCTACGGGCCGGTCCGGGGGCGTCTCGTATGGTGAGTACATGAACCGGCTTGGAGAGCTTGAGCGCGCCATCATGGAGGTTCTCTGGGAGGCGCCCGACCCGATGACCGTCAGGCAGGTCGGCACCTGCCTGACCGACAGGGACCTGGCGCACACCACGGTCATGACCGTACTCGACCGGCTGGCCAAGAAGGGGTTCGTCCGGCGGCAGCGGGCCGGCCGTGCATGGCGTTACCGGCCGGCCGAGAGCAGGGAGGCCTACGTGGCCGAGCTGATGCTGACGGCGCTCGACCAGACCGGTGACCGGCAGGCCGCGCTGACCAGATTCGCCAGGAGCGTCTCAGGGGCGGAGGCCGAGGCGCTGCGTGCCGCGCTCGAGGCGCTCGGCGGGAGCGGCAGGAACTGATTCCCCGTGGTTGCTGTGGTCCTGCTCGGTACAGTCGCGATCGGCTGCGTTGCCGCCGCGCACCTGCTTGCCAGCGCTAGCTGGCCGCGCCGGTCTCCCGCGGTCGCGATCGCCCTGTGGCAGGGGATCGGCCTCGGCTGGGGGGTGGCGACGGTGGGCGCGCTCGCGGGCTTCGGGTCGTCGGGCCTGGCCGGGCGGCCGGGCACCGGGCTGTCCGGCGTCGCCGGCGCGGCGGCACGGGCCGCGCAGCTGCTGGTCGGCGCGGGCGCCGCCGAGCCGCGGCAGTGGGACGTCCTAAGTACGCTCCGGGTCCTGTCTTTGCTCGCGGGCATCGCGCTGCTCGCCGTGCTCTGCTGGATCCTGCTCGCCGCCGTCACCGCTGTGCTGCGGGCCAGGCACCGGCAGCGGGCACTGCTCGGGCTGCTGGCGCACGACGATCCGAAGGTCCCTGGCGCCCTCGTGGTCGATCATCCGGCCGCGGCCGCGTACTGCGTGCCCGGGCTGCGGTCGGCGATCGTCATCAGCGCCGGCGCGCTTGACCTGCTCGACCAGGCCGAGCTCGAGGCCGTGCTGGCCCACGAGCGGGCGCACCTGCGCGCCAGGCACGATCTGGTGCTGCTCCCGTTCTCCGCGCTGCTGCGGGCATTCCGCTGGTCGGCGGTCGCCCTGGAGGCGAACAGGGAGGTCGCGCTGCTGGTCGAGATGATGGCCGACGACCGGGCCGGCAGGCGGCTGCCCGCCAGGGAGCTGGCGACGGCACTGCTGCGGGTGGGCGCGTCCGGCGGTCAGGCGCCGCCTGGGGCGCTGGCCGTGGCGGACACCGCCGGGGAGCGCGGCTCGCGAACGCGCGGCACGTCCGCGCCTGTCGGGGCGCGGGCGGCCAGGGTTCCCGCTACGACGCTCGACGGCCAGCTCACTGCCAGGGTCGCCAGGCTGCTCAGGCCGCCGCCCGGGCTCCCCGTTGCCGCCGTGATACTGCTCTGCGCCGTCGCGGCGCTGCTGGTGGTCGCGCCGACCGCCGCCGTGCTGCTACCGCTCTGACAGCTGCCCTTCTGACAGCCGCCGCTCTGACAGCAGCCGCGCTGCCCGAACCCTAGTCCGCGATCTTGATGCGGAGGCGGCGGAAGCCCTTGCCCTTGTTCTCGATCTTGACGACCTCGATCCGGCCGATCTGCCCGGTGGACGCGACGTGGGTGCCGCCGTCGGCCTGCTGGTCGAGGCCGACGATGTCGACGATCCTGACCTCCTTGACCTCCGGCGGGACCAGGTTGGTCGCCGTGCGGATGATGTCAGGGATCGCGAACGCGTCGTCGCGGGGAAGGAGGCGCACGTCAATACGGCGGCCGACCGCGATCTCGGCGTTGCACGCGTTCTCGACCGCGTCCCTGAACCCCTCGGGCAACTGCGGCAGGTCGAAGTCCATTCTGGCCAGGTACGGCTCCATGTTGCCGCCCGTGACCAGCGAGCCGTAGTCGCGGTAGACGACGCCGCACAGCACGTGCAGGCCCGAGTGGGTGCGCATCAGCGCGGTGCGCCTGCCGTCCTCGAGCGCGCCGCGGACCGCGGTTCCACGCGGCGGCAGCGGATCACCGTCGGCCGGGATCAGGTACAGGTCATCGCCCTTGCGGGCGCCGACGATGTGCGTCTGCACGCCGCCCCAGAGCAGCACCCCGTGATCCGGCGGCTGGCCGCCGCCTCCCGGGTAGAAGGCCGAGCGGTCGAGCACGATCCCGTCCTCGCCAGATGAGAGCACGGTCGCTTCCCATTCGCGCAGGGTCTGGTCGTCTAGCTCGAGCCGGTGGGTACGCCAGTTCGTCTCAGTCATCGGACCTCACCATGGGCCGTACGGGCCTTGGCGGGACGATCCGCCCTTGCCGGTCTCGCGCACCTTCGGGCGCACGTCGGTCAGGTAGATCGCGGCGCCGATGAAGGCGACGATCGGCAGGATGCTGAGCAGCGAGACGTCGTCGGCGGCGCTGAAGATCCCGATCGCGAGCGCGACTCCGGTGATGATCAGCCACAGCGGCTTGGTCTGCTTACCGGCCGCCGGGAACGCCCCAGCCGGCCGGCGCAGCGCGTCGACGAAGGCCCAGACCTCTACGACGAACGCCGCGACGAGCAGGATCCAGTTCAGCCACATCAGCGGGCCGAGCGCGCTGAAGCCGAGTGCGGTGGAAGAGTGCACGGTGCCAACCTACCCGGTCTCGGACCCGGACGGACCGGTCCCGGGTGCGGGCTGATCGGTCCCGGGTGCGGGCGGACCGGTCCCGGGTGCGGGCGGACCGGTCCCGGCTGCGGGCGGACCGGTCCACGGCTCGGCCTCGGCCGCCGCGACGACCTCTACCATCGGGTCGTGACCGGACTCGGCGACCGCCTCGGCCACCGGTTCGCTGACGCCGCCGGGCTCGCTGACGCCGCCGGGCTCGCTGAGGCCGCCGGGGTCAGCGGGTTCGCCGAGGTCCTCCGCGAGGCCGTCGGCCGGGCCGTCCTGGCGCTCGGCGGCCGCTCGGGCCGCTGCTTCGACCCTGACCTCCTTGCGGAACGACTCGTAGATGTCGATCAGCATCTGCTTCTGCCGCTCGGTGATCTCGGTGTTGGCCATGATCGCGTCGGTGACGGCGGTCTCGCCCTCCCGGTCGTCGAGTATGCCGGCCTGAACGTAGAGCGCCTCGGCCGAGATCCGCAGGCCCTTCGCGATCTGCTGCAGGATGTCGGCGCTCGGCCGGCGCAGCCCGCGTTCGACCTGGCTCAGGTACGGGTTCGACACGCCCGCAGCCTGGGCCAGCTGGCGGATCGAGATCTTGGCCTGCTCGCGTTGCTCGCGGATGTAGGAACCGATGGCGTTGACGTTGACCGGGCTCATATAGCCAGTCTCACCAGCAGCGCTTGCAATAGCAAATCCCCGTGCAAGCGCGTTTCGTCCCACCTTGCGCCCCCTCGCTCAGCGGGGCAGCGCGGCCCGGATCTCGCCGACCGGCACGCCGCCGCCAGTCACCGGCGTGGTCGCCAGGCGGACCAGAACGGCCACGACCGGGGCCAGGGCGGCGGCCACGACCGGGGCCAGGGCGGCGGCCACGACCGGGGCCAGGGCGGCGGCCGCACCGGACGGCGCGACCGCGACCCGGGGCGGGGCAAGCAGGTCGAGCAGGAGCGTGGCCATCAGCGGCGGAACCGCTCGCTGCGCCCCATCGTCGAACTTGACCGCCGCAGCCCGCCCGTCGGCTAGCGCGAACGCGCAGACGCCCTCGGCCCCGGACTTCATCAACAGTCCGGGCACGGCACCGGCCATCTCGGCCTCCGGCCTGGTGGTCCCCGAGGTCCAGGCCGGGTTGGCCCGCACCGCGTCGGCGACCCGCCGCTCGGCCGAACCTGGTTCGGCCAGCACCAGTGACCTGAAGGCGCGCGCGAGCCCGGCCAGAGACAGGCCAAGCAGCGGAGCGCCGCAGCCGTCGACGCCAGTCACGCTCACCGGCTCGCCCGCAAGCCGCCCGACGGCCTGCCTGATCCGCAGCTGAAGCGGGTGGCCAGGGTCGCGGTAACTCGCCGTCGGCCAGCCAGCCGCGACGCAGGTGGCCAGCATCGCGGCGTGCTTGCCCGAGCAGTTCATGTGCACCCGGTCGGCGGCGCCTCCGGCGCGCAGCCAGGCCTCCCGCGCCGACTCGTCGAGCGGCAGGTCGGGCGGGCACTGCAGATCCGACTCGCTCAGCCCGGCCCGGCCGAGGATCTCGCGTACCCCGGCAACATGGAACTCCTCGCCCGAGTGACTCGCCGCGGCGAGCGCGAGCAGGCTGCCGTCGAGTTCGAGCCCGCACGTCAGCATCGCCGCCGCCTGCATCGGCTTGTTCGACGAGCGGGGGAACATCGGGACGCCGACCGTCCCTGCGGCCAGCGCGACCGATCCGTCTGCGGCGAGCACGACAAGCGAGCCCCGGTGGCGCGACTCGACGAACCCGGACCTGGTCACCTCGGCGAGCACCGGGTTGGCCGGCCCCGAGCCGCCCGCCGCCGCGGCCGGCCCCGAGCCGCCCGCCGCCGCCGCCGACCCGCCCGTCGCCGCCGCCGACCCGCCCGTCGCCGCAATGTCCGCCGCCGCGGTGACCTCAGCGCCGATCGGGAACTCCCAGCATCGCCCTGGCCGCGTCCGGCGTCATCGCCGGGCGCTGGGCGAGATCGGCCAGCGCCGCGGCCCGCTCGACCAGCTCGGCGTTGCCGCGCACCGGCCGCCCGCGGGAGAACGTGATGGTGTCTTCCATCCCGACCCGCAGCTGCCCGCCTGCCGCCAGCGCGGCGAACATCACCGGCAGCGTGGTCCTGCCGACCCCGGTCGCGGACCACGTCGCCCCCTGCGGCAGTGCGGCCGCGGCCTGAACCAGCGTCGCGGCGTCTCCCGGCATCCCGCCCGGCACTCCCATCACCAGGTCGCAGTGCACGTGCCTGCCGAACGGCGCACCGTACTTGTCAAGCAGCCGGTGCAACGCCGCCACGTGGCCCATGTCGAAGAGCTCGAACTCGGGCACAACGCCGAGCTCCTGGGTCCTGACGTACAGCTCGCACATGAAGGGCCACGGGTTCATGAACACCTCGTCGCCGAAGTTCACGGTCCCGCAGGTCAGCGAGCAGCCGTCGGGGGCGGCGTCGAGCACGGCGAGCCGCCGTTCGAACGGGTCGGTGACCGCGCCCCCGGTGGACAGCTGGACGATCAGGTCGGTCGACTCGCGCAGCGCCTGAACCGTGTCGGTCAGCCGGCCGGGATCCAGCGTCGGCTGCGCGTCGCCGTCCCTGATGTGGACGTGGATCACCGCCGCGCCCGCCTCGCGGCACTCCTTGGCGGTGGTCACGAGCTCCTCGAGCGTCACCGGCAGCGGCGGAACCGCCGACTTCTCGAGCTCGGCCCCGGTGGGCGCGATGGTGATCATCGTGGCCGGACCTGCCCCGGCGGATGCCGGCCTGGCCGATGCCGGCCTGGCCGATGCCGGCCTGGCGGCGGGTCGGTTGCTGCTTTCGACGGTCATCGGCGGAGAATGCCTTCTCGTGCGAGCTGTTGTGCAACGCGTGCGTGAAGCGAGCGTATCGGTAGCCGGATCGGTGGTCGCCGAGCTGCCCGCTCCCGGGCTCCTCGTCCTGGTCGGAGTCACGCACGACGATACCCGGCCGACCGCGGCCGCCCTCGCCAGCAAGATCTATCACCTGCGGATCCTGGACGGGGAGAAGTCGTGCGCCGGCACGGGGGCGCCGCTGCTCGTGGTGAGCCAGTTCACGCTGTACGCGCAGACCGCAAAGGGCAGGCGGCCGACCTGGCAGGCGGCGGCTCCGCGCGAGATAGCCGAACCGATGGTGACCGCGTTCGCCGACGCGCTGCGCTCGCTCGGCGCCACCGTTCAGACCGGCGTTTTCGGCGCGGACATGGCGGTCGCGCTGGTCAACGACGGCCCGGTCACCCTCATTCTCGAGGCGTAACGTAACCGATCCCGTCACTGCAGGGCCGCAGGCCGGCACCGCGACCGTGACTCTCCTGGCCGGCCGCCGCGCGCCCGCCCCGGACCGCTGGCGCGGGACGCCCCTGGCGCACAGCCTGGCGCGGGACGCCCGGCCCCGGGCAGTGCTAGCCGACCGCGCTTGCGGCGCGCAGGTGCTCGCGCGCGAAGGCCAGCGACTCCTCGAGGTCGGCGTATCGCTCCTGCGGGCTGAGCGCCCGGCGGGTGCTGATCTCGACGACGACCATCCCCCGGTAGCGCATGCCGTGCAGCCGCTCGAGCAGTTCGGCGCACGGCTGGCTGCCCCGGCCGGGGATCAGGTGCTCGTCGGGCAGCCCCGGCCTGGTTCCGTCGGCGAGGTGCACGTGCGCCAGCCGTTCGCCGAGGTCGCCGGCCATCTCCAGGGCGTCAGACTCCGACACCGCGGTGTGCGACAGGTCGAGCGTGACGTGCTCGCAGTCAAGTTCGACCGGGTTCCAGTGCGGCGCGTAGGCGGCGACCTCCGTGCCCCTCGCCCGCAGCGGGTACAGGTTCTCGACCGCGAACTTCACCGTGGTCTGCGCCTGGGTCCTGGCCAGGCCGACCTCGAACTCCCTCGCGTACTCCCGCTGCCACCTGAACGGGGGATGCACGACCACCACGGAGGCGCCGAGCCGTTCCGCCACGTCGGCGGCCTTGACCAGTTTCGCCCACGGCTCCCGTCCCCAGACGCGCTGGGTGATCAGCAGGCAGGGTGCGTGCACGGCCAGCACGGGAACGCCGTGGTAGTCGGCGAGTCGGTTCAGCACGTCGGCGTCCTGGCTGACCGGATCGGCCGTGACCATGACCTCGACGCCGTCGTAGCCGAGCCTGGCCGCCAGGTCGAACGCGTCGGTTGTGCGCTCGGGAAAGACCGACGCGGTAGACAGCACGACCGGGATCCCGCCGGCGGGTCCGGCGTGTCTGGCGTGGCTGGTCTGCGGCCGCTGACCGCGCGCGTGCCCGGTTCCGGCGCCCTGGCGCCGGGAACGATCGGCCCGGCGATGCTCAGGGTGCCCGCGCTGCCCGTTCCCCGCGGACCCAACCCGCGCACGCCCGTTCCCCGCACGCCCGGCCGGCGCGCTCGCCGCGACCGCCGAACTGGCTCTGACCGCCGCGTCGGATGTGCCGGCCGCCTGCCCCAAGGCGCCCCCTCCCCTCCGCCGTGCGCCGTGCCCGGCGCTGATCGCTGCGCATCGGTCCGGAAGCCAGCTTATGCGGCTCGGCAGGCGGCAATGTCGGACCCCGCCGATACCGTTCCCGGCATGGCTAAGTCTTCGCCCGGCGCGCTGTTTCAGTGCGCGGAATGCGGCTGGCAGACCACGAAATGGGCCGGGCGGTGCGGCGAGTGCCAGACGTGGGGCTCCGTCACAGAAGGGCCGGCTCAGGCGGCCGCGGGCCGGTCGGGCCGCGCTTTGCTCCGCGGCCTGCCCTCGGTCATGCCGGGTGCGCCGGCCCTCCCGATCTCGAAGATCGACGCAGCCGGGGCGGCGGCGAAGCCGACCGGCATGGACGAACTCGACCGGGTACTCGGCGGCGGGCTCGTGCCGGGCACGGTCGCGCTGCTGGCGGGCGAGCCCGGCGTCGGCAAGTCGACGCTGCTGCTCGAGGCCGGCGCGCTCGCCGCCGAACGGTCCGTGGTCCTCTATGTCACCGGTGAGGAGTCCGCGGCGCAGGTCAGGCAGCGCGCCGACCGGATTGGCGCGATCACCGAGAGTCTCTTCCTGGCCGCGGAGACCGATCTGGCCGCGTTGCTCGCGCACGTCGAGGCGGTCGATCCGGCGCTGCTGATCGTGGACTCGGTCCAGACCATATCGGCGGCCGGGATCGAGGGCACGCCAGGCGGCGTGACCCAGGTGCGGGAGATCACCGCCGCCCTGGTCAGCCTGGCCAAGCAGCGGACATTGACGACAGTGGTGGTCGGCCACGTGACCAAGGACGGCTCGATCGCCGGGCCGCGCTCCCTGGAGCACCTGGTCGACGTGGTGCTGCATTTCGAGGGCGACAGCCGCGGCAGGCTGCGGATGATCCGCGCGCTGAAGAACAGGTTCGGCCCGACCGACGAGATCGGCTGCTTCGAGCTTGGTGAATTCGGGCTGATCGGCCTGCCGGACCCGAGCGGGCTGTTCCTGTCCAGGCAGCATCAGCCGGTGCCAGGGACCTGCGTGACCGTCACGCTCGAGGGCCGCCGGCCGCTCGTCGCCGAGGTGCAGACGCTGGTCTGCCCGGTCAACGGCAACGAGCCGTCCCGCAGGGTAACCTCCGGGCTCGACTACGCCAGGGTGGGCATGACGGTCGCCGTGCTGCAGCGCCGGGCCGGCGTGCAACTCGGCAAGTGCGATATCTACGCGGCCACCGTGGGCGGGGTCCGGCTGACCGAGCCCGCCGTCGACCTCGCGATCTCACTCGCGCTAGCCGGCGCCACCGCGAACCTGAGCCTGCCGTCCGACGTCGTGGCGTTCGGCGAGGTTGGCCTGGCCGGTGAGATCCGCAGCGTCGCCGGGATTGGCCGCCGGCTCACCGAAGCGGGCCGGATGGGTTTCCGCCGCGCGATCGTCCCTGTCGGCACCGACACGATCCCGGCCGACTGCCCGATGCAGGTCAGCCAGGTCCCCGACGTGGCCAGCGCCATCGGCACCGGGTTCGGTCTCGAGCCGAGCCGGCGCGGAAAGCCGGGTCCGCGCTGATCGACGGCGGACGGCTCAGTTCAACCGGAACCTCACCGGCGGGCTGACGATCGACCCGTCGACCGCGTAGCCGGCGTAGCCGCCGGACGGCACCTCCCGCGCCGGGCCGGTGCAGCCGGGCGAGGAAGTCTTCCTCGTCCAGCCGATCGACACGACCGTCGGGACGCCGCGCCTGAGCGCGGTTACCAGGTTGCCGGTTCCGCTGGCACAGTCCGCCGAGTTCCAGATCGTGGCGGTCCCCTCCTTGATCACCAGGGCGAGGTGGCCAGGACCGACGTTAAACGAGCAGTCCGTGGGCTGCGTGGAGACCACGCTCAGGCTGAAGTCAGGCTCTTGCCCTGGACCGAAGTTGACCTGAGCGGCCGACAGGCTCAACACGATCGAGTGCCACGAGCAGAAGGCTGGCTTGAAGCCGCCGAATCCCCTCGCCGACGGTTTAGCCCTCGGCCGCGACCCGGCGACCGCGCCAGGCCCGGCAACCCGCCTGCTGTGCGAGCCGCCGCCACCGTGGTCATCCCGGCTCGTGCCCGCGGGCGCTGTGACGCTGCGCCGCCGGCCGGCCGGCGCGGCGACGTTACCGCCATTACCGCCGTTGCGGCCCGGCGCCGCGGCGTGCTGGCCGGTCACCGCATCCGGGCCCGGATGAACCCTGAGCGCCTCGGACAAGCCCCACGCGGCTGCCGCAAGGGTCGCCAGGCCGGCGGCCAGCACGACAAACCGCCGCCGCCAGTAGGTGGCGGCGGGAGCGGCCAGCACGCCCGTGGTCGGCGCAACTGCTCCGGTCCCAGCCGCGCCCCGGCCGCCAGATATCACTGCCATCGCGCCGGCCAGTGCCGCGCGCAGGCCCGCGGGCTCCGCCGGAGCGCCGGGAAAGTTCGCGCTCCCGGCTGGCCCCGCAGCTGCCCCATGTACTCGTTCGCCTGGGCTGGCCCCCGGAAGCCGGACACCCGGCGCGCCTTGGCTGTAACGGAACGTGGTCTCCCCCATGGCGTTGAGTATGCAAGAGCCACGGCCGAGTACCAGGCCGCCCCGCCGAGCCGGAGGAGGTGCATCACCGCAGGCAGGAGGCTTGCGGAGGGCTTGCCCCGTTTCCTTGCGCGCTGCCGGCTGCCGGTGGTCATGACAGGATCGGTCCCGTCATGACCACCAGATTCGAAGCCCCGCTCGTCGCCTGGTACCGGGCCAGCGCGAGAGACCTGCCCTGGCGCCGTCCCGGAGTACCTGCCTGGTCCATCCTCGTCAGCGAGTTCATGCTGCAGCAAACGCCCGTATCGCGGGTGCTGCCCGCTCACGAGTCCTGGCTGGCGCGCTGGCCGACCGCGCCCGACCTGGCCGCCGCGACGCCGGCCGACGCGGTCAGGCAGTGGGGCAGGCTCGGGTATCCGCGCCGGGCGCTGCGCCTGCATGCCTGCGCGCAGGCGATTACCTCATCGCACGGCGGCGGGGTGCCGGAGTCGCTCGGCGAGCTGCGGGCACTGCCGGGCGTGGGCGCCTACACCGCGGCCGCGGTAGCCAGCTTCGCGTTCGGCCAGCGCCATCCTGTCCTCGACACGAATGTCCGGCGGGTACTGGCCAGGCTCCTTACCGGCAACGAACTCGCCGCCCCGTCTTCAGCCAGCGTCGCCGAGACCGCGCTGGCCGAGTCGCTGCTGCCGCCTGCGGACGGACGCAGGGCGGCAACCTGGTCGGTCGCGGTGATGGAGCTAGGCGCGCTGGTCTGCACGGCGCGAAGGCCCGCGTGCGAGCTGTGCCCGGTGGCGAGCGACTGCGCCTGGCTGCTGCGCGGCAGCCCGCCGCGTTCTGCGCGCCGCGTGACTCAGCGCTATGAGGGCTCTGACCGCCAGTGCAGAGGCGCCCTGCTGGCCGTGCTCAGGAATGCCGCCGGACCGATACCGCAGACCGCGCTCGAGGTTTGCTGGCCGGATCCCGCGCAGCGCGCTCGCGTGCTCGCCGCGCTGCTAGCCGACGGTCTCGCGGAGGCGTCGGGGAATGGCATGATCGGACTCCCCGGCGAGGCTCCGGCCGACTTGTCACTAGTCCCGGCACGCGACTGGCCCCCGCACGGATGACCGGGCGGAAGCACCCAGGGGCCCCAGCACGGATGCTGGGGCCCCTGGGTGCTTGCCTCCTGTGACCCGGGACTTAGGTGCCGGTGGCCTGGCCGCGCTCTGGCGCTTCCACGCCTGCCCCTGTGGTCTTGGCCAGCTCCACCGGAGGCGTGTCAGGCACGACCTCGGGCTTGGGCACGCCCTTGAAGGTGAACTTGGCCTCCTTGCCGGTCCCCTCGGTGTCGACCATGATGATCTGGCCGGCCTTGACCTCGCCGAAAAGGATCTTCTCCGAGAGCTGGTCCTCGATCTCGCGCTGGATCGTCCGGCGCAGCGGCCTGGCGCCGAGCACCGGGTCGTAGCCACGCTCGCCCAGCAGTTCCTTGGCGCCCTGCGTGAGCTCGATGCCCATGTCCCGGTCCTTGAGCCGCTCCTCCAGCATGGCGATCATCAGGTCCACGATCTGGAAGATCTCGTCCCTGGTGAGCTGGTGGAACACGATGATGTCGTCGACGCGGTTCAGGAACTCGGGGCGGAAGTGCTGCTTGAGCTCGTCCTGCACCTTGGTCGTCATCCGCTCGTACGACCCGGTCGACTCGGCGGCCGACCCGAATCCCACCGAGATATTACCCTTGGAGATGTCCTTGGTGCCCAGGTTCGTGGTCATGATGATAACCGTGTTCTTGAAGTCCACCACCCGGCCCTGAGCGTCGGTAAGGCGCCCGTCCTCCAGGATCTGCAAGAGCGAGTTGAAGATGTCCGAGTGCGCCTTCTCGATCTCGTCGAAGAGCACCACGGAGAACGGCCGGCGGCGGACCTTCTCGGTCAGCTGGCCGCCCTCCTCGTAGCCGACGTAGCCGGGCGGCGAGCCGAACAGCCTGGAGACCGTGTGCTTCTCCATGTACTCGCTCATGTCCAGCTGGATCAGCGAGTCCTCGTCGCCGAACAGGAACGCGGCCAGCGTCCTGGACAGCTCGGTCTTGCCGACGCCGGACGGCCCGGCGAAGATGAACGACCCGCCGGGGCGCTTCGGGTCCTTGAGACCGGCCCTGGTCCGGCGGATGGCCTGCGACAGTGCCTTGATCGCGTCGTTCTGGCCGATGACGCGCTTGTGCAGCTCGTCTTCCATCCGCAGCAGGCGGGCCGACTCGGCCTCGGTCAGCTTGAACACCGGGATGCCGGTCGCGGTGGCCAGGACCTCGGCGATGAGTTCCTCGTTCACCTCGGCGACGGCGTCCATGTCGCCGGCCTTCCACTCCTTCTCGCGGGCGTCCTTGCGCTCGATCAGCTGCTTCTCCTTGTCGCGGAGGGCGGCAGCCTTCTCGAAGTCCTGCGAGTCGATGGCCGACTCCTTGTCCCTGCGGACCTTGTCGATCTTCTCGTCGTACTCGCGCAGGTCGGGCGGCGCGGTCATCCTGCGGATTCGCATCCGCGAGCCGGCCTCGTCGATCAGGTCGATCGCCTTGTCGGGCAGGAACCTGTCGCTGATGTACCTGTCGGCCATCTGAGCCGCGGCCACGAGCGCGTCGTCGGTGATCGACACCCGGTGGTGCGCCTCGTACCGGTCGCGCAGTCCCTTGAGGATCTCGATCGTGTGCGAGATCGTCGGCTCGGCCACCTGGATCGGCTGGAACCTGCGCTCGAGCGCGGCGTCCTTCTCCAGGTGCTTGCGGTACTCGTCGAGCGTGGTCGCGCCGATCGTCTGCAGCTCGCCGCGGGCCAGCATCGGCTTGAGTATCGAGGCCGCGTCGATCGCGCCCTCGGCGGCGCCGGCTCCAACCAGCGTGTGGATCTCGTCGATGAACAAGATGATGTCGCCGCGGGTCCTGATCTCCTTGAGCACCTTCTTCAGCCGCTCTTCGAAGTCACCGCGGTAACGCGAGCCCGCGACGAGCGCGCCCAGATCCAGCGTGTAGAGCTGCTTGTCCTTCAGCGTCTCGGGCACCTCGCCCTTGACGATGCGCTGGGCCAGGCCCTCCACGACGGCGGTCTTGCCCACACCGGGCTCACCGACGAGCACGGGGTTGTTCTTGGTGCGTCGTGACAGCACCTGCATGACCCGCTCGACTTCCTTCTCCCGGCCGATCACCGGGTCGAGCTTGCCCTCGCGCGCGGCCGCGGTCAGGTTCCTGCCGAACTGGTCGAGCACCAGGGAGGTCGACGGCGTGCTCTCCGACGAGGTGCCGGCCGCCGCGGGCTCCTTGCCCTGGTAGCCGTGGAGCAGCTGGATCACCTGCTGCCGCACCCGGTTCAGGTCGGCGCCCAGCCGGACGAGCACCTGAGCGGCGACGCCCTCGCCCTCGCGGATCAGCCCGAGCAGAATGTGCTCGGTGCCGATGTAGTTGTGCCCAAGCTGCAGCGCCTCGCGCAGCGACAGCTCAAGCACCTTCTTGGCCCGCGGAGTGAACGGGATGTGGCCGGACGGAGCCTGCTGACCCTGCCCGATGATCTCCTCGACCTGCTGGCGCACGGCTTCCAGGCTGATGCCAAGCGACTCAAGAGCCTTAGCGGCGACGCCCTCGCCCTCATGAATGAGGCCGAGCAGGATGTGCTCGGTACCGATGTAGTTGTGGTTCAGCATCCTGGCCTCTTCCTGAGCCAGGACCACAACCCGCCGCGCCCGGTCGGTAAACCTCTCGAACATGCTCGTTCGCTCCCTCACCAAGCGACGAAGACAGTTACCATCATGGTCCCCGTCCCTGCCGCGCACTAGCCCTGATAACGGGGGAAGGCTTGGCTCCGACAGACCACGCTCGTTTGCGGCCCACCGCATTCCATGCAGACCTTCCCCGCCAGAGGCCGTTCACCCCCATCCAACCGGTGCTGAGGGAACACTGTTCCCAGGTACGCCGCAAGCGAACGCAGCACGGCTGACGGCACACCGGAAATCGGTGCTTATGGTATGCCGTCAGCCGCTTAGCTGACTGCCGGGCCGCCGCCGTCCCCGCGCGCCATCACCGCTCCTGACGGAGCGGCGGCCTGCCGTGCCCCGGCCCGGTCTTGGCAGGCAGTCTCGGGCACGCCACGGCGCGAGGGGGTTCGCGGCACTCTCGCCATGCCGGCTGATGCCGGCTGACTCGCATCACGCGGGCGGCACGCTCGGTGAACAGCGGACCAGTTAGTGGGCCGCCTCGTACTCCGCGATGATGTTCCCGGGAATGCGACCGCGTTCGCTGACCTTGTGGCCACGCTGCCGCGCCCATTCCCTGATCTCGGAACTGCGCTCCCGGCCCGGGCCGGTCCTCGGCTTGCGCCGACGGCCGCCCGCAGCCGCGCGGCGAGCGTGGTCGGCGAATGCGCCGATCTTCTCGCGAAGTTCCTTGCTGTGCGGTCCACAGAGATCGATCTCGTACGCGTTGCCATCAAAGGCGAACGAAACAGACTCTGTTCCTTCGACCTCACCATCGTGTGGAAGGTCACACACTACCGTCACCACAGTCCTCTGAGCCATGAGGTTAGCCTTTCCAGTTACTCCAGACTATTTAAGTAGCTTAACCTATACCAGCCGACTCGCCATGCACAATTCGTGATACCTCGAATCGTGGCACTGTTACTAGTACCGAGCCAGCGTCAGATGAAACTAGCAGTAACGTTCCGCATTCAGCGGGTAATCAGACGCCGCGATCTGGATCTCGATCACCTTGGCCGTCGGAGTGCGAACGCGATGCTGACCGCTGGTCAGTCGCATTATCGCCGGCGGCTGCCGCCGAATCCGGCCAGGAATCGCGCGGCTCTTCGCGCTCGGCCGGGTTCTTGCCGCGACGCATCTCGTGCCGGAGGAATGCCCCGGCCGCGATCAGGAAGGCGGCGGCAACCAACAGCGGCGGCGTCAAAGCCGCCAGGTCGGTCAGCATCGGCACCTCCGCTCGCGTCCCGGGTCCGTCAGCTGCCCGGCAGGCCGCCCGGAATGCCTTGCGCGGAACCGTCAGGTCGCGGACGGGCACCTGCATGCACGGCCGGCCAGGCTCCGACCGCGTCGATGCCAGGCGGCGCAGGTGCCAGCTTACGCCGGGCGCCGTGATCTTGACGCGACCAGCCAATCGGACTCCGGGCTGCGTCCTCCACATGGCGTGCACGGCGTCTTCACACGAATTCCACAGGTCCGGCCGTTCCGCAGGTCCCCCGCTGCGTGGTGCCGCGCCATGTGCCAATCACGGCCGGCCAGGCAGGCAGCCTAATCGCGGTGTCGCGGCACCCTCGCCGCCCGCACGGGTCAATCAATAGCCGGCCAGACGCCTCCGGCTATCGACTCAGCAGCACGCAGATATTCGGCACCGGATAGAGCCCGGCCGGGACAGCGGCCCGCTCAGCCGCGCTTACTAGTTTCACCGGGGTCACGACGGGGAGGCTGAAGGAAGGCGAGCGCAGAGTTACGCTCCGGTGCAATCAATCGTACGGCTCTGCCGAACGAAAATGCTCCCCTGACTTTCAAGGTTTCGGTCTGCCCGAACGCCCGAAATCGAAGCGCTGAGTGCGGCCTATCCCAGCGTAGCGACACCAACTCGCGCCGTCACTGACCATCAGCAACGCTCAGTTACCGTACAGCTACGTATTGCTCTGGGGTCGGCCGGTGAGCTTCCATGCGCACATCACAGTCAGACCACAGCTGGTCGCCGTCGTCTAGACACGCGCTCTGACCTGCGAAAACGCCGTCAATACCGGCCATGCGCTGGCGACAGAATCACGATGGAGGCTAGAGCGGGATACCGGGACGCGCGGAAATCACCGCTACGTCCGAGGTGCCCGGGAGGGAACTTTTCTCATCAGCGGTGCACGGGATACTTCCGTCGATTAATGTCCATCGCTGATACCTCGTTCCCTCGGCATGCCCTGGGAGCCCAGGAGCTGCCAGCCAACGAAAGGAGCGCCAGCGTGGAGCGCTCGCCATCAGGTCGGCACTCCAGGCCCCGCGCCAGGGCCGCCGCGGGCAGGGCGGCTATGGCTAGAGCCGGGCGGGACGGCATGACGCCAGCCGGCGCCGGGACGGACGGCAGGCCGCCAGCGGCCATGGGCAAGGTCAGGCGCGGCCGGGCATCCGGCCGGCTGGGGACGGCGCTCGGCGTCGCGGCGGTCATCGGCCTCGCGTTGCCGGCCTCTGTCTCCGGCGCCGCGTCCGCCAGCCCGAATCCCACGCTCAAGCAGCTGCTCGCGGAGGCAGGCAAGCTCTCCAGGCAGATCGACGACCTCAGCCAGCAGTACGACGCACTGCGGATCCAGTACGCGGAGGCTAAGGACCAGGTCAGGATCGCGCACCTGATCGTCAGCAGGGACGAGCGGCTGCTCACCGCCGACCAGGCCGCGATCGCCAAGCTCGCGGCGGTCGGCTACATGACCGGCGGTGTCAACCCCGCGATCAGCCTGCTGGAGAGCGCGAACCCGGAGTCGATGCTGAACCGGGCGTCGATACTTGGCGAGCTCCAGAGGCAGAACGGCGACAAGATCCACCTGGTGACCGCGGCACGCGCGGCGGCCGAGCGCGCCAAGCTGCTCGCGGTTCAGCAGGAGCGCAAGGCCGCCAAGCTGTCCAAGGCCATGCGAGGCAAGGTGGCCGAGATCCAGGCCAAGGAGAGCAAGCTCAACAGCGCGGCCTTTGCCAAAGCGCTCGAGATCTACCGGAAGACAGGCACGTACCCGCCGATTCAAGTCAATGGCCGCTCGCTCGGCGTTCAGGCGCTCAGGATCGCTATGACCAAGATCGGCGATGCCTACGTCTGGGGCGGAGCGGGCCCGGACGTCTTCGACTGTTCCGGGCTCGTCATGTGGGCCTACGCCCAGCTCGGCATCAGCCTGCCGCACTTCACCGGCGACATGTGGAATGCCGGCGTGCACGTGTCGCGTGCCCAGCTGCAGCCGGGCGACCTCATCTTCTTCTTCGCTGACCTTGGTCACATGGGCATCTACATGGGCAATGGCTTCATGCTCGACGCGCCGACGTTCGGCATCCCGGTGGGCATCCACCCGGTCATGTGGGGCAACTACGACGGCGCGGTGCGCATCGCCTGAGCCCGTCAGGTCGGCCGGACGATCGGGAAGAGGATCGTCTCCCTGATCGAGGCGCCGGTCAGCATGATCAGGACCCGGTCGATGCCCATGCCCACGCCGCCGCTCGGCGGCATGCCGTACTCGAGCGCCCGGAGGAAGTCCTCGTCGAGCCGCATGGCCTCGGCGTCCCCTCCGGCCGCGAGCAGCGACTGCGCGGTCAGCCTGGCCCGCTGCTCAACCGGGTCGACGAGCTCGGAGTAGCCGGTGCCGATCTCGGCGCCGAACGCGACCAGGTCCCACTTCTCGGCCAGCCGCGGGTCGTCCCTGTGCTGCCTGGTCAGCGGGGCAACCTCGACCGGGAAGTCGCGGTAGAACGTCGGCAGCACGGTCCGCGCCTCGACCAGGTGCTCGTAGAGCTCGAGCAGCACCTGGCCGGCGTTCCACGACGGCTCGAGGGCTATCCCGGCCTGGCCGGCCAGCTTGCGCAGCTGGTCCTCACCGGTGTCGGGGGTGACCTCCTCGCCGAGCGCCAGCGACACGGCCTCGTGCACGCCGACCGACGGCCACTCCGCGCCGATGTCGTGCTCGGAACCGTCCGGCCGCCGCACTACCGTGCCGCCCAGCCCGGCCCGGGCGGCGCTCAGGATCAGGCTCCTGGTCAGGGCGCCGATCGTGGTGTAGTCGCCGTAGGCCTCGTACGCCTCCAGCATCGTGAACTCGGGGTTGTGCGTCGCGTCGGCGCCCTCGTTGCGGAAGTTCCTGCCGAGCTCGTAGACCTTCTCCATGCCCCCGACCATCAGCCGCTTCAGGTACAGCTCGAGCGCGATCCGCAGGTACAGGCGCATGTCGTAGGCGTTGATGTGGGTGACGAAGGGCCGGGCGTTCGCGCCGCCGTGCAGGGTCTGCAGCATCGGCGTCTCCGCCTCGATGTAGCCCCGGCTGTGCAGCTCCTCGCGGATGGCGCGGGTGACCGATGCGCGCAACTCGGCGACCTGCCTGGCGGAGGGGTTCACGATCAGGTCGACGTAACGCATGCGCACCCGGGACTGCGGGTCCGTGAGGCCGGCGTGCTTGTCCGGCAACGGGCGCAGCGACTTGGCCGTGATCGCGAAGGACTCGGCGAGCACGGACAGCTCGCCGCTGCGCGACGTGATCACCTCGCCGGTCACGCCGACATGGTCACCGAGGTCCACGTCCGACTTCCAGGCAGCGAGCGCGTCCTCGCCCGCGCGGTCGCGCGCGATCATCACCTGGATCTCGCCGGTGCCGTCCCTGATCGTGGCGAAACAGAGCTTGCCGCCGGTCCGGTACAGCATGACACGGCCCGTCACGCCGACCCGGTCGCCGGTGGCGGTGTCCGCGGGAAGGTCCTCGTGCCGCCGCCTGACCTCGGCGATCGTGTCCGTGCGCGGGTAGCCGACCGGGTAAGGCTCGACGCCCGCGGCCTTGAGCCGCTCGGCCTTGGCCAGCCTGACCCGCATCTGCTCGGACACGTCGGCCGCCTGCCAGGGATCGCGCCCCGGCCCTGCCGGCTCGTCCGGCCGGCCGGGATTCTCTTCGTCGCTCATCTGCCCGAGGCTACCGGCGCGCCCGCCTGCCGGGCGACCCAGATACCCGGCGGCGCCCGGACCCGCTCCCCGACTCCCGCCAACAGCATCAGCGGTCCGCCGATGTCGTAGCCGGGTGCGAGGCACGGCGGCGCAGGAGGTGAGGGAGGCGAACGTCAGGCGGCTAGGTTGAGCTGCCAGACCAGGCGCAGGCCGATCAGGGTCAGCCAGGGTTCGTACGCGTCGATGACCTTGACCTCGTCGATCACGAGCGGGGCGAGGCCACCGGTGGCGATCACGGTGACCGCGCTCGGGTCGGACGGCGACAGCTCGGCCGCCATCCGGCGCGCGATGCCCTCGATCTGGCCGGCGAAGCCGAAGATGATCCCCGACTGGAGCGCTTCGACCGTGTTCTTGCCGATGACCCGGCCCGGCCTGGTCAGCTCCACCTTCAGCAGCTGCGCGGCCCGCCTGGACAGCGCGTCGACCGAGATCTCGATGCCCGGTGCGAGGGCGCCGCCGACGAACTCGCCCCTGGCGCTGACCGCGTCGAAGTTGGTCGACGTGCCGAAGTCGACGACGATCGCCGGCCCGCCGTACAGGTGCACGGCGGCGACCGTGTTCATGATCCGGTCGGTCCCGACCTCCTTCGGATTGTCCATCCTGACCGAGACTCCGGTCTTCACCCCCGGCTCGACGATCAGCGCCGGAACGTCCTCGTAGTACCGCGCGAGCATCTCGCGCATCTCGTGCAGCACCGAGGGGACCGTCGAGCAGAGCGCGATGCCGTCCAGCTTGGTCCTGGCCAGCAGCGGGCTCTGCGACAGCAGGCCGCGGAGCGTGACCGCCAGCTCGTCGGCGGTCCTGACCGGATCGGTGGCGATCCGCCAGTGCTCGACCACGGCTTCGCGGTCGAATACGCAGAGCACCGAGTTGGTGTTGCCGACATCGATCGTGAGCAGCATCGCCCTACCGCACCTATCCGTCCCGAGTCTGTCCGGCCGGGATCACGTCCAGGCCGATGTCGAGGGCCGGCGCGGAGTGCGTCAGCGCCCCCACCGCGAGGAAGTCGACCCCGGTCGCGGCGACCTCGGCGGCATCGGTGAGCCGCAGCCCGCCGCTCGCCTCGAGCAGCGCGCACCCGGCGTTCCCGCGGACCGCCTCGGCGAGCTGCGCGACGCTGAAGTTGTCGAGCAGGATCAGCCCGGCTCCGGCGGAGACCGCCTCCTCGACCTGCTCGAGCGTGTCGCACTCCACCTCGGCCGGCAGGTCGGGCGCCAGCTTCCCGACGGCGTCGAACGCGGCGGTGACAGACCCGGCCGCGGCCACATGATTGTCTTTGATCAGCGCCGCATCCGACAGCGACATCCTGTGGTTCACGCCGCCGCCGCATCGCACCGCATACTTCTCCAGCGCACGCAACCCTGGAAGCGTCTTGCGGGTATCCCTGATCCGAGCGCCGGTTCCTGACACGGCGTCGACCCAGCGGCGGGTCAGCGTGGCGATGCCGGACAGGTGGCACAGAATATTGAGCGCCGTCCGCTCGGCGGTGAGAATCTCCGCCAGCGGGCCGGTTACGGTCATGAGGAGCGTTCCTGGGGTGACTACGGCGCCTTCGGCGACTGCGTGCTTGCAGGTGATGCCGGAAAGCACCGACGGATCCGAAGTGGCGCCGGAGCGAGCGATGGGTGCCGCCGCGCGCTGAACGCGGTCGGCGGACCCATCGCCCGCGCCGGCCAGATGGAACACGGCCTCGGCCACCGTAAGACCAGCGATGACACCGGAGCGGCGGGCTACTACATCCGCGGTCCCGACTGCCCTGGCTGGGATCGTGGCGGACGTGGTCACGTCCGGGCCGTCGGCGAGATCTTCCGCCAGACCAGTGCGGATGACGCGGACGACCGCGGCGGGATCGAGCCCGGCCGACATCAGCCGCGCGGCCAGTTCCGCCGGAAGCTCAGCCATCGCTGCGCTCCTGACTGTCTCGGCCCGGTCCGGCGACACCGTCCCCCTCCGGGGGACGGTCGCCGTCGAAGGCGCGCTGCGGGTGCGAGGACAGCCGGAGGCCGGCGGATGGCGAGTTCGGCACGAACCGAACCGTAATCCCGTCGTCAACACTCAGGTCCGGACGGACACTCCTCCCGGCCAATGCGTTCAGCAGTGGCCGGGAGGACGTGTCCGTCCGGGCCTGTCCCGCATCCGAGGTTTTCATGTCAGTACCCGTGCCTAGACTCAGTATCAGGTGGCCGAGCCAGAAGTCGGAGGGGTCGGGGTAGTCCTCGCGCCAGTGGCTGCCGCGTGTCTCGGTGCGCAGGGTGGCGCCGGTTACCAGGGCCGTGGCCAGCAGGTGCAGGTTGGTGGCCTCCCAGGCGGCGAGGCTGGGCTCGCTGGACTGCTGGTCGCCGATCTTGCGGAGGACGTCGGCGGCCGCGGTCAGGCCCGGGCCGGAGCGCAGCACGCCGGCGCGCTCGGTCATGAGCTGCTGAATCTGGTTCATCGCGGCGGGGCCGAGCAGGCCTGGCTGGCGCTGGTCGGGGGCCGGCGGAGTGCGGGGCGGCAGGCCCGCGGCGAGGTCGGCGCCGATCCGCTCGGCGAAGACGAGGCCCTCGAGCAGGGAGTTCGAGGCGAGCCTGTTGGCGCCGTGCACGCCGGTGCAGGCGGCCTCGCCGCAGGCGTACAGGCCGGTGATGTTGGTGCGGCCGTGCAGGTCGGTCCTGATGCCGCCGCTGGCGTAGTGGGCGGCCGGGACTACCGGGATGGGCTGGCGCACCGGGTCGATGCCGTGGCTGAGGCAGCTTGCCCTGATCGTGGGGAACCGATGCTCCCAGACGGCCGCGCCGAGGCGGGTGCCGTCGAGGTAGACGTGGTCGGCGCCGGTCTCGGCCAGCACGTTCATGATTGCCTTGGCGACGACGTCGCGCGGGGCGAGGTCGGCGAGCGGGTGACGGCCAGTCATGAACCTGCGGCCGGACGCATCGGTCAGGAAGGCGCCCTCGCCTCGCACCGCCTCGGAGATCAGCGGCTGCCTGCCCCTGGCGCCGGCGCCGAGCCAGAGCACGGTCGGGTGGAACTGGACGAACTCGAGGTCGGCGACCTCGGCGCCGGCGCGCATGGCCAGCACCACGCCGTCACCGGTGGACACCGGCGGGTTGGTGGTGGCCGAGAAGACCTGCCCCATCCCGCCGGTCGCCAGCACGACGGCGGGCGCGTGCACGGCGCCGACGCCGTCGTGGCGGCCCTCGCCGATCACGTGCAGGGTCAGGCCTGCGACCCGGCCATCGGAGGTGAGCAGCAGGTCGAGCGACATGGCGTGCTCGATCACGTCGATGCCGACGCCCTCGTCAGCGCCCGCGCCCGCCTCGGCGAGCGCGAGCAGCAGCGCGCGGGAGACCTCGGCGCCGGTGGCGTCGCCGCCCGCGTGCGCTACCCTGCGCCGCAGGTGACCGCCCTCCCTGGTCAGCTCGAGCACGCCACCGGCATCAGCATCGAAGCGAGCGCCCAGCGCCATTAGCCTGCGCACCGCGCCAGGACCCTCGGTGACGAGCGCCCGGACCGCGTCGACGTCGCAGATTCCGGCGCCCGCGGTCAAGGTGTCGGCCAGGTGCTGCTCGGGCGTGTCGCCAGGACCGAGCGCCGCCGCGATCCCGCCCTGCGCCCACCTGGTCGAGCCGTCGTCGAGCAGCGACTTGGTCACCAGCAGCACGTTGCGGCCCGGCAGCGCGCTGAGCGCGGCGAGCGCCGCCGTCACGCCGGCGACGCCCGAGCCGACCACGACGACGTCGGCCCGCCTGACCCAGCCGGGAGCCGGCCCGAGCAAGCTCCGCGCGATCACGAGCCCGGCCCGAGCGTCAGGGCGGCGTTGTCGATCAGCCGGGTCTTGCCGACCGTGCCGGCGACGAGCAGCAGCGCGGGTCCCGCGTAGCCAGGGTCGATCTCGCCGAAGCTGGCCGGGTCGGCCAGGGCCAGGTAGTCGGTCGCCAGCGGCGGATCGGCCGCACTCGCCGCGGCGAGCACCGCGTGCGCCGCGGCGAGCACCGCGGCCGGACCCGCCCCGGCGGCCCCGGCGGCGGCCGTTCCGGCGCGCAACGCCCTGGACAGGGCGAGCGCCGTGGCCCGTTCCGCCGCCGACAGGTAGCGGTTGCGGCTGGAGATCGCCAGGCCGTCCGGGTCGCGGACGGTGGGAACGGAGTCGATCATGACGGCCAGGTTCACGTCGGCCACCATCCTCCGTACCAGGGCGAGCTGCTGAGCGTCCTTCTCCCCGAAGACCGCCGCATCGGGCAGGACCAGATTGAACAGCTTAAGCACCACCGTCAGCACGCCGTCGAAGAACCCTGGCCGGAAGGCGCCCTCGAGCACGTCGCCCATCGGGCCGGGACTGACCGTGATCATCTGTTCGGCCGGGTACATCTGCTCGTGCGCGGGGGCGAACACCACAGCCGCGCCTTCCTCGGCGCAGACGGCGACATCGGCGGCGAGCGTGCGCGGGTAACGGTCGAGGTCCTCGCCGGCGCCGAACTGCAGCGGGTTGACGAACACAGAGACCACGAGCGAGCCGTTGCGCCCGGAAATCTCGCGCGCCCGCCTGAGCAGGGCCCGGTGCCCGTCGTGGAGGGCGCCCATGGTCGGAACGAGCAGGACCGGCGGCCGCAGCGTCGCGCGCGCGGCGGCCAGGCCTGACTTGGTCCTGGCCAGCATCGGGATCATCCGGGCGGCCCGGAGAGCACGCCGAGCAGGCGCTGCGCGTCCGCGGAGGTCAGCGTCCCGGCTGCGAGCGCGCGGTCCGCGGTCAGCCTGGCCAGCGCCAGGTAGGCGCCGAGCGCCTCGGGCGCCGCGGCGGCGATCACCGCGACGTGCGCGGCCACGGTCTCCGCGTCGCCGCGTGCGACCGGCCCGGTCAGCGCGAGATCGCCGAGCGCGAGCACGTTCTCCAGGGCCGCGGCGAGCAGCGGGCCGAGCATCCTGGGCGGATCGGGCACTCCGGCCGCACTGAGCAGGTCGCTCGATGCCGCGACCAGGGTGACCAGGTGGTTGGCGGCGCCGGCCAGCGCGGCGTGGTAGATGCCGCGCTTGTCCTCGGCGATGAAGACAGGCTCGCCGCCCATCTCGACCACCAGCCCCTCGGCGACCGGCCGCAGCGGGTCCGGCGCCGTCACCCCGAACGAGATGCCCACCATCTTGTCCGCGTCGTCTGGCCGGCCGGTGAAGGTCATCACCGGGTGCAGGGCAAGCGGCAGCGCCCCGGCGCGGATCGCCGGGCCGAGCACCGCGAGCCCGTGCCGGCCGCTGGCGTGGGCGAGCAGCCTGCCCTCCATCCGCACCCCCGTCGCGGCCAGCCCGGCGACCAGGTCGGGCAGCGCGTCGTCGGGAACCGTGAGCAGCACGAGATCGGCCGCCTCGACCACCTGCTCGGGCGCGGTGACGCGCGCCTGCGGCAGGCTCCGGCTGATCCGGTCCGCCGACGCCTGCGACACGGCGGAGGCGGCCACGACCCGGTGGCCCGCCCTGGCAAGCGCCACCGCCATCGCGGTGCCTGCCCGCCCCGCGCCCACCACGCCGACCGCCAGTTGCGCCGGGTGCGGCAGATCGCCCCCTTCGTGGCCCATCGGGCCAGCCGGCCCTGGCGGCCCTGGCGGCCCAGCAGCCCGCTGGTCGTCGTCTCGCATGCTTCGGCCCGGTCCCTACCGGTACCGGCGGCCTTGCTGGCCATTGGACGACGGCAGGTCGTCATCGTCGTCGGGCGGATCTGGCGCGCGGCAGGCCCGTTCCAGGTACAGGGCGGCCAGTACCAGGACGATCGCGGCCAGCGCCGTGAGCGCCGAGACGAGCGCGTCGTGGCCGGGCACCGGCTTGCCGATCGAGGGGATCGTGTAGACCAGAAATCCGAGCGCGAGCCCGCCGATCGCCGAGCCGGCCGCCGAGCTCGCCTTCGCCAGCGCGACCACCCTGGGCACCGCGATCGGCTGGATCGGCCTGGCCGTCGGCCTGCCGTGCAGGCGGGGGCCGATGTTGCGCCCGAACGAGAACTCGCCGATCGCGATCAGCAGCAGCGCGGGCAGCGCCGTCCACGGCAGCGGTGCCTGGTTGCCGAACGTGAACCGCACCACGATCCAGGCCAGAACGCCGCTGACCGTCGCGATGGCGAGCAGCGACCATGGTTTCGTCGGCTGCATCTGACTGCCTCACCTGCTCCGGTTCGCTGGTGCCCGCGGGCCTGCCGTCAGGCTGAGGTCGCCGCGCCGCCTGACGCCGCCGTCGCCGGCCCGGGCAAGCAGGCCGGCGACTGGCCCGAAGCCGGGCAGTTCGGCGCCCGGATCGGCATCGTGCCACGGAACCAGGACGAACGCCCGCTGATGAGCCCGCGGATGCGGCAGCGTCAGCTCGGGATCGTCGCTGATCTCCGCGTCGCAGGCGATGATATCGATGTCGAGCGTGCGCGGTCCCCACCGCACGGTCCTGGCGCGGCCGCGGGCCCGCTCGGCGGCCTGACAGCGGTCGAGCACCGAGCGGGCGGGCAGCGAGCTTACCGCGAGCAGCACGGCGTTCAGGTAGTCGGGCTGCTCGGGACCGCCGACCGGGCTGGTCTCGTACACGGCGGAGACGGCCGTGGCGGTGATCTCCGGCCCCGCGGTCAGCGCGTCGATGCCGGCCTGCAGGTTCGCCAGCCGGTCGCCGAGGTTGCTGCCGAGCGCGAGTACGACCTCCCTGGCGCCGTCCGCCGCGTTCACCTGCGGCTCCGCCGTATCGTCACGCTGACGTCCCGCACCGGCACGCCGACCGGGGCGTCCGGCTTGTGCACGGTGACCTCGGCGTGCAGCACTCGCTCGTCGGACAGGCATGCCGTGGCCAGCCGCTGAGCCAAGGTCTCGATAAGGTCAACGGGCTCGCCCGAGATAATCCCGGCGAGCCGGCCGGCCAGCGCACCGTAGTCGACGGTTCGTGACAGGTCGTCGGACGCCGCCGCCGCGCTGGTGTCGAGCCAGAGCACGGCATCGGCGACGAACTCCTGGCCCTGCGCGCGCTCGGCCGGCGCCGCGCCGTGATACCCGTACCCGCGCAGCCCGGTCAGGCTGATCCGGTCCAGGTCGTTCACGCGGTGTCTCCCGCTCGCGGTGGGCGTTCCTCGGCCAGTCGCGCCGCGACCCTGACCGCGTCGGCGTTGCCCGGCACGGCGTGCACCCGGACGCACCAGGCGCCCGCCAGGGCGGCGTAGGCGGTCAGCGCGACCGTCGCGTCGTCGCACTCGGCGAACGGCCGCGGGGTGGCGTCGCCGGCCGCAAGCAGCCGGGCGATGAACCCCTTGCGTGACGCCCCGACCAGCACGGGGAACGGCGCCGCCGGGTGGTCCAGGCCGGACAGTTCGGGCAGCCTGGTCAGCAGGGTCCAGTTGTGCGCGGGGAGCTTGGCGAAGCCGAGCCCGGGATCGATGACCAGCTGCGCCGGGTCGATCCCCGCGTCGGTCAGCGCGGTCACCCGGTCGGCCAGCTCGGCGGTCACCTCCTTGACCACGTCGTCGTACCTGGCCCTGTCCTGCATGTCGACGCTGTGGCCGCGCCAGTGCATGACCACGTACGGCACGCGGGCCTCGGCGATCAGGCCGGTCATCGCCGGGTCGGCCAGGCCGCCGCTCACGTCGTTGACCAGCCGCGCTCCGGCGCTCAGAGCCTGCTCCGCGACGCCGACTCGCATCGTGTCGATGCTGACGACCACGCCGGCCTCGGCGAGCGCAGCGACCACGGGCCCGACCCGGCGCAGCTCCTCGTCCTCGCCGATCCGCAGCGCGCCCGGCCTGGTCGACTCGCCGCCGACGTCCACGATGTCGGCGCCGGTCGCGGCCAGCTCGAGGCCGTGCGCGATCGCGTCGTCGGGCCCGAACCACTTCCCGCCGTCGGAGAACGAGTCAGGGGTGACGTTGACCACTCCCATGACCAGGCACCTGGCCGCTGCGGGGAGACCCGCGGGGCTGACAGCTTGACCGGTCATGGGCGTAAATCTACAAGCCGCTGCCCGGCCGGGCCGCACGGGAGGCCTCGCCGCCGCTCTAGCGTGGCGCGCTCGGCCGCGGCGCGCGGGTCCTGCGTGCCGGGGTCACCGCGCTGCGCAGCATCCGCCTGATCCTGCGCGCCTCCACCTTGGGCCAGACGAGGAACGCCTCGGCCTCCAGCGCGGCCAGGCCGACCCTGATCGCGTCTCGCGTGGAGGTGAAGACCATGAACCTGGGCACCCAGACGGGCGCGAACTTGGCGTTGAACTTGTAGAGCGACTCGATCTGGAACCACCGGGACATGAAGATCAGGACGCGCCGCCAGGCACGCGTGATCGGGCCGGCGCCGATCCGCTCGCCGCGTTCGAGCGCCGCCCGGAACGCGGCGAAGTTCAGCGAGATGCGGGTCACGCCGAGTTCGGGGGCGCTCTTGATGGTCTCGGCGATCATGAAGTCGTTCAGGCCGGGCTGGGCGGACCTGTCCCGCCGCATCAGGTCGAGCGAGAGCCCGTCGCTGCCCCAGGGCACGAAGTGCAGCAGCGCCTTGAGCACGCCGTCCTGGGTGGCGGTCGCGATCACGCACCGCTCGTCGCCTGGGCCGCCGATCCGGCCGAGTGCCATCGAGAACCCGCGTTCCGTCGGGTTCCCGCGCCAGGAGTCGGCCTGCCTGACCAGCCTGGCGATCTCGTCGGCCGGCACGTCACCCACCCGGCGGACCTGGGCGACGTAGCCGGCCCGGCAGACCCTGGTCACCATCTGCCTGACATTGCGCATCGGCCGGCCCTGCAGCGAGAAGCCGGCGACCTTGACCACCGCCTCGTCGCCGAGTTCCAGCGCGGTCAGCTCGCCGTGGCGGCACCAGACCTCGGCGCCATGCTCGCTGCAGCCCATGACGGCGGGAACCCAGGCGTGCCTGGCCGCCATGTCGAGGAACGCCTGGATCGCGCCCGGCCACGCCTCCTTGTCGCCGATCGGATCGCCGCTGGCCAGCATGACACCGGAAACCACCCTGTACCCGATGCAGGACTTCCTCGTCGCCGACCAGATCACGCTCTTGTCGTCGCGCAACGCGAAGTAGCCGAGCGAGTCGCACCGGCCGTGCCGGTCAAGCAGCGACCTGATCTGCGAGGCGTCGTTGCCGCCGAGGCGGCCCTGCGGCTCGGCCGGCCGCAGGAACAGGTACGCGGTGACGATCACGGTGACGAAGCCGAGCGCGCCCGTCAGGATCGCGAAGAAGTCCCCGCGCAGGTCGTGCGGGCCGAACGCCACGGGTCCGCTCGCGCCGACGAGACCGTACAGGGCGGTCTGCAGCCGCTGGCCGAAGGTGTAACCGGCCGAGACGCCGGCCGGCGCGGCGAGGTAGCCGAGCCCGATGAGCAGGTCGGCGGCCAGCAGCCCGGCGAACGCGCCGAGCGCGCGCCACCTGGTGCGCGGATCGCCGACCGCGTAGAACTGGCTGCGGTAGTAGAACCCGGCGGCGACCAGCAGCGCGAGCACCACGAACGCGATGCCGACGCCGAGCGCCATCTCCTTGTGCCGGGTGATGAGGTAGGTCGCGTGCGTCAGGCTGATCAGCGCGCTGATCACCAGCAGGACCATGACCTGCTGCCAGGCCCGGTGCTTGCGGCGCCGCAGCCCGTGCGACAGCATCAGCAGCAGCAGGCCGATAATGATGTCGGCGGTCCTGGTCAGCACGGCGACCGTGCCCGGCACGACGACGGGCAGGCGCTGCAACCGGTTGTGCAGGTGGCTGTCCGGAGCGGTCACGCCGAGGACGATGTCGGCCAGCCCGACCATGCGTATGAGCCAGCCCGCGGCGATGGGGACCCAGCGACGCTGCTGACGGCGGTCGACGGGGCGCTCGGAAACCGCCCGCTCAGAGGCGGCCCGCTCGGAAACCGCCCGCTCAGAGGCGGCCCGCTCGGAAACCGCCCGCTCGGAAACCGCCCGCTCAGAGACGCGCCGCTCGGCGCCTGGACGCGCGGTATCTGATCGCTCGGCGGCCTGCTTCCCGGCAGCGGGCACGGCGGCGGCCGACCTGTCAGGCCGCTGTCTCGATCCGGATCTAGGCTCTGCCGGTCCTGGCCCGCTGAGGTCCGTCATCTCCGACATGTATGCGCGGGCCCGGGTCACGGGCCAACAGCGTAGTCATAAAGGATCGCGGTTCGCGGACGAATGCGATCTAGCCGCTAGCGATGGGTCATGAGCAGGCTCATGGCCTCCGCTCGGGTGCCGTCCGAGCTGCGGAAACAGCCACGAACCGCGGAAGTGACGGTCTTGGCTCCTGGCTTGCGCACTCCGCGCATGGCCATGCACAGGTGCTCGGCTTCCACGACCACGATAACGCCCCGTGGCTCGAGCACCTCCATGAGCGAGTCGGCGATCTGGCTGGTCATCCGCTCCTGCACCTGCGGGCGGCGCGCGTAGACGTCGACGAGCCTGGCTAGCTTGGACAGGCCGGTGATCTGACCCCGCTCGTTCGGTATGTATCCCAGGTGCGCGTGCCCGAAGAACGGCGTCAGGTGGTGCTCGCAGGTCGAGAACAGATCGATGTCGCGCACCAGTACCATCTCGTCGTGGTCGGCGTCGAAGACCGTGGCGAGCACGTCCTTCGGGTGCTGAGTCAGGCCGGCGAACTGCTCAGCGTAGGCTCGCGCGACCCGGCCAGGCGTGTCCCTGATCCCTTCCCTGTCCGGGTCTTCACCGATGGCGAGCAGTATCTCGCGCACCGCCCGCTCGATCCTGGGCAGGTCTACTGGCTCGGTCAACGAACTTGGCCGCCTCAGCGCGATGGCCCGTGCGGGCCGCGATCGTCCGGCTCGTGACCGGTGCCGCCGAACGGACCGGGCATGCCGAACGGATCGGGCACCGACGCGGGCATGCCGCTCTGGTAACCGCCCTTGGACAGGTTGGGCGCCTGCCCGTTGCCGCCGAGCGGCAGTTCCTTGCCGTCGCTCGCCGCGGTCAGCGCGAGCTCCTTGGGCGTCAGGACCGGCGGACGGTCGGACGGCATCCGCTTGCCGTAGCCGGTGTAGGAGCCGCGCGTCGGACGCTTCTGCACCGGGGCGAAGATCTCGAGTACCTGGGTCCTGGACAGCGTCTCGTGCTCCATCAGGTGCAGGACCAGGGTGTCGAGCACGTCCCTGTACTGCACGAGCACATCCCACGCCTCGTCGTGCGACACCTCGATCAGCCGCCGCACCTCGTCGTCGATGGCGGAAGCGATCTCCTCCGAGTAGTCACGGGAATGGGACATCTCGCGGCCGAGGAACGGCTCTGAGTCGCCGGTGCCGAACTTGCGGGCGCCGAGCCGCTCGCTCATGCCGTACTCGGTGACCATGCCGCGGGCGATCTGCGACGCCTTCTCGATATCGTTGGCGGCGCCCGTGGTCGGCTCGTGGAAGACGAGCTCCTCGGCGGTGCGCCCGCCGAGCAGCATCGCTAGCTGGTCCATCATCTCGGCCCGGCTGACCAGGAACTTGTCCTCCGACGGCGCCGCCGCCGTGTACCCGAGCGCGCGCCCGCGCGGGATGATCGTGATCTTGTGCACCGGGTCGGCGTTCGGCATCGCGTGCCCGACCAGGGCGTGACCGCCCTCGTGGTAGGCGATGATCTTCCGCTCCTTCTCCGACAGCAGCACGCTCTTGCGCTTCGGGCCGGCGGTCACCCGGTCGATCGCCTCCTCGAGCGAGTACATCGTGACCTGGGTCTCGTTCCCGCGCGCGGTCAGCAGGGCGCCCTCGTTGATCACGTTGGCCAGGTCGGCTCCGGTGAACCCGGGCGTGCGCCGGGCGATCACGTCGAGGTCCACGTCGGACGCGAACGGCTTGCCGCGCGCGTGCACGCGCAGGATGCCCTTGCGGCCGGCCAGGTCGGGCTGCGCCACGACGATCTGCCGGTCGAAGCGGCCGGGACGCAGCAGCGCCGGGTCCAGGATGTCCGGCCGGTTGGTCGCGGCGATCACGATCACGCCGCCCTTGGTGTCGAAGCCGTCCAGTTCGACCAGAAGCTGGTTCAGGGTCTGCTCGCGCTCGTCGTGGCCGCCGCCGAAGCCGGCCCCGCGGTGCCTGCCGACCGCGTCGATCTCGTCGACGAACACGATCGCCGGCGCGTTGGCCTTGGCCTGCTCGAACAGGTCACGGACCCGCGAGGCGCCGACGCCGACGAACATCTCGACGAAGTCCGACCCGGAGATGGAGTAGAACGGCACGCCCGCCTCGCCGGCCACTGCGCGGGCAAGCAGCGTCTTGCCCGTTCCTGGCGGGCCGTAGAGCAGCACGCCCTTGGGGATCTTGGCCCCGATCGCCTGGAACTTGGCCGGGGTCTGGAGGAACTCCTTGATCTCCTCGAGTTCCTCGATCGCCTCGTCCGCGCCCGCCACGTCGGCGAACGTGGTCTTCGGTGTGTCCTTGGTGATCAGCTTGGCCCGCGACTTGCCGAAGTTCATCACCCGCGAGCCGCCGCCCTGCATCTGGTTCATGAAGACGAAGAAGAGCAGGAAGATGACGATGAACGGGAGCCAGCCCAGCAGGACATTCAGCAGCGAGTTGCCCTGCGGGTTCTTGACGTCATAGCCGCCGGGGAGCTTGCCTATGTTGTTGTCGTGCTGCAGGATCCCGGCGATCTGGTTCTGCTGGTTGCCCACCCACGTGGCCTCGAGATTGCGGCCGTTCTTGGTAGTGACCTGGACCACCTGAGTCGGGACGTTCAGGATCGCCGACTTGACCTGGCCGGTCTGGACGAGCTTCATGACCTGGGAGGTATTGACCTCGTGGTACTGGTTCGACCCGGTGAACTTGAGCACCACGACGAGCAGCACGAAGACGAGCAGGATGACGAGCATCCAGCTACGGAAGATGCGCTTCAGATCCATCGGTTAGCGGCCCCGGCGAGCCGGGCCGGTACCTCCTGCCGAGCCTCGTGTCCCGCCGCCATCCGGCAGGAGCGCAATACGTCCGAGCATTCCATGCGCGGTATTCCCTCTCTCCCGCGCATGACGCGAGAAATCTGACGGTACACCGCGCCGGCTCGCACCGGCATGTAGGCGGCACCTCAGGAAGCCGCTTGCCCTATGCTCCGCCTCTACCCCAAGTAAACGCTAATCAACTTCCGATGTGTTCCCCTCGGCGGCGACCAAACCGCCGTCGGCGTAGGCGTGCGGGGCGAGCGTGCCGATGAACGGGAGGTTCCGGTACCGCTCCGCGTAGTCCAGGCCGTAGCCGATCACGAACTCGTCGTCGATCTCGAATCCGGTGTACGCCACGTCGACGGCCATCTGCGCCGCCGCCCGCTTCCGCAGCAGCACGCAGACCTCCACCGAGGCCGGATCTCGTGACTCCAGGTTGTGTACCAGGTACGACAGGGTGAGGCCGGAGTCGACGATGTCCTCGACCACGAGCACGTGCCTGCCGCCGATGTCCGCGTCCAGGTCCTTGAGTATCCGCACCACGCCGGACGAAGTGGTACCGGATCCGTACGACGAGATCGCCATCCAGTCCATGCTGACCGGCAGGTGCATCGCGCGCGCCAGGTCGGCCATCACCATGACCGCTCCCTTGAGCACGCCGACCAGGATCAGTTCGCGGCCGGCGTAATCGGCGTCGATCTGCGCCGCGAGCTCGGCGATCCTGCCCTGCAGCTGCTCGGGGGTGATCAGCACCTCGAGCAGATCCGCACCCATGTCTGTGGCGTCCAACGCGGTCTCCGTTCACGAGCGAGTCGTGAAGTGCAGCCTGCCATAACGCCGCTCGCACCGTATTCCGCCCGGCAGGTCGGCCCACCGCTGGCCATGCCACGCGGTGACCATGTCGTCGAGGCTGCGCACGTGCACCGAGCTGAGCGATCCGGCCGGGGCGCCCGCGGCTATCGCCGCCCGCTTCAGCAGCCTGGTCCTGATCGCGGCGGGAAGGTCGGTGAGCGCGGCGGCGTCAAGTGTCAGCTCGCTCCCGGCCGCGGCTCCGGCCGCTGCCGCGGGCGCCCAGCCTGGCATCAGCCGCTGCACCGCCTCGTCGGTTACCGCGTCGAGGGCGTCGGCGTCGGCGCGCAGCCGGTCGGCCGTGCGGGCGAGCGCCTCCGTGACGCCTGGGCCGAGCAGTTCCTCCATCAGCGGCAGCACCTGATGCCTGACCCGGGTCCTGGCGTAGGCGGTGTCGGCGTTCTGCGGGTCCTCCCACGGCTCGAGGCGCTGCGCGGCGCACGCGGTGCCGGTCTGCTCGCGGCGCAGGCCGAGAAGCGGGCGGAGGTAGGGGCCGGACGAGCCGCGCATTCCGGCCAGCGACCGCGCCCCAGAGCCTCTGGCGAGCCCGAGCAGGACGGTCTCTGCCTGGTCGTCCATCGTGTGACCGAGCAGGACCGCCGCGGCGCCGCACTCGACCGCGGCGGCCTCGATCGCCGTGTACCTGGCCTGCCGTGCCGCCGCCTCGGGTCCTGGATAGCCCGCCGCGCCGCCGCGGGCGGCTACCTCGACCCGCAGCCGGTGCACCGGGTCGAGCCCGAGCCCGCGCAGCGTCGCCACGACGCGTTCTGCCTGGCCCGCCGAGCCGGGCTGGAGCCCGTGATCGACCGTGACCGCGCCGGCCCGCAGGCCGAGCCTGGGCGCCTCGAACGCGAGCGCCGCCGCCATGGCCAGCGAGTCAGGTCCGCCCGAGCACGCCGCGAGCGCGAGCGCCCCGCGATCCAGGCCGGCCAGGCAGCGACGGACGGCGAGCCTGACCGCGGCCACCGCGGGAACCGGGCCCATCGCCGGTCAGCCAGCCTGCTGTTCCGCGCCGTTCGCTCCGGCCTGGTCCGGCCCGGCCAGGCTGCGTGGTCCAGGGGGCCGCGCGCCCGTCCCGGTCACCCGCTCGAGCCAGCCGAGCGGATTGGTCAGTTCCTCCTTGGCCGGAAGCGTCTCCGGTGAGGTCCAGACCCGGTTGAACGTCTCCATCCCTGCCTCGTCCACGACCGTCCGCACGAAGGCGGCGCCCTGCTGGTACTGCCGCATCTTCAGGTCGATGCCGAGGATACGGCGGATCGCCTGCTCGACCCGGTTTCCCGAGGTGCGGCGGGCGTTGAACTTGGCCCTGATCTCCTCGACCGAGGGGACCACCGCCGGGCCGACCGCGTCCATCACGTAGTCGCCGTGCCCTTCCACCAGGGTCATCACGGCGGTCAGCCGATCGAGGATCTCCCGCTGGCGCTGGCTCTGCATCGCCTCGATCAGGCTGCCGCCGTCACCGCCGCGCACCGCGCCGCTGACCGCGTCGGCGGCCGCCCTGATCCGGTTCAGTATCGACGCGGGATCCAGGTCGGAGGCGAGCAGGAAGTCTGTCATCTGCCGCTGCACGTAAGGCCGCAGCCAGGGAACGGAGGTGAACTGGGTCCGGTGCGTCTCTTCGTGCAGGCAGACCCAGCGGCGGAAGTCGCTCGGGTCGACGCGGAGCTCGCGCTCGACCATCACGATGTTGGGTGCCACCAGGGTCAGCCGCCCGGCGGGTGCCTCGTCGGCCGGGCGGTCGGGGTCGGGCGGCAGGAAGAGCTCGTACTGGCCGAGCACCCGGCTGGCCAGGTAGGCCAGGATCAGGCCCGCCTGCATCCCGGTGACGCGCGACCCGACCGCGGTCAGCACCGACCCGGGCGGCGGCGCGGCGCCGATCTCCTGCATGTGCTCGACCAGCGGGTCGAGCACCACCTCGAAGCCGGTGATGTTGGCCTTGATCCAGCCAGGGCGGTCGACGACGGCCACCTTGCCGCCGTCTCCGTCGCCAGGCAGGCCGGTCACCTCGTGCACCGGCTCGGCGACCGCCGCTGCCTGCTCTCGAAGCTCGGCCACGACCTTCCTCGCCTCTGCCAGGCTGACCTGCGGGCCGGGCCTGACCCACCGGCTGGCGGTCGAGGCTGCTACGTTCCAGTCGATCATCTGGGAGCTGCTCACCCCTCCACCGTACGTGGCCGGGCCAGCACCCGCGTCAGGACGGCGCGGCAAGAAGCCTTAGCCGCAGCCGCAGTCCGCCAGCGCGGTCGCCAGCTCGGCGAGCGTGAACTCGGGCAGGGTGGCCAGACTCTGCGAGATGTCGTTTCCCATGAACGCGAAGGCCAGCAGCTGGCCGCCGGCTGTATAGGCGACTCCGGCCATGGTCGCGACGTGCGTCAGGTTCCCGGTCTTGGCCCGCACCGTGCCGAGCGCGTCCCGGCCGAACGGCCCGAAGAAACTTCCAGGGCCGAGCGTCCCGGAGAAACCGGCCACGGGCATGCCGGTGATCACCGGTCGCAGGCTGCGCGGTCCTGACCGCGCCGCCAGCCCGACCAGGCTGACCAGCGCCTGCGGCGAGATCCTGTCCATCGGCGAGAGCCCGCTGCCGTCGACCAGCCGCAGGCCGGTCACGTTGAGCCTGGCGGCGGCGGCCATCACGGCAGCGGCCGCGCCCTGGAACGAGCCCGGCCTGCCGGTCGCGATCGCCGCCTGCCTGGCCAGCGTCTCGGCGATGACGTTGTTGCTCTCCGACAGCATCTGCTGGACGATCTCGGCCAGCGGCGGCGAGTGCACCGCGGCAAGCGGGCTGCCATCCGCGGGTGCCCGCGCGGGCGCGGGCGTGCCGCGCACCGTGATGCCGTCCTTGCGCAGCATGGCGGCGAACGCGTGCACGGCGTCCCTGCTGGGCGTCACGGACCGCGGGCGGTAGTTCCCCGGATCGTCGGAGTCGTCGGGGGTGCCGCCCGAGGTGAGCCTGCCCTGGTCGACCTCGAGCCCCGTGATCGGGGTGATGTTGCCGCTCGAGAAGTAGTTTCCCGCCGAGCCGAACGCCTTCCAGCCGGGAGCTACCTGCGGGCCGCCGAAGCGCGAGTCGTCAAAGTTCACCCGGACCGCGGTGATGCCCCTGGCGCGCAGCGCCTTCGCCGTCGCGTCGGCGAGTGCGCTGAGCGTCGCCGGCTGCGGGTAGTCGCCGCGCGGATACCGGTGCGCGGCCAGCACCGGGTCGCCGCCGCCGGTCAGGACGATGCTCGGGATGCCGGCGGCTGCCCGACTGCCCTGGGTGCCCGGGCTGCCCTGGGTGCCCGGGCTGCCCTGGGTGCCCGGGCCGCTCTGACCGCCGTGGCTACCCGGTCCGCCGGTTCCTGCCGCCCTGGGCCGCATCGTGACCCTCGTGGTGAACCTGGCGCCGGGACCCATGGTCTTGAGCGCCGCGATCGCTGTCGCGATCTTGGTCGTGGACGCCGGGGTGAACCCGGTCGCCGGGTTCAGCTCGTAGAGCACTTGGCCGGTCGACAGGTCGGTCACCAGCGCGCCGACGTGCGGCCCGAGGTCACCCGACGTGATCAGCCCGCCCAGGCTGGCCGAGACACCGGCGGCCGTGGCCTCGCCGCCCCGGCCGGCCGACGGCGATCCGGTGGCACCGGGCAAAGCCGAGCCCGACCGCGCCAGGCCGGCGGCCGATACCCGCGGCATCTGGAACAGCGCGAGCCTGGCCGGCAGCAGGCGCGCCACCGCGGCTCCCGCTCCGATCGTGAACAGGCAGAGCAGCGCCACCGTCAGCGCCGTCATCCGCGCCAGCCGGTTCACCGTCTGCACTCCTTTACCAGATGCCGGTCCTTCGACAGGCGCTGTGACCGAGGGTATACATCACAACTGGGGTACACACCAAGGCAGTGAGCCAATCATTCCATCGGGCAGGGAGACTAGGCCGTGGAGTTCGATGTTGTCATCGAGATCCCGAAGGGTCAGCGCAACAAGTACGAGATGGATCACGAGACCGGGCGCATCAGGCTGGACCGGATGCTCTTCACCTCCACCAGGTATCCCGCCGACTACGGGTTCGTCGAGCACACGCTGGCGGCGGACGGCGACCCGCTCGATGCCCTCGTCCTGCTCGACGAGCCGACCTTCCCCGGCTGCCTGATCCGCTGCCGTGCGATCGGGATGTTCCGGATGCGGGACGAGAAGGGCCGTGACGACAAGGTCCTGTGCGTGGCGGCGACCGATCCCCGCGCGGCGCACCTGCTGGACATCTCCGATGTCTCCGAGTTCGACCGCCTGGAGATACAGCACTTCTTCGAGGTGTACAAGGCGCTCGAGCCCGGCAAGGAGGTCGAGACCGCCCAGTGGGTAGGCCGGCAGGCAGCCGACGAGGAGATCGAGGCCTGCAGGAAACGGCTGGCCGGGACCGGGAGCGCGCACGAACACGGCCATGAAGGACGGCCGGCCGACGCCGGCCGCCTGGCCGGTCCGGGCGGAGGAGGTCCAGATGGCTGATCAGGACCACACGGGCGGCCGGCTCAGGCAGCTGGAGTTCACTGACGACGACGCCCGCACGCTGGCCAAGAGCCCGCTGCTGCGCGAGCTCAGCGACGACGACAGTGCCACGTTCCGGCCGCATACGCACGTCGTGCTGCTGCCCCGCGGCGAGCGGCTGTTCAGCGAGGGCGACCTCGGCGACTGCCTGTACCTGGTGATCAGCGGTAAGATCAAGCTGACCAGGACCGCGCCGGACGGCAGGGAGAGCCTGGTCAGCGTGCACGGTCCGGGCGACATGTTCGGCGAGCTCGCCATGTTCGACCCCACCTACCGCACGTCCACGGCGGTCGCGGTCACCGACGCCCGGCTCGCCGAGATCGCTCATCACGACCTGCGCGAGGTGCTGACGACCCGCCCCGCCGTCTCGCTGCTGCTGCTCAAGACGCTGGCGCAGCGGCTGCGCCGGGTCACGGAGACCAACACGAACCTCATCTTCACCGACGTGCCGGGACGGGTCGCGAAGGCGTTGCTCGAGCTGGCCGACAAGTTCGGCACCACGACCGACGAGGGAATACAGGTCAACCACGACCTCACCCAGGAAGAACTCGCCCAGCTCGTCGGCGCGTCCAGGGAGACGGTCAACAAGGCCCTGGCCGACTTCGCCACCAGGGGCTGGCTCCAGCTGTCGGCCAAGTCGGTGCTGCTGCTCGACCCCAACCGGCTTCGCCGCAGGGCGCGCTGAGGTCCCCGGCCCCCGAATGGGCCGCCAGGCGCCGAAGGGGCCGCCAGGCGCCCGTGCGCCCGGGGCATTAAGCGGCTGAATGCGTGGTTTGCCAGAAATCCAGTCCGCGAGCCCGCGCCACCGGCGGCGCCACGCGCCATCCGGCCCCCGCGCCACCGCGCCACCGCCGGGTCTAGGCATCTATGAGCCCGATGCGCGGTTTCCCCGGCCCTGGTTCGCGGCGCCCCGCGCGACGGAAGTGCCATCCCCATCCGGGGTTTCGATGATGGATGGCACTTCCATCGGGGACTGCGCCCGGGCGCACCAGCCAGGCAGGCTACGTCTGGTGCGGCAACTCGCCGAGATCGCCCAGGTAGGCGAGCTGTGCGCGGACCGAGGATTCGGCGTAGGGCCACAGCGCGCGGTCCACCTCGGCGTACACCCTGGCCACGATCTGCTTCGGGGTGCGGTCCCCGGCGGCCAGAGCGGCCCTGATCTCGGCGAGCCGCTCCGCGCGGTGCGTTAGATAGAAATCAAGAATCGTCACCGGGCTGGCGAGCAGCGGACCGTGGCCAGGCAGCAGCGTCCGCAGGTCCGCGGCATCGGCGAGGGCGCGGAGCCGGCCCAGCGAGCCCAGGTAGTCGCCGAGGCTGCCGTCCTCCGCGATCACCGCGGTTCCGCGCCCGAGCACGGTGTCGCCGGTGAGGACCGCCCGGTCGCCGCGCAGGTACAGGCTGACCGAGTCGGCCGAATGGCCCGGCGTCGCCACGACCTCAAGCTCGCTGCCCCCCTCGCTGACCACCGCGCCGGGCGGCAGCCCTTCGCTGCCGAGCCGGTGCGCCACGTCGACCGCGCGCACGCCGGCCCCAGTCAGGCCGGCCATGGTCCGCGCGCCCGCCGAGTGGTCGTGGTGCCCGTGGGTCAGCACGATCGCAGCGATCCGCCGGCCGGCCTGCTCGGCGACCGCGATGACCCGGCGCAGGTGCGCCGCGTCGTCGGGTCCTGGGTCGACGACCACCGCGGTTGCCGAGCCTGGCTCGGCGACCAGCCAGGTGTTGGTGCCGTCCAGCGTCATCGGCCCTGGGTTGGGGGCCAGGACGCAGCGCGCCCGGTCGGTGCCAGACCCGTCGATCGGCGCCGCCGGCCCGCCCGCCGCCGGCCCGCCCGCCGCCGGGTCCCCGGCCCCTGGCCGGCCAGCCGTCACAGCGGGTACTCCCGCTCGCCGGGAACCTTCAGCCACGTCGCGCCCTCGGCGATCACGATCTCGGGGAGCAGCGGCTGCACGTCGCGGTCTGCCGCGAGGACCGCGTCGGCGTCCGGGTACTCGGCAAGCTCGGCGAGCGTCATCGCGGTCGGCAGCCAGAGCTGGATCTGCCCCGCCCGGCCGGCGCCGAGCGCCTGCGCGGGCGAGATCCACTGCACCGCGGCGGCCTCGCCGCCGACGTCCCTGGTCCGCTGCCCGGCCGGCAGCGCGGCGGCGAAGAACCTGGCGTCGAACCGGCGCGCTTCGACCGCCGGCGTGATCCACCTGGACCAGGGGCGCAACATGTCGGAGCGCAGGGTCAGGTTCCGCCTGGCGAGCATCTCGGCGAGCGACAGCGACCGGTCGAGCAGCGCCTGCCGGTCCGCCTCCCAGTCGTCTCCCGTGGTGTCCGCGACGACCGATCCCGCCGAGGGTCCCGCTAGCAGGATTCCGGACTCCTCGAACGTCTCCCTGACGGCCGCGCAGACCAGCGCGCTGGCAAGTTCCGGCGGAGCGTCGAATACCCGGCCCCAGTGATCGACCCCCGGCCCGGCCCAGGCCACCGCGTCGTCGCCGTCGCGCTGATCGACCGAGCCGCCAGGGAACACATAGGCGCCGGGCGCGAACGCCATCGACGGCTTGCGCCTGAGCATGTAGACCTCGAACCCGCCGGCGGCCGCCGCAGCACCGGCTGCCGCAGCACCGGCTGCCGCAGCACCGGCTGCCGTCGCGCCAGCTTGCCCGGCGGCCGGGCGCAGCAGCATCACGGTCGCGGCGTCTCGCGGCGTGGCAGGCTGGACCTTGCCCTCGAGGACGGCGCGCGCGGCCGCCGCGATGTGCTCGGGAACCCTGACCTGACTCACTGCGTCTCTGCTCTCGCTCGATCCCCGTCGATCTGCCGGCCAAACGGCCGACCGGCTCAGTCGCCGACCTCCGCGATCAGCTCGACCTCGACCGGCGCGTTGAGCGGCAGCACGGCGGTTCCCACCGCGCTCCTGGCGTGCCGGCCGGCCTCGCCGAACACCTCCAGCAGCAGCTCGCTCGCCCCGTTGACCACCTGGGGCTGCCCGGCGAAGTCCGGGGCGCTCGCTACAAACCCGGTCACCTTCACGATCCGCCTGATCGCGGACAGGCTGCCGGTCACCGAGACGACGGCGGCGAGCGCGTTCAGGGCGCAGGTTCTGGCCAGCGCGGCCGCCTCATGAGCACCCACCTCGGCGCCGACCTTGCCGGTGGCCAGCAGCTGTCCCTCGACCACGGGCAGCTGGCCGGCGGTGTAAACGAAGGCGCCCGACCTGACCGCGGGCACGTAGGCAGCGAGCGGCGGCGTCACGGCCGGCAACGTCAGGCCGAGCGCGGCCAGCCGGTGCTCGGGCGAGTGATCATCGCCCCCCGTCATTGCCTGGGTCGCTTCAGGTAGGCAACGAGCTGCTCGGCGTTCGGTCCTGGCACGACTGCGACCAGCTCCCAGCCGTCGTCACCCCAGTTGTCGAGGATCTGCTTGGTCGCGTGCACGAGCAACGGCACCGTCGCGTATTCCCACTTCTGCATGGGCGTTACCTTAGCCGTCGGCGGCCAGCGCCATCGGCGAACCTGGGCGCCGACGCAGCCCAGGGGGCCCGCCGCCTCAGGTGTCGCGGGCCTCGGGGACCTGCGGCTCGGGGATCACGGGATCGGGAATCTCCGGTTCGGGGATCGCGGCGCTCGAGGCCGGCGACTCGGGGATCGGCGCGACCGGCGGGATCTGCGGGATCGACAGCGCCTCGTCCTGCTCGATCGCGGCCGCCTCGGGCGGTACCGGCTTCTTCTCGATCGCCGCCTCCGCGGCGGCGACCTCGGCGTCCCCGGTGTCCGCGTCCTCAATGTGGTCGCCCGCGTACTGCGAGACCTGACCTGAGCCCCGGTCGAAGAACCGCAGCAGCTCGACCGGGATCGGCATCACCAGGGTGCTGTTCTTCTCCGCCGCCACCTCGACCACGGTCTGCAGCAGCCGAAGCTGCAGGGCGGCGGGGTCACGTGCCATCACGTTCGCCGCTGCCGCCAGGCGCTTGGATGCCTGGTACTCGCCGTCGGCGACGATGATCCTGGCCCGGCGTTCACGCTCGGCCTCGGCCTGCCGCGCGATCGATCGTTTCATGCCCTCGGGCAGCGAGACGTCCTTGATCTCGACGCTCTCGACCTTGACGCCCCACGGGGCCTCGGTTACCGCGTCGATGATGAGGCACAGCTGCTTGTTGACCCGTTCGCGCTCGGAAAGCAACTCGTCCATTTCGGACTGGCCGATGGTCGACCGCAAGGAGGTCTGCGCCCGCTGCGACACGGCGAACATGTAGTTCTGGACGTTGATGGTCGCCTTGATCGGGTCGACCACCCGGAAGTAGACGACGGCGTCGACCCGCACGCTTATGTTGTCCCGGGTGATGCCCTCCTGGGCGGGCACGGCCATCGCGATGATCTGCTTGTTGACCTTCTGGATCTTGTCGCCGATCGGCCGGATGAAGGTCAGTCCTGGCGGCCGTGTCCGCGGCAGCACCCGGCCGAAGCGGAACACTATGCCCTCTTCGTACTGCTGAACCTGCCTGACGCTGCGTCCGAGCATGATCAGCCCGCCCGCCGCGACAAATGCTACGAGCCCAAGCAGTGCTTCCATGGCCGGCACCCCTTCTCACCCAGTTTCCCGGGACCTAAGGACCTGCCCGCTTCGCGAGTCTGCGGTCAGTACTCAGACTAGTCACGCCGCACCGTGTCGTGCTAACGCCGGGATGACGGGCAGGCCACGGTACGGCGTCGGCTGCGTTCACGGATAGCCTTCTTGCTCGTGAGCGTGCGGGACACGGACTGGGACGGCGTGCGGCTGCACGTGGTCACCGGCAAGGGCGGGACCGGGAAGACCACGGTGGCCGGCGCGCTCGCACTCGCGCTCGCCTCGAACGGCAAGCCCGTGCTGCTGATGGAGGTCGAGGGCAGGCAGGGCATCGCGCAGCTGTTCGACGTGCCGCCGCTGCCGTACGAGGAGCGCCGGGTGGCCGTGGCGCCTGCCGACCGCGACCGGCCGGGCGGCGACGTGTTCGCGCTCGCGGTCGATCCGCAGTCGGCGCTGATCGAGTACCTGGAGATGTTCTACAACCTGCGGCAGGCGGGCCGTGCGCTGACCAAGCTCGGCGTGTTCGACTTCGCCACCACGATCGCACCCGGGCTGACCGACGTGCTGGTCACCGGCAAGGCGGCCGAGGCGGTTCGCCGCAAGTCCGGTGGCGGCTTCGTGTACGGGGCCGTCGTGATGGACGCTCCGCCGACCGGCCGGATCAGCCGCTTCCTCAACGTCAGCTCGGAGGTCTCCGGCCTGGCCAAGGTCGGCCCGGTCCGCGGCCACGCCGACACCGTGCAGAGCGTGATCCGCTCGCCGCAGACGGCCGTGCACTTCGTCACCCTGCTGGAGGAGATGCCGGTGCAGGAGACCCTGGATGGCATCGCCGAGCTGCACGAGGTCAGCGGCGGCGGGCTGCAGCCGGGCGGCATCGTGGTCAATATGATGCGCGAGGCCGAGCTGGCCGGCCGCAGGACCGCCGGCCGGTCCTCGCTGGGCAGCAAGGCGCGTGACACGCACGCACTCGAGATGGCGATCAAGGCCGCGGGCCTTGGTGATGACGCCGGGCTCGCCGCTGACCTGGCCGACGAGCTCGCCGACGAGGCCAGGACGGCTCGCTCGCAGCGGGCCCAGCGCCGCCAGCTCGACGAGGCCGGGCAGCCCTGCTACGAGCTGCCCCTGATCACCGACGGGATCGACCTGGCCGCGCTGTACCGGCTCGCCGAGGCGCTGCGCGAGCAGGGCGCAGCATGAGCGAGCCGGAGGGGCGGCCCCGATGAGCAGCAACCCGACCCCGCTGGTGCTCGACCGGCTCATCGACGACCGGCGGACCAGGATCATCGTCTGCTGCGGCTCGGGCGGCGTCGGCAAGACGACGCTCGCGGCCGCGGTCGGGCTCAGGGCGGCCGAGCGCGGCCGCCACGTCGTCGTGCTGACTGTCGATCCGGCCAGGCGACTCGCCCAGTCCATGGGTCTGACTTCGCTCGATAACACACCCCGCCCGGTAACTGGGATCCGGACGGGCGGCTCCCGGCACGCGCATCCCGGCGAGGGGCGCGACGAGCCGGGGGCGGCCGGCCATGCCGGTCATGCCCGTCACGCCGACGGGGCCGCCCGCGGCGGCGGGAGCATGCACGCGATGATGCTCGACATGAAGCGGACCTTCGACGAGATCGTCGAGTCCCACGCCGACCCCGACCGCGCCGCCCAGATCCTCGCGAACCCCTTCTACCAGTCGCTGTCGTCCAGCTTCGCCGGGACGCAGGAGTACATGGCGATGGAGAAGCTCGGCCAGCTGCGCCGCGCGGACGAGTGGGACCTGATCGTCGTGGACACCCCGCCGAGCCGGTCGGCCCTGGACTTCCTCGACGCTCCGCAGCGGCTCGGCCGGTTCCTCGACGGCAGGCTGCTCCGGCTGCTCGTGGCGCCGGCCAAGCTCGGCGGCAAGACCGGGCTCAGGATGCTCAACGCCGGCTTCGGCATGGTGACCGGCGTGGTCACCAAGATCATCGGGAGCCAGCTGCTCCGCGACGTGCAGACGTTCGTGTCCGCGATGGACACCATGTTCGGCGGGTTCAGGGAGCGGGCCGAGTACACCTACCGGCTGCTGCGCGCGCCAGGAACGGCATTCCTGGTGATCGCCGCGCCCGAGCACGACGCCCTGCGCGAGGCGTCCTACTTCGTGGAACGCCTCGAGCGCGACGGCATGCCGCTGGCCGGGCTGATACTGAACCGGGTGCACCGCTCGCCCGCGGCCCGGCTGTCGGCGGCGCGCAGCCTCGCCGCCGCGGAGACGCTGCAGGGCCTCGAAGACGGCGAGTCCACGACGCTCGGCATCACCGCGCTCAAGCTGCACGCCGAGCGGATGCGCCGGGCCGAGTCCGAGCGCAGGCTCGCGCGGCGGTTCACTGCGGCGCACCCCTTGGTCCCGGTTGCCCGTGTGCCCGCCCAGCCGGACGACGTGCACGACCTTAACGGGCTCCGCGTTATCGGCGCGGCTTTCGCGGCGGACGAGGCGCACCGCTAAGTTGGCGCCGCCGACTGCTAGCTGGCGACCAGTTCGCTGGCGCTCTCGTACTTGTCGCGGGCGTTCTCGAGCAGGTCGCGCCAGGAGACGACGTCGGACCTGCGCCGCAGCAGCGCACGCCGCTCGCGCTCGGTCATGCCGCCCCAGACGCCGAACTCGATCCGGTTGTCGAGTGCGTCGGCCAGGCACTCGGTGCGGACGGGGCAGCCCCGGCAGATCAGCTTGGCCCGGTTCTGCGCCGCGCCCTGAACGAAGAGCTCGTCAGGGTCCGTTCCCTTGCACGCGGCGCGCGCGGTCCAATCCGTGATCCACATGTGGCCCAACTCCTCCTGATCGTCACGCCCGCTGGCGGGTCGTCACGCCGGGCGGCGCTTCGCTGCGGTTATCAGGGATGTGGCCACACGGCGACACCCCATCTGATGGTCGCGAAAGAGTAACTTACGGAACTCGGGCTCGGAGCGCTAGTCCCCGGCATGCCCATTTCCCGTATAGCCCTGATGGGCTATACGAGAATTGCAGTGCGTAGTCATCTAGCAACCTACAGCGACTATCCCCTGGCCCACCGCGTACAGGCGGCTGATTTCCCCCGTTTCGATGTCCTCCCGTGACTAGTCTGGCGGGCAGCGTAACCTGTTCAGGTGCTCTCACCAGTTCGCCGCGCCGGCCTGAAAACCATTGGCATGCTCGCCGCGCTCGCCCTCGGCGCCGGCCTGCTCACCGCCGGCGTGGCGCTGCCCGTAGTCGGCGTCGCGGGAGTCGCCGTGCGCGACGCGGCGAAGACGTTCAACGACCTGCCGGTCGCCGGCCTCGGCCAGGTGCCGTCGAAGTCCGAGCTGCTGGACAGGACCGGCCACGTGCTCGCCACCTACTACCCGCGGGAGATCTACAGGGACCCGGTGCGCTGGCATCAGATCGCCCCGGTGATGCGCGACGCGGTCGTCGCGATCGAGGACTACAGGTTCTGGGACCACGGCGCGCTCGACCTGCACGGCACGCTGCGCGCGGTGTACAGCGACCTGTCGGGCAACAGCGTCCAGGGCGGATCCGACCTCGCGCAGCAGTACGTCAAGAACGCGTGCGTCCTGACCGCGAAGACCAAGGCGGACGCACAGCTGTGCACGGCCTTCAGCCCGGCACGCAAGATCACCGAGCTGCGAATCGCCGCCAACGTCGCGCGCAGGATGACCAAGCCGCAGCTGCTGACCGCCTACCTGAACGTGGCCTATTTCGACCACCTTGCCTATGGCATCAAGGACGCCTCCGAGTACTACTTCTCCGTCAAGCCCGCCGACCTCACCCTCACCCAGGCGACCCTGCTCGCCGGGATCGTGGAGTCACCGACCCAGTACGACCCCGTGGCCAACCCTAAGAGCGCGCTGCACCGGCGCGCACAGGTGCTTGCCGCGATGGCGGAGCACGGATATATCAGCAGGGCGGCGGCACGGAAAGCGAAGAGCATGCCGCTCGGCCTGCACCGCAGGCGGGTTGCCAGGCAGACCGGCTGCACGAGCCCGATCATCAAGGACACCGCGTTCTTCTGCGACTACGTGATGTCGGTCCTGAAGAACAATCCCGCGTACCAGAAGGCCTACGCCCAGATGCAGACGGTCGGCGGGCTGAAGATCTACACGACGCTGAGCGCGCGGGACCAGCGCGCCGCCACCAACGCGGTGAACTACGTGGTCCCGGCCAGGAAGCCGTACTACAACCCCGGCTACAACGTCGACACCGAGGTCATGGTCCAGCCGGGCACCGGCTTCGTCCGGGCGATCGCCGTGGACCGGCCCTACGGCTTCGGGCTGGGCCAGACCAGCATCGACTACGCGGTCGACAGCAAGTACGACGGCGGCGCCGGCGTGCAGACGGGATCCTCGTCCAAGCTCTTCACCCTGATCACAGCGCTCAAGCAGGGCTACCAGTTCGGCTACCACCTCGACGTGCACGACAACATGACCGTCGGCGGCTTCACCGACTGCCACGGCAGGTACGTCGCCCCGTTCACGGTCCGCAACGCGGACGGCAGAGAGGGCGGCAGCATCCCCCTGTACTTCGGGACTACCGCGTCCATCAACGCGTTCTACGTCGATCTCGAGTCGAAAGTCGGCCTATGCGACGTGGTCAAGACCGCGGCCAGCATGGGAGTCCACCGCGCTGACGGCACGTCGCTCCTCAAGTCGGTCGGAAATCCCTCCTCGTCCAACTATGAACCGGCCGCCGATGGCCTGGCCTCGTTCACGCTCGGCTCGGTCAACGTCTCGCCGATGTCCATGGCCGCCGCCTACGCGACCGTGGCGGCCCGCGGCGTCTACTGCCGGCCGATCGCGATCATGCGGATCACCGACCGGCGCGGCCACAACCTGCCCATCGAGTCGGCGGGCTGCCACCGGGTGATGCGCAAGGGCGTCGCCGACGCGGCCAACTACGTGCTCCGCGGCGTGCTGACCGCACCGGGAGCCACCGCCTCAGGACGCAGCATCGGCCGTCCCGCCGCCGCGAAGACCGGTACCGCCAACGGCGGCTACTACGCGGCCTTCGCCGGTTACACGCCGACCCTGGTCGGCTACGTGTCGGTGTTCAACCCGCTGAACCCGACCAGTACCGGCGCGATGACCTATTCCCGGGCCTCCTTCCGGCAGTACCCTGGCGGCTACGTCGGTAACTCCGGCCAGATGTACGGTGACGACGCGCCCGGCGCGACCTGGCAGTACTCCTTTACCCGCGCCTTCCTGGGACCCGCGACGGACTTCGTCGCGCCGGCGTCGTACTACTTCGCGCTCGGCTCAGGTTCCGCCCCGATCGCACCACCGAAGCCGCCGAAGCCGCCGAAGAAGAAGCCCAGCGGCGGCGGAGGCGGCACCGGAGGAGGAGGCGGCGGAGGCGGCGGCCATCACTGAGGCGTGACTGGGTCGCGCCCCGGCCCGGCCAGCCGGTCACTGGGCCGGGCCGCGGCCACCCCGCGGCCCAGTCGCCCCCCGGCCCCGAGGCCTCGTCGCCGCCGTCGGCCCCGCGGCCCCTTCACCGAGGCGCTAGCTGGCGGCGTACCTCGGCCGCGACCCGCGCTCCTTCCGCTCGCCCGGCGACACTCGGCGTCACCGTCTTCATTACCTGGCCCATCGCGCTCGGGCCCGCCGCCCCGGTCTCCGCGATCGCGGCGGCCACCAGCGCGGTGAGCTCGGCGTCGTCAAGCTGCGCCGGAAGGTACTCGGCGAGGATCTCGCCCTCGGCCAGTTCCGCGGTGGCCTGGCCGACCCGGCCTGCCCCGCTGAACGCCTCGGCCGCCTCGCGGCGCCGCTTGGCCTCCCTGGCCAGCAGCCGCTCGACCTCGGCGTCGCCAAGCTCGCGCGACGCGGTGCCCGAGACCTCTTCCTTGGCGATCTCGGTCAGCACCATCCGCAAGGTCCTGGTCCTGACCTCGTTGCGTTCCTTCATCGACGCGGTCAGGTCGGCGCGCAGCCGGTCCTTGAGTTCAGCCATGAGGTAATCCTGCCTGCCCGCGGTCCAGCCTGTCCGTCAGGGACGGGTAAGTCCCGAGGGCGTGGCACCATAAGGGGATGCGCCCACATGCCCTGACCGGGACGGCCGCCATGGCCGGCGCCGCCGCGGTCGGCTACGCGGCCGTCGTCGAGCGCAACTGGTTCGCGCTGCGCCGGTACGAGGTTCCCGTGCTGCCGGCGGGCTCCGGGCCGATGCGGGTACTGCACATCTCGGACATGCACCTCACCCCGGGACGGCACCGGCTGCTCTCGTTCCTGCGCACGCTGGACGCTCTTGAGCCCGACCTGGTGATCAACACAGGTGACTCGATCGCCAGCAAGCGCTCCGTTACGCCTCTGCTTGAAGCGCTCGGCCCGCTACTCGACCGGCCCGGCGTATTCGTGTACGGCTCGAACGACCTGTACTCCCCGGTGCCGAAGAACCCGGCCCGCTACATCTGGCGGACGAGTTCCGATGAGCACCGTCGGCACGTCCCCGACCTGCCGTGGGCCGAGTTCGGCGCGAGCCTGGAGGCGGCGGGCTGGATGAACGCGAACAACAGGCGCGGCCGGGTCAAGGTCGGCGACTTCGACGTCGAGGTGGCCGGCGTGCACGACTCGCACATCAACAAGGACCGGTACGCCGAGATCGCCGGCCCAGCCGATCGGGCCGCCGACCTGCGGCTGGGCGTCATGCACTCACCCGAGCCCGCGGTCATGGACCGGTTCGTCGCCGATGGCTTCGACCTGCTGCTGGCCGGGCACACCCACGGCGGCCAGGTCTGCGTGCCCGGGTTCGGCGCGCTGGTGACCAACTGCGGACTCGACACGGCCCGGGTGCGCGGACTGCACAAGCACCCGTCGGGCCCCGGACCGCGCCAGCGCGCGTTCCTGCACGTCTCGGGCGGGCTCGGCACGTCCCCCTATGCCCCGGTACGGTTCGGCTGCCGCCCGGAGGCCACCGTGCTCACGCTGGTTCCGCGGATCGGCTAGACTCCCTACGCGGTCGGCGGGGTGTAGCGCAGCTTGGCAGCGCGCTTCGTTCGGGACGAAGAGGCCGCCGGTTCAAATCCGGCCACCCCGACCGCGTCAAGACGCCGCGTCCACGACTCGATGACCTTGCCGTGAGCGTCCTGCGCCAGGTGCGCGTACCGCTGCGTCGTGGCGTAGTCCTCATGGCCGAGCAGGGCCTGCACGTCGTACAGCGGCACCCCGTCCTGCACCAGCCACGAGGCTGCGGTGTTGCGCATGATGCGCGGCGGGAACCGGCGCACGCCCGCCTCCGCGACCGCCGGGTACCAGACCCGGTTGCGGAAGTGCTCGTCGGTGACCGGGCCGCCGTGCGGGGCGGTGAACACCAGCTCGTCGCGTGACCGGCCGGTCATCAGCACCGACATGCCCTCCAGCGTCACGGGCGGCACCGGGACTACCCGGTGCGACTTCTTGGACTTCGGCCACTGGCGCAGGCCGCGGCGGGTCATCACGTCGACGACCTCGGCCCGGCCGCGGAGCCAGTCCACCCGGTGACCGTGGAGGCCGTAAATCTCGCCCGGCCGCAGGCCGACCTGCATGCCCAGTTCGGTCATCGTCCGCCACCTCGCGCCCAGCTCCCCGGCCGCCGCGTACAGCGCGACCGCCTCGTCCGGCTCGTAGAACTCGACCGGCCGCGGCTCGATCCGGGGCAGCTCGAGGTCGGCGAACGGGTTAGCAATCACGACCGGAGGGTGCTCGCGCATCGCCGCGCGGTATAGCGCGGACATGATGTGCACGATGTCGGCGATCGTGGCCGCGGACAGGAACGGCACTTCGTCACCTTCGGCTGGCCGTCCCTGGTGCCGTGCCCGGCGGGTCGCGCGCAGTTCGGCGACCCAGCCCTGAGCCTCCATCCTGGTGACCGCGCTCATCCGCCACCCTGCCCACTTCGGCTCGCAGTGCGTTGCCCACAGGGATGCGTTCTTGGCCGCGGTGATCTGCTCTACGCCGCTCGCTGCGGCGTAGCGGGCGTGCCAGTCGCCCACCCTGACCTCGCCGGCCCGCGGGTCGCGGACCTCGCCCTGACTGAAGCGCGCTTCCTGCGCGAGCGCCCACGTCCGCACAACCGACTTCAGCTTGTCCGTCTCGCTGTGCCTGCGGCCGTCCGGGCCGCGCACGGTGGCCTGCCACATGCCCGATGGCAGCTTCCGGTAGTACGGCATCTAGTGCTCCTTTGAGACGTCGGGAAGGAAGCCCATCTCGCGGCAGATCGCCGCCCAGCGATTTGCGGTCGCTCGGCTGATGCTGTGCGCGCTGGCCGCCGCGGTCATCGCCCGCCTTGGCTGGCGGGCCAGCTCGATCTGGTAGGTGCGCGCGAAGTCCCGCAGCTTCTGGTCATCGGGCCTGCGGGAGGGACCCGTGGCGACGTGGCCGCCAACGCTCGCGTTGAGGTCGGCAATCATGCGGATGGCTGTACGGTCCCAGTCCTGCGGCCTGTCGGGGTCGAAGTCCTTGAAGCAGTCGGCGAGGATGCGGCCGAGCCTGATCTCCCGGAGCGTCTGCGACGTGATCTCGCGTGGCTCGAACTCCTCGCCGATCAGGAGCCCGGTGACGACGTAGCGGCCGTCAGCGTGCCGGTGTATGCGCACTGACACGGGCACCGGCAGATCGCCGCCCGTGACCCCCCGCCATGGACCAGCGGGCAGGAACGTGCTGTCTGGCAGGTCGAGCCAGGTGTAGCCGTCGTCACTCACGAGAGATAGCGTAGCGGGAATGTAGCGCAATATGAAGCAGTCCCGCGTAACTGTCTCACGAGCGCGCCGCAAGGCGAGACGAGACACCTGCGCGCAGATGTAGCGCGACATGTTGTCGCGGGTGTCTCATGACGGCATGAGCCTGATTGACGAAGTGCGAGCACGGCAGCTCCCCCCGGCGAAGACTCGCCGGGCCATCCGCCGCAAGGCTGGCGTCTCGCAGGTGCGGATGGCCGCCGAGCTGGACGTTCACCGCCTCACGTTCATCCGCTGGGAGAACGGCACCATTGAGCCCCGCGGCGGCAACCGCGAGCGTCACGCTCGCCTGCTCGCCGAACTCCGGCAAGTCCCGGCGGCCCGGTGATGACCAGGCCAGCGGCGCTGCCCGTCCGCCTGCTAACCCCGGCTGAGACCGGCGGCCGTCGCGGTTGCAGCGACGACCTGTATATCGGATCGTCGCCTCAGGGCTGCTAAGGGCCGTTGACATCGCCCTGCCCGGGAGCAAGCGCTCCAAGACCCGGATCCGCGAGGACGACCTGCAGCGGTACATCGACAAGCAGACGCGGAAGGCGGCCGGCGATGCTGCGGCCACCTGACGCAAAGAACGGGGCCGCCCCTGGCAAGGCGGCCCCGGCGTCAATCAGCCCGGCGAAGGCGCTCGACGCATCCACGGTACAGCCTGCCGCCGACGTCGTGACGCCGTGGCCGCTCTACGACGTAGCCGACCTCGGCCTGGCGCCGCATCCCCGCGAGACGTGCGCAGCCTGCCAGGCGGTGGGGGCATGACCGGGCACGCTTACGCCCCCGGCGTGGACGAGACGGGGTTCGTGGAGGTCTGCCAGGTCTGCGGGCAGCAACCCGGCCGGTGCGCCGACCCTCCCGAGCCCGGCCCGGCCCCGGGGCCAGCTCCCGGCCGCCACCGTGCCTCACGCCGTGACGGCGCCGACCCGCTGCCCGAGGAGCCCTGGTCCGAGCTCGGCTACGCCCGGCGGCTGATCAAGGTCTACGGCGACAGGCTGCGGTACGTGCCGGCCTGGGAAAGCGCAGCTGGCTGGTCTGGGACGGCAAACGGTGGGCGCAGGACGCGACCGGCCAGTCCGCCCGCTGGATGAAGGCCATCGCCCGCCGGGTGACAGCCACCGCGATAGCCAAGGAAGGCGGCGAGGCCGAGCGCAAGGCGGCGATCAACCTGGCCCGCCGCGGCGAGTCGTCCGCGGCCGTCAGGGGCGCGCTCACGCTGGCCGGCACCGAGCAGGAGATCGTGGTCACGCCCGACGACCTGGACGCTGACCCGCTCCTGCTCAACTGCGCCAACGGCGTGCTGGACCTGCGCACCGGCCAGCTCGGCCTGCACGACCCGAAGCTGCTGCTGACCAAGATGACCACGGCAGCGTACCGGCCCGGTGCGGCCGGCCCGGAGTGGCGCAAGTTCCTGGAACGGGTCCAGCCCGACCCGGCCATGCGGGACTACCTCGCCCGGCTGACCGGGCACAGCCTGGACGGCCGGCAGGTCGAGCACGTCCTGCCGATCAACTTCGGCCCCGGCGCGAACGGCAAGGGCACCTATGTTCGCGCGATATTCGCCGCGCTCGGCGACTACGCGGCGCCCGCCGATCCCGAGCTGCTGACCGCGCGCACGTTCGACGCGCACCCGACCGGCGTAGCGGACCTGTTCGGGCTGCGCCTGGCCGTGCTCCACGAGTCCGACCGCGGCCGGCTCCTGGCCGAGGGCACTGTCAAGCGGCTCACCGGCGGCGACCGCCAGAAGGCCCGCCGCATGCGAGAGGGCTTCTGGTGGTTCGACCCCTCGCACACGTTCCTGATGCTGACCAACCACAAGCCCATCATGACCGGCACCGACGAGGGGATCTGGCGGCGGATCAAGCTCGTGCCCTGGGACGTCGTCATACCGGCCGAGGAGCGTGACCTCGGCCTGGACGACCGGCTCGCGCTCGAGATCGACGCCGTGCTCGCCTGGCTGGCCGACGGCTACCGGGACTGGCGCGACCGCGGCCTGGATGACCCCGATCCGGTCACGCTGGCTACCGCCGCCTACCGCGCCGAGTCCGACGCGCTCGGCCGCTTCCTTGCCGAGAGGTGCATGCGGCACGGCCGGGTTCGCTCCTCGGAGCTGTTCACGGCCTGGTCACGGTGGTGCATCGGCGAGGGCGAGGAGCCGGGCACGCAGACGGCGTTCTCCACCGCGCTCGTCAACCGTGGATTCGACAAGCGGACGACCAACGTCGGTGTCATGTGGACGGGCATCAGCCTGGAGCGTGATGGCGATGAGTTAAGGGTCAGTGAAGGGTCTGAAGGGTCTATCGGTTAACCGCCCACACGCGCGAGGCGTAAAGCCGGAAACCCTTCACAACCCTTCACTCGCCGCCCGCACCCGCAAAGCTCGCGTCGAATCCGTCTGTCCCAGGTGCAAGTGCCCGGTCGGCGTCGGCGTCCTCATCGGCAAGGTGCACGGCGTCGGCTGGTGCCACGTCGTGCCCTGCATCGTCGGCGGCCGGATGCCCATGATCGGGCCGAGCAACCAGCCCGCCCCGGACGTCCGCCCGGAACAGCCGGACGGCAGCAAGGAAGGAACACCATGACCGCATCGACCGAAGTCCGCACCCACAGCCACGTCATGGTCGTCCAGGATGCCGGCGGCACCCAGGAGCACCGGCGCGGCTGGGACGGCAAGCCGAACATCACGCACGCGACATGATCCAAGCGGATGACATCTACCTCCGAACCGGCCTGGCCGACTATGACGCCGTAGCCGCCTCGTTCGGCGGCGAGGAGCGTCTGTCATCCCTCATCAGCGGCAACGTCGCGCCGGGATGGGACGCGATCTACATCATCGACTGCGGCGAGCCCTGCACTTGGACCATCGACCAGCCCGTAGAAGGCGAGCCATGGTGGATCCCGGCCCGAGGTGAGACCGCGAGCGCGTCGCTGTCCGAAGACAACGTGACCTACCTGGGCGGCGACCCCGAGCCAGAGCTCTGGCAGTTCTCAGTGCCGATGCAGATCCTCGTGGCCGCGGACGACAAGGAGCAGGCGCTCGGCCGGGCCATGCAGATCCGTGACGCCATCGGCATGTCCGGCGACCCGACCGCGGCGCTAGGCCTGCTGGATTTCCACTGGCACCTGCACCACCCGAACGGCTGCTGACCCCGGACACCCGGGCGGCCGTCCGGTCACCCCAACAGGCCGGACGGCCGCCACACACACCAGGAAGGCTAGACCATGCCGAGTGCCGGCTTGCTGGCCCGCGAACTCGATCAGTTCACTTGTACGGTTCGTACATCCGGGTACTCTGACGGTGTGAGTGAACCAGCCGCGGAAATGCCGATCTCCGATGCCCGCGACCACCTGGCCGATGTTGTCAACCGCGCCGTCTACGGCGGCGAGGCCACCTACCTGACCCGCCGCGGCCGTCGCCTTGCGCTGGTCGTGTCCGCCGGGCAGCTCGCGGCCGATCAGGCCAGGGCAGCGCAGGAAGCAATCGTCGAGGCATGCGCCCAGATGTGGCGGAACGTAGCCGGCGAGGACGAGGCGACCCGGATGGCAGTCCGGGCCGTCATCGACGAGGCGATCGAGCTGGCCGAGGACACGGCTGACAAGGCTGTGATCATCGCCACGCAGGATGACCATGAGTCGGGCGCGAAGCCGGTCCCGTGGGAGCAAGTCAAAGCAGACCTTGGGCTGTGACGACCGCATACCAGGTCCAGCTTGAGCCGCGCGCGAGCAAGCATCTCGCGCAGCTCGACCCGATAGTGCGGCGCCGGGTCGCCAAGGCACTCGACGCGCTCGGCGCCGACCCCGAGCCGCCAGGATGCAAGCCGCTGAAAGGCGCGGCAGGCGTCATGCGGATCAGGGTCGGCGACTACCGCATCGTCTACATGGCGATCAGGGACAAGCAGGTCATTGACGTGATCGACATCGACCACCGCAAGGACATCTACCGCAGCTAACTCACGTTCGCCTGGCCAACTTATAAACAGGTGATCGTGTGACCCGGGACCCGTCACCCGGAGTGACCGGGCGGTGCCCACATAAACAGGTGATCGTGTGAGCCACGGCGCGGCCGAAAAGTCCAGCAGACTTGCGACTGCCGGCCAGAGCTCCGCGTGTTTCCCCCTCCCCGGTCACGGCGGGTCGCTATTCCGCTCGCGTGTTCGAATTTCTGCGGCTGATGTTCGAGTTTTTCACAGGCCGTTCGAGTTTTTCAGCACCGCGACAGGCCGCGTTTGCGCTGGTCAGCGGCCGTTTTGCTGTTCGAATCCTTGCCCGGTGCGTTCGAGTTGCCTTCCGGCTGCTCGCCGCTGGCGTGCGCCGTGCGACGCCGGGGCGATACTGGCGGGGTGAGCGAGGACATGGAGCGGTTCGTGACGGAGCGGGTGCTGGCGGAGGCTGAGCGGGACCAGCATTTGGCCGCGCTCTCGGCGGCGATCGGGGCGGCGGTGGACGACCCGGCGGCCCGGCTGGCGGCGGCGTACGGCCGGGCGTTCGGGCAGGCCGCGGCCGGGCCCGGCGGGGCGCTGCCCGGCGAGTGGCAGGCTGCGGCCGGCGCGGTTGAGGCGATTGAGGCGGAGCGGGCTGAGCGTGACGCCCGGCTGGCGCCGGCTCGCGCCGCGGGGCTGGCGGCGTACCAGGCGGCCCGCGAGCGGCGCTACGGCCCCGCGCAGGGCGCGGCCGGGCCGTCCGTCGCCGCGATGTTCGGCCTGGCCCGTGAACGGCCGCGGATCTTCTGACCCGGCCGCGTGGCGCATCTACGGGTGACCGGGCGCACCCGCTACAATGTCGCGGCGCCGCGACAGCCGCTGACCTGCGCAAACGTGACCTGCCGCGACACACCGGTCCTGACCGGGCCACCTGACCTGCGGTGTAGCGGCGTAGCGGCCAGCGCCGCTACGGCGCTCAGATGCCCGATCGGGCGGTCCCCCCCTGAAAGTGACAGCGGTTAGGTTCCGCACGCCAGGGCCGTGCCGTGATACGGGCCGGGGGTATACGCTGTGGCTAATGGCTGGCGCGCCGCTGAAGGACGATCTCGAGCTGGACGCGTCGATCCTGTTGGGCATGTTCCTGGGCACGAGGCTGGCGGACGGGCTGCGGCACGGCTACGCGGACCTGGCCGGGCTGGGGGCGGCGTGCGGGGCGTCCGCCGCGCAGGTCCGGGAGTGGTTGTTCTGGGAGGCCGGCCGACGCCGCACCAGGGACGGCGGTTCATGGCGGCGGCGTACGCGGCCGAGCGAAGGACCAGCAGGCGGCCAGTACCGGCCGCGGGACCCGCAGGCGCAGACTGGGCTGACCGCGAGCGAGGCGTTCCGCCTTGCGTAGCCAGCTCGAGGCGCTCGGCCTCGTCCCCGGGGCCGCCCGGCCGGAGGGCGGCGCGGTGGCACGCACGTTCACGTTCGATCCGCCCGCCATGAGCGCGGCGGACTGGGCCGCGTTCGCCGCGCACGTGAGCAGGAGCGCGGTCAACTTCGAGAACGCGCTCCGCGGGCAGGGCCTGGCGCGGGTGCGGGACCCGCTGGCGGTGGTCCAGGGCATCGCGAGCACGGTCGCGGCGGCACCGCCGGGCGGTCCCGTCCCGACGATGAGGATCGCGCTGAGCGACGCCGGCCAGCGCCTGGTCAGGGCGTGGCTGTCGCGGTCGCTTATGCGGGCCGGCGACGAGTCGGCCAGCGGGGACCGGCCGGGCACCAATGACGCCGCCAGGCTCGGGACAGGCGCGCTGCTCGACCAGTGGGAGAGCTTCATCGGCTATGCCGACCCGGTGACCGGGCGGCGGGCCCGGGGCTCCCGGTCCCGGGTCACGATCCTGGAGGGCTAGATGACGACGCACGTTCCCGGCTGGGACTACGGCGCGGGCCAG
>WNGG01000166.1_pt1 | contig 74832 bp, 71 predicted proteins | sample 5400661 | NCBI WGS metagenome assembly WNGG01 (sample SAMN13153372, study PRJNA577476) | soil metagenome | isolation source: 100 cm soil or saprolite under Garry oak tree replicate 1 | place: USA:California | collected 2016-06-15
CTCCCCGATCCAGAGCGAGCCGCCCGCCGCGCCGACCGCCGTCACTACGGTGTCGAAAACCTTGGGGAGCAGCTCGTCGAAGTCGAGTGAGGAGTTGAATTCCTGGCTGATCGAGTGCAGCAGGCGAAGGCGTTCGAGCTCCACGCGGAGGTCTTCGGCCGGGACGGCCAGTGCGCCGGACTCGTCGGCCATGCGGTGGAAAAGGCGGGCTGCCCGCGCGGGTGTCAAGGCGACGGGGATCCCTTGCCGTCGCCCGGCGAGGGCGTAGGTTAGTCCCACTCGCAAACCGCTGGGGGTTGTGGCCGGCCTCGCGCTCAACCTGCTCGGTCCGCCGGCCGTCGCCCGGTCGCACGGCACGCCCGCGCGCGGCGTCGGCGCGGCCAAGAACCTCGCCCTGCTCGCCTATCTGACACTGGAGCCCGGCGCCCACACGCGTGAGGAGCTCGCCGCCCTGTTGTGGAGCGACTCCTCCGACACGGCGGCGCGCGCCTCGCTGCGCCAGGCGCTGAAGCGGTTGCGCGCGGCCGTGGGCGACCTGCTCCACGTGGACCGCCATGCCGTGCAGGTGCGGGGATCGATCGAGTGCGACGTCACCCAGTTCCTCCACGCGCTGGAGAGCTCTCCGCGCGAGGCCGCGGGCTTCGACGTCCCCCGCTTTCTGACCGGGTTGGCGCTGCGCCACGCGCCGGTGTTCGAGGAGTGGGCCAGCGTGAAACGGCGCTGGCTGCTGCGGCGCTTCGGCGAGCTGCTGCGCGGACTGGCGTGCGAAGCGATCGCCCAATCGCACTGGCGTGAGGCGCTGGGCTGGGCGGAGCGCTGGCTCGCCTGCGAGCCTCTGTCCGACGAGGCCGCGAGGCTGGTGATCGAGTCGCTGTACCTGGCCGGCGACGGTGCCGCGGCCCTGACGCGGAACGCCCGCGGCGGAGGGGTGCCGCGGACCTCTCTCCCTCCGCGCCGTCCTTCGAAGCGAGCCTGGTTGGGCGCGACTCACAGTGGCGCACGCTCATGGGCGTCTGGGACGCGGTCACGCGGGACGCGGGACGGGTCGTCGTGATCGAGGGCGAGGCGGGCGTGGGGAAGACGCGCTTGGCCGAAGACTTCTTACGCTGGGCGCTTACCGCGGGCGCCACGGTGCTACGGGGGCGCGGGTACGACGCTCAGAGCGGCATCCCGTATGGCCCCTTCCTGGAAGCGCTGCGGGGCGTGCTACAGACGCCCGGTCTGGCGGGCACGGGGCCCGAGTGGCTCGCCGAGGTCACGCGGCTGCTCCCGGAGCTGCGGCAGCGTTTTCCCACGCTCCCCGAGCCCGCCGCCGTGGACGTGGATCGCCGCTGGCGCCTGTTCGAGGGAATCGCGCAGCTCGTCCTCTCGATCGCCGCAGAACATCCGACGATCGTGTTCATCGACGATGTGCAATGGTGCGACACCGAGAGTTGCGCGCTGCTGCATTTCCTCGCGCGGCGCTTCGAGCGCTCACCAGTCGCGGTCGTGGCGACGCTGACGCTGGGCGAGTTCGAGCGGGATGCCCCGGCGGCGCGGCTCGCGCGGGCCCTCCGCACCCACGCTCACGCGAGCGTGGTCGCGCTGGCGCCGCTCACCAAGGACGAGGTGTGGCTCCTGATCCGTGAGATGGGCCGGATCAGCGCGCCGACGGGCGGCCGCCGCTTCGCGGAGCGGGTACACGCGGTCACGGACGGCAACCCGTTCCACGTCGTCGAGCTCATCAAGACGCTGTTCGCCCAGGGGCTCCTGGCGATCGCGCCGGGCACGGGGGAGTGGGTCGCGCCCAGCGTGCCGACCGGCGTGAGCTACGGTCACCTCCAGATGCCTCGCACCGTGCACGACGCCATCGCGGAACGGGTGGCGGGGCTGCCGTACGAGCTGCGCGACCTGCTGGCCACGGTCGCCGTCGCCGGTCGCGGCATCCGCACCGACCTCGTGTCGTCCGTGCACGGCATGTCCCGGCTGCGCGCGGCCGCACTGGCCGACGCGCTGGTCGAGCGCCGCCTCCTGGCCGAAGAGGGGGGCGTCTACCGCTGCGCGCACCCGATGATCGCGGAGGTCGTGCGCGACGGGCTCACCCCCGCGCGCCGGCACGAGCTGCATCGGGCAATCGCACTCTCGCTCGAAATCGTGACCCCGGCCGCCGGCCTGCACGAGGTGGCCGGCGAGATCGCCCGGCATGCCGAGCGCGGGGGCGAGCGCCCCCTGGCCTACCGCTACGCGCTGCTGGCGAGCGAGGCGGCGGCGGGACGCTACGCGTTCGAAGAAGCGCTGTCCTGGCTGGACGTCGCCTCGACGCTCGCGCAGCCGGGCCCCGAAGCCGACGCGGTGAACCGCTCCACGGCGGAGCTGCTCCGCCTCGCCGGCTGGGCCGAGCCGCCGCGCACGCCACGGCGCAAACCGACGCCGGCGCGCGGGATCGAGCACGGCGACCTGGACCTCGCCGCCCCGGAGCCACCACAACCGCTCCACAGGTAAAAAAACCGCCGGCGACGGGCCCGGGAGGCCGCATCGCCGGCGTGGCGCGCGCGAGGCCGCGCGCAGCGGTTACTGCAGACCGCCGCTCGCCCCAAACTTGAGGGGCGCGATCCGCTCTTCCAGCTCCTCGACGCCGAACTGCAGCTCCTCGGCGTTCTTCCCCGTCGCCTTCATGATCTCTTCCTTCTGCTGCGGGGTCAGCTTCAGGCTGATGCGCTTGCCCGTCGGCATCTCGTCCTCCTGTTGCATAGGGTCGCGTGCCACGTCGAACATCTGAGCCACAACATCTCGCGGCATCGTGAAATCACCGTGACACGGCGCTTCGTCTCAGAACGTGAGCAGCTGCACGGCGTGATCCAGCCGCCGGATCCCGTTTCGCCGCAACACCTTGTGTACCTCGTGCAGGAACGCGGGCGTGTGCTCGATCGCCCGCGAGAACGTGTAGATCACCTCCACCACGACGCGATCGAGCAGCGGGCCCTCCCGCCCCGGAGCGTCGTCGCGTGGGCATGCTGCCTCCTGGTTCGATGTCACACGGTGAGGCCCAACATCCGGAAGCAATCTCCGGCGGCAGCGTGAAATCAGCGTGACAGAAGCGACGGCGGCCCCGTCACCTCCGCCCCCGCCAAGGCCGTACGGCGGCGCACCGCTAGCCGCGCAGCGCGATCGCGTCGATCTCGACCCGCGCGCCTTTCGGCAGCGCCGCGGCCTGCACCGTCGAACGCGCCGGCTTGTGGCTGCCGAAGTGCTTCGCGTACACGTCGTTCATCTGCGGAAAGTCCGCCATGTCGAGGAGATACACGGTCGTCTTGACGACGTTGTCGAGCGCGGAGCCCGCGGCCTCGAGGATCGCCCGCAGGTTCTTCATCACCTGGTCCGTCTGTTCGGCGGTGGTCTTCCCCACCACTTGGCCCGTGCCGGGATCGATCGAGATCTGCCCCGCCGTGTAGATCATCCCGTCGGTCGTGACGGCTTGGCTGTAGGGGCCGATCGCCTGGGGCGCGGCGTCGGTCGCCACGATGCCCAGGCCTTTGGTCTTGCGCATCAGAACAGTCCCTCGATCGTCCCGTCGGGGTGGACTCGAATCTTCTCGGCGGCGGGCGCCTTCGACAGCCCCGGCATCGTCATGATGTCGCCGGCGAGGGGCACGACGAAGCCGGCGCCCGCCGAGGGCAGGATGTCGCGGATCAGGACGCGGAAACCCGTCGGTGCACCCAGCTTGCCCGGATCGTCGCTGAAGGAGTACTGGGTCTTGGCCATGCACACGGGAGTCTCGCCCAGGCCGAGCGCCGGAAGCTGCTCCAGCGCCCGCTCGGCGGCGGCGGCGAAGTCCACGCCGTCCGCGCCGTAGATCTCCCGGGCGATCGTCTCGATCTTCTCGCGGACGGGCCGTCGGACGTCGTACAGCGGCTTGAAGCGCGCCTGCCGCCCGTCGAGCAACTGCTGCACCGCCTCGGCTACCGCGACGCCCCCTTCCCCGCCCTTCTCCCACACCTCGCACAGCTCGACGCCCGCGCCTTCGGCGTCGCACTCCCGCCGCACGGCGTCGAGCTCCGCGTCGCTGTCGCTGACGAAGCGGTTGAGCGCCACGACGAGGGGCACGCCGAACCGCTTTACGTTGCGGATGTGTCGTCGCAGGTTCGCCGCACCGCGGCGCACAGCCTCCCCGTCCGCTTTGCCGAGCTGATCCTTCTTCACGCCGCCGTGCAGCTTCAGCGCGCGCACCGTCGCGACCACGATCGCTGCCTCGGGATTGAGGCCCGCCATACGGCACTTGATGTCGAAGAACTTCTCGGCCCCGAGGTCCGCCCCGAACCCCGCCTCGGTGAGCACGACGTCGCACAGGGCCAGCGCGAGCTTCGTCGCCACCACCGAATTGCAGCCGTGGGCGATGTTGCCGAACGGGCCGCAGTGGATGAAGGCCGGCCCGCCTTCGAGCGTCTGCACCAGGTTCGGGTTGATGGCGTCTTTCAGGAGCAGCGTCATCGCGCCCTGGGCCTTGAGGTCGCTCGCCCGGACCGGCGCCTTGTCACGCGTGAGGCCGACGATGACGCGTGCGCAGCGCTGCTCCAGGTCGTCGAGGCCGCTCGCGAGCGCCATGATCGCCATGATCTCAGAGCCCGGAATGATCACGAAGCGGTCCTCGCGCGTCGGGCCCGCGTTGAGCCCGCCCAGCCCGACGATGATGCTGCGCAGCGCCCGGTCGTTCATGTCGATGGTGCGCGGCCAAGTGATGCGGCGCGTGTCGAGGCCGTGAGCGTTGCCGTGATGCAGGTGTGCGTCGAGCATCGCGGAGAGCAGGTTGTGGGCGCTCGCGATGGCGTGGAAGTCGCCCGTAAAGTGGAGGTTGATGTCCTCCATCGGCACGACCTGCGCGTAGCCGCCGCCGCAGGCCCCGCCCTTCACGCCGAATACGGGCCCGAGCGAGGGCTCGCGAATGCAGAGCGCCGCGTTCTTGCCGAGCCGGCGGAACGCCTGGGTCACGCCCACCGTGACGGTGGACTTCCCCTCGCCCGCGGGCGTGGGATTGATGCCGGTGACGAGCACGAGGCGTCCCCGCGGCTTGCGCTGCGCCAGCGCCCCGAGCCGCACCTTCGCCTTGTATTTGCCGTACAACTCGACCTCGTCCTCGGCGAGGCCCAGCTCCGCGGCGATGTCGGCGATAGGGCGCAGCTTCGCCGCCTGGGCGATGGCGATGTCGGTGGGAACCTTGGCCGTCGTGGTCACGGGTCCTCTCGGGCTAAGAGCGTGGAGGCGACGCGCGATCCGAAGAGCCGGTGCGCGTTTTCCGTGGTCCGTTGCCCGAGGGTGTCGAGCGCCTCCCCGCGCATGCGGGCGAGCGCGACCGCGACTTCGCACACGAACGCAGGCTCGTTGCGCATACCGCGGTGCGGCACGGGCGCGAGGTACGGGGCGTCCGTCTCGACCAAGAGGCGGTCAGGCGGATAGTCGCTTAGGGCCACCGCGGCATCCCAGTTCTTGAACGTGATCATGCCGGAGAACGAAAAGTACGCGCCGATCTTCATCCCCGCCGCGAAGACCTGGGGTCCCGAGCTGAACGAGTGCAGCACCACCGCCACACGCGCCGCGGCGAGCATCGCGGCGACGTCGTCGTCCGCCTCGCGGGCGTGCACCACGACGGGCTTGCCGAGCTCCGCCCCGAGCGCGAGCTGCGCCTCGAAGGCGCGTCGCTGCGCGTGACGCGGCGAATGGTCGTAATGGTAATCGAGCCCCGTCTCGCCCACAGCCACCACTTCAGGTAGGGCGAGCAGCGCCTTCAGGCGGGCCGCCGCCTCCGGCGACCAGGACCGCGCCTCGTGGGGGTGCACACCGGCGCTGGCCGAGAGACCGGGCCCGCCGCCGGCGAGCGCGGCGGCCCGCTCCGACTCCTCCACCGTCCCGCCGATCACGACGACGTGTCCCACGCCCGCGGCCCGGGCACGCACGAGCACGGCGTCCCGGTCCCGGTCGAACGCCGCATCGCCGAGGTGGCAGTGGGCGTCCACGAGGTAGGGGCGCAGCATGCTGCGCCCCTACGGCCGCATGGGCTGCGGCTGCGGGACCCGCGGCGGCGCGCCGGGGGCGGAGGAGGCCGGAGTCGTTCCGGGACGGAATTGGCGGGCGCCGCGCGCGTCCTCGCCCGGCCAGCGCTTCTCGATGTACATGAGGATCGGCGCCGCGATGTAGACGGACGAGAACGTCCCCGTGAAAATCGCGAACGTCATCACGAGCGCGAACGGCCGCAGCACCTCGCCGGCGAGGAACACGATGGCCAGCGTCGTCGCCATGGTCGTACCGTGCGTGAGCACCGAGCGGGGCAGCGTCTCGTTGATCGAGAGGTTCAGGATCTCGTACAGGTTCTGCCGCCGGAACTTGCGCAGGTTCTCCCGCACGCGGTCGAAGATGATGATCGTGTCGTTGAGCGAGTACCCCACCATGGTCAACACCGCGCCCACCACGACGAGGCTCACCTCGAGATTCAGGTAGTGAATGAAGGCGATCGTGCTGAGGATATCGTGGAACGTCGCGAGCACGGCGGCGAGTCCGAAACGCCACTCGAACCGGATCGCCAGGTAGACGAGCGTGACGATGAACGAGAAAAAGATCGCGAGGAACGCCTTGCCCTGCAGCTCGCGGCCCACCTTCGGGCCGACCGCCTCGGTGCGGACGATCCTGTACTGGTCCGCGCCCAGGCCGCGCGCGAGCGCCGAATCCACGGCCTGCGCCGTAGCCTGCGTGCTGCCTTCGGCCGTCACGCCGCCCGCGCCGAGCCGCGCCCGGATCACGTACTCGTTGGCTGCCCCGAACTGCTGGATCTCGGCGTCGTGGACCCCCGCGGCGTCGAGCGCGCTGCGGATCTTACCGGTGCCGACCGGCTGCGCGGCCGTGACCTGGATCAGCGTGCCGCCCGTGAACTCGATCGAGTAATTGAGCCCGCGGACGAAGAAGAGCGCGTACCCCGGCACGATGAAGGCCAGAGTGAGGCCGATGGCCCAGCGGCGCCATTTGATGAAGTCGTAGTTCGCGTTCGCGAAGAGTCGGATCATCAGACGCTCAGGGTGGCCATGTCCGGCCGCCGCTGCAGCCAGATCATGTAGAAGGTCCGCACCACGAAGATGGCGGTGAACATCGAGGCGATGATGCCGATGATCAGGGTGATGGCGAAGCCCTGCACCGGGCCCGTCCCGACGAGGTAGAGGATGGCCGCCGTGAGCGCCGTGCTCACGTTGGAGTCGATGATCGCGCTCATCGCGTGTTTGAAGCCCTCGTCCACCGCGGTGCGGATCAGCTTGCCGTGTTGCAGCTCCTCGCGGATGCGCTCGAAGATCAGCACGTTCGCGTCCACGGCGATGCCCACCGACAGAACCAGCCCCGCGAGCCCCGGCAGGGTCAGGGTGAAGCCGAAGGCGGCCAGCCCGCCCAACGTCAGGAGCACGTAGAACGTCAGCGCGGCCACGGCGAGCGCCCCGGAGAGGCGGTAGTAGATCACCATGATCAGGACGACCAGGGCCACGCCCACGATGCCCGCCCTGACGCCGTCGGCAATCGAGTCCCGCCCCAGTGACGGGCCGATGGTCCGCTCTTCCACGATCGTGAGCGGCGCCGGCAGGGCCCCGGCGCGCAGCACCAGCGCCAGGTCCTGGGCTTCCTGGAGCGCCTTCGCGCCCAGCTCGATCTGGCCCCGTTGGCCGATCTGGCTCTTGATGATCGGGGGCTGCCCCTGAACCCGTCCGTCGAGGATGATCGCCATGTAGTCGTTCACGTGCCGGCCCGTCTCGCGCTCGAACGTGCGGCCGCCGCGCCGGGAGAGCACGAAGTCCACCACCGATTGGTTCGTGAGCTGGTCGCGCCGCGCGGTCGCCTTCTCGAGCTCATCCCCCGTGATGATGGGCCGGTCCTCGACCGCGTACAGCATCTGGAACGAGCGCGCGCCGCGCGAGATGTCCTGCGTGCCCCACTTGAGCTCGATGCCGCGCGGCACGAGCCGCTGCACCTCGGGACGCGCGAGCAAGCTCTCGGCCACCGGCACCTGCTCCACGGGGACGAGGTATTCGCCCGGGAGCGCGCCCTGATACAGCAGCGAGGACAGCGGTCCCGGCGCATTGAGACCAGCCGTGTCGGGCCGCTGCTTCTGCTTCGCGCCCTGCTTCTTCTGCTTGGCCGTATCGGCGCCGAACAGCTGCGACACGGCGGACACGGGCGCGTTGCCCGGCGCTTGCACCCCCGCCGCGCGCAGCGCGCCGTCGATCGCAGGGATCGCGTCGCGAAACTTGCTCTGCATGTCCGTGATACGGAACTCGAGAAAGGCCGTCTGCTGAATGACGTGCTTGGCTCGCTCGGGATCCTTCTCGCCCGGCAGCTCCACGATCAGGCGGTTCCTACCCACCACCTGCACGACCGGCTCGGTCGTGCCGAACTGGTCGATCCGCGTCCGCACCACGCGCTCGGCGCGGCGGATCGCCTCGGCCGGGTCGGGCACCGGGCCCCGCGACTGATCCACCTCGAGGGCGAGGTGGATGCCGCCCTGCAGGTCGAGGCCGAGGTTGATGGGCACGCGCCGCACGGTGGTGTCCTTCATGCGGCCGGTCTTCTGGTCCAACACCCGCTGAGTGGTGTTGCGGGGGACCAGCGCGATCACGGCGAACGCGGTGGCGACGGCGATCCAGATCAAACGCCAACGAAGCGAGCGCATGCGCCTCTTAGAGGTTCAGGGTCTGTTGCGCCGCCACCCGGTCGCGCTCGAGCTGCTGGACGAGCGCCTCGCGGGAGGGAAACGCCTGCACGTCGCGCAGGCGGCGCACCCACTCCACTCTCACCGACTCGCCGTACAGGTCGCCGGCGAAGTCGAACAGGTGGATCTCGAGCGCCCGCGCCGCGATCCCGAACGTGGGGCGGGGCCCCTGGTTCATCATCCCGCCGAGCCGCTCTCCGCGCCACTCCACCCGCACCGCATATACGCCGTCGGGAGGCAACAGCTTGCGGGGGTCGGGCGGCGCCAGGTTGAGCGTCGGGACCCCGATGGTGCGGCCGCGCCCCACTCCCCGCTCGACCACGCCGCGCAGGCTGTGGGGCCGGCCCAGCCCACGCTCGGCCGCGGCGAGGTCGCCATGCGCCACTGCCGCCCGGATCACGGTCGAGGAAATCGGCTGCCCGTCCTCTCGCACGGCGTCCACCACGTCCACCCCGAACCCGTCGCGCGCCCCGATCCGGCGCACCGCTTCGACATCCCCCGAGCGGCTGCGGCCGAAGCCGTGATCGTAGCCGAGCACCAGGGCGTGCATCGCGTAGCGCGCCCGCAGCACGTCGCGCACGAATTCCTCGGGCCCGAGCCGGGCGAGCTCCGGTGTGAACGGCAGCAGCTCCACCCGGTCGAGCCCCGTCCGCACCAAGAGCTCCCGCTTCTCGTCGGGCAGCGTGAGCAGCTGGGGCGCCGCCGCCGGATTCACGACCGCGAGCGGGTGCGGGTCGAACGTGACGAGGACCGCCTCGAGCCCTGCCTCCCGCGCCTTCCGCACGACCTCGGCCACGACCGCCTGGTGGCCCCGGTGGATCCCGTCGAACGTACCGACGGTGACGACGGTGCCCGTCACGGCTCCGCCACCACGACCCCGGGTTTCAACACGTCCCCCACGCGCTCGGCCACGGCGATCAGCTGCCCTCCCGCGAACAGCGCCACGTTTCCCGCGACCGCCGGGGAGTCCTTGAGTGCCACGGGCCGCCCGTGCACCACTGCCGTGCGCTCGGCCGCGTCGAGCTCCCGCCGCGGCAGATCGGCCACGAGGGTGGCCGGGTCGCGCAGGTCCGCGAGTGTCACCGCGTCCGGCCCCACCGCATCCTCCAGCCGGAAGGGGCCGACGCGGGTTCGCACGAGCGCCGCCAGGTGCGCCCCGCACCCCAGGGCGGCACCGGCCTCGCGGGCGAGGCTCCGCAGGTAGGTGCCGGCGCTCACCGTCGCCCGGAAGCCCGCGTCCGGAGGCTCGAAGCGCGTGAGCTCCAGTTCGCGCACCTCGACCGGCCGCGGAGCGAGGTCCACGGCCTCGCCCCGGCGCGCGCGGCGGTAGGCGCGCTCGCCGGCGACCTTCACCGCCGAGTAGGCAGGCGGCCGCTGCAGCCGCGCGCCCCGCAACTCGGCGAGCACCGCTGCGACCCGCTCCCGGTCGAGGGTGCGCCACGCCTCTGCAGTCGCCACCACCTCGCCCGAGACGTCGTCCGTCGCGGTCGTCGTCCCCAGCCGGATGACGCCCGCGTAGGACTTCATCCAGCGAGCGGCGAACGGCGCGAGCCGGGTGGCGCGCCCGACGACCAGGACGAGGAGGCCCGCGGCGAAGGGATCGAGCGTGCCGAGGTGTCCGATCCGTCTCGTTCCCAAGGCGCGCCGGGCGGCGTCCACCACGTCGTGCGAGGTAGGCCCGGCCGGCTTCGCCACGAGCGCCAGCCCGGAGATCAGTCGGCGCCTTCCTTGAGCTCTTTCAGCAGCCGGGCGATGCGCATCGCGTGCTCCTGGCCGCGATCGAGCTCGAAGCGCAGCTCGGGCGCGGTGCGCAGCGGCAGCTCCCGGGCGAGGCCGGCGCGCAGGAAACGCGCGGCGCTGGCGAGGCCCTCGAGGCTCTTCGCCTTCTCCTCGTCCGAGCCCATCACACTCACGCGCACGCAGGCGTGCGTCAGGTCGGCCGAGACCTCGACCGCGGTGACGGTGACGAAGCCGATCCGCGGGTCGCGCGCTTTCCCGGTCAGGAACTCGGCCACGTTGTGGCGGATCATCTCGCCCACCCGCTCGGGCCGGTGGCTGGGTCGGCGCCTCACAGGAAGCTCGTGACCGTGTCCACGATGCGGGCGCCCGCGGCGCCCTCCACCAGGCGATCGGCCTCGCGCAGCACCCGCTCGGCGTGCTCCCGGTCGGTGCTCACGACGCACACGCTGAGCTCGGCTCGCTGCCACAGGTCATGATGGTCCGTTTCGGCGGCCGAGACGTTGAAGCGGTTGTGCAGCCGGTCCTTGAGGCTCTTCAACACGTGGCGCTTCTCCTTCAGGGACTGGCACGCCGCGAGGTGCAGCTCCCACGTGATCAGCCCCACGACCACGGCGTCAGCTGCCCACCAGCGAGCGCGCGACCTCCTCGATCTTGTACGCCTCGATGACGTCGCCGACCTTGACGTCGTTGAAGTTCTCGATCCCGATGCCGCACTCGAAGCCCTCGCGCACCTCGCGGACGTCGTCCTTGAAGCGCTTGAGCGAGGCGAGCGTGCCGTCGTACACCTCGACGCCGTCGCGAATCACCCGGACCTTCGCCGTCCGGGGGATCACGCCGGAGCGCACGAAGCAGCCGGCGACGGTGCCCACCTTGGCGATCTTGAAGATCTGCCGCACCTCGGCCTCGCCCAGGATCACTTCCTTCTTCTCCGGCGCGAGCAGGCCTTCCATCGCGGACCGCACCTCCTCCACCGCCTCGTAGATGATGCGGTAGGTGCGGATCTCCACGCGCTCGCGCTCCGCCGACGCCCGGGCGTTGGCGTCCGGCCGCACGTGGAAGCCGATCACGATCGCGCCCGAGGCCTTGGCGAGCAGCACGTCGCTCTCGGTGATGGCGCCCACGCCGCGGTACACCACCTCGACCTTGACCTCGGGGGTCGAGAGCTGCGCCAGCGCGTCGGCGAGGGCTTCCGCCGGCCCGCCCTGGTCGGCCTTGATGATGATGCGCAGCAGCGCGGCGCCGCCCGCGGCGCGCTCGGCCATGAAATCCTCGAGTGTCTTCACGCGGCCCGAGCGGCGATGCTGCGCCTCGCGCTCGAGGCGCTGGCGCTTCTGTCCGATGTCGCGCGCGGCCGTGTAGTCCTCCATCACGAGGAGGGTATCCCCCGCCTCCGGCACACCCTCGGAGCCGAGCACCTGGACCGGGGTCGAGGGCCCGGCCGCCTCCACCGTGTGGCCGCGCTCGTCGTACATCGCGCGCACCCGGCCCGCGTGCTGGCCGCAGATGAAGGCGTCGCCGAGCCGCAAGGTGCCGTTCTGGACGAGAATCGTGGCGAGCGCCCCCTTGCCGGGGTCGAGCGTCGCCTCCAGCACCGTGCCGTGGGCGCGTTTGTCCGGGTTCGCCTTGAGGTCGAGCAGCTCGGCCTGCAGCAGGATCTGCTCGAGCAGTTCGTCCACATTCGTCCCCTTCTTCGCCGAGATGGGAGTGGCGAGCGTGGTGCCGCCGAACTCCTCGAGCACCACGCCGTGGGCGAGGAGATCCTGCTTGACCTTCTGCACGTTGGCGGTGGGCAGATCGATCTTGTTGATCGCCACCACGATCGGCACTCCCGCGTTCTTGGCGTGCGAGATCGCTTCGATGGTCTGCGGCATGATGGCGTCGTCGGCGGCGACCACCAGCACCACGATGTCGGTCACCTGGGCGCCGCGGGCGCGCATCGCGGTGAACGCCTCATGGCCCGGCGTGTCCAAGAAGGTGATCGAGCGGCCGTCCTTGAGCGTCACCTGGTAGGCGCCGATGTGCTGCGTGATGCCGCCCGCCTCGCCCGCCGCCACGTGGGTCTGGCGCACGTAGTCGAGCAGCGAGGTCTTGCCGTGATCGACGTGGCCCATCACGGTCACCACCGGCGGGCGCGGCTTCAGCTCCTCGGGCTGGTCTTGCTGCTCCGCCTCCGGCGCCGCGGCGACGTACTCCTCTTCGCGCACCGCCTGGAAGCCGAACGCCGACGCGATCAGCTCGATCATGTCGAAGTCGAGCCGCTGGTTAATCGTCACCATCTGCCCCAGCTCCTTGAAGGCGAAGGTGACGATTTCCTTGGCCGGGATCTTGAGGGTGTTGGCGAGCTCGCTGACCGTGATGAACTCGGTCACGCGGACCAGCGTCTTCTCGCGCTCCTTCTCCTCGCGCCGCTTCTGCTCTTCGAGATCGCGGAAGCTCGGGCCCTCTTCCCGCCGGTGCACGCCCCGCTTGCCCACGGGACCCTTGATGGACGCGAGGGTGCGCGAGATGTTCTGCGCCACCGCCTCCTGGTCCACCAGCGACTTCTTCCCCTTCTTGCGCTTCTTCCCCTTCTCGCGCCGCCGCTCCTCGAGCGGAATCGCGCCCGGCGCTGCGGAGGCGACGGGCCGGGGCGGAACGCTGCCACCCGGAACGGCGCTCGCCACCGGTTTGGGCCGCACGGGAGTGGGAATGAACCCGCGGGTGACCGCTGGCGCGGCGGAGCCCGCGGCCACCGCCCGCGGGGGCTCCCCGCGCGTCTCCTCGGCCGCGGGCAGCTCCTTGAACAGCGCAGCCGCGCGCTCCTCGAGCGAGACCGTCTTCTGTTCCTCTTCCAGGGCGAGGCTCGCCGCCTCCAGCGCTTCGCGCGCCTTCGTCGCCTCCCGCTCGGCCTCGAGCGCGGCCTCCACCTGGGCCTCCGCTTCGGCGGCCGCCACCTCGGCCGCGGTGCGGCGGCGCCGCTTCGGCCGCGCCTCGGCCACCGGCGCCACGGGCTCCACGATCTTGACGGCGCGCCGCCGCTTGGGGGGCGCCACCGGCTCCTTTTGCTTGCGCTTGTCGCGCTCCCACCGCGCCCGCATCAGGGCCACCTGCTCCGGCCGCAGCGGCGACAGGTGACTGCGCACGAAGATGTCCATCTCCTTGAGCATACCGATCAGCTGCTCGCTGGAGACGCCGAATTCCGCCGCCAAGTCATGAATCCGCGTCGTTGCCAATCAGCCTCCCGAAGACGCCACGAGCCCGCGCGCGAGCCCCGCATCCGCCACCCCGACCGCCTGCACCGCCGCCCGTCCCAGCCCCGCTCCCAGCCGCTCGGCGGCGGGTCCCCGCACGACCGGCACGCCGCGGGCCAGCGCCAGCCGCTCCACCTTGTCGCGCGTCCGCGGGCTCGCGTCCGCGGCGAGCACCACGCAGGCCAAACGGCCGCGTTGCAGCCGGGCCCGCACGCCCGCCACCCCCAGCACGACGCGCCGGGCCCGCAGCCCCAGGCCCAACAGGCGCGTCACTGCGTCCGTCACTCCGGCGCGGGGGCGGGCGGCGGAGCCGCCGGCGCCGCTGCCGCGGCGTCGCCCGCGCCCGGCTCCGCGGGCGCCTCCTCCTCGCCGCCCTCTTCCGTCATCTCGTTGAGGAACGCCATCAGCTTCTCGGCGAGCTCGGACGTCATCCCGGCGATCTTGTCCACGTCCTCGCGCTCGAACTCGAGGATGTCCTGGAGGGTGCGGTGCCCCCCCTGCTCCAGCACGTTCACGAGCTCGGCGGGGAGCCCCTTCAGCTCGCGCAGGGCGACCTTGGTGGCCGCCTCCTCATCGGGCGGCAGCGGCGCGAACAGCGGGCCCTCGCCGCCCCGCTCCAGCCACTCGCGGCTTGAGTACAGGTCGATCTTCCATCCGGTGAGCTCGGACGCGAGGCGCACGTTCTGGCCGTTGCGGCCGATGGCGAGCGACAGCTGGTCCTCGTCCACGATGGCCTGGACGGTCTTCGAGTCGGGATCGGAGAACACGCGCGCCACGCGGGCGGGGGCGAGCGCGAGTTTGGCGAAGCGCTCGGGGTCCGGCGACCACGGCACGATGTCGATGCGCTCGCCGCCGAGCTCGTTCACGACCGCCTGCACGCGGGAGCCCTTCAGGCCGACGCACGCGCCCACGGGATCGATGGCGTCGTCCCGCGAGGAGACGGCGATCTTGGTCCGGCTCCCCGCCTCCCGGGCGGTGGCCCGGATCTCGACGACCCCCTGCTGGATCTCCGGCACCTCCAGCTTGAACAGCGCCTTCACGAACAGCGGGTCGGCGCGCGACAGGATGAGGCGCGGCCCCTTGGGCGTCTCCTCGATCCGCTTCAGCACGGCGCGGATCGTGTCCCCCTGGTGGAAGTGCTCGCGGTGGTTCTGCTCCCGGTAGGGGATGATCGCCTCGGCCTCGCGGAACTTCGCGAGCATCACCACGATCTTGCCGCGCTCGATCTGCTGCACCTCGCCCGACAGGAGCTCGCCCACCTTGCCCGAGAACTCCTCGCGGATGCGGGCGCGCTCCCCCTCGCGCACACGCTGGATGATGCGCTGCTTGGCCGCCTGCACCGCCGTGCGCCCGAACACCTCGAAGGGGACCTCTTCCTCCAGCACGTCCCCCACCTGGAACTCGGGGTCCTCGAACCGCGCCTCCTCCAGCGACACCTGCGAGCCGGGATCCTCCACGGTCTCGACCACCGTCCGCAGGACGACGATGCGGATCGTGCCCTTGAGCTCGTCGATGCCGATCTCCGCCCGCACGTTGGGCCCGTAGCGCTTCACCAGCGCCGCGTGTAGCCCGTCCTTCAGGAGGTCGAGCAGCTCGCCGCGATCGAGCTGCTTGGTGTTCGTCAGCTCGCGGATCGCGGAGACTACGTCTGTCGTATTCGCCATCACACCGTCCCCTTCAATCGGCTACCAGTCCACCGCCAGCCGGGCGTCACGGATGTCCGTGAGCCGAACGCTTTGCGCCGTGCGCCCTGCGGGCTCGAGGACCACCGTGTGCTCGTCCGGCACGTCCACGATCCGGGCCCGGACCCGCCCCAGCCCCGCCACGGTCGCCTGCACCTCCCGCCCCACGAACCGCACCCAGTGGCGATGCCAGCGGAGCGGCCGTTCCAGGCCCGGGCTCGAGACCTCGAGCACGTAGCGGGCCCCGAGTGGCCCGCCTGCGTCTAGCCACGCCTCGAGGGCGCGGCTCGCCCGCGCGCAATCCTCCACCGTCACCCGCCGCTCAGGGGTGCCCGGATCGGCCGGCGGCCACTCGATGCGCACTTGAGCCAGCGGCCGATTGGGCGTGCCGCCGATGCGAAGGTCAGCGAGCTCGAGTCCCAAGGCTGCCAGGCGGACCCGAAACTGCTCGACGAGACTGTCGGAGAGCATGGCAAAAAAAAGCGCGGGCCGAACTTCGCCCGCTCACCGGCCCGGAATCTAGCCGGCGGACCCATCGTGTCAAGCGCGGGGCAGGCCCAGGTACGCCACCATCCGCCCGTCGCGGCCACCCGAGGCCCGATGCGAGAAGAAGTGCTCCCGGTCGTGCGCGCTGCACCACGGCGAGACGGTCACCTGCTCGATCCCGAGCTCACCTGCCTGTCCCGCCAATACCGCGCGCAGATCGACGTGGCCGGACGACGACTCGGTGCGAGCCGTGAAGCGGCTCAGCACTTCAGAACCTACTTCATAACACGGCCCGCAAATCCCAACTCCACAATGCATTATAATGTCCTGGGCCCGCACGAACGCTCGCGCTTTCAAGACCTCCACGCCGCGCGCCAGGATCCCGGCCGACGCGCCGCGCCAGCCCGCGTGCACCAGCGCCACGGTGCCCTTCGTCGGCGCGGCGAGATAGACGGGGACGCAGTCGGCCACGGTCACGGTGAGCAGCACGCCGCGCGCCCGTGTGGCGTGCGCGTCCACGCCCTCCAGGACCAGCCACCCGTCCGGGAGCTCGTCGTGCCACCTCACCGCGCTGCCGTGGATCTGGTGGCTCAGCACGGTGACGGGAAACGCCGCGTGGAAGGCGGCACGGAACGCCCGCCAGCGGGTCATCACCTGCCCCACGTTCTCCTCGCTCCACAGGCCCAGGCTGAAGCCGTGCTCGCGGGTGGTGATGCCCGCGACGAGGCCGTAGCGCTCCGCCCAGTCGACGAGTTCCATACGGGGGACGGCGGGGTCGGCGACGGGCGCTTCGCGCAGGCTAGGCGGATAGGCGGTTAGGCGGCTAGTCGAGTTGTGCACTCTGACCGCCTATCCGCCTAACCGCCTAGCCGCCTTACCGCCGTCCTCGATTCTCTCGATCTGCGCCCCCAGCGCGCGCAGCCGCTCGTCGATGCGCTCGTACCCTCGCTCGATCTGCCCGATGTTGTGGATCACCGAGTCGCCGCGCGCGGCGAGCGCGGCGAGGAGCATCGCCATGCCGGCCCGGATGTCGGGGCTGTCCACGACCTGGCCGTGCAGCGGCGAGGGCCCGGCGATGACCGCGCGGTGCGGATCGCACAGCACGATGCGCGCCCCCATGCCGATGAGCTTGTCGACGAAGAAGAGCCGCGATTCGAACAGCTTCTCGAAGATGAGCAACAGCCCCTCGCACTGCGTGGCCACGACGATCGCGATCGATATCAGGTCCGCGGGGAACTGGGGCCAGGGCCCGTCCTCGAGCTCGGGCACGTGGCCGCCCAGGTCCGCGCGGATGCGGCGCTCCTGGTTGTCGTCCACGACGAGCTGGGCGCCGTCGAGGCGGGGACGCACGCCCAATCGGTCGAACGCCAGCAGCGTAGCCCGCAAGTCCTCGGCGCGCACGCCGTCGATCGTGATGGCGCCGTTGGTCGCGGCCGCGAGCCCGATGAACGAGCCGATCTCGATGTGGTCGGGCCCGACGACGCCCGGCGCCCCCCGCAGCTTGCCGCCATGCACGGTGAGCGTGTTCGTGCCGATCCCTTCGACTTGGGCGCCGAGCCCGGTGAGAAACCGCGCCAGGTCCTGCACATGGGGCTCGGACGCGGCGTTGCGCAGCACGGTGGTCCCGGGCGTCGCCGCCGCAGCCATGAGGACGTTCTCGGTGGCCGTGACGCTGGGCTCGTCGAGGAAGATGTCCGCCGGCCGCAGGCCCCGAGCCGGTGCCTCGAACTTGTAGCTGTCGCCCACGGTGATCTCGGCGCCCATCTGCTCCAACGCGAGGAGGTGGGTGTCCACGCGCCGGCGCCCGATCACGTCGCCGCCCGGGGGCGGCAGGGCGACGCGGCCGAAGCGGGCGAGCATCGGCCCGGCGAGCAGGATGGAGGCCCGGATACGGGCGCACAATGCGGGGTCGAGTTCGCGCGGTGCGGCGTGCGCGGGATCGATCTCGACCGTGTGATCGCCGGTCCAGCGCACCTCCGCGCCCAGATGGGCGAGCAGCGCGAGCATCGTCTCCACGTCACCGATCCTGGGGACGTTATCAATGCGGCAGGGCGCATCGGCCAGCAGCGTGGCCGCGAGGATGGGCAGGGCCGCGTTCTTGTTCCCCGCCGGGCGGATCGTTCCCTTGAGCGGACGCCCGCCGGTCACGCAGAACGCCGGAGCCATAGGCCGCCAAGCTACGGCGGCGCTTGCGCTCGCGTCAAGCGCGCGCGAACGTTCGCGCGTGAGCCCCGTTCTCGCGCTCGGGTTGCTCGCGGTCGTCGGGGTTCTCGCCACACGCCTGCCCCGGCTGCCGCCCCGTCGGCCCCGCTCGCTCGACGTGGTGTTCGCCGCCGGGACGCCCCTCCTCCTGCTCGGCATCGTGCTCGGGCCCGGGATCGAGCTGCTCGACGCCGCCGCGCTGCGGGCCCTGTCGCCGGTCACGGCACTGACGCTCGGCTGGCTCGGCGCGCTGCTCGGCGCCCGCTGCGAGCGCCGCTACGTGACGCGCATTCCACGCCGCCTCTGGCTCCTGAGCGGCCTCGAGGCGGTCGCCGTCCTCCTCGTGGTGGGGCTCGCTGCCTGGCTCCTCGCGCGCGCCCGCCCGGCGCTCGGCGCCGCCTGGACGCCGCGCCTCCCCGCCGTGCTCGCCCTCGGCACCGTAGCCGCGGCGTCGGGGCCCGGAGCCGTGGCGCTCGCCGCCCGGACGTTGGGGGTGCGACGCAGCGTGGCCCGCGTATTCGGGCTCGCGGCGACGCTCGCGACGGCCTGGGCCACGCTCGCCCTGACGCTCGCGCTCACGATCTCCCCGCTGCGCGGGTCCGGGGGAGGCGGCGCGACGCACGGCTGGTTCGCCTGGCTTGCGCTGACCATCGGGAGCGGGACGCTCGTGGGGATGCTGTTCCTTTCCTTCACTCGGCTCCGCCCGGACCGCGAGCACGTGGGCGTGGCCCTGCTCGGCGCGATGCTGTTCGGCGCGGGCATCGGCTACGCCGCGGACCTCTCGCCCCTCGTCGTGTGCGGCCTCGCCGCCGCGCTGATCGTGAACGGGTCGCCCTTGCGGCGGCGCGTGCGGGGACTGCTCGCGGCTGGGGAGCACCTCATCTACGGTCTGTTCCTGATCATCACCGGGGCCGTGCTCGCCCTCCCCACCGTCTGGGTGCTCGCGGCCGCCCCGATCCTGTGGGCGCTGCGGACCGCGGCGAAGTGGGCAGTCGTGCGCTACGCTCGCGACCCGCTCCAGCTGGGCGCGATCCCGCCCCAGCTGGGCCTCGCGACCACCGCGCAGGGCGGTCTCGCGGTCGCCCTGGGCGCGAGCTTCCTCCTCGGGGACGGCGCGACGTCGGGCACGGGACGCCCGCTCCTGACGACCATCGTGGTGGGCGTGGTCCTGGCGCAGCTCGCGGCCCCGCCCCTGATGCGCCTCGCGCTCCGGCCGACGGCGTTGACAGAGCGGGCGCCGGGCCCCGAGCTTACGGCCGAATCTCCCGTGGACTGAGCCGCGATGCCGACCTGGGTGGGCGTGTTGGGGGCCTTGAGCCTCGCCGTGCTGGCGGCCGCCGGAGTGGTCCTGGCGGCGACGCATCTCGTGGCGGCGCGCCGGCTGGAGCAGTTCGCCGGCCTGCTGGAGCAGCTCGCGGGCCCGGCCGTGGGCGACGTGCGCCAGCTCGTCGCGACGATCCGCACCGAGGCGGAAGGGTTGGCGGGGACCTCGCGGGAGCTGCGGGCCCGCATCGTCAAGGCCGCGGACGCGGCCGAAGCGCGGCTGCAGGATCTCGACGCCCTGCTCGACGTCGTCCAGGAGGAGGTCGAGTCGGCGGTGCTGGACGTCGCCGCCACGCTGCGCGGCGTGCGGCGCGGGATCGCGCTCGTGGACTGGGGCCGGCGGGCGCTCAAGCGCGGGCGGAGGAAGCACTGAGGCGCGCGCTCGGCGCCCTGGCCCTCGCGCTCGTCGCGCTGGCGCTGTTCCCGGGAGCGGCGCACGCCTGGACGCCGGGCACGCACGTCTACCTGGGCGAGTCCGTGCTCGCCAATCTGCACCAGCTCCCGACCGCGATCGCGGACCTGCTGCGGGCGTTCCCGTACGATTTTCTGTACGGCAACATCGCGGCCGACACGTCCATGGCGAAGAAGTACGCCCCCGTGGGGCGCCATTGCCACGCCTGGCACGTGGGGCAGGAGATCCTCGACCTCGCCCCCACCGACCCGTTACGCGCCTTCGGGCACGGCTACCTCGCCCACCTCGCCGCGGACAGCGTGGCCCACAACTTCTTCGTGCCGCGCCAGCTCGTGCTCACGTCGAGCACGGCGGCCCTCGGCCACAGCTACTGGGAGAGCCGTTTCGAGACCCACCTGGGTACGGCCTACCCGGCCGAGGCGAAGCAGCTGATTCTGCAGGACCACGCCGTGAGCGACGCGCACCTCGACGCCATCATCTCGCCGACGCTGTTCAGCGTGCGCACCAGCCGTCGCCTGTTCCGCGGGATGGTGCGGCTCACGGAGAGCCAGAGCTGGCAGTGGGCGTTCCAGCTGATGCTCGAGAACAGCCGCTGGGATCTCCCGGACGCGGACGTGGAGCGCCACATGGCGGTGGCGTTCGAGTACGTGATGGAGGCGCTGGGCGATCGGGATGCGGCGGCGCGCCGGCTCGACCCGGCCGGGCACCAGGCGCTGCTCCTGGCCAAGCGGATGCGGCGCCAGGCGCTGCACGAGGGCGCGGGGCACGAGCCGGAGCGGCTCGAGGCGACGGCGGAGCAGCACTTCGGCCTGCCGACGCCGGCGCTCGCGTACTGGAAGGAGTCGCAGGCGCAGCGGCCGTGGCGCGACCGCTCAGGCGGTTAGCTTCTCCTCCAGCACCCGCTGCGCCAGCTTCGGGTCGGCCTTCCCGCGCGAGGCCTTCATGACCTGCCCCACGAAGAACTGCAGCAGTTTCGTCTCCCCACTGCGGTAGCGCGCAACCTCCTGGGGCTGGCTCGCGAGCACGTCGCTCACCCAGCCGGCGAGAACGCCCGCGTCCGCCACCTGCACGAGGCCAAGCGCCTCGGCCACGTTGCGCGGGTCGCCGCCCCGATCGGCCACCTCGCCGAAGACGCGCTTCGCAGCCTGGTGGGACAGGGTCCCGCCCCGCACCAACCCGATGAGCTGGGCGAGCGCGCCCGCAGAGGCGCGCAGCTGGTCGTCATGCGCCTTCGCGTCCGCCAGCACTTCGCCCATCACCCAGTTGGCCGCCGCCTTCGCGTCCGCGCCGGCGTGGACCACGGCTTCGTAGTAGTCGGCGACCGCGCGACTCGCCGTGAGCACGCTCGCGTCCTGCTGCGACAGGGCGTACTGAGCGACGAAGCGGTCGCGCTTGCGCGCCGGCAGCTCCGGGAGCGTCGCCTGCTGCTCCGCCACGAGCTCGGTCGAGAGCACGAGCGGGGGCAGGTCGGGGTCCGGAAAGTAGCGGTAGTCGTGGCTCTCCTCCTTGGAGCGCTGCGGTCGCACCGCGTTCTCCTTGGCGTCGTACAGCATCGTCTGCTGCACCACGGTGCCGCCCGCCTCACGCAGCGCGATCTGGCGATCGCGCTCCACGGTGAGCGCCTTCTCGACGTAGGCGAAGGAGTTGATGTTCTTCACCTCGACCTTGGTGCCGAGCGCCGTTTCCCCCCCGCGGCGCACGGAGACGTTCGCGTCCACGCGCAAGCTCCCCTTCTCCATGTCGCAGTCGGAGACGCCGGTGTACTCGAGCACCTGCTTCAGCGTCAGGAGATAGGCGCGCGCCTCCTGCGGCGAGCGCAGATCGGGCCCGGTCACGATCTCGACGAGCGGCACGCCGCAGCGGTTCAGATCCACCGCCGTCTGCTTCGGGAAGCGGTCGTGCAGCGACTTGCCGGCGTCCTCCTCCACGTGCAGGCGCACGATCGACACCGTGACGACGCCGCGGTCAGGCGAGAGGAACACGAGCGAGCCGTCCGTCGCGAGGGGCTGATCGAACTGCGAGATCTGGTAGCCCTTCGGCAGGTCCGGATAGAAATAGTTCTTGCGGGCGAACACGCTCTTCGGGTGGACGGTGCAGTTCAAGGCGAGCGCGGCGCGTACGGCGAGCCGGATCGCCTGCTCGTTCGGCACGGGGAGCGCACCGGGCAGCCCCAGGCAGACGGGGCAGACGTTGGTGTTGGGCGGCGCCCCGAAGGCTGCGGAGCAGCCGCAGAACATCTTCGAGTTGGTGCGCAGCTGCACGTGCGTCTCGAGCCCGATCACCGTCTCCCACGCGTTCGCCCCCGCCATCACGCCTCCTCCGCCGCCGGGAACACGCGCTCGATCGCGTAGGCGGCCTCGATCATCTCGTCCTCGAGGAACGCCTGACCGATGAGCTGCCCGCCGATCGGCAGGCCCTTGATGCGGCCGATCGGCAGCGACAGCGCGGGCAAGCCGGCGAGGTTGGCGGTGACCGTGAAGATATCGGACAGGTACATCGCCACGGGGTCGGCGAGCCTCTCCCCGGCCTTGAAGGCGGGCGTGGGCGTCGTCGGCGTGAACAACAGGTCCACGCCGCGGTCGAACACGTTGCGGAAGTCCTGGGCGATGAGCGCCCGCATCTGCTGCGCCTTGCGGTAATAGGCGTCGTAGTAGCCGGACGACAGCACGTAGGTCCCCACGAGGATGCGACGCCGCACCTCGGGCCCGAACCCGGCGCCGCGCGTGCCCCGGTATAGCGCGCGCACATCGACCTGGCCGTCGAAGCGCGGCCCGTAGCGCGCGCCGTCGTAGCGCGCCAGGTTGGAGGACGCCTCCGCCGGCGCGATGATATAGTAGGTCGGGACCGCGTACGACGTGTGCGGCAGCGACACCTCGCGCATCGCGGCCCCGAGCTCCCGCAACAGGCGGATCGCCCGCTCGCAGGCGCGCCGCACGGCAGGGTCGAGATCGGCGGGGAAGTACTCCTTGGGGATCCCGATCACGAACCCCTGCAGCGACTCGGGGACCGTGGGGAGCCGGAGCGGATCGCGGTCCTCGCACGTGGCGTCCCTCATGTCCCGGCCGCTGATCACCGACAGCACCCGCGCGGCGTCGTGCACGCTGCGCCCCAGCACCCCGATCTGATCGAGCGACGAGCCGAAGGCAACGAGCCCGTAGCGCGACACCCGCCCGTAGGTGGGCTTGATGCCGACCACGCCGCACAGCGACGCCGGCTGGCGCACGGAGCCGCCCGTTTCCGAGCCGAGCGCCGCCGGCACCGCGCCCGCCGCCACGAGGGCCGCGGACCCGCCGGACGAGCCCCCCGGCACGCGATGCTTGTCGAGCGGGTGCAGCACCCGACCGTATGCCGAGTGTTCCGTGGACGAGCCCATCGCGAACTCGTCGCAGTTCGTCTTCCCCGCGACCAGCGCGCCCGCCGCCTTGAGCTTCGCGACGGCGGTGGCCTCGTAGGGGGAGCGGTAGCCCTCGAGGATCTTGGAGCCGCAGGTCGTCGTGAATTCGAGGGTGCAGATGTTGTCCTTCACGGCGACCGACATGCCATAGAGGACGCCGGACGGGTGGGCGGCCTTCGCCTGCTGGTCCAGCGACTTCCGCAGCTCCTTCGGCGGGGTCAGCATCGCGTTGAGGCGCTTGGCCTTGACGATGCGGTCGGCCGCCGCCTTGGCGCTCGCGAGCGCCTCCGCCGGATCGCTCACTCGGCCCCCGGCGCCTCCCCGAACTGGCCCAGCTTCGGCACGAGGAAAAACCCGTCCTTGAAGGCGGGCGCGAGCTTCTGGGGGCCGAACGTGAGCGGCCAGGGCCTGACCTCGTCGGGGCGGAAGCGCGCGGCGTCGGGACCCGGCACGAAGGGCCGTGCGCCCTCGCTCGCCGCCACGGCGCCGATTTGCGCGACGTAGTCGAGGATGCGCGACATCTGCTCCGCCAGCAGGGGCAGCGTCGCCTCGTCCACGTCGAGCTCTGCGAGCTGGGCGATCTTCAGCACGTCATCCCGCGTCACGCTCATGCGCTCTCCCAGTCTCGCTCGAGGCCCGCGTAGGCGACGAGCAGCTGTTTGGTGCCGATCTCCTGGTCGTCGAAGGCGACCGTGACCTTCAGGCTGCGGCCGGAGCCCGACACGGCGCGCACCACGCCGCCGCCGAACTTCCGGTGCCGGACCCGCTCGCCCGCGACGTAGCGCGGCGCGTCCTGCGACGCCGCCTCCACTGCCCACGCGGGCTCTTCGGGCTCGAGCGGCACCCGCCGCGCCCGCGCCGCCCGCTGGGCGAACGCGGCGGCCCCATCCCACCGGGGCGTCGTGCTCCGCTCTTCCACGACCGTCGCCGGCACGGCCTCGAGGAACCGCGACGGCTCGGCCAGCTCGAAGCGACCGTTGCGGTACCGCGTGCGCGCCCATGAGAGATACAATTTTTCGCGCGCGCGCGTGAGACCCACGTAGCACAGCCGCCGCTCCTCTTCGAGCCCGCCCGGCTCGCCGCTCGCCCGGCCGAGCGGGAAGAGACCGTCCTCGAGCCCGGCGAGCGCGACCACCGGCCACTCCAGCCCCTTCGCCATGTGGACCGTCATCAGCGTCACTCCGCTCGCTGCCCCGCTGCCGCGGTCGTCGGCCGGTGTGACCAGCGCGACCTGCGTGAGATAGCGCTCGACCAGCGTCACCCCCTTCCCCCTTCCCTCTTCCCCGGCTTTATCCCCGGCCTCATCACCGTCGGTGGCTGCCTCCTCCGCCCATTCCGCGGCCCCGGCCACGAGTTCGCGCACGTTGTCCAGCCGCTCGATCCCCTCCGCCCCCTCCTCGGCCAGGTACTGCTCGTAGCCCACGACGTCGACCACCGCCTCGAGCACGGTCGCCGGGTCCGCTTCTCCAAAACGCGCGCGCACGTCCTCTACCAGCCGCGCCACCCCCGCGAACGCCTCCCGCACGTTGGGGCGCAGATCGGGCACCCGCTCGGCCGTGGCGACGACGGCGAGCAGCGGCTTGCCCCACTGAGCCGCGGTGCGGATCAGCTGAGCGAGCGACGCCTCCCCGATCCCACGCCGGGGCACGTTCACGACCCTGAGGAAGGCCTCGTCGTCCGCCGGATTCGCAACGAGCCGCAGGTAGGCGAGCAGGTCCTTCACCTCGCGGCGCTCGTAGAAGCTGACCGCGCCCACGAGACGGTAGGGGATGCCGCGGCGGCGGAACGTCTCCTCCAGCGCCCGCGATTGGGCGTTGGTGCGGTAGAGGATCGCCATCCCTTCGTGCGGCACGTCCGTCTCCGCGGCTCGCCGCACGAGCTCTGCGGCGAGCCACTCGGCCTCGTCCCGCTCGTCGGCGGCGGTGAGCAGGGTGACGGCCTCGCCGCCCTCCTTCGCCGTGAACAGCGTCTTGCCGAGCCGCTGCACGTTCCCGGCGATCACGCCGTTCGCGGCGTCGAGGATCACCTGGGTCGAGCGGTAGTTCTGCTCCAGCTTGATCAGTGTCGTGCCGGGGAAGTCCTGCTGGAACGCGAGCATGTGGCGCACGTCAGCGCCGCGCCAGCCGTAGATCGCCTGATCGTCGTCGCCCACCACGCACAGGTTCCCGTGCGGGGCGGCGAGCAGCTTCACCAGCCGGTACTGGGCGGAGTTCGTGTCCTGAAACTCGTCCACCAGCACGTGCTCGAAGCGGTGCTGCCAGTAGCTGAGGCGATCCGGGTGCTCGCGGAACAGCTGCAGCGGATGCAGCAGCAGGTCGTCGAAGTCCATCGCGTTGGCCTGCTTGAGTGCGGGGCCGAGCGCCGCGTACACCTCGGCCGCCGCCCGCACCAGCGGACCGTCGGCGGTGACGGCGAACTCCTCGGGCGCGATCATGCGGTTCTTGGCGGCGGAGATCAGGGCGTGGACGGCGCGCGGTGGATTGGCCTTGGGCGACAGTCCCCGCTGGTCCAGCAGGCGTCTGATGAAGGACTCGGAGTCGTCCGCGTCGTAGATCGTGAAGTTGGACCCGAAGCCGAGGTGGGCCGCCTCCCGCCGCAGCAGGCGGGCCGCGAGCGCGTGGAAGGTCCCGATCCAGAGGCCCCGGGGATCGGCGCCGAGCAGCGCGGCGACGCGGGCACGCATCTCCCCTGCAGCCTTGTTGGTGAAGGTGACCGCGAAGATCCGCTGCGGCGCCAGCCCGCGGTCCCGGATGAGGTGGGCGATGCGTGCCGTGAGCACGCGCGTCTTGCCCGATCCCGCCCCCGCGAGCACGAGCAGCGGGCCTCCGGGATGGCGCACGGCGGCTTCCTGTTGGGGATTGAGCGCCAGCGTCACGGCGTCGCCACGAGCGGAAACTCGAGCACGAACTCGCTCCCTGCCGCGGCGGCGGCCGGTTGGTACTGGATGCGGCCGTGGTGCTGCTGCTCGACGATGCGGCGCGCCAGTGCCAGGCCGATCCCCCACCCCCCCGGCTTGGTGGAGACGCCCGGTTCGAACAGCTGTGGCCGCACGGCCGCCGGCACGCCGGGACCGTCGTCGAGCACCCGCACCCGCGCGATGCGGTCGTGCGCCTCCACGCGCACCTCGATCCGCCCGCCGCGCCCGCTCAGCGCGTCGATGGCGTTCTTCACGAGCGCCTCCACGGCCCACTCGATCAGGACGGGGTCACCGAGCGCCGTCGGTCCGGGGCCCGTGGCCACGAGGTCCAGCCGGACCGCGTTCGCCAGGGTGGGCAGGCGGGGCCGGAAATAGCTCACCACGCGCTCCGCCACGGCGCCGAGCCCCACCGGCTCCTGCCGCACGGGGCGCCCGATGCGCTCGAACCGCTTGGCCACGCGCTCCAGCCGCTCCGTGTCGGCCTGAAGATGCTCGACCAACTCCCCACCCGTGGTACCGGGATGTTCCCGCAGGTAGGCAATCCATCCCGTGAGGCTCATGAGCGGGGTGCCGAGCTGGTGCGCCGACTCGCGCGCCATCGCCACCCACAGGCGATCGCGCGTGGCGGCGAGGCGCTGGCGGTAGGCCCACGCCGCGAGCCACCCCAGGCACAGGAACACGGCGCCCTGGAGCGCGGCGAGCTCGGTGAACCGCATGGCCACGGGGAGCGGGCCGTAGTGGATGGTGCCGACCCCGGGCTGGACGAGCGGCGCGTTCACCGCGTCGAGCCGCGCGATCCAGTCGCGCAGCCCCGCCGTGTCGTCCGGCCCGGCGATGTGGGGCGGCACGTTGTCCATCGCCGTGACCCGCCCCGCCGCGTCGGTGATGGCGATGGGGATGCCGAGCGCCCGTACCTGCGCGGCGAGGTCGAGCAGCGCGTCGGTCGCGGCGTCGGGGCGCGGGTCGTTCAGGCCAGCGAACACGCGCCCCAACAGGCGGCTCGTGTCGCGCGCGTCGTCGCGCAGGTGCCGCGCCACCACCCACGTGTAGCCGACCGTGATGCCGCCCAGCAGTAGCGCGAGCACCACCACCGCGCGGGGGCCCGCCCGGCGGCGCAGGTCGCTATCCGCCACCGGGGGGAACCAGACGGTCGGTTCCGAGATAGGGCACCAGGGCGGCCGGAATGGTGACCGAGCCGTCGGGCTGCTGGCGCGTCTCCAGCAGAGCGGCGAGGGTGCGGGGCAGCGCCACGCCCGACGCATTCAGCGTGTGGACGAACTCCGGCTTGTCGCCCGGCTTGAGGCGGCAGCGGATGTTGGCGCGGCGCGCCTGGTAATCGGTGAAGCTGCTCGAGCTCGACACCTCGAGCCACTGCCCCACGCCCGGGGCCCACGCCTCGAGATCGTATGTCTTGGCGCTGGTGAACCCAACCTCCCGGGCGGCGAGCAGCACCACCCGGTACGGCAGCTCGAGGCGCTGCAGCACCGTCTCGGCGTGGCCCGTCATCAGCTCGTGCTCGCGCGCCGAGTCGGCCGCGCGCACGAAGCGCACCAGCTCCACCTTGTCGAACTGGTGCACGCGCAGCAGGCCGCGCGTGTCCTTGCCGTGCGCACCGGCTTCCCGCCGGAAGCAGGGCGTGTATGCGGTGTAGGCGAGCGGCAGCTTGGCGCCGTCGAGGATCTCGTCGCGATGCAGGTTCGTCAGCGGCACCTCGGCCGTGGGCACGAGGAACAGGTCGTCCGGCGCGGTCTTGTAGACGTCCTCCTCGAATTTCGGTAGCTGTCCCGTGCCCTGCAGCATGTCCCGCCGCACCAGGACGGGCGGCTCCACTTCGATGTAGCCGTGCTCGCGCGTATGCAGGTCCAGCATCAACTGGACGAGCGCTCGGACGAGGCGCGCACCCTGGCCGACGAACACCGGGAACCCCGACCCCGAGAGCAGCGCGCCGCGCCGCAGGTCGAGGATCCCCAGCCGCTCGGCGATCTCCCAGTGCGGGCGCCCCCCTCCCTCCGCGGGCGCGCCCCAGCTGCGCACGACCGCGTTGTGGGACGCGTCGCCGTCCGGCAGCTCGGGGAGCGGGAGATTCGGGACGTACAGGGCCTTCGCCTCGAGCGCCGTCTCGACGTCGCGCAGCTCGGCTTCGAGGGCGCCGATGCGCTCGCCCAGCCGCTTGCGCTGGGCCACGACGTCGGCCGGTAGAGTGCCCTTCTCCTTCATCATGCGGCCGTCCACCTTCGCGGCCTCGTTGCGCTCCGCCTTGAGCTGATCGAGCTGACCCGCGAGCGCGCGCCGTCGCATGTCGAGCGCCTCCAGCTCGTCGAGCAGCCTGGTCACACCGGCGTCGCCGCGGCGGGCGAGCGCGCTCCGCACCTGGTCGGGCGAGGCGCGCAGCAGCTTGAGGTCGATCACGGCGCTACTTCAGGGGAAAACCCGTCTCGAGACCCCGGTAGCCGCAGTTCTGGTCGACCAGGATCTCGAAATCGATGCGGCGGGCGACCAAATCGACGGTGAGGACATGGAGCTTGGCGTACAGGGGCACGCTCAGACCGAAGGAGCAGCCCAAGATGCGCGAGCGCACCAGCGCCACGACGTCGACGTCCACCGCGACCGGTTGATCCAGCACGTACCCGCCGGTGGGCGCGACGGTGAGCGCGTCGAAGCCCTGCGTGGCGACTTGAATGCCGGAGCTCTGGGGCAGGCCGACCGCGCCCGTGGGCAACAGCACGGCGCGGTTCGACGCGTCGATGTTGAACGCGAAGTCGAAGTCCGCCGATTGGTCGGTGCGGACGAGCTGCCGCCCGCTCAACTTGTAGGCGGACGGCGTCGTGAGCGGCGTCCCCTCGAGGGCGAACAGCGAGAGCGTGTCCACGAAGTTCGACAGCACCGGCGGGGGCAACCCCAGCGGCTCGCTGCACGCGGCGAGCGCAAGGACGACGGCGCCGGCGAGCGCGCGCGCGGCGAACCGGTGGCGGGGAGGCATGCGGTGCCGGGGAAGATACTGGCGCGCGTCTGAGTGGGTCAACCCACGGTGGCTGCTTGACTTCGCTTTCGCCGAAACCTAGCTTGGCCGCCGTATGGCGACGATCCGCGACGTGGTCGAAGCGCTCAGCCGCCGCGCCGGCGTGGACGCCGTGGTGGTCGTCAGCCGGCGGGACGGGCTGCCGATCGATTCGCGCACCCAGGACGGCGTCGACGCGGACGGGCTCGCCGCGCTGCTACCGTCGGTGATCACCAGCATGGCTCAGCTGGGTCAGGCCGGTGGACGCGGGGAGTTCGGCACGGGAGTGCTCGAATTCGGCGCCGGCATCGCCCTCGTCTCGGTGCTCAACGCCGACGCGCTGCTGGTGATGCTGGTCCAGCCGTCCACCAACGTGGGCGCGCTGCTCTACGACCTCCGCCGTCACCGCTCCGCCATCGCTGGCCTGCTCTGAGCGGAGCGCCGGGTGGCCTCCTCCCCGCGGCACCTCCTCGTCGTGGACGATGAGCCGCACATCGGGCTCCTGCTCCGTCCGCACCTCGAGCACCACGGCTATCGGGTGAGTCTGGCGCGCACGCTCGCCGACGCGCGCCGCTCGCTCTCGGGCCGCGGCGGGCCGCCCGACGGCCTGCTGCTCGATCTCCATCTCCCCGACGGCTCCGGGCTCGACCTGCTGCGGGAGCTGCGGAGCGCCGCCGCTACGCGGGCCCTGCCGGTCATGGTGCTCACCGCCGAAGGAGAGGAGCGCGTGCTCGCCGAGGCGGAGCGACTGGGCGCCGCGCTCCTGACCAAGCCCTTCAGCCCCACGAAGCTCACCGCCCGCATCGCCGCGATGCTGGGGGACGCGCCGCCCGGCGGGGGCGAGTCCGCATGACTCCCTGGGCGGCGATCGTGGCGGGCGGCTCGGGCACGCGCTTCTGGCCGCTCTCCACGCCCGAGCGCCCCAAGCAGCTGCTCCCGCTCGCCGGCGACCGCCCGCTCGTGGTGCAGGCGGTCGAGCGCCTGGAGGGCCTGGTGCCGCCGGAGCGTATCCTGATCATCACCGGGGCCCTGCTCGCCGAGCGGATCGCGGCGCTCGTGCCCCAGGTGCCGCGCACCCAGGTGCTGGTCGAGCCCCGCGCCGCCTCTACGGCCCCGGCGCTCGCCTGGGCGGCGCAGTGGATCTCGCGCCACGACCCCGGGGCGCAAATGCTGTCGCTGCACGCCGACTGGGCCGTGGGCGACGACCGCGCGTTCCGCGCCGCGGCCCGCAACGCCCTGGGCGTCGCGGCGGAGTACGACGTCCTCGTGACCGTTGGCGTCAAGCCGAGCCGCAATGAGACCGCATACGGCTACATCGTGCCGGGCAAGTCGCTGGGCAGCGCGCGCGCGGTGCGTCGTTTCGTCGAGAAGCCGAGCGCGGCGCGCGCGATGCTGCTGCGGCGGCGGGGCGCGCTGTGGAACACGGGCCTGTTCGCCTGGGGAGTCGCCCGGTTCCTGGGAGAGGCCGGGGCCTACGCGCGCGAGCTGCACGACGCCTGGCCCGCCCTCTCGGCGGGGGACGTGCCGGGGTTCTTCGCCAAGGCGCGCCCCGTGGCCGTGGACGTCGCCGTCCTCGAGCGCACCCGGCGCCTCGCGGTCGTCACGGGTACGTTCCGCTGGGACGACATCGGATCCTGGGACGCCCTGCTCCGCATCCGGCGGGCCGACGCGCGCGGCAACGTCGTCGTGGGCAACGCCACGGTGGCCGACGACGTGCGGCGCTCGGTCATCTGGGCGGAGAGCGAGCATCTCGCGGTCATCGGGCTCGAGGACACGATCGTCGTGCGGGCCAACGGTCACACGCTGGTGATGCCGACCGGCCACGCGGACCGCCTGAAGGAGCTGGTGCAGCGGCTGTGACGCACACCCTGCACCTGCTCGATCCGGAGCCCACGCCGGCCTGGGCGCCGTTCGCCGGCATCCGGCCCCTGTCGGAGCTACGGGTCGGCGCGGCGCTGGTGCGCGAGAGCTGGGAGGCGTTTGTGGGTGCGGAGACCACGGCCATCTTCGCGCTGCCGCATCTCGCCGGATTTCGCGAGCCCGGCGTCCCCGTGGTCACGGCACTGCGTCCCGTCGATGGCCCCGCGGTGATTGGCGCGTCGGCGTTCGCCCCGCGCGGGCTCGCACCGGCGTTCCCGGCCGGCGACATCCGGCTCACGCACGCGGGGCGCACGGTCGGCTGGGTGGTCGGGCCGGGCTCCACCTGGACGCGACCCAGCGACGCGGGCCCCGCGCTCGAGGTGGCGGGACTCGTGCTGCGCGGCGTATTCGACCTGGTGCCGGCGCTGGAGCGATTGCTCGGCGCAGAGCTCGTGACGCGGCTCGAGGGCGGCGACCCGATCCCGCGCGGCAGCACGGTCATCGGCGAGCCGGCCTGGCTCGCGCTGCACGCGACCGCCGTCGAGCCCGGCGTGGTGTTCGACACGGCGGCGGGGCCGATCGTGCTGGAGAGCGGCGTCGCCGTGAAGTCGGGGACGCGACTCGAGGGACCGCTGTGGGTGGGGGCCAACACGCAGCTCTTGGGCGGGCCGATTCGGGCCTCGGCGATCGGTCCGTATTGCAAAATCCGCGGCGAAGTCTCGACCTGCGTGTTCCTCGGCTACGCCAACAAGGCCCACGACGGGTTCGTCGGCCACTCGGTGATCGGCCGCTGGGTGAACCTCGGCGCCGGCACCGTGACCTCCGACCTCAAGAACACCTACGGGTCCGTGCGCCTGGACGTGAACGGCACCGCGCTCGAGACCGGGCTGCAGTTCCTGGGCAGCCTGATCGGCGATCACGCCAAGACGGCGATCGGCACGCTGCTCGGCACGGGCACCGTGATCGGCGCGGGAGCGAACGTGTTCGACGCGGTGCGGCCGCCGAAGTTCGTGCCGCCCTTCGCCTGGGGCGGCAGCGGGCCGGAGCGGATGCGCCGGGACGGATTCCTCAAGGTCGCGGAACGGGTGCTGCCGCGGCGCGACGTGCCCGTGGATGAGGCCGCCCGCGCCTGTCTCGCGCGCCTGTACGACTGGGCGACACGCTGACCCCGTTGCCCCGGCCGGGGCCGCCACGCATTATGCACGTCCCGTGCAAAACCCGGTCGGATGACCCAAGCCAAGCAGTACCGGCGCCTCGGCAAGTTCGAGCTGCACGAGCTCATCGGCGAGGGCGCCATGGGCGTCGTGTGGAAGGCCTACGACTCCGTCCTGCGACGCTACGTCGCCCTCAAGCTCCTCCCCGCCAAGGTGAGCCGCACCGGCGACATCCGTGAGCGCTTCCTGCGCGAGGCGCGCGCCGCCGGCGTACTGCAACACTCCAACATCGTCACGATCTACGACCTCGGCGAAGCCGAGAACCAGCTCTTCATCGCGATGGAGCTGGTGGACGGCCGCGACCTGAGCACGATCATCAGCGGGCACGACCCGCTGCCGCTCGAGCGCAAGCTCGACATCGTGATCGAGGTGCTCGAGGCCCTGACGTACGCCCACAACCGCGGCGTGATCCACCGCGACATCAAACCGTCGAACGTGCGCATCGCCACGGACGGCGGCATCAAGATCATGGACTTCGGAATCGCGCGGCTGCAGTCGGCGGAGTTCACCGGGTCCGGCGCCATCGTGGGGACGCCGAGCTACATGGCGCCCGAGCAGATCACGAACGGGGCGATCGGCCCGGCCACCGACCTGTTCGCCGTGGGCTGCCTGCTGTACGAGCTGCTGGGCTACCGCAAGCCGTTCGAGGCCGAGACGATCCACGGCGTGCTGTACCAGGTGCTGACGACGGACCCACCCGCGCTGCGCACGACGGCGCCCTCGATCCCCGCGGCGCTGGAGCGGGTGGTGACAAAGGCGATGAACAAGGTCCCGGAAGACCGCTACGACAGCGCGCAGCAGATGCAGTCGGCGCTGGTCGCGATCCGCGCGGCGCTGTCGGGCGCGGGGCAGACCACCGAGCGGCTGGGGCCACGCTGGACCCCGCTCCCCGCGCCGGTGCTGCGCCTCATCAGCCACGCGCCGATGCGGTGGCGGGTGGTGGTGTTGGCGACCCTCGCGCTCGTGGTCGCCCTCTTGGTCTCGCGCAGCTCGGGGCCGCCCGCGCCAGCGGCACCGCTCGCGCCGCCGACGGCGACGCTGGACCAGCTGATCGCCGAGCCGCTTCCCGGCGGCCTCAGCCCCGCGCTGCTGCAGCCGCGCGACTCGGCCCTGGCGGCGCGCGGCCGAGCGCAGCAGGCCGGCGCCATGAAGAACAGCGTGCCCGCCCTGGCGCTGGCGGAGGCGGCGCTCCAGAACGCCGAGCGCGGGGTCCGCGTGGGCGACCTGGCCCAGGCCACGAGCAGCTACCTCGCGGCCATCGGCCAGTACATGGTAGCGGCACGCCAAGCGGAGGCGCTGCGCCGCGAAGCCGAGGCGGTGATCGGGCGCACGCGTCCAGTCGTCCTGGCGCTCGGCACCGGCCCCGGCGCGACGCGGGCGGGCACCTCACTGGCGCGGGCGGAATCGCTGTTCAGCACGATGGACTATCCGCTCGCGAAGATTGCGGCGCTCGACGCGGAGCAGGCGGGTCTCGTAGCCGGCGTCGCCCCGCCCACTACGCAGCCGGCCGACCCCCGGGCGGCGATCGATGTGCTGCTGCGCGACCTGGAGCGGGCCGTGGGGAGCGAGCGGGTGGCGAACCTCCGCGTCCTCATGAGCCCGTCGATGGAGCCGCCGAGCACGACGGAATGGGAGGCCTATTTCCAGCACCGCACGCACCTCGCCGCCAGCTACCGGGTGCAGCAGTTCTCAGCCCGCGGCACGGGCGCGCGAGCGCTCGTGCAGGCCGAATACCGGTATGTGCCGGAGGGTGGGGGCGGCCTGCGTCAGGACCGGCCACAGCTGGTAATGAGCTTCACGAAGACGCCGGAGGGCTGGCGCATCGGCGGCGTGCGCTGCGTTGCCAGCTGCCGCTGAGGCGACGTAGGGGCGCAGCATGCTGCGCCCCTACATCTCACCAGGCCCGCTCGGTCGGCGGCGGCGGCGGCGGGATGGCCACCGAGTCGGCTCGCGCCGTCGCCGGCCCGATGCGCCGCAGCGTGACCGGCTTCTCGAGGTCGCCGCCCGAGACCGTCAGCTTCTCACCGTCCAGCTTCATCCCATACACCTGCCACACGCCGTCGCCCACCGTAATCCAGAGGCTGTCCCCGACCACGCGCCAGCGCGCGACCTGCTCGCCGAACTGCGCCGAGCTGTCGGTCCTCACGGTAATGTTGCGGATCTCGTCCTCGGTCTTCGCCTGCCAGGTGCCCTCGAGTCGCGGGTGACGAGGTGCCGTCGATTGGGCGGCGAGCGGGGTGGTGACGGCCACGAGGGCCGCGAGCAGCAGCGGCAAGCGGGTCATGTAAGGAAAGATACCCCTCACAAAGCAAGAGCGCCCCGGAGATCGCTCTCCGGGGCGCTCTGTGCCGCTGTGCGTTCTAGCTCTTAGTACATCCCACCCATGCCGCCGCCCGGCATCGGGGGAGCCTTCTCCTTCTCCTTCTTCTCGACCACCACGCACTCCGTCGTGAGCAGCAGGCCCGCGATGGAGGCGGCGTTCTGCAACGCCGTCCGGGTCACCTTGGTCGGGTCGATGACGCCGGCCGCGACGAGGTCTTCCCACGTGTCGGTCTGGGCGTTGTAGCCGAAGTTCTTGTCCTTGGCCTGGCGCACCTTCTCGACCACGATGGAGCCTTCCTGCCCTGCGTTCTGGGCGATCCAGCGCAGCGGCTCCTCCAGCGCCCGGCGCACGATCTCGACGCCGATCTTCTCGTCTTCGTCGGACCCCTTGGCCCGGTCGAGCGTCTTCTGCGCCCACAACAGTGACACGCCGCCGCCCGGCACGATGCCTTCCTCGACCGCCGCGCGCGTCGCGTGCAGCGCATCCTCCACGCGCGCCTTCTTCTCCTTCATTTCGGTCTCGGTGGCCGCGCCCACGTTGATCACCGCCACGCCGCCGGCCAGCTTGGCGAGCCGCTCCTGCAGCTTCTCCTTGTCGTAATCCGACGTGGACTTGTCGATCGCGGCCTTGATCTCGTTGATGCGGCCCTGAATGCCGTCGCGCTTACCCTTGCCACCCACGAGCGTGGTGTTGTCCTTGTCGATCACGATGCGCTTCGCCTGACCGAGGTCGTTGAGCGTGGTGTTCTCGAGCTTGAAGCCGACTTCCTCCGAGATCACCTGCCCGTTGGTCAGGATCGCGATATCGCGCAGCATCTCCTTCCGCCGGTCGCCGAAGCCGGGCGCCTTGACGGCGCACACCTTCAGCGTGCCGCGGAGCTTGTTGACCACGAGCGTCGCCAGCGCCTCGCCCTCGGCGTCCTCGGCGATGATGAGCAACGGCCTGCCGGCTTGCGCCACCTTCTCGAGCACCGGCAGCAGGTCCTTCATCGACGCGATCTTCTTGTCGTGGACCAGGATGTAGGCATCCTCCAGCACCGCTTCCATCTTCTCGGGGTCGGTGATGAAGTAGGGCGAGAGGTAGCCGCGGTCGAACTGCATGCCGTCCACGGTCTCGAGGGTGGTCTCGAGGCCCTTCGCCTCCTCGACCGTGATCACCCCGTCCTTCCCGACCTTCTCCATCGCCTCAGCGATGAGCTTCCCGATCTCGTGATCGTTGTTCGCCGAGATCGTGCCCACCTGGGCAATTTCCTTCCGGCCGGCCGTGGGGACGGAGATCTTCTTGAGCTCCTCGACGACCGTCTCCACCGCCTTGTCGATGCCGCGCTTCAGCGCCATCGGGTTCGACCCGGCGGTCACCGACTTCAACCCTTCGCGGAAGATCGCCTGCGCCAGCACGGTGGCCGTCGTGGTGCCGTCGCCCGCGAGGTCGGAGGTCTTGGTCGCCACTTCCTTCACCATCTGGGCGCCCATGTTTTCGACCTCGTCCTCGAGCTCGATCTCCTTCGCGACGGTGACCCCGTCCTTCGTGACGGTGGGATTTCCGAACTTCTTGTCGATGACGACGTTGCGGCCCTTGGGACCGAGCGTGACCTTCACCGCGTCGGCCAGCTTGTCCACGCCCCGCTTGAGACGCGCCCGGGCCTCAACGCTGAACTCCAGGTATTTCGCTGCCATTGCCCCTCTCCTCCTCGCGCTTAGCTGAGCTTCGCCAAGACGTCGGCTTCCTTGATGACGATGAGCTCTTCACCATCGAGCTCCACCTGCGTGCCGCTGTACTTTCCGTAGATCACCCGGTCCCCGACCTTGAGCTCCATTGGCACGAGCTCGTGCTTCTCCCGCCGTCCGGGTCCGACCGCCACGATCTCCCCCTGGATCGGCTTCTCCTTCGCCGTGTCCGGGATGTAGAGGCCGCCTTTCATCGTTTCCGTCTCCTCCAGCGGCCGGATCACGACGCGATCCGCCAGCGGGAAGATCTTGAGCTTGGTCTTGCTCGCCGTTGCCGTTGCCATGACGCGCAACCTCCAACAGATGGGTCAGCTAACTCTTTGAGAAATAACGCTATTACCGCACAACCTTAGCACTCAGCACGCGTGAGTGCTAAGAACGCGCAGGAATTTCACCGCGTCCGGCCGGCGTGTCAAGGGGGGGAAATCGGGCGCCGCAGGACGGCCTGGTTCCGCAGTGAATCGGCCAGGGCCTGCGCCTGGGACTCCGCGCTGGGACCGAGCGAATCCTGCGGTACCGAGACCGCCGCCACGATGACCCCGTTGCGCGTGTCCGCGAGCCGCAGGTGCAACCAGTGGGTCTCGGGCGGCTCGTCGTCCTTCGAGTTGAACATGATCACGGCGGCCGTGGGGGCACCACCTCCGCGGATCTTGCGCCGCACCGTGAACCCTCGGCGCCGCAGCGCCAGGGCCAGTCCGTCGCTGAGAGAGTCCTTGTTCGTGATCAGGATGTCGTAGCCGCGCAGCGACGCGGGGGCACGGCGGGCGGAACCCGTGGCGCAGCACAACCCAAGGACGCCGGACGCTAAGGCGCTAAGCCGTAGCACTCGTATGACGTAGCCTCTTGGTGGCTGGCGACTCGTCATGGAATTATGCGCCTCGCTCCCACCCACCGATTGATCCAGTAGGCACCATCGGGATCGTGGACCTCGAGGAGCGAGAGCTTCACTCCATTACTCGAGCTGTGGATGAACTTGAGCTCGCCGACGTACATGCCCACGTGGGTCACCCCGGATCCGGGCGCCGCCGAGAAGAGCAGGACGTCCCCGGGCCGCAGCGCGTCGATGACGGGGGCCACCTCCGCACCGGCCGAGGCCTGGGCGCGGCCCATCCGCGGCAGCCGGATGCCATGCTGGCCGTAGGCGTATTGGATGAGCCCGGAGCAGTCGAACCCGTTTCCCGCCGTGCCGCCCCACAGATATGGGGTTCCCAGGGCGTCGAGCGCGGTACGCACGATGTCCGCAGCGCTCCCGGTGATCGTGGCCGGCGGCTCGGGAGGGAGCCTCGGCTCCGGGCGATATCCGCCGGACCACCTGGTCCCTGCCCCTCTCCCCAGGCCTAGCGTGATCCCGACCGCGCCGCTGAGGCCCGTCCGGGCGTCGGAGGTACGCCAGAAGCCGCGGGGCCCGCGGTCTTCGACCCGGTAGCGCGCCTCGGCGCCGAGCGCGAAGCGCGCAAGCGGCCGCCACTCGATCCCGCCGCCGACGCTCCACTGGGCGGCGAGCTCCTGAGTGGTGGTGTCGGTGGAGAGGCCGAGCGCGACGCCGGCGAGCGCGTACGGCCCGAGCGCGCGGCGGCCCCGGAACGCCTGCACCTCGTAGCCCAGCCCGTAGAAGGCGCGGCGGCGACCCAGCGAATCGTGGAGGAACACCTGCGCCCCGAAGCCGTGCGTGAACGGCCCGCCCCAGCGGGCGCTGGTGCGGAATTCGTAGCTGTCGGAGCGGTTACCGTTGTACCAGCGGCCGCGGTGGAACTCCCAGTCGCGACCCTGGGCGGCGAGCACCGCAGGAATGCAGAGCGCGAGCGGGAGCCACCCGAGCTCAGTCGGCCGCCGCAACCGCCGTGTACTCCTGCGACGGCCGGGGCGCCATGTGATGCGACAGGAGGTGCGGAAGCCGGCGCACGAAGCGCACCCACGTCCAGAGGGCCGCGAACCCGAGCAGCGCCGCGCCCAGCCCCGCCACCACGAGCATGGTGAGGGGACGAGAGAACCGCGTCGCGACGAGGGCCCCGAGCCAGAGACCGGCGTACGACGCCCCCCAGGCGAGCACCGGGGTGACGAGCCAGCCGAGCACGACGAGCAGGTGAGCCAGCCAGCGGGGCACCGTCCCTCCCCGCTTCTAGGACTTCCGGGCGAGGGCGACGACCGCGAGCACCGTCAGGACGATCGCGAACCCCGCCCCCGTCTCGAGCGGCAGCGCGAGGTGCAGGCCCGCCAGTCGCGCAACGATCACGAGCAAGACGGCGCCCACGACCGCGGGGCCCGCAGTGCGCAGCAGCGTCGCCTCGCCGCGCGCCGCCTGCGCGGCCGTGACGATGCCGCCCATCCAGGCGAGGAACGTGCCCAGCATCCACCAGATCGGCAGATACCACCAGCTGCTCCCGCCGCCGATCGCGTCCCAGGTCCACGGATAGGCCTTGAAGGGCCGCAGTAGGACGACGTCGAACGCCATGAACACGATCGTGCCCCACAGGCCGATCGCGGCCGCGCCGGCGATCCCCTCCGCATGGCGGGCCGCGGTCCAGCGGCCGGGCAGGAAGCTCGCGAGCACGGCCGCCGCCAGCACGATGAGCGCCTCCAGCCCGCCCCCGCCGCCGCCCGTTTCGGGAACGAATCGTGCGACCAGGAGAAAGAGCACGACCGCCGCCGCCGTGAGGGCGCCCAGCTTCGTGCCGCTCAGCATCACGGTGCGGAAATCCGAGCGATCCGTTGCCGTGGGGGCGACGCTAGCCGACATGCTCAGCCTCTCCTCGCTGCCGGGGGATGGTGGGTTGGCCCGCCAAATCTAGCGCGCCGCGCTCATCGGGCAAACACCAGCAGCACCACGACATCCGTGACCGCCCACACGGCGAGCGCCCGATACATTCCCCGCTGGTGCCGCGCCGCCGTCCATGACTGATACCCCGCGCGCCACGGGACAACCACCCACAGCCAGGCCGCGAGCGGGAGGAGGAGCAGCACGCCGCTCACCCGTACTGCGACGGCCGCCCAGCCGAACAGCGCGAATGCGAGCAGGATGCAGCCGAGTGCGACGTCCAGGCTGCGCCGCATCCCGATGATGAGCGCGAGCGTTCGGTCGCCGCGGCGCCGGTCCTCGTCGCATTGATACAGTTGTGTCAGCGGATAGAGCCCCGCGAACAGGGGGCAGAAGGCGAGCAGCACGAGCCCGTGCCCCAAGTCCAGCGGCCGACCCGTCGCGGCCCACGCGGCGAACGGCGTCAGCGTCCCGAAGCCCCACATGTTGATCAGCCAGTCGACGCCCGCCACCGCCTTGAAGCGGAACGGCGGCACCGAATAGAGGATCGACATCGCGAAGCAGATCGCGTAGGCCATCTGAAACGCCAGCGGCAGGGTCAGCGCCGCGAGCTGGCCGCCCGCGAGCAGCGCCACGCTGAAGGCGAGGAGGTGCCGCGGCAGGCGAGGCGGGGCGATCAGGTAGCCGATGTCTCCCTCGTCCTTGTCGAATACGCTGTTGATCGCGAGCGTCCCCCCGTTGAGCAGCACCACCCAGATCACCAGGCCCCAAACCGCCTGCCCCAACCGCTCCCCCCGGGCGACGCCCCCGAATCCGACGGCCAGCACGTAGCCCAGCGCCGTGTGCCCCGCCATGATGGGCCACTCGGCGGGGCGCATGTGGAGGAAGTAGGAGAACAGCTCGCCCGGGAGTAGCCGGTACCCCCAGCGCCGCCAGGTGTTGAGCGTTCTCGCGTCCGTTACCACTTGAGGCCGAGCGCGCTCGCCGCGATACGCAGCCCGACGAGCGTCAGATCTGGGTGCTGCGACTCGATCTCCTTGGAGAGGGGCGCGACCAGCGGCGCGAGGCCGCCCGTGGCGACGATCTTCGGCGTGTTCCCGTTCGGCCACTCGGCCTTGATGCGGCGTACCAGCCCGTCCACCGCCTCGGCCGCGCCCCACAGCACGCCGGAGCGGATGCAGTCCTCGGTGCGCCGCCCGATCACGCGCTCCGTGGGAAGCAGCTCGGTGGCGGGGAGCTTGGCGGTGTTGCGGATCAGGGCGTCGGCGCTGGTGCGGAGCCCCGGCATGATGACCCCGCCGATGAAGCGGCCTTCGCTCGTAATGCAGTCGAACGTCGTGGCGGTGCCGAAGTCCACGACGATCGTGTCCCGGCGGAACAGCGTGGCGGCCGCGAGCGTGTTGAGGATGCGGTCCGCGCCCACGGAGAGGGGCTCCTCCACGTCGAGCGTGATGGGGAGCCGCGAGCGGCCGTCCACCACGAGCGGCTTCACCGTGGTCGCCCGCTCCACCGCCTCGCACAGCGTCTGGGTGACGGGCGGCACCACGGAGGCGAGGATGGCCGCGCGGACTTCCTGCGTGGAGCGTCCCGCCTGAGTGAGGTAGGACGTGAGCGCCTGGGCCCACTCGTCGGGCGTGCGCGAAGGCGTGGTCGTGAGCCGCCAGTGGGCCTCCAGACTGTCGCCGCGGAACAGCCCGACCTTGGTCTCGGTGTTGTTGATGTTTGTGGCGAGGAGCATGCGCGGGCTAAGATAGATCGTCGGTCACGAGGGCGCCACGCGGCGGCTGCTCATGCCAACTCCACGTGCCCCTCCCGCACGCCGACCGTCCCCGCCCCGGCATCGACGAGCAGTGCGCCGTCCGGACGGATGCCGCGCGCGAGCCCCGCGGCTGGTGACCGGAGCATCCGGCCATGCAGCCAGTCGCGCGCCGCGAACGCCGCGCACTCGGCCTCGGCGAGGAAGGCTCCCGGGCCGCCGATGCGCGCGAGCGCCGGAACCAGCCGGTCCAGCAGGTCAATGCGTCGCACCGCGGGCGCCACCTCGCGCAGCGCCACCGCCCGCGCGCCGAGCTCCGGGGGCAGCTCGTTCCCCAGGTTCACGCCCAGCCCGACGGCGATCCACTGCAACGCCTCGCCTTGCCAGCGGCTCTCGCACAGAATCCCCGCGAGCTTGCGGTCGTGGACCAGGACGTCGTTGGGCCACTTGAGCCGCGCCACCGGCCGGCCCACCAGCTCGTCCACGGCGTCGGCGAGCACGAGTCCCGCGCGGATCGCGAGCGAGCCCGGCTCGAGCCGGACGTCCCCGGGCCGGAGCAGCATCCCCAGCCACACCCCGCCCGCAGGCGAGCGCCAGGTGCGCCCGTCACGCCCCCGCCCCGCCGTCTGCTCCTCGGCCAGCACGACGGTGCCGTGCGGCGCGTCCTGCGCACCGAGGTCGTGGATCGCATCGAGGGTGGACCCGAGACGCCGGAACAGCCCCACCTGCGGCACTCCCCACCGCTGCGCGAGGACGTTCCCCGGCAGGCCGTCGAGCCCTAGGCGAGCCACCGCGCGTATACGAGCGTGAGCACGCCGACCGCCCAGCAATAGGGCGCGAACGCGTAGAACCGACCCCGTCGCAGCAACGCGACGAGGAACCGGATGGACCAGAGGCCGCTCACGAACGCCAGCACGAAGCTCACCGCCCACGGCAACGCCCCCACGGCCGCGACGTTGAGCACGGCCTGGCGCCCCTCGAGCAGCGCGGCCCCGGCGATCACCGGGACGGCCATGAGGAAGCTGAACTCCGCCGCCGCGGTCGGAGTGAGGCCACTCCACAGGGCCGCGGCGACGGTCGCACCCGACCGAGAAATGGCTGGGAGGATGGCGAACGCCTGGCCGAACCCGATACCGACGGCTGCTGCTCCCGAGGGAAGCTCCCGGTCACCCCGCGACCATCGGGTCGCCCAGAGGATCATGCCGGTGATGATGAACTGGACGCCGAGCCAGGTCAGCGAATGGAAGCGCTCCTCGATCTGGCGGTGAAACAGCACCCCGATCACGCCCGCGGGGATCGTGGCGATGACGAGCAGAGCCGCGTAGCGCATGCTCGGGCCCTCGCCGCGCAGCAGGCCGCGACCGATGCCCCAGAGCCGGGCGCCGTACAGCACCAGCAGCGACCCGAGCGTGGCCACGTGCAGCGACACCTCCACGGTGACGTCTGTGAAGTGCACGCCGGTGAGCGCCTCCACCAGGACCAGGTGCCCCGAGCTCGAGACCGGCAGAAACTCCGTCAACCCCTGCACCAGCCCCAACAGGATCCCCTGCCACAGGCTCATGTGACCCGCCCGGCGACGAGCGCGATCAGGCCCACCACCATGGCTCCCTTGAGCAGGGCGCTGACGCGCTCGATGCGTCCCACCACGAGCCGGGCCGCGGCCACGAGCACGGCGAGCTGAGCGACCAGCGCGACCGCGAAGTAGGCGCCGCCGTACTGCGCGTGGTAGGGGAGCACGAGGCTGACCGGCACGAACGCGAGGGCGATCGCCGCGGCGACCCTCGCCGCCCCCGTGCGCCCGATCAGGATCGGCAGGGTGCGGCGGCGCACCGCCTGGTCGCCGGGCTGGTCCTCGATGTCCTTCACCAGCTCGCGCAGGACGTGGATCCACGCGGCGATGGCCCAGGGGACGAGCCCGTCGCGCGGCCGGTTCACCGCCGCCGCACCGAAGAACAAGGGCAACCCGGCGACGAGGGCCACGGCCACGTTACCGAGGCCGACCCGTTTGAGGACGGGCGAGTAGCCACCCAGGGCACCCCATGCGGCGAGGAAGCACGGGAGCATCACCAGGGACGGCCCGCCCGCGCGCAGCGCCGACAGCAGCAGCCCCATCGCCGCGAGCAGGGCCCAGCGCGCGTACCAGTCCGCGGTCTCAGGATGGATGCGGCCGCTCGGGATGGGGCGGTCGGGGTGGCTCACCGCGTCGGCAGCGGCGTCGGCGATGTCGTTGCGAATGAACCCGTAGGCGCCGAGCGCGGCGCCGCACAGGGCGGCGAGCGCGAGCGACGCGGGCACGGCGATGCGCCCCAGGGCGATCCACCCGCCGGCGAGCACGCCGGCCGCGGCGATCACGAGGTTCGGCAGCCGCGCGAGGCGGGCCAGTTCACTCACCGAGCACGTCCCGGTAGAGCGCCTCGTAATGCGGGACGATCCGCTCGGTCGAGAAGTCGCGCGCCCGCGCTGCGCCGCTCGCGCCGAGGCGGCCGTGCAGCGGGCCGTCCCGCAGGATGGCGAGCGCGCGCTCCGTCATTTCGTCGACGGCTCCCGGCGGTGCGAGGTAGCCCGTCTCCCCGTTCACGACGACCTCGGGGAGGCCCCCCACGGCGCTCGCGATCACCGGCACGCCGCAGGCCATGGCCTCGAGGGCGGCCAGGCCGAAGGACTCGGTCTCGGAGGGAAGCAAGAACAGGTCGCTCCCCCGCAGCAGGTCGGCCACCTGATCCACCTTGCCGAGGAACCGGACGTCGTCCCCAAGGCGCAGGCGGTCCGTCTCCTGCTCCGCCGCGTCGCGGTCCGGCCCGTCCCCTACGAGCACGAGCGTGGCGGGCAGCACCTTCCGCACGCCGGCGAAGATGCGCACCACGTCGCGCACGCGCTTGACGGGACGGAAGTTCGAGACGTGCGTCAGGATCTTGTGGTCCGGAGGGGCCAGCGCGCGCCGGCAGGACGCATCGCGGGCCGGATGGTACTCCGCGCTCGACACGAAGTTCGGGATCACCTGGACGTCGCAGCCGGTGCAGCCGAAGGCGCGATAGGTCTCGTCGCGCAGGTACTGCGACACGGCGGTCACCCGATCGGACTGCTCGATCGAGAACTTCGTGATGGTGAAGTACGAGGGATCCTGCCCCACGAGCGTGATGTCGGTGCCGTGCAGCGTGGTGACGAGCTTGAGGTCGCGCTCCGCCTTGAGCATCTGCTTCGCGAGCCAGGCCGTCGCGGCATGAGGGATGGCGTAATGCACGTGCATCAGCTCGAGCTCCTCGCGCAGCGCGACCTCGTGCTGCTTGACGGCCAGCGCGAGCGCGTAGGGCGAGTGCTCGAACAGCGGATAGTCGGCGGTCACGACCTCGTGGAAGGTGACGCGCTCGGCGAACCCGCCCCGCAGCCGGAACGGGCTGGCGTACGAGATGAAATGGACCTCGTGGCCGCGCCGCGCGAGCTCGAGCCCCAGCTCGGTGGCGACGGCTCCGGAGCCGCCGTAGGTCGGATAACAAGTAATCCCAATGCGCATGCGCTGTCGGCTTTCAGCTGTCAGCCGTCAGCTAACCACGGCATGCCAGCGTTCGAGAATCTGGTCGGCCAGGCGTTCGGGGCTTGGCGTCGCATCGAGCAGCCAGACACCGTCACGCTGACGGCCGACGGCTGATGGCTGACTGCGCAGTTGGTTTCGAAACCACGTCTCCTGCCGTTTCGCGTACCGCCGCGTCGCCGCGGCGACGGCGTCCCGCAGCCGCGCTTCCGGTAGCCGCCGCTCGAGCGTCGCCACGACCTCGCGATAGCCCACGCCGTCGAGTCCGGGCGCGTGCGCCGCGACGCCGCGGGCGAGCAGGGTCCGCACCTCGGCGACGAGGCCCGCCGCGAGCATCCGGTCCACCCGCTCCGCGATGCGGCGGTGCAGCGCGTCGCGCGGCAGCGTCAGATGAATGTACCACGGTCGCATAATCCCGGTCTCGCGCGCCTCGCGCTGCCACCAGCTCAACGTCCGACCGCTGAGCAGCGCCACCTCGATCGCGCGCGCCGCGCGCTGGCGTCCGCCGCCCGCGAAGCGCCGGTCGAGCCGCGCCGCCCAATGGGCGAGTCGCGCGGCGGGCAGCCGCTCACCCCAGATCCGTAGTCGCTCGCGCCGCGCCGCGTCGAGCGGCGGCTCGCGGAACAGCCCCTCCGCCAGTGCTCGCACGTAGAACCCGGTTCCACCGACGACGACCGGTTCGCGCCCGCCGGCCCGGACGCTCCCCAGCCAACCGGCGGCATCGCGTGCGAACCGTCCCGCGCTGTAGCGCTCCCCCGGCTCGATCAGGTCGAGGCCGAGGTGGGGAACCCGCGCCTGCAGCTCGGGCGGCGGCTTTGCCGTGCCGATGTCGAGCCCGCGGTACACCTGCCGCGCATCGGCTGAGATCACGGTGATGGGCGCGCGGGCACCGAGCGCCGCCGCGACGGCGGTCTTGCCGACGCCGGTGGGGCCGACGAGTACCGGTACCAGGGGGCGGTCAGGCTCTCCCAAACCGCCGCTCCAACTCGTCCTTCGGCAGCTGCACGATGGTCGGCCGGCCGTGCACGTCGTGGGCCGGCAGGGTGGCGCCGAGGACGCGGATGACGAGCTCCCGCATCTCGTCCGGCTCGAGCCGCTGGCCGGCCTTGATCGCGGCGCGGCAGGCGAAGCTGGCGGCGAAGCGCTCCAGCCGGTTCGCCCAGCCGCCGAAGCGGCCGCCCGCGAGATCGGCCACGAGCTCCTGCAGGCAGCGCGTCGCGTCGAACCGCGGATGCGGGTTGGGAGCAGTGTGAACGACGACGGAGCGGCCCGAGAACGGCTCGATCTCGTAGCCGACGCGCCGCAGCAGCTCCCCGTGCGCGTCCACGGCCTCGAGCTCGGCGGGCGAGAAGTCGAGCGTCAGCGGCAGCAGCAGGCGCTGCGCGGGCGCGCCGTCGCCCGAGAGCTGGCGCATCACGGTCTCGTACAGCACGCGCTCGTGGGCCGAGTGCTGATCCACGATGGCGACGGCGGTGTCCGTCTGAAACACGATGTACGTGTCAAACACCTGAAGCAGCGGGGGTGTCAGGCGTCGGGCGTCAGGTGTGAGGGACTCTCGGGAAAAGAGCTCCGCGGCTGCCGCGCCGGGGATCACGGCACCGAGACCGGCCCAGGGCCCCCCGACACCTGACGCCTCACCCCCCACACCCAGCGGGGAGGCCGCGGCGAGTGGCCCGAGCGCCCCGCGCACCGCCTCCTCCACCACCCGCTCCACGAAGAACTTGTCACGGAAGCGCACCTCGAGCTTGGTGGGATGGACGTTGACGTCCACCGCGTCTCCCGGGAGGTCGAGGAACAGGATGAGCGTCGGGCGGTCGCCGGGCGCGATGGTCGAACGGTACCCCGCCTCCGCCGCGCGCAGGATGAAGGGATCGCGGATGGGGCGTCCCCGCACCAACACGTAGCCTTTGCGTCCCGCAGGCTTCGCCTGCGCGGGGCGCTGCGCGAAGCCCCGCACCTCAAGCGGGCCCTCGCGGTGGCCGATGGGGAGCAGCGTGTCAGCGAGCTCCCGCCCCCACAGCTCGTGCACGCGGTCGATGGGTCGCGCCGCCGGCCCGACGTCGAGGAGCGCACGGTCGTCACTCTCGAGCGCGAAGGCCACGTCGGGGCGCGCGAGCGCGAGCACGGTCAACGCCTCCACCACCGCTCGGGTCTCGGTCTGCTGGGCACGCAGGAATTTCCGCCGCGCGGGCGTGTTGAAGAACAGCGCGCGCACCGTCACCGTGGTACCGCGCTGGCGCACCGCGTCCTCCACGGCCATGCCCTTGCCGCCCACCACCCGCACTCGGGTTGCGCTCCGGCCGTCGGGCGAGGTCTCGAGCTCGAAGCGCGACACCGACGCGATGGCCGGGAGCGCCTCTCCGCGGAACCCGAACGTGCCGACCCCGATCAGATCGGCCGCGCCGCGGATCTTGCTCGTCGCATGGCGCGCCAGCGCGAGCTCGGCGTCCTCCTGGCTCATCCCCTCGCCGTCGTCGCTCACCCGGATCAACGTCTTGCCGCCGTTCTCGATGGCGACGCGGATGGTGCGCGCGCCCGCGTCGAGTGCGTTCTCGACGAGCTCCTTCACCACGGACGCCGGGCGCTCCACCACCTCGCCGGCGGCGATCTGGTCGGCCACCTGCGCCGGGAGCACGGCGATCTTCGTCACAGGGGATCTTGCGGCAGCCGCACCGCCTCGCGCTCGAGCAGCCAGCCGTGGATGCCGTCCGGCCGCCGCACCTCGAGCCAGCGCCCGTCGCGCCGCTCGACGAGCAGCGCGGCACCCGCCTCGACGGTGGCGACGGCGCTGGCGCCGCCGTACGGGGCCACGCGCACCGGCGTGGCCGGGCTCACCACGACCGCGAGCGCCTGCTGGCGCCGCAGCGCCTCGCGCGCGCCCTGCGCTCCCGCCGCGGCGGCGCACACCGCGAGCCCGAGCAGCCACGCGCGCGAGCGGCGTCGCCGAGCCAGCGCCGCCCAAAAGCCGACCCAGCACGCCGCGGCCACGAGGCCCCATTCACCGGGTGCGCCGACGCCGACCGCGAGCAAGCGCTCGCTCGTCGCGTCCGGCGCCGGGAGGAGCTCGCGGACGCGTCGAATCATGCGGTCGCGCGGGGCAAGGCGCGCCGCGACGGCCCACGCTGCGGCAGCCTTGCCGTCCGCGCCGGCCCGGTACAGGGTGGCGCCCACGTTGTACCAGTGCGCAGCAGTGCGGGGTTCGGCCGCGGCCCGGGCGGCGAACGAGTCCGCCGCCGCCCGCAGCGCCCCCGCGGCATACAGCGCTTCGGCGCTCGGCCCTTGGGCGAGGCTGCCGCGCGGCGCGAGCAGCGCCGCGCAGCACAGCGTCGAGAACAGGCGGACCCGCCGCCCGCCGTGCGGCTCCGCCCCCAGCACCCCCAGCACCCGCTCGATCTCGGCAGCCAGCTCCGCCGCGTCGCCCAGGCCGCGCGGCCCGTAGCGCGCGGCCCGCAGCCGATCGCGCAGCCGCATGATGTGGTCCGCGACCGCGCTCTCGATGCCGGCCGCGCGCAGCGCGCGAGCCAGTCCGTCACCGTCGCGGGCCACGGGATCGGCGACATGACTCGCGAGCACGACGTGGAATTCCCGCTCCAGCCGTCCCAGCTGCGTGACCTGCGGCGCGACCGCGGGCGCGGGCTCCGGCCCGCCGCGCGGGCGCGACCGGCGGCGCCACAACAGCGCGGCGAGCGGCGGCGCGCACACGAGGGCGCCCCAGCCCCAGGGGAAGAGATCGCGGGCGACCGCGCTCGCCCACGCCTCGCCGTCGACGGGCGCGAGCGGTGGCAGCGAGCGGGCCGCACGCGGCTCGGCACCCGGCGCAACGACGAGCGTCCGCGGTGCCGCTCCCGCCACGGTGTAGCCGCCCCGGCCCATGTCATAGTACGGGTAGCGCAGCTCGGGCAGGACGAACGTGCCCGCCGAGTCCGGGACCACGAGATAGCGGAACACCTTGCTCCCCGAAATCCGGCCGCCCTGCCAGTCGATCCGCGCCTCGGGCTCCGCCGGGTAGGGGCGGAACCCCGGCGGCCAGCGCAGCGACGGCTCCGGCCACAGCGCCACGTTGCCGACACCGGCGACCGTGGTCGTCACCTCGAGCGGTTCCCCGACGCGCGCGTCGGCCGGCTGCACGTCCAGCGCGAGGACGAGCCCCCGCCCCGTCACCCGCTGGTCGTCGGCCGGGCGCCCCTCCACCGGCAGGGGCAGCACGACGATCATCACCGAGTCGCTCTGCAACGCGTAGCGCTCCTCCCGACTGAAAAAGGAAAAGGTCGTGGGCACGGCGAACTCCACCGACGCGGGCGGGATCACGACACGGCCCGCGGCGAGCGGGAAGACCACTTGATGGGCGACGTACAGGTCCAGCCAGGACCCGCGCACCAGCCGCGAGGCCGCGACGTCGCTCGAGCGCGCGGCGGGATACGCCCACACGCGTTGCGGCGTTTCGATGGTGACTTGGGGCGGGCGGTGCAGCCGGTTCCGGAGCTCGCGCGGGAACCAGGCCGTGGCCACGACGTCGAGCTGCTGACCCGCAAGCACCGTGTCGGTCGGCACGACGACCGTGAGCGCCACCCGGTCGGTGCGCTCCGGGGGCGGCGCCGCGTCGACCAGGGCGCGCGCCAGCGGTGTGAGCGCGGGCGGCCCCCCCGCCGCCCCGCTGTCGACTGTGACCACGATCGGGTCGGTCGCGACGAGCACCCGGCCCTGCCGCGCGTGCACGGCGCCGATCAAGAGCGTGCCAACCTTGGTCGCGCGCAGCTGCAGCTCCCGCACGGTCGTGCGGACCGGCGCGCCCGGGCCCCCGACGCTGACGTCGGTGACCTCATGGGTGCTCAGGACCAGGAAACCGGCGAGCGGCGGCAGCTCCAGGCTGACCGGCTCCGCCGTGCGAGCGCGCGCCCGCACGGTGAGCCCGATCTCATCGCCGAGCCCGACCCGAGCGCGATCCACGCGCGCCGTGACGTCGAGCGGCGGGGCGGCGACCTGCAGCGCGAGCAGCACCACCAGGGACGGCGTCACCAGTCCCTCACGCCCGGTTCCTCGGCCCGCCGCACGCGGCCGGTGCGATTTCTCCGGGTGGCGAGCTCCTCCTGGCCGATCGACCGGAGGATCTGGTCGGCCTGGGCCCGCGTCAAGCCACCGCCGCCCCCGCCCTGCTGTCCTTCCCCGGCGGCCCCTCCCCCACCTCCCGCCTCGGCCTCGCTCGGCGGTGCTCCGCCACCACCGCCGCCTCCCGCCGGCGGGACGTTCCTGCTCGCCCCACCGCCGCCGCGGCGGCGCACCGCGAGCTCCAGGTTCCACTTCGCCGCCGACTGGCGGGGATGGAGCAACAGGGCCTCCCGGTACGCACGCTCCGCGTCCGCCAGGTGCGCGTCGCGGTTGCCGCTGTCGGCCACCGACTCGCGCAAGGCGACGAGGCCGAGGTTGTAGAGCGCGCGGAACCGGATCCCCGGATCGACCGAAGCAGCGGCATGGCCCAGGTTCGCCCGCGCGCTCTCGAAATCACTCGCCGCGAGCGCCGCCGTGCCGGCGTTGTACCACGCTGTGTCGTCGCGCTGCCGCCCCGCGAGCTCGGCGAGGTACGCGGCGAGGGCCCGCGTGACGTCCCCCCGGTCCCAGGCCCGCTCCGCCGCCGTGCGGGGGCGGCGGGCCTCTTGCGCGGCGGCGGCGAGCGGCACTCCGACGAGCAGCGCGAGTCCGATGAGCGACGCGGTCCGCCGGTTCACGGCCTGTCCGAACAGCAGCGCCACGGCGAGGACGAGCGGGATCCAGGAGCGCGGTCGCCCGCGCTGCGTGTGCGTCTCGCTCGCCCGCGCCCGCTTGTAGGACGCGACCAGGTCGCGCACCGCGCCCGCCTGGTCGGGCAGCTCGGCACCGACGATGGTGCCCTGTGACGCGTCCGCCACGGCGCCCAACACGTCGTCCCGCCGCCGGGTCTCGATCACGTCCCCACCGTCGTCCTTCTGGTGGCCCAGCAGCGTGCCGTGCTCGTCGCGCAGCGGAATGCGGGCCGGCGCCCGTCCCCCCTCCGCCACCAGGATGAGGTGGATCCCGAGCGCGTTGAGGCGCTGCGCCTGGCGCACACTGCGGGCGACGGAGTCGTGCGCCTCCCCGTCGGTAAAGACGACCAGCACGCGGTCGGCGAGCTCCGAGCTGGCCCGCAGCAGCTCGCCGCCCTGCGCCAGGGGCTCCGCCAGGGAGGTCCCGCCCTCGGAGGCGACGTCCGGGTCGAGCGCGTCGAGATACAGCCCCAGGGCCGATCCGTCGACCGACAGCGGTGACAGGATGTAGCTCGAGCCCGCGAACGCCACGAGTCCGAGGCGGTCGCCGTCGAGGTCCTGCACCAGGCGGCGCGCCTCCCGCAGCGCGCGCGCCAGGCGGCTCGGGCTCACGTCCTCGGCGAGCATCGAGCGCGAGATGTCCACCGCGAGCACCAGCGACAGGCCGCGCGTCTCGGCCACGATCTTCTCCTCGCCCCAGCGGGGGCCCGCGAGCGCCGCGACACCCAGGAACGCCGCCAGGGAGAGCGCCGTCGGACCGAAGCGGCCGGCCCCGAGCGCCGTCCGCACCGCCTCCTGCGACCACCGGGCGGCGCGCCGGACCCGCACCCGCCGCGCCCACGCCGCCCCGAACCATGCGGCACCGGCCACCAGCGGCGCGAGGGCGAGCACGAACGGGGCGTCGAAGCTCATCAAGGCACCCGCACCGCGAACGTCCCCGAGAGGACGATCTCGAGCGCCAGCACGATCAGCCCGAGCGCGAGCGGCCAGCGGTAGGCTTCCTCGAAGCGGCGGTACACCACCTGCTCCACCGTCGACTTCTCGAGGCGGTCGATTTCAGCGAAGATGTGGCGCAGCGACTCGGTATCGGTCGCGCGGAAGTAGCGACCGCCCGTGCCCCGCGCCACGTCCGTCAGCAGCGCCTCATCGATCTCAACCGGCATGCTCTGGTAGCGCAGGGTCCCGTCCGGTGCCTGACCCGTCGGCACCGGCGCTTCGCCCTGCCTCCCGACGCCGATCGCGTAGATCTTGATTCCGAACGCCCCGGCCGCCTGGCCCGCGGTCCGCGGATCCACCGTGCCGCGGTTGTTCACGCCGTCGGTGAGCAGCACGATCACCTTGCTTTTTCCCGGCGCGCGCCGCAGCCGGTTCGCCGCGGTCGCGATCGCCGTGCCGATCGCGGTGCCGTCCTCCAGCATCCCGATGCGGAGACCCTGCAACGCGGCTTCCAACACGGCGTAGTCCGTGGTGAGCGGCACCTGGGTGAGCGCCTGCGCCGCGAACGCGACCAGGCCGATGCGATCGGACCGCCGCGCCCGCACGAAGTCGATCGCGGTCGCCTTGGCCACGTCGATCCGGTTCGCGGGCGCGAAGTCCTCGGCGAGCATGCTGCTCGACAGGTCCACGCACAGCACGATCGAGATGCCCTCGCTGCGCGCCTCGATCCTGGCCGAGCCGAGCCGCGGACCCGCCGCCGCCAAGACCCAGGCGCCGAGGCAGACGTTGCGCAGCGTGACCGGCAGCCGCGCGATCCAGAGTCGCTCCGCCGTGGCTGCCGCCGGCCGGACGTCGCTCATACGCACACCCCGCAGCAGCCCCAGCCGCCGCGCGCGCAGCCACCACCAGGCAGGCAGGGCCAACAGGAACAGCAGCACCAGCGGCCGGGCGAAGCTCACGGCACGAACTCCCGAGCCAGCGCGCGCGCCCGCACGGCCAGCGCTGCCACGTCCGCGCCGTGGGCCGACGCGAACTCCACGCGGTCGAGCTGCTCCAGCGCGGCGCGCAGCTCGCGCAGCGGGGCGTTGGGGCGCGCCCGCTCTACGACCGCCAGGCACTCGGTCGTGCTGAGCGCGAGGTTCGCTCCGGGGACCGTGTGCGCGATGGCGACGCGCAGCTGGAGCACGGCCCGCGCCGCGACCGCCTTGGGCTCCCCAGCCGCGAGCCAGCGGGCGTCGGGCACCTCAGGTTCCACTGGAACGTGAGGGGGCAGAACGGGGGGTCGTGGCGGACGTCGACGCCACCGCACCCCGGCCGCGAGGAGTCCCGCACACACGACGACGGCCAAGGTCGCCGCCAGCGGGTACCGCCGCGTCGACCGGATCGGGGCGATCGCCGCCCTCGGCTCCGGCTGCCGCACCGTGTCGGGGATGACGCTGGTGATCACGAAGGCGGCGCTGCCGCCGGGCAACGAGTCGGCGCGGCCATCGGGGCCCAGGCGCCAGATGGGCGGCACGCTCACGGTGTGCGCCCCGGGCGCCCAGGCAGCGACGGGATAGCGCACCACCCAGCCGTCGGGGGAGGAAGCGCGCCGCACCACGGGGTCGCCGAGCGGCTCCACCCGCTCGGCTGCTTCGAGTTTGCCCGCGCGCACCCGCCACCCCGGCGCCGCGGTCACGCTACGCTCGAGCCACACCGTGTCGCCGACGGTGGGGCGATCGGGAGCGGCTACCCACCCCGCACCCCCCTGCCCCGCTGCCAAACGCCACCCCGCCACGACGCCAAGAATCGCGAACCAGACTGCCCTGCGGACGCCTCCCGCGAGGTGGCGTGGCGGCGTGGTGTGACGGCGAATCATCGCTTGAGGCGACGGGCGCGCTCGTGGAAGGCGCGGCGCAGCGGCCCGGCATAGGGCACGTCGGTGCGCAGCGCGGCCCGGTCCACACCCGCCTGCACCAGCCGACGGGTGCGCTCCTGCAGCTGCCGCTCGGCCGCCGCGCGCACGCGGCCGCGCGCCGGCGTGTGGCTCGTATCGAGCAGGACGCGCCGCCCCGTCTCCGCGTCCTCGAAGTCCACCCAGCCCACGTCCGGTAGCTCCAGCTCCCGGGGATCGTCCACCGTGATCGCCACGATCTCGTGCCGCGCGGCGAGCTGCGCCAGCGGCTCCTCCCAGCCGTCCGCGCGGAAGTCGGAGAGCACGACCACGATCGCCCGGTGGCGCAGCAACTTCGCGGCGTAGCGCAGCGCCTCGGCGAGGTTCGTGCCGTGGCCCCGCGGGGTGAACGCGACGAGGTCGCGGATGACGCGCAACGCGTGCGGCCGTCCCTTCGCGGGTCGCACGACGAACTCCACCTTGTCGGTGAACATCAGGGCGCCCACCCGGTCGTTGTGGCGTGCGGCCGCGAGCGCGAGCACGGCCGCGACCTCGACCGCGAGACCCGCCTTGGTGTGGGGGCGCCCGAACTGGCACGAGCCGGATTGGTCCACCAGGAGGAGCAGCGTGATCTCGCGCTCCTCGTGGTAGGTCTTCACGAAGGGGTGGCCCATGCGCGCCGACACGTTCCAATCGATCGCCCGGAAATCGTCGCCCTCCTGGTAGGCGCGCACCTCGGCGAACTCGATGCCCTGTCCGCGGAACACCGACCGGTAGTCGCCTGTGAAGAGGGAGTTGACCAGGGTCCGCGTTCGCAGCTCGATCCCCTTGACCTGCCGCAGCACCTCGGGGGTCACGAGCCGTCGGCGCGCGCGCAGCGGGGACGCCTCGGCGCGCCGACGATCCTCGCCTTCGTACCTCACGGCACGCCCACGGCCTCCAGGATCTTCCCGATCACGCGGTCCGAGTCCATGTCCTCGGCCTCCGCCTCGAAGGTGAGCAGCACGCGGTGGCGCAGCACGTCGAACGCCATGGCCTTCACGTCCTCGGGCACCACATAGGCGCGGCCTCGCAGGAACGCGTGCGCCCGCGCCGCCTGCGCCAGGTAGATCGACGCCCGCGGGCTCGCCCCGAACGCGATCAGCGGCTTCAGCTCCGGCAGCCCGAGGCTCTGGGGCTCGCGCGTGCCCCGCACCACGTCCACGATGTAATCCACCACCTTCTGATCCATGAACAGCTCGGCGATCCCGCTGCGTGCCGCCAGGATGTCGTCCGCTTCCGCCACACGCTGCACCTCGATCGGCCGGCCCGACGCCATCCGGGCGACGATCTCTTTCTCGGCGTCGCGCGTCGGATAGCCGACGCGTACCTTCAGCATGAAGCGGTCGAGCTGCGCCTCGGGCAGCGGATACGTGCCCTCCTGCTCGATCGGGTTCTGGGTTGCGAGCACGAGGAACGGCTCCCCCAGATAGAACGTCTCGCCCCCGATGGTGACCTGCTTCTCCTGCATCGCCTCGAGCAGCGCGGACTGCACCTTGGCGGGCGCCCGGTTGATCTCGTCGGCCAGCACCAGGTTCGCGAAGAGGGGACCCTTCCGCGGGTAGAACTCCTGCGAGCGCTGGTCGAACACCATGGTGCCGATCACGTCCGCCGGCAGCAGGTCGGGGGTGAACTGGATCCGAGAGAAGGCGATCCGCAGGCATTCGGCCACCGTGCGCACCGCGAGGGTCTTGGCCAGACCGGGGACGCCTTCGAGCAGGACGTGGCCGCCCGTGAGCAGGCCGATCAGCAGCCGCTCCACCATCACCTCCTGGCCCACCACGCGCTTCGCCACTTCCCGCGTGATGGTTTGGGAGAGGGCTGCGTCGCTCGTCTTCGCCGCCCGCGTGGTCATCGCAACGCCAGCTCGGCCGCTTTGCGCACCGCCGGCTCCTTGTCTCGACTGTAGAGTTCCAACAGACCCCGTGCTTCGGGCACACCCAGGCGGGCCATGGCTTCGATCGCCGCCGCCCGCACCAGCGGGCTGCGCCGCTGTTGGGCGCCGCCCGGGTCCGCGAAGCGCGCCAGAACCTTGAGCGCCTCCTGCGCCCCGAGCCGCCCGATGGCGCGCAGGAGTTCTGCCTGTACCCCTTCATCCTCCTCCTGCTCCAAGCGTCGCACCAGGACCGTGGTCGAGGCGGCCTCGCCGCCCACCCCGATGGCGCGCGCCGCCGCCGCCCGGACGAGCACGCTCTCGTCTTTGAGAGAGGGCATCGCCGGCCGCGAGATCTCGCGCCCCCCCGCCTCCGCCAGCCCCACCAACGCCGCCTCGCGCACGAACTCCGAGCGGTGGCGCAGCAGCGGCAGCAGCAGCGCCACGGCCTGGTGACCCCCGGTGAGCCCCATGAACTCCGCCGCCACCGCCGCGATTTCCGGGTTCCGGTCCGCCAGGCGGCCCTGCAGCGGCTCCATCGCCCGGTCACCCGCCCGGCGCATGGCCGCCCGATACGGGGTCCGCAGGTCGACCGGCGTGGCGAGGAACGCGTCGATCACGAGCGGGACCGACACCGCGGCGAGCGCCCCCACGGCGGCCACCAGCGACTCGCGCTCGCCGGGGGGCACGCGCGGCTCCCCCAGCCGCGCCACCATGCGTTGCACGATCGCCGGGTCGGTGAGCGCCGAGGCCGCCCGGTCGATCGCCTCGAGCAGCGCGGGCTCCTGGGTCATGGCGAGCAGCCGGTCGAGTCCCGCGATCGCTTCGGCCACGCTCACGACGTCGCGCTGCCCCACGAGCGCGGGGGCAAGCTCGATCAGCTTGTCGACGGCCGCCCGTTGCTGCTCCGGCGACACACCAGGCGACAGCGCGGCGACCGCGCGCCTCGTCTCCACGTCCGCAGGGAGCTGATCCAGCTTCAACGCCACCGGCGCTCGGCGCTCGGCGTTCGGTTCGACGGGCCCAGCCCCCACACTGCCTCGGTCCGCGGCAGGCCGCTGGGAGCTGCGCCCCCCCACGGTCAGCGTGAACGACCCGAGGCGCGCGTCGTCCGGGGGGAGCATGCCGAGTGCGACGCCGAACAGTGCCAGCACGTGATCGCCGCTGAGCCCGGGGTCCACGTGCATGCCGCGAATGCCCCGAGCGTACAACAGGCCGGCCAGCTCGGCCACCTGCGCGTCGCCGGCCAGGAGCTGCTGGCCCTGCCACTGCAGTCCCGTGGCGGTGATTCTCCACTCGACGGCCCCGAGCTCGGCGAGCCCCGGCAACGCCGCCGTGACCTGGTGCATCGACTCCACGACCGCCGGGTGCGTCGGCGGATACAGCCGCGCGAGCCGAAAGGTGGTGGCGATGGCGCCGAGCGCGCGTTCGAGTCCGGCGGTGTCCATAGCGCGGGCGTTACCGCTTGATCCGCTCCCCCCGGTCCTCGTAGTGGAACACCCAGGTAGCGAAGCGGGACGGCGCGATCGCTTCGTCCGGGCCGATGCCCGTCCAGTCGTAGTCGCTGCCCGAGTCCGCCGCGACGAGGCGGCGCCGCTCCGCCTGCGTCACCATTTCCTTCGCCCGCTTGATCCAGGTGCCGAACTGCTCGGGCCGCAGGTCCACCCATCCGCGCGGCGCCGCGCCCAGCGGATCGGGCGGCTCGCCCGGCACGACCACCAGGCTGCCGCGGTACAGGCGCTCGCCATCCGGCGCCAGGATGGGGATGCCCACGGACAATATATGACTCCGCAGCGCGCCGTCCCCCTGCACCAGCGCGTGGGCCTCGGCGGCGAGCCCCTTCGCCTGCGCCTCCGCCAGCGCCCGCACCGTGGGGCGCAGGCGCGAGCACAGGTACGCCTCGAACAAGAGCTTCGTGAGGCGCGGCGGCCCGAGCATCTCGTAGGCCACCGAGCGCGTGTTGCTGTGCTCCTCGAGCGCGCGCAGCCGCTCGATGGCGTGGCTCCGTAGGATGCCGGCGCGGTAGGTGGGGCCCGCGGTCGCCGCGTCGAGCGCCGCCACGATGTCACGCCCGGTGGGCCTGCCCTCGATCTCCATCACCGCGTAGTCGGCCACCTCCTCCGGGGTGATGAACTCCATCTGGCCAAGCGCGGTCACCGTCTCGAACTCGTCTCGCGCAAACAGGCCGTTCTCGCCCACGTCGATGAAGACCCCCTCGAGCGGCCTGCCGAGCTCGCGCCAGGCGCGGGCGTCCGGGCCGAAGGCGCGCGCCACGGGGATCGGTTCGGGACAGTCCACGAGCGGAATCGGCTTGCCCTTCCGTCGCACGGGCCCGAAGCGGATCTCGCGCCAGGCAATGGTCGCGGTGGGCTTGATCTCGATCGTGGCGGGGGCGCCCGGCGTGCGTCCCAACAGGAACAGCAGCAACGAGTGCGCCCCTGCCACGGCGGACTTCATGAGCAGCGGGCGGCTGGGGCGCTGCTCCGAGTGCGTGTAGGGGATGTTGAACCCCATCCCGCCCGTGCCGCTCGTGCCGATCTTCACGTAGACCTTGGTCTCCGCCCGCCGCAGGCCCTCGGCCAGGATCTGCATGTGCCGGATGAGCCGGGGCAACGCGATCACCAGCGTGAGCTGCTCGACCGCGGCGCGGTCCGCCGTCCCCTGCGCCGCCCGCTCGAGCAGCTCGCGGGCGGCCTGCACGACGTCCTGATAGGCGAACGCCGTGGCGGTATTGATGCAGTCCACCACGGCGTCGGGCCGGTACTTCATCAGGAGCTGGGCCAGGAAGCTGCGGCCGAGCACGTCTTCCGTCAGCTCGCTCAGCAGGTCGTGCAGCAGCACCGCGCGATGCTCGGCGCTCGCCACCACGGCGCCGCGCCCCAGTTTCGCCAGGGCGGCCGGGAGGAAGACGTCGCCCCACTCCACGGCGATGGCCGCGCGACCGCGGTGGGGCTCGAGCGACACGGCCGCGGCCTGCGCCTCCTCCTGGAACAACGCCACGAGGACGACACGCCGGGGCGACGCCGCCAGCACCCGCCGGGCCACCGCCAGCCCGACGAGCCCGCTGCCGCCGAGGATCATCACCGTGCGATCACGCAGTTCCATTGAGTCGCTCGATGGCCTCCACTTCGCGCGGCGTCAGGCGCCGGTGCGACCCCTCGGCGAGCCGGCCCAGCCGCACCGGACCGTACGCGACGCGGTGCAGCCACTCGACTTTCAGGCCCAACGCCTCCGCCAAGCGGCGCACGATGCGCTGCCGGCCCTCGGCCAGCGTCACCTCCACTTCCACGCCGCGCGCGACCGCGCGCACGCGCCGCCGGACGATCCGCACCGGCCGGCCGTCGATCACGACCGCGCCGCCGAGGGCCCGCTCGACCTCGGGCGCCGAGAGGCCGTGCGCGCGCAGCCAGTACGTACGGGGCACGGCGAACCGCGGATGCATCAGCCGGTGCGCCGCCGCCCCGTCGGTGGTGAGCAGCAGCAGGCCGGAGGTCATCACGTCCAGCCGTCCAACGTACGTGAGGCCGGGCACCTTCGGGAGGAGGTCGAAAACCGTGCGCCGGCCTTGCGGGTCGGCGCGGCTGACGACGAAGCCGATCGGCTTGTTGAGGGCGAGCCACGTCAGCGGCGCGAGACGCACGGGCCGCCCGTCCAGGGTGATGCGCTGGCGCGCCGGATCGACGCTCGAGCCCAGCCCGGCCACGGCGCCGTCCACGCGCACCCGGCCGGCGCGAATCAGGTCCTCCGCCTTGCGCCGCGAAGTGACGCCTGCGCGCGCCAGGGCGCGCTGCAGGCGCATTGCCGTCATTCGGGCTCGGCGGGCGCGGGGGGACGCAGCGCGACCGACAGCTCTTCGAGCCGCGGCAGCTCGTCCAGCTCCCGCAGTCCCAGGACCTCCAGGAATTGCGGCGTGGTCCCGTACAACAGCGGGCGGCCCAGCCCCTCGCCGCGCGTCACGACCTCGACGAGGCCGCGCTCCGTCAGCTTGTCGATCACGGCGCCCGAATCGACGCCGCGGATCTCCTCCACCTCGATCCGGCCCACCGGCTGGCGATAGGCGATGATGGCGAGCGTCTCGAGCGCCGCCGGGGAGAGGCGGCGCGGGCGCAACGCGAACTGCGCCCGGTCGATCGCTTCGGCGTACTCGCGCCGCGACAGGAACTGCCAGCCCTGCGCGATCTCGACCAGCTCCACCCCGTGGCCCCCCGTGGCGTACGTGTCCCGCACCTCGCTCAGCGCCGCCCGGACCGTCCCCTCACCCGCCTGCGGGTCGAGTGAGCACAGCTCGTCCATGGTGAGGGGGCGCGACGCGGCGAACAGGGCCGCCTCAAGCAGCTTCGCGAGCGGGCTCACGGCGGATCACGATGGGGCCGAACTTCCCGTCCTGGTGGAGCTTGAGCGCGCCGCGCTTGGCGAGCTCGAGCAGCGCGATGAAGGCGGAGAGCACGTCCACGACCGTCGCGCGCTCGCCCACGACGTCCCGCCACGCCAGCTGCTCGCGCCCGGCCAGCAGCGCCTCGATCTTCGCCGTCGCGCCTTCCACGTCGAGGGGGCGCGGCACCACCCGGTGCAGCATCGGCTCCGGAATGAGCGCGATCACCCGCTCGGCCGCGGCGAGCAGCTCGTTCAGCTCGATCACGAGCGGCGCGGGCGGTGGCGCCGCCGGCTCGGGAGCGAAGCCGCGCCCGAACTGCTCGGCGCGGCGCGCCGCCGCCCGCTGCATCCAGTCCACCAGCTCCCGGATCTGCTGGTACTCGAGCAGCCTGCGCACCAGCTCCGCCCGCGGATCCTCCCACTCGTCGTCCCCGGCGCGACGCGGCAGCAACAGCTGCGCCTTGATGCGCAGCAGCCGGGCCGCCATCTCGAGATAATCCGCCGCCTGGTTCAGCCCCAGCTCGTTGATCACGGCGAGGAACTGATCAGCGATCTTCGCGATCGGGAGGTCGGTGATGTCGACCTCGTCCTCGCGGATCAGGTGGAGCAGCAGGTCGAGCGGCCCCGAGAACTGCTCCAGCTCGACCACGAAACCGACCCGGTCCGGCGCCGCCGGCACCGCCGTCACATCGCCCCCGGAATGGCGAGTCCGCCCACGATGGCGATCCCGAGATCCAGCAAGCGGTGGGCGGGCCACAGAAACACGGCGATCACGCCGGGAGCGACCCAGGAAACGATGAGGATGGGCAGGAACCCGAACATGTAGAGCTGCCGGTACTTGAGCCCGGCGCCCGGGGGAAGCAGGTGGTAGAAGACGTGGCTGCCGTCGAGCGGCGGGATCGGGATGAGGTTGAAGAAGGCGAGCACGAGATTGAGCCACATCCCGTAGAACGCCATCCGCTGCAGGATGCCGAGCGACACGGTGAGCCCGGGGAGCGCGTGCGCCAGCATCCCGATCAGCGCGAACAGCCCCACGCACGCGACGAACAGCGCCAGGTTGACCGCGATCCCGGCCAGCGACACGATCACGTCGCCGCGCACGAAGTTGCGGTAGTTGCGCGGGTTCACGGGCACCGGCTTGGCCCCGCCGAACGTGTAGGTGCCGTTGGAGGCGAACCACAGCATCAGCGGCAGCAGCACGGTCATGAAGGGATCGATGTGCTTGACGGGATTCAAGGTGAGCCGCCCGAGCATGTAGGCGGTGTTGTCGCCCTGGCGGTAGGCGGCCTCGGCGTGCGCGTATTCGTGGGCCACCATCGAGAACAGCAGCACAGGGGCCCAGACGAGGATGTTGAACGAGATAGCGGGGCTCGGGGGTCGGGACCGGCCCCAAGATAACGCACGCGCCGGGCCCCGGTCAACAGCGTAGCGCCTTGACCGGCCTCAACTTACCCTCTATCTTCCGCGCCCAACCAGGAGGCTCAGAGTGCCGCGTATCAAGTCCGCCAAGAAAGCCATGCGCCAGGCGCGTACCCGCTTCACGCACAACCGGGCGCAGCGCTCCGCCCTGCGCACCGCGCTGAAGCACGTGCGGCAGGCCGCATCTGCCGCGGTCGCGGCACAGGCCTACGCCCTCGCGGTGCGGCTGCTCGACCGCGCCGCGCGCAAGGGGCTCATCCACCGCAACAACGCGGCGCGGCACAAGAGCCGGCTGGCGAAGTTCCTCAAGACAAAAGCGTAGGTAAGGGGTTTACAGCGTCGCGAGCTCGCCGCCGCAGCTCTCGCAGTACCACTCCGTCGGCAGGTTCATCGTCCCGCATTCCTTGCACTTCAGCGTCTTCACCGCTTCCTCGTCTCCGTCGCCCGCTTGCGGCAGGATGGGCGCGGGAGAGGGAGTGGCGGAGCGCACGGAGCTCGGGGCGCGGGGCGTCTCGGTGGGCATGACCGGCTGAAACTGCGCGCCACTCGCGCGCGTGGGTGATGGCGCCGCTCCCTTGTCGTCCTCGGTCACCGACTTGATGAAGGCCATCTCGTCGAGCGGGGTCTTGCGCTTGGACGGGGCACCGGCCTTCGCGGGCTGCTTGTCGTGCACCAGGGCATCGAGCTCCTGCAGCTTGTCGATGTCCGCGTCGATCGCCTGCAGCTCCTCGCGCACCGACACCAGCTCGGCCAGCACGTCCTTGTGGACCTGGCTCCACTGCGCCTCGTCATATTCGCCGACTGCATGTCGCAGCTCGGTCTCCGTCAGCTTCTCGGCGACGCTCGCTTCCTTCCGCTGCAGCTCTGTGCGGAGGTGCTGCTTCTGCTCGATCGCCTGGCGCGCGCTCGTGGCGTGCACCTTCAGCTCTTCGATGACCGCCTCGAGGCGCGCCTCGTAGTCGGCGCGCACCCGCCCCCGCACCTGGTCGGGGGTGGCATCCGCCGCCGCGCTGAGGCGAGCGAGCCAGGCTTCGTACTGGCGGCGCTCCTCGAGCAGGCGCTGGATCTGGGCGGTGCTCTTCGAGGATCCCTTAGGCATCCGCGTCCTGGAACATACGTCGTGACCTACAAATGTAAGGCATAGCGGTCTAAGTTCAATGCTGGCGGCAGGTTGTGGCGTTGCACCCGGGTCACGCCTGCGCCGCGGCCGGGGCGTCGTGCACGATCTCGCCAGCCACGAGCGTCAAGGCCGCGCGTCCCGTGAGCGATCGCCCGGCGAACGGCGTGTTGCGGCTCTTCGAGTGGAAGCGGGCGGCGTCGACGCACCACCCCGCCGTCACGTCGAGCGCCACGACGTCGGCGGGAGCGCCCGGCTGGAGCGTGCCGCCGGGCAGCCCGAACACCCGCGCCGGCACCGTGCTCATGCGGAGGATCAGCTGCGGCAGCGTCAACGCCCCGCCCTGCACGAGCTCCGTGTACGCCACGCCGAACGCGGTCTCGAGTCCCACGATCCCGAAGGGCGCGTCGTCGAACGCCGCTTCCTTCTCGTCGTAGGCGTGCGGGGCGTGGTCCGAGGCGACGCAATCGATCACGCCCTCCTGCAATGCCTGGCGCAGCGCGGCGACGTCCGCCGCCTCCCGCAGCGGCGGGTTCATCTTCGCATGCGTGTCGTAGCGCTCGCAGGCCGCCTCGGTGAGGCTGAGGTGGTGCGGCGTCACCTCCGCCGTCACCCGCAGGCCGCGCTCCTTGGCGCGGCGCATCAGCTCGACCGACCCCCGGGTGGACAGGTGGCAGAGATGCAGGCGCCCGCCGGTGAGCTCGGCGAGCAGGATGTCGCGCGCGACCATGATCTCCTCCGCCGCGGCCGGGATTCCCTTGAGGCCGAGCTTGGTCGCGACCAGGCCCTCGTGCATCACACCCCCGGCGGAGAGCGACGGCTCCTCGCAGTGGTCGGCGACCGGGATATCGAAGGTACGGGCGTACTCGAGCGCGGTGCGCATCAGGTGGCTCGAAGCGACGGGCTTGCCGTCGTCCGAGACGGCGACCGCCCCCGCCCCCACCATCTCGCCGAACTCCGCGAGCTGCTGGCCGCGCTGTCCCACCGAGATCGCGCCGATCGGGTAGACGCGGGCGAACCCGGCGCGCAGCGATTGGCGCACGATGAAGCCGACGGCGGCCTGGTTGTCGGTGACGGGGTCCGTGTTGGGCATGGCGCACACGGCCGTGAACCCGCCCGCCACAGCCGCGCGCGCCCCCGTCGCGATGGTCTCTTCGTCCTCGTTGCCCGGCTCGCGCAGATGGACGTGGACGTCCACGAGTCCCGGCGCGACGACCGCGCCGCGCACGTCGCGCACGGTGGCTCCGTCCGGTGCGCCGAGGCCCAGGCCCACGGCGGCGATGCGACCGTCCTGGATCAGCACGTCAGCGGCCTCGTCCAGGTCGCGGCTCGGGTCCACCACCCGGCCGCCCTTGAGCAGCAGCGGTGCCGCCACTAGTCGGTGCCTCCGGCCGCCGGCCCCTTGGCCGCGTCCGCGAGCTCGGGCTTGCCGCCGGCGAGCAGGTACAGCACGGCCATGCGCACGGCCACGCCGTTCGTCACCTGGTCCAGGATCACGCTGTGCGGGCCGTCTGCCACGCGGGAGTCGATCTCCACGCCGCGGTTCATCGGCCCGGGGTGCATGACGGCGAGCGCCCGCGGCGCCTTGGCGAGCCGTTCGACGGTCACGCCGAACACCCGGTAATACTCGCGCAACGATGGGATGAACCCCGCCTCCATTCGCTCGAGCTGCAGGCGGAGCACGTTGAGGACGTCCGCCCACTCGATCGCCTCCTCGACCCGGCGCAGCACGGTGACACCCAGGTCGGCGATGCCGCGCGGCATGAGCGAGTGGGGGCCGCACACGGCGACCTGGGCGCCGAGCTTCGTGAGGCCCCAGATGTTGGAGCGCGCGACGCGCGAATGCAGGATGTCCCCGACGAGGCACACCTTCACGCCCTCGATCCGCCCCAGCTTGTCGCGGATGGTCAGCAGGTCGAGCAGCGCCTGTGTGGGGTGCTCGTGCTTGCCGTCCCCCGCGTTTACGACGTTGGAGCGGATGCGGTCGCCCAGGAACTGCGCCGCGCCGGAGGAGGCGTGGCGGATCACGACCATGTCGATGCGCATCGCCTCGAGGTTCTTGGCCGTGTCGACGAGCGTCTCGCCTTTCTGCACGGCGCTGCCCGTGGCGGCCACGTTCACCGTGTCCGCGGAGAGGCGCTTTTCGGCGAACTCGAAGGAGATGCGGGTGCGGGTGGACGATTCGAAGAAGAGATTGACGATCGTCTTGCCGCGCAGCGCGGGGACCTTCTTGATGGGGCGCTCCGACACCTCCTTGAACGGCTCCGCGGTGTCGAGGATGAGGCGGATCTGGTCGGGCGAGAGGCGCTCGAGACCGATCAGGTCCTTGCCCAGCCCGGCGGTCACGGTCTCAACCCCCGCGCGACGTCCACCTGGTCCCGCCCGTCGAGCTCCGCGACCTGTACCTCGACCACGTCACCGGGCCCCGTCTTCACCACCTTGCCGACGACGTCGGCCTGGATCGGCAGCTCCCGGCCGCCGCGATCCACGAGGACGCACAGGGAGATGCGTTTGGGCCGCCCGAAGTCGGCCAGCTCGTCCAGCGCCGCGCGCACGGTGCGGCCCGTGTAGAGCACGTCGTCCACGACGACGGCGTGCTTGCCCGTGAGGTCGCCCGGGAGCCGGGTTTCCCCGATCACGGGCTTCGGGCCCACGGTCTGCAGATCATCGCGATAGAGGGTGATGTCGAGGGCGCCGCGGGGCACGAGCACGCCCTTTTCCTGCTCGATCAGCTTGGCGATCCGCTCGGCCAGCTCGACGCCGCGCCGTTGGATGCCGATCAGCACGAGGTCGTCGGTCCCGTGGGCGAGCTCGAGCACTGCGACCGCCATATGCTGAAGCGCCCGCGACACAGCGCGGGCGTCCAGGATGGTGGTCCGTTCGGGCCGGCTCATCTCAGGCGTGGAAGCTAACCCGGGGGACCCCGGGGTCAACGGCGGGCTGCCGAGAAGGACACGCCCGCCGTCGCGGCCGCTACTCCTTACTCGTGAGCCTCTCCCTTCTGGTGCTTTTCGACCCCGGCGTCCTCTGCCACGGCCGGCCCGCGGAGCTGCGTGCGCGTCGTCACATAGAGGTCGTTCAAGCCGTAGCCACCGGGCCGGGCGGAGAAGAAGTAGAGTGTCGTCCCATCGAAGGAGAGCGCAGGGGCCCCGTCGAAGGACGTGCTGTTGACCGTAGGCCCCAGGTTGACCGGCGCGGACCACGGATCGGCGGTCGTCGCGCGCGTCGCAACCCACAGGTCTTGGCCCCCGACCCCGCCCGGCCGTCCGGTGGCGTCCGAGGAAATGAACAGCTCCAAGCCGTCGCGCCGGATCGCCGTGCGGGTGTCGCGATAGGGCCCGTTCAGCTCCGTCACGTCGACGCCCGGCCCCCACAGCTCGTCGTCGCTGCTGCGGGTGCTGACGTAGATGTCGAAGTCGCCCAGCCCTCCGGGCCGATTGAAGCTCGTGAAGTACAGCGTCTGGACACCCGTGGCCTCGTCCTCGAAGAACAAGGGCCCTGCTTCGTCATAGGTGGTGTTCACCGCGCAGCCGAGGTTCTCGGGGCGACGCCAGCCGAAGTCGTCATCCTTATCTTGACGCCGGGCGACGTACAGATCGCTGCCGCCGCACCCGCCGGGTCGATCGCTGTTCATGTACAGGTGGTGGCCGTCGATGGTGAGGTCGGGCGCGAAGTCGCTGCTGCTCGTGTTGATCGCCGGACCCAGGTTATGCGGCGGACCCCACGGGTCATCCACCGTGGCGCGCTGGGTGACCCAGATATCGTTCCCGCCGAAGCCCCCCGGACGGTTGGAGACGAAGTAGAGACTCAGTCCGTCCTTCGAAATCGAAGGATGCTGATCGTTGGAGGACGAGTTGACGACCGGGCCGAGGTTGACCGGCGCGGACCAGTCCGAGTAGAGCGGCTGCTCCACAGCATCGGCCGCGATTCTGGTCACGCCTCCCGGGCCCACGACGCCCTTGTCTGCGTTGCAGGCCTGTGCCAGGGCGACGAATCCCATCAACAGGATGATTCTTTCGTTCGGTTTCATGGTCCACCTCCGTGTGCATCTGATCGACGCTGCGGGACGCGAGGTGAAGAGCCTTCTCACCCGACCTCGGCGCCTCGCCCTGCTTGCCTACCTCGCCGCCGCCACTCCGAGGGGCCTCCACCGCCGTGATAGCCTGCTCGCCCTGTTCTGGCCCGAGCTCGACCAGGAGCACGCGCGCGCGGCACTGCGCCAGGCGCTCCACGTGGTGCGGGACGCCCTGGGCACCGACGTGATCGTGACCCGTGGGGATGAGGAGGTCGCGCTCGATTTCGACCTGATGTGGTGCGATGTCGTCGCCTTCGACCGCGCCGTCGCGGCGGAACAGTTCAGCGAGGCCCTCGACCTCTACCGGGGTGACCTGCTGGAGGGCTTCTTCATCCCGGACGCGGGGGAGTTCGAGCACTGGCAGGAGAGCGAGCGGGCTCGGTTGCAGCAGGCTGCCGCCCGCGGCGCGCAGACGCTGGTCAAGCGGTGCGAGACCGAGGGCGATCTGTCGACCGCGGCAGAGTGGGCCCGCCGGGCGGTGCGACGTAGCCCGCACGACGAGGAGCCGCTGCGCCGGCTGATCGCGTTGCTCGACCGCCTCGGCGATCGCGCGGGCGCGGTGGAAGCCTACGAGGACTTCGCCAAGCGGCTCGCAGCGGACCTCGAGACGGAGCCCGCCGCCGAGACCAAAGCGTTGCTGGCGGCGGTGCGCGCGCGCCAGTCCGCCGCGCCAGTCGAACTGTCGAGCGCGGCGCTCGGCTATGCCCGTCCGCCCACACCGGAGGTGGAGCGGCGACGCACGCGCCACGTCGTGTGGCCCCTGGCAATCGCTGCCGCTCTGGTCGGGCTCGTGCTTTCCCAGCCGAGCGACCGGCGCGGCAGGCTGTGGCCGAGATCGGTGACCGGGCAGATCCGCTCGCTCGCCGTGCTACCCCTTACGAATCTTTCGGGAGACTCACTCGAATCCTGGTATGCCGACGGACTCACGGAGGCCCTGACCACCGACCTCGGCAGGCTGCGCGTGGTGAGGGTGGTGTCCCGCGACGCAGCCGCTCGTTACAAGGGGAAGCGCCTGCCGGACATCGCGCGCGGCCTTGAGGTCGACGCGGTGGTCGAGGGTGGCTTGCAGGTATCGGGAGGTCGGGTGCGCGTCGACCTTCGGTTGGTCGACGCCGCTTCGGGCTATCAACTCTGGGCCGACCGGTTCGAAGAGCCCGTGGACAACCGGTTCGCGCTGGAGGACCGGTCCGCGTCGGGAATTCTTTCCGCGCTCAAGCTACCCCTGAGTTCTGCCGAGCAGCGTGGCCTCCGCGCGGCTCCAACGCAGAATCTTCAGGCTTACGACTTCTACCTGCGCGGCCGGATCCGCGTGCGGCACGAGTCCCGTCAGGACAACCCCGTCGCGATCGCCTTGTTCGAGCGGGCGGTCGCGCTCGACCCCGACTTCGCGGCGGCCTACGCGGAACTGAGCCACGCTTATGCGCTGCGAGTACAGCAGTTGGTGCGTGAAGACACGGTGGCGCTGGAGCGCGCGCAGGTGGCCGCCGAGAAGGCACTCCGGCTCAACCCCGATCTCGCCGAGGGTCATTTTGCCCGAGCGTTCCTCCTGTGGGGTCCGGGCGGCCCGGAGGCGTTGCAGACGTTCCAGCAGGTGCCGCCCGAATTCAATCCGGCCCTATGGAGCCACCGGAAAGCCGTGGCGTTGCTCTACCTCGACCGGGACAGTGAAGCCTCGAGCCTCATTGACGAGTACTTGCGCAAGAATCCCATGGATCCGGGGGGTCTCGTCACTAGTGAGCGGGCGGTCTTGTTCGCTAAGCGAGGCGACACGCGCCGGGCGGAGGCCGACATCCAGACGGCCGTGACGAAGGGAGAAGGGTTCATCCACTTTCACCACGCGGCCGTCAGCATCGCCACCGCGTACGCTCTGCTCCACCGGCCTGGACCTGCAGTGCGGTTCCTGCGCCAGGCGGCGACCGAAGGGTTGCCCTGCTACCCATGCTTCGCGAACGACCCCTACTTGGCGAAGATCCGCGACGATCCCGACTTTATCACCTTCTTGCGCGAGCTGAAGGCGCAGTGGGAGCGGTACCGGGCGACCCTGTAAACGTCCCGCTCTTGACGGGCTCGATTCCGGGCTGCAAGCTAGAACGAGCCCTGTTTCGAGACACACCCGGGCACGATCGCCGAGCTCCCGAAATGGAAGCTCGGCGTTTCTTCTTGGGGACCGATGTGAGGGCTTGCTCGCGTCCGACGTCGATTGCGTGTGCGGCGCTGACGACAGCCGCTGCGGTGCTTTCGTCCCAGGCACCCGGCTCCAGTGCACCCGATTTCACCCTCAAGACGCTCGCCGGCGACACCCTCAGCCTGTCCGCTTTCAGGGGCCATCCTGTGTTTCTGAACTTCTGGGCCTCGTGGTGCACACCATGCCGCGGCGAGATGAGCGACATCATCGCCGCGTACAACGGGCACAAGGATCAGGGCCTGCAGGTGCTGGCTATCAACCTGACCGATCAGGAGCACATGAGCGACGTGCGAAGATTCGCAGTCGAGCTCCAGATGCCGTTCCCGGTGCTGCTCGACCAGAAGGGAAAGGTGCGCCAGAGCTACGCGCTCCGCGGCGTGCCGACGTCCGTGTTCATCGACGCTCGGGGCGTCGTCCGCCTGGTGAACCCGGGCCCGATCACGAGCGAGGCGATCCAGCGGGGGCTCGCCCAGATACTGCCGGTGCGATAGCGCCGCCGGCCCCAAAGAGAGGACTCCATGCGCCTTTCATTCACCCGGGTCCACCGCCTCGTCGCGGTCCTGACCATAGGTGTGGCCGTGCCGTTCGTTCCACGGGAGTCGTTCGCTCAAGGCTGACCCCCGATCCGGTTCACAACCCCCAGTTTGGGGGGACAGGGCGAATCGAGGCTGACGGATCTCGGGGCTCACGAATGGCGGGTCGCGGTCGGCTACCGCTATCTCCATGGCAATCAGTTTTTCGTGGCCGATCAAGTCAACAGCACGTTCGCCCCCTTCGGCCAGCCGATCATCTACCACATCCATTCGGCGGACGTCACCGTGACGTACGCCGCGACCGATCGATTCAGCCTGAGCTTGACGGTGCCCGTCTTGGACGGAACGCAGTCCGCCGTGCGGCCGGACACTGTTCGCCACGCCGCCCACGCCTTTGGGCTCGGTGACATCAGTCTGGTGGGCAGCGCGTGGTTATTGAATCCCCAGACGCACGCTACAGGCAATGTCGCGCTCGGCGTGGGCGTGAAGGCCCCCACGGGAAGCAACAAGTACACCGACACCTTCTTCCGGGCCGACCACAGCTCTATACAGTACCCCGTGGACCAATCGATCCAGCCCGGCGACGGTGGCTGGGGTGTCATCCTGCAGCTGCAGGCGTTCCGGAGGATGTTCGCCCGAGCCTTCGCCTACGTTGCAGGGGCCTACCTCATTAGCCCGCGCGCCCTGAGCGACGTCTTGCGACCGCCCCCGTCCACGGTGTACTGGTCGGTGCCAGACGTGTACTCCGGCCGCGTGGGGTTGATATACGGGCTGTTGCCGCAACAAGGCTTGTCGGTCAGCCTCGGCGGACGCATTGACGGAATCCCCTACCACGATCTCATCGGCGGCGGCGACGAGGGCTTCCGACGGCCCGGGCATGTCGCCTTCCTGGATCCGGGCGTGGCACTCACCCGTGGCAAGAGCACGTTCACCTTCAGTACTCCCATCAGAGTGAGCGGGAGCTTGGCCGACAGTGCTACCGTGCGGCCCAACGGGCTTCCCAGCCCCACACGCGCCGCCGGTGATCTCGCGCGGCTGCTGATCTTCGTGGGCTATTCGCGGCGGTTCTGACGACTATCGCCCAACGCTGATCAGCGCGCCGCCTTCGCACAGTGGGGCGACCGCATCGCCGTCGTCACCTTGGTCTCGTCCCGGTTCGTTTCCCGCTATGTCTTGCGACCCGGGCGTGAATGCCTCGACCGAGCCGAGTACGCTGCTGCCATCGAAGCCGCCGATCGCGAAGATGGTTCCGGCGCGCCCAACCGCCGCGGCGACCGCCCCGCGCGGCGTGGACAGCGGCGCTACTGCTGCCCAGGTGTCCGCGGAGGGATCGTACGCCTCCACCGTCGTCAGCTCCTGAGTACCGGGAAACCCAACTGACCCGACCGTGCCGCCCAGAGCATAGATAATGCCGCCTCGACCGAGAACCGCGTCAAGAAAGCGGCGAGGTGCCGGCATGCTCGCAACCGGCGTCCATGTATCGGCGCACGGATCGTACGCGTCCATCGTGGCGACGGTGGTGACGCCGTTGATGCCGCCCATCGCGTAGATCCGGCCGTCGGGCGCCGTGATGGCTGCCAGCTTTCCCGCTCGAGGCGCAGGCAACGGGGCCAGCGTGCTCCAGGTATCGGTCTCCGGATCATATGCCTCCACATTGCTGAGCTGCACGTTGCCGTTGGCGAATCCTCCGACGACGTAGATCCTGCCGTCGAGGCCCGTCGTCGCCGCTCCGCAACAGAGGGCCACGGGCAGCGGTGACACGGCGCTCCACGTGCCGGTTGCCGGATCGTAGCGCTCCACGATGCTCCGGAACACACCTGCGAGCGCCCCGCCAATTGCGTAGACACGTCCCCGTCGGTCGGTCGCCGCCATCAGGTAACGGCGCGGCGTCGGCATCGGGGCCGCCGCAGACCAGCTGCCGCTCTTCTGGTCGTATGCTTCCACCGTGGGGACGATGGGTCCCGTGAGACCCATGGAGCCGCCGAGGGCGTAGATGATGCCATGCTTTCCGGTCGCCGCCGCGAGGCCGAAACGCGCCGTCGGCATGGACGCCACCGCCGTCCACGTCCCGGCCGACGGCGCTGCATCGACAATTGCGTCAGCCCGCGCGCGCGAGGCGCTCGGACTGACAGGCCCGCCATCTCGGTTGCACGCCTGAACCAGCGCGATAGCGAGCGACAACTGCAGGATGCTGCGAAGCGGTTTCATGACGCTCCTCCCTTTCACAGGGCCCTGATCCGCGAACTCGTCCCGAGCCGGCCTGATTGCCGCGCGAGGACGTCGCGGGTACGTTAGGGCCGACCGCACGATGCGACCCACCCGTCAGCGGACCGTGATGGGTCCGTGATGGCAGCGTCATCAAGGTGCCATGTGATCGAGCTTCGGCTGTTTGGTGGACTCGACCTGCGGAGGAGCGACGGGCGGGAGCTCGACTCGATCCTCACTCAGCCGAAGCGGGTCGCCCTCCTGGCCTTCCTCGCCACGGCCACTCCGTACCGTCTGCACCGCCGGGATACCCTGCTAGGACTCTTCTGGCCGGAGCTCGACCAGGAACACGCGCGCGCCGCGCTGCGCCAAGCGCTCCACGGTTTGCGACAGGGCCTCGGCGCCGATGTGCTCACGAGCCGAGGCGATGAGGAAATCGGCGTCCACGAGCAACGCCTGTGGTGTGATGTTCGCGCCTTCCACCAGGCCCTCGAGGCGGGCGACTGGAGCCGCGCGCTCGAACTCCACCGGGGCGGTCTGCTCGAAGGCTTCTTCCTCTCGGATTCGCCCGAATTCGAGCGCTGGTTGGAGGTTGAGCGAGCGCGGTTGCGGAACCGAGCGTGCCAAGCCGCGTGGACCCTCGCGCAGCAGAGCAAGGCGGAAGGCGATTTCGCGGGCACCGCACAGTGGGCGCGTCGCGCGGCGGCGCTCGTCCCCGACGATGAAGAGACGCTCCGCCGCTTGGTCACGCTCCTGGACGATCTAGGCGACCGAGTGGGCGCCGTGAAGGTGTACGAAGAGTTCGCGAGGCGCGTCGCCGTCGAGTACCAGGTCGAGCCAGCGGCCGAGACCAAAGCGTTGATCGCTCTCGTGCGCTCGCGTGAGGCAGCGTCACCGCCTGTGTTGAGGCCGGCTCCGGCGTCCTTCACGGCACCTCCGGCAGCCGCACAGCGGCCCTCGGCCGCGTCCATCGAGCCGGCGGCCCGTCGATTCACGCTGCCGGGCAAGCGTTGGGTCGTCGGGACCATCGGCCTGGCGCTCCTGGCCGCCGTCATGGCGATCCGACACCAGCAAGCCAGCGCACGCTTGAGCCAGGTCTCCGTGGGGATCGTCCCGTTCGAAGACCGTTCGGAGGACACGCTCGACGCGTACCTCGGGTCGGCACTGACCGAAGACCTCAGCCGCTCGCTCAGCGCCGCCCATGTCCTGCGCGTGTTTCGCGTTCGCCAGGCCCGCCCAGGCCTGGATTACATCCTCACCGGGAGCGTGAGGCACGCAAAGGATACGCTCGACGTCACGGCCCAACTCGAGCGCAACGGCTCTGGTGAGATCGTGTGGGCGACCCGCCTTGCTCTCCGCAGCGGCGGGGCGATCGCGGTCCCTCGGACTCTGACGAGCGAGGTTCTCCGCGCGCTGGGGGCCCGAGCCGGAGCTTCCACCGAGCGCCCCACACTGGCCCCCGATCCCGTCGCCTACGACCTGTTCCTGCGGGGCCGCTACGAAGCCTCGCGGCGAACCGCAGCCAGCCTGGGCCGAGCGGTGGCCCTCTTCTCCGAGTCGATACGCAAGGACTCGACGTTCGCGCCCGGGTGGGCCGGACTCGCGGCGGTGTTGCACAACGCGAACCGGTGGGGTTTCCCGGTCCGCGGCGTCCCGCCGGAGAGTCTGCTCACGTTTGAGATCATCGCGAGCGACCGCGCGCTCCAGCTCGACAGCACCAGCGTCGAAGCATGGCTGACCCGAGCGGCGGTCTCGGAGGACGTGGATCCCACCAGCCGTGCGGCTCCGTTGCGCACCATCCGTCGGGCGCTGGCCCTCGATTCGGTCAACGCTGAGGCCTGGGACCAGTTGGCAATGGCGCTCGAGGAAGCCGGCAGTCGGGACGGTGCGGGAGCGGCGTGGCACCAGGCGGTCGCCTTGGATCCGGGATACGTCCGGGCCAGGGCGTTCCTTGCCATCCACTACTGGTGGTGGCGCGTCTACGACAGCGCGGCCGTCTGGGCGGACAGCGCGGTGACGACGGACCCATTGTACGGGCTCGGGCGGGTCGTCGCCGGGCAGGTTGCGCTCTCACGCGGACGCCGCGACGAGGCGGAATCGCAGTTGGCCGCCGCCCGTCGCTTGCCGACGGGCCCTGGGAGCAACGGGCTTTCGGGATTCGTCTCCCTGGCAGTCGCCGCCAGAGACACCGTCGCGGCGCGCAGGCTGCTGGCAGAAGCCGAGGCTCGCACGGACCCTGCGGCGCCCGACAACCATAGTGCGGTCAACATCGCGGCTGGGTACGCGGTACTCGGCGACGTTGCCCGGGCGCTGACGTGGCTCGAGCGCTATCGGCCGGCGCGCGACCTGCACTTTCAGTTGCACCTCAGGCTCGACCCGCCCCTCGATCCGCTGCGGCGCGAGCCGCGCTTCCGCGCATTGCTCGCGGACACGCGACCTCCGCCTACCGGAACACCGGGGTCAACGGCGGATCGCCCGTGAGCACCGCCTGCACGTTGGCGAGCGCGATCGCCGCCATCTGGCGCCGGGTCTCGAGCGTGGCGCTCCCGATGTGCGGCACCAGCACGGTGCGCGGGGCCGCGACGAGGCGCGGGTGGATGCGCGGCTCGTCGGCGTACACGTCGAGGCCCGCCGCGCCGAGCCTCCCTTGCTCCAGGGCGAGAGCGAGCGCCTCCTCGCGGATCAGATCGCCCCGCGCCGTGTTGACGAGAATGGCTGTCGGCTTCATCTGCCCCAGGGTGTCGCTGTTGATGATGCCCTCGGTCTCGGGCACCGCAGGGACATGCAGCGAGAGCACGTCGCTCTCCTTGAGGAGTCGCGGCAGCTCGACCCGTGCGGCACCCGTCTCCCGCTCGAATTCCGGGCGCGGGTTGCGCGCCGTATAGACGATCCGCATCCCGAACGGCACCGCCCGGCGCCCCACCGCCTGCCCGATCCGGCCCGCCCCGAGCAGACCGAGCGTCCGCCCCCGCAGCTCGGTCCCGAGCAGCAGCTCCGGGTGCCAGCCGGACCACTTGCCGCTCCGCACGAGCTCCGTGCCCTCCACGACGCGCCGGGCGCAGGCGAGGACCAGGGCCCACGCGAGGTCGGCCGTGGCATCGACGAGGGCGTCCGGAGTGTTCGTGACCTTGATACCGCGTAGCTCGGCGGCCACGACGTCCACGTTGTCGTGGCCCGCGGCGCAGTTGGCGACGATCTTGAGCTTGGGGAGACCCTTGAACTCCGTGCCGCCCACCCAGCGCGTCAGCAGCGGCACGATCGCGACGTAGTCGCCTTTCGGGGTCGGCTGGTCGGCGGCGATCCAGGTGACGTCGAGACCCTCGAGCTGGGCGGGCTCGAGGAGGGGCTGCAGCTCCGCTGCGACGAGGACGGGATGGGGAGCGATGGGTCAATACTCGCCGCGCCCCCGGCTTGCGGCAAGGGCCATCCAACGTGTACGGTGACGTCATGGCGATCGCATCGATCAACCCGACGACGGGCGAGCTGCTCGAGACTTTCCCCGAGACCTCGGGCGCGGAGCTCGAGCGCATCCTGGGCCGCGCCGTCGCCGCATTCCGCGACTGGAGCCGCTGCCCGGTGGCCGCGCGCACCAGCCCGCTCGGTGAAGCCGCCCGGCTGCTCCGCGAGCGGAAGGGCAGCTACGCGCGCACCATGGCGCTCGAGATGGGGAAGCCGCTGGCGCAGGGGGAAGCGGAAGCCGAAAAGTGCGCCTGGGCCTGCGACTACTACGCCGAGCACGCCGAGCAATTCTTGGCTCCCGTGGTCCGGCCAACCGACGCAACGCGCAGCTACGTCCGCTTCGACGCGCTGGGCCCGGTGCTCGCGATCATGCCGTGGAACTTCCCTTTCTGGCAGGTCTTCCGCTTCGCGGCACCGGCGCTCGCGGCCGGAAACGCGGGCATCCTGAAGCACGCGCCCAATGTGTCGCGCTGCGCGCTCGAGATCGAGCAGCTGCTCCGCGAGGCGGGGTTCCCGGACGGGCTGTTCCGGGCCGTGCTGCTCCCGAACGAAGCGGTCGCCCCCGTGATCGCCGATCCCCGGATCTGCGCCGTCACGCTCACGGGCTCGGACCGCGCCGGGAGCCAGGTCGCCCAGCAGGCCGGCCGACACCTCAAGAAGACCGTGCTCGAGCTGGGCGGCAGCGATCCCTTCATCGTGCTCACGG
>WNGG01000118.1_pt1 | contig 74638 bp, 55 predicted proteins | sample 5400661 | NCBI WGS metagenome assembly WNGG01 (sample SAMN13153372, study PRJNA577476) | soil metagenome | isolation source: 100 cm soil or saprolite under Garry oak tree replicate 1 | place: USA:California | collected 2016-06-15
CCGGCGGGGTGACGCCGCACAACCTCGGCGTGCCGAACTTCGCCGGCTACTGCCAGCACATCGGTCACCGCACCGCCGAGGTGGTCGCCAGCAACGCCTACGGCTGGCGCTGCACGCTGTTCCCGAGCCAGGTGATCAGGGTCGTCAGCGTCTGCGCCTGGACCTACCGCCTGAGCACGAGCCAGGTGATCGACGTGAGCACGAACTACAACGATCCCAACGCCTGGCAGTGCTGGCGCATCAACCGGGTCCTGGGCGTGCTCAACTTCGCCAAGTACTGCTCCGCCGCCGGCCTCGGCACCAGCAAGCTGGTCGCGAACAACGCCTACGGCTGGTACTGCACGTCGCCGTCGGGCCCGGTCGACACGACCGCCGCGTGCAACACCCTTTATCACGTCAACGACGCGGTATCACGGTTCGCCGTCTTCGCTGACCCCTACTCCTGGCAGTGCTGGAACTGAGCGCCGCCCCGGCCGTCCCCGAGCCCCGAACTCCCGCGTCCCGCCAGCCCCACCCGCCGGGCCCGGCCGCACGACGCATGCCGCCTCCAAGATCTCAGCGGTCGGGGCACGCTGGTCACTACAGCACCGTAGTGGCCGAAAATTCGGGCCGAACGGTCCGGGAGTTCACCGCTCCCCGGACAGCATCAGCTACCCCCGGCACATCGGCAGAGCCGCGACAATCGGAACAGCCGGCGGCCGCCCCTAACCTGGCCCCGAACGTCACGCTGTCGCCCGCCTCACCGGACCCGCTAGCCGCCTCGCCGGGTACATCCAGGTCGGCCTCGTCGTCCGCGGCGGTGCTGCCCTGCGCCTCGGGGGCGAGCGGCAGGGCGATCCGGAACGTCGCGCCCCGGCCGGGTGCGGTCCGCACCGAGGCGACGCCGCCGTGCGCGGCGACCAGCGCGCTCACGATCGCGAGGCCGAGCCCGCTGCCGCCGGTCGCGCGCGTCCGGGCCTGATCCGCGCGGTAGAACCGCTCGAACACGCGATGGGCCTGTTCCGGGGTCATGCCGGGCCCGTGGTCGATCACGTCGAGCGTCACGGCCGGAGCCGAATCGGGCATCCGGGGGTCGAGCGTCCCCGACCCGATGGACACCTCGATCGGCGATCCGTCCGGGGTGTGGGTGAGCGCGTTGCTCATCAGGTTCCCGATGACCTGCCGCAGCCGCGAGTCGTCGCCGATGACCAGGAATGCCGCGCCGGACTGGACCGACAGGTCGATTTTCCTGTCCGGCGCGAGCAGCCGGGCGTCGTGCACCGCGTCGGCGGCCAGCGAGAGCAGGTCGATCGGCTGGCTGGCCAGCGGCCGCTGCTGGTCCAGCCGGGCCAGCAGCAGCAGGTCCTCGACCAGCAGGCCCATCCGGGCGGCTTCCTTCTCCACCCGGTGCATGATCCGGTCCAGGTCGTCGGGCGTGAGCCCGCTGGCCAGCGCCAGCGGCCCGGCCCGGCCCTCGCCCGCCGAGCCCCCAGAACCCGGCGAACCCGGCGAACCCGCTGAGGCTGCCGCCGCGTCGTCCTTGTCCCAGCGCGCGACCAGGCCGCCGCGCTGGCGGTAGTACTCGGCGAAGCCGCGGATCGCGGTCAGCGGCGTGCGCAGCTCGTGGCCGGCGTCGGCGACGAAGCGCCGCATCCGCTCCTCGGACTGGTGCGCCGCCGCCTCGGACTCCTCCCGTGCGTGGAAGGCGGTCTCGATCTGGCTCAGCATGCTGTTCAGCGACCGGCCCAGGCTGCCGATCTCGGTGCGCGGATCCCGTACCGGCACCCGCCGGTTCAGGTGCCCGTCCGCGATCTCGCCCGCGGTCTCCTCGATATCGACCAAGGGCTGCAGGTTGGCCCGCACCACCGCGAACCCGACGGTCATCAGCACGACCAGGATCACGATGCTCACGATCGCGTCGAGCCTGGTCAGGTACGCCATGGTCTCGTCCAGGTTGCCCAGGTTCAGGCCCACGACCAACGTGCCCGTCTGCGTCGTCACGCCGTCGCTGTACGCGACCGGCTGGACGATGATCCGCCAGTCGTAGCCGCCCGACAGCGCCGGAACCGTCACCGGCCGAGCGGAGTTCCCGCTTGTCCCGGACTGGCTGGTCGGTATGTCGGGTCCGGAGATGCTGAGCGTCTGCCAGTTGCCGATCCCGGGCACCGGCTCCCCGTTGGCGGCGAGCACCTCGACGAGGGTGCTGTTATTGAGGAGGAACACCATGTGATGGCTTCCCCCGCTGAAGGCCTGAGGATCGTTCTGCACCTGGGCGTCCAGGCCGCGCAGTTGGGCATCGGCCTGGTCCTGCAGATAGCCGCGAAAAACAGCGATGCCGACGAAGCTTATGACCGCCAGGGCGATGGCGACCAGAGCCAGGAGCGCCGCGACCAGCTTGGTGCGCAGGGATGTGCGGGCGGACAGGCACCGTACCGCCTGCCACGCCTGGGCCGCCCAGCGGCTGTCCCGGCTGCTCGCTCCCTGTGTCGTCATGCCCGCTCGCCTTGCCTGTTAAGAAGCCGCCCGTTATGAAGAAGGCAGCCGCAGTACGTACCCCACGCCGCGCAGGGTGTGGATCAGCCGGGGCTCCTTGGTGTCCACCTTGCGCCGCAGCACCGACACGTACGACTCGACGATGCCGGTGTCGCCGCGGAAGTCGTAGTCCCAGACGTGGTCCAGGATCTGCATCTTGCCCAGTACCCGGTTGGCGTTGCTCATGAAGTAGCGCAGCAGCTTGAACTCCGTGGGGGAGAGCTGGATCTGCTCCCCGCCTCGCCACACCTCGTGGCTTTCCTCGTCGAGTTCGAGGTCGGCGAAGGTGAGCCGGGGCGTCGGCTCCACCCCGTCGCCGCGGGTGCGGCGGAGCACGGCCCGGATCCGGGCGATCACTTCCTCCAGGCTGAACGGCTTGGTGACGTAGTCGTCGCCGCCCAGCGTCAGGCCGCGGATCTTGTCCTCGGTGGCGTCCCTGGCGGTCAGGAAGACGACAGGGATGCGGGCGCCGCCGCCGCGCAGCCGCCTGATGACATCGAATCCGTCCATGTCGGGGAGCATCACGTCGAGCACGATCAAGTCGGGCCGGTGGCGCTGAGCGGCCTGTACCGCCTCGGTTCCGGCTGCCGCCGTGACGACGTCGAAACCCGCGTAGCGCAGGCTCGCGGACAGCAACTCAAGGATGTTCGGCTCGTCTTCGACGACGAGCAGCCGGGCATCCGGTCGCTGCCGCGCATCGGTCAGCGTGTCCATGCTCTGTATTGTCACCCGCCACGCTGAGGATAACCTGAAGGCCCGCTGGATATGATCTCCGTTCCGCGGCGGCCGGGCCAAGCGGAATGCCCGGTCGGCGACCCGGCCGGACCTGCATTGCCGGACTACCGGTGCGCGGGTCCGTAGGCCTGGCGCCAGTAAGCGATGGCGGCGGGCCGCGAGCCGACGCCGAGCTTGGAGTAGATCCGCCGGACGTGGTTCTTCACGGTTTTCTCGGCCAGGAACAGGCGAGCGGCGATCTCTCCGTTGGTCTGCCCGTCCGCGATGAGCGACATGACCTCCGCCTCGCGCGCGGACAGCCCGTGCGGCTCCCCGGCCCCGTTCGGTGCGGGTCCCTCGCCTCCGTTCGGCCGAGGGACCGTGCGATCATCCATCTGACCTCCGGCCGCGGACGGCGTACCCGTACCGCAGCGAACGTACCAAAGACGGTAGGTACTGCGTCAATCCCCTGAAGGTTCATGCAAATGAATACATGGACCGATATGAACCGACTTAGTCAGTAGTACTACCCCACCATCCCGACCTGCATACATGCTCTGTCTTCCCCGCTCGCCTCCGGGCCGCTTTTGAGGCGCTGCCTTCCCTCGTCGCGCTCGATCTCCCCGCTCGCCTCCGGGCCGCTGTTAAGGCGCTGCCTTCCCTCGTCGCTCGTTCCTCGCTCCTCAGTCCAGGCAGCGCCGCGGCCCTTTGGCTCGCGGGGGGGAGTCCAGGCGGCGCCGCGTCTAGGAGGTGCCCTGGACGGTTGAGCCGGTGATGAGGTTCTTCGGCAGCGGCTGGTCGTGGGCGAGGTCGCTGAAGAACTGCTTGGCCGCCGCGGTGTTCCACACGACGACCGACCCGACGCTCGTGCCCGCGAAATGGCCGAACGGCACCGTGGTGGTCACCGGGTTCCGCAGCGCGAACGCGACGGAGATCAGTTGCGTCAGGCCGGTTCCCTGGTCCACCGAGATGGCGGCCGCCGCGCCGTTGGCTGCGGGGACGATCGCGAACGGGTTGGCCAGCGTGCCGGCCGATGTCATCTTGGCCAGGATGCCCTTGATCAGTATCCGCTGGTCCTGCTCGCGCTGCAGGTCACCCTCGGCGAACGCGCGGGTGCGCACGAAGCCGAGCGCCTGGTCGCCGTTGAGGACCTGGCAGCCCGCCTTGAGGTTCAGGCCTGCCTTCGGGTCCTTCATCGGCGCCTTCAGGCATATGCGCACACCGCCGACGTCGTTGACCACGCTGACCAGGCCGCCGAAGCCGATGCCCATGAAGTGGCTGATCGGCAGCCCGGTGACGTTCTGCACGGTCTGCAGGAGCAGCTTCGGCCCGCCGAAGTCATAGGCGGCGTTGAGCTTGTTGTAGCCGTGCCCCGGGATCGGCACATAGGAGTCCCGGGGGAGGCTGACCAGCGTGGGCCGGGTCCCGTTGGCCGGCACGTGCAGGAGCAGGATCGTGTCCGAACGGCTGCCGCTGATGTTGTGCCCGAGGGCCAGCTGGTTCTCCTGCGCCTTGGTCAGCCCGGCGCGGCTGTCGGAGCCCGTGATCAGCCAGTTCGTCCCGGCCGCGGTGAGCGTCGTCGGCACCAGCACGTCGACCTTGGTCAGCTTGGAGCTCACGCTGAAGTACACGGCCACCCCGGCCAGCACGATCAGCACCACCAGGCCGGCCAGGAGGGCCAGGAGCCGCCGGGGCCGCAGCCAGCGCCGCCATCCGCGCCGTCGGTAGCCGCCCGCGCCCCCCGCGCCCCCCGCGCCACCCGCGCCGCCGGTCCAGGACCGCGGCGGCGGCTGAGCGGGCCATGCGGTCCGGCCCGCCCCGGCCCCGCCGCCACCTTCCCCGCCCGAGCTGGGCCCGCCCGAGCTGGGCCCGCCCGAGCTGGGCCCGCCCGAGCTGGGCCCGCCCGAGCTGGGCCCGCCCGAGCTGGGCGCGAAGCTCGGCTGCGGCCGCTGGCCGGCCGCGCCGGGCCGCTCGGGCTCGTCGCCGTACCACCCGCGTGGCCAGTCATTACTCATCACGACCCCCCAGACCGTGCGGCAACATCCTCGGCCAGATCGGCTGAGACGGAACTTTCCTCCGTAAGCACGAAGTCGATGCTAATAGCAAAGGGGTGCTGCCTAGTCAACCCCTGACATGAACCGCCGTGCGGATCGAGACTGGCGGTCATGACTTCCGCCGAACCCACTCCAGACCAGCTCCGCCGGGATCCGCTGCCGCTGCGCGGCCGGGTCGCGGTGGTCACCGGCGTCAGCCGGCGCGCGGGCATCGGCTACGCCATCGCCCGCAGGCTGGCCGCGCAGGGCGCCAGCCTGGTCCTTCACCACTATGCCCCGCACGATCGCGACCAGCCCTGGGGCGCCGATCCCGGCGGGCCCGAGGCGGTGATCGCCGGCGTGACCGCCGCCATGGCCGACCCGGACGCGACCGTCCGGCACCAGGAAGCGGACCTGTCCGACCCCGATGCGCCGGCCCGGCTCATCGAGGCGGCCGCCGCAAATTCCAGATTCCTGGACATCCTGGTCTGCAACCACGCCCGCAGCGGCGGCGACGGCCCGCTGGGCCCGCTGACCGCCGCGATGCTCGACGCGCACTGGATCGTCAACGCCCGCTCCTCGATCCTGCTGGCCCAGGCCTTCGCCGCCGTGCGGGGGGAAGGGCCAGGGGGAACGGGGGGCGGGAGCCCCCCGGGCGCGGAAGGCGCGGGTGGGGGCCGGCCCGGCGGCCGGATCGTGTTCATGACCTCCGGGCAGGACCTCGGCCCGATGACCGACGAGGTCGCCTACGCCGCGAGCAAGGGCGCACTCGCCTCGGTCACCCGCACCCTGGCCGACCAGCTCGCCGACCGGGCCATCACGGTGAACACGGTCAACCCCGGCCCGGTCGATACCGGCTACGCCCCGCCCGAGGCCCACGAGATCGTCCGCCGCCATTTCCCGCAGGGACGCTGGGGCACCCCCGACGATCCCGCCCGGCTGATCGCCTGGCTGGTCACCGACGAAGCCGCCTGGATCACCGGCCAGGTCATCAACGCCGAAGGCGGCTTCCGCCGCTGGGGCTGACACCCGGCGCACCGCCGGGCCAGGTCACGGCTGCCTGGCCAGGACCCGGCTGCCAGCTTCGTCGAAGACCTGCCGGTACCGGCCCGAGGCCAGCAGCCGGCTGGCCACCTGGCCGGTCCAGCCGGGGCGCAGCCCGTAGTAGATGTGCCCGCGGTCGTCCTGGGAGGGGGTGATGAGGAGGTAGTCGGGCCGTGCGCGGAGCACGCACGTGGCCATGTCGGTCATGTCGGGGCAGCTGTCGAAGAACTTCTGCGTGACCGTGCCCACGTCCCCGAAGCTGAGCGGCACGTCGCTGAGCAGCGCGTCGATGCTCTGGCCCGGCCGGACATGCCGGTAGCTGTATTCCATGGCCGCCACGTCGGCCTTGCTGATGCTGGTGTAGGCGTCGTTGCCGCCCCGCGCCGTCACCGTGGCCAGCCCGAATCCGGTGAGTATGGCGAACGCGGCGGCCAGCGCCAGGATCCGGGCCTGCCTCGTGCCGATGAGGGCATCGAGGGCGACCGCCGCGAGGATGACGGCGAACGGCAGGGCGAACAGGTAGCAGCGCAGGAAGATCTCGCCGCCGTAGGACTGCATGGCGATCAGCGTGAACGGCGCCCCGGCCAGCATCGGCAGCGACAGCGAGCGGGTCCGGTGGCGGCGCAGCACCATCCACCCGGCGACCGCGAGCAGGCCCATCGCCCCGGTGATGCCGACCCGCAGCTCCAGGAGGAACGTGCGCCCGGCATCGCCGACGAACCGCGCGCCGAGGCCCTGATGCACCGAGCCGGTGACGTTGCCGATGCCGCCGAAGATCGCGTGCAGGTGCCCCTGCCAGAAATCCGACGCGCCGAGTCCGAACCAGAGCGCCGCCGGAACGAGCACCAGCCACGGCAGCCAGGGCGCGGCCAGCCGCCGGGTGATCACCATGATCAGCAGCAGGCCGCCGAACACGAACGGGGTGAGCTGATGGGAGGGGGCGAGCGCGAGCGCGATCAGCACCACGATCGCCTGCGCGATGCGCCGCTCGCGCGGTGCGGCGGTGCCGGTGCCGGGCGGGCCGCCCCGGCGGGCGGGGACCGGGTCGGCCAGCCCGGACCGCAGCAGGTAGCGCAGCGTCACCGCCAGGCCCGCCAGCATGAGCACGTAGGTGGTGGCCTGGGGCGAGAAGTAGTCCTGTTCGGTCCACTCGGCGAGCAGGAACAGCCAGGTCGCGATCCAGGCCGTGCGCCCGGCCCCCAGCACCTGCGTGGCCACCGCGCGGATGGCCAGGGTCGCCAGCCCGGCCAGCACCACCGGACTCCACTGCAGCAGCCCGGCCGCGTCCGGGCGGCCGCTGGCCCGGGAGATGAACGCGATCAGGGAGAAGAAACCAGGCCAGGAGAATCGCGCGTCGTAGCCGGGCAGGATGTGTCCGTGGACCGCGATGTACTGGGCGAACCCGACGTGGATCCACGCCACGGACATCCGCGCGGCCTGCTCGCTGGCTGGCTGCAGCCCGTAGACGAGCAGCACGCCCAGCGCGGTGAAGGCCGCCAGCAGCCGCGGCCGCGGCCGGGCCGCGGTCACTTCGGCCAGCATCGCGGCCACCAGGATCGGATAGGCCGCCAGCTGGGCCGGCGAGAGCCGGGTGATCAGGCCCAGGCTGCCCATCTGGGCCGGCAGCACGGTGTGCCGGCCCAGCAGCCACAATGAGACGGCCAGCGCCGCCAGGGCCGGCCCGGCGAAGCCGCGCGCCCGCGCCGCACCCGCCGCGGGTGCGGCGGCCGGGCCTGCTGTATCGACAGCCTGGATCAAGGTCATGGTCAGGACTCTTTCTGTGGGTCGGCCAGGCGGCCGCGCCGCGCTGCGAAGCGGCTTGCCGTCGTCCGGCGGAACTGGAGCAGTGCGATGCCAGCCGCGGCGGCGACCGCCACCTGCACCGCCACGAAGCCGATGCCGATCTGGGTCAGCGCGCCCTTCGGAACCAGCGCGGCGACGCCGGTAACGGCCACCGCGCCGGCCCCCTCGAGCGCTCCCGCCAGCCAGCCGCGGCCGCGGGCCACGGTGAGGGCGAGCACCAGCGTGGTGAGCAGCCGCGGGATGCAGCCGAGCAGGACCAGCCGCAGCAGCGTCGTGCCCAGCCCCGCGTAGGCGGGTCCGAACACCGAAAGCAGGGGCCCGGCCAGCAGCGCGCCCAGCACCAGGGCCGGCCCGAAGAACATGGCCACCTTGCGGCCGCCCAGGACCAGCAGCGGCCAGGCCCGCTCGGGCTCGTGCGCTATCCGGACGGTGACCGACTGCGCGAAGCTGATGGCCGCGTAGTCCACCGTGTTGCCCGCCATCCAGGCGATGAAGAACACCGCCCCGGCGGCCGACCCGAAGCGGCTCGTCACGAGCAGCGGCACCAGGTTGACCACGATCGCGGAGCACACCCGGGCGGGATAGATCGGACCGAGCAGGCCGAGCACCTCGCGCCGGCCGGGCAGGCGCCCCGCCCCGGCGCTGCCTGCCCCGGCGCTGCCTGCCCCGGCGGGGGCCTGCTCCGCAGCCAGCACGCGGCGCACCAGCACCGAGACGACGATGACGCCGCCGGCCGCCGGCACCACCCAGGACAGCAGCACGCCCCCGGCGCCAAGCAGCGGAGCGGCCACGACCAGGATCACCACCCTGGCCACGCCGATGCTGACGTTCTCCCAGGGCACCCAGCGAGCCCGGCCGAGTGACACCAGGACCGGGTCCTGGAACTGGAACAGCGCCCAGCTCATCGACGCGCCCACGAACAGCACCAGGCCCGGTCCCGGCTCGGCCGCCCTGATCTCGGCGCCGGCCGGCAGCAGCAGCACCGCCAGCGCGGCCACGAACGACGCCGCCAGGACCGCGGCGTAGCAGCGCTGCACCAGCGACCTGCGGTGCCGGCCGGCCCAGGGCACCCAGCGCATCAGGGCCCGGTCCAGGCCCAGGTCGCCGAGGCTCGCGACGAGCATGAACCCGGAAACGAACGCCGCGGCCCGGCCGACGTCATGCCGCGGCAGCAGCCTGGCCGCCGCGATCCAGGCCAGCAGCCCGACGGCCGCGGTGAGCCCGGCGCTGAGCGTCATCGACAGCCCGTCGCGCACCATGACCTGGCCCGAGCCCGGGGGAACACCGGGCCGATGGGCCGCCCCGGGTGCGGGGGCCTGTGCGGGGGCGTCCTCCCGCGCCAGCACGGTCATCGCCGGACCAGGCGGCGCAGCAGGAGGGCCAGGGTCAGCGCCTCGAAACCGAGCATCGCGCCCCAGGGGTGCCAGTAGCCCGCCGAGACCATCACCTGGGCGACCAGGATCGCCAGGGCGATACCCAGCCCGGCGGCCAGCGTCCAGAGCAGCGCAGGCTGGGTGATCCGCAGGCCGGAGGCGAGTGCCCAGCCCGGGCCGAGCAGCACGAAGGCGACGGTGAGGTACAGCCGCACCGGGGTCTGCACCTGCGCCGCGGTCAGCACGCCGGCGGCCAGCGTGAGCAGCGCCAGGCTGCCGGCCGTGCCCTGGCGGGCGGTCATCGTGCGGGCGGTCATCGTGCGGGCGGTCATCGTGCGGGCGTTCACGAGGGCACGTCCGTCCGGGCCGCGAGCCGGGCGCTGCGCAGCAGCGCCAGCGGGCCGGAGGCGATCCCCCGGAACTCCGCCGCCAGGAGCCGCCGCGAAACCGGCTCGTGCGACGCCGCGCCGCGGGTCCGCCCGCGCCGGGCCAGCTGGACGAGCCGCCCCGGCAGCACCCGGGCCACCAGCATCAGGTCGGCCGGCTGCCGCCACAGGTGCAGCAGCATCATCGCGGCCAGGCCGCTGCCGTAGCCCCGCAGCTGGTGGTGCAGGTCGGCCCACTCGGTCCGGTGCCGGTGCCAGGCGACCGCATGCGGGGTGTAGGCCACGGTGCCGCCGGACCGCGCCAGCCGCAGCAGCGCGTACAGGTCCTCCCCGCCGCGGCTGGGCGAGCCCGCGCCGAGGAGCGGCTCGAAGCCGCCCATGTCGAGCAGGGCCGAGCGCCGCCACAGCGACACGCTGGCCGGCCCGAACTTGCCCGGGGCCAGCGCGCAGGCGCGGTCGTCCCGCCCGTCCTCGGGCCCCCACACCCGCCGCTGCGTGCCCTGGCCGAAGCCCTTGAGCTGCTCGAACGCCCGCTCAGCCGGGGTGTCCAGGTGAGCCGGGAGGACCAGGCTGGTGACGCAGTCGACCCGGCCGCCGGCCAGCTCGGCCACCAGGTTGTGCAGCCACCAGCGGTCGGCCTCCGCGTCGTCGTCGATCAGCGCCACGTACTCGCCGCGAGCGGCGGCCACGCCGGCGTTGCGCGCGCAGCTGACGCCGGGCCGGGGCTCGTGCAGGTAGCGGACGCGGGGATCGGCGGTGAGCGCCTCGACCACATCGGCGGCGGCCCGGTCCGGCCGGTTGTCCACCGCGAGCACCTCGAGGTTCCGGTACCCGGTCGCCAGCAGGCTCCGCACGCAGCGCAGCAGTCCCTGCGGCCGGATGGTGGGGATCACCACCGACACCAGCGGCTGATGCCCGGTCTCCGGCGCCCGGTCCGCGGCGGCGGGGACGGCGAGCCCGGTCAGGTCCACCACCCCGCCGCGAACGGGCCGCATGGCGATCCCCACGACGTGGCGGCCGTCGCGCAGCAGTACCTGCGCGCGACGGTACTCCGGGCCGCCGGCTCGTCCGACCCGCAGCTCGTCCGGGCGGTTCCCGAGGTCCACCTCGATCACCGCGATGGGGCCCGCGTCGTCGTCCGGGCGCGCCCGGCCGCGCCAGAGCCGACCGATACTGAGCCGGCCGACACTGGGCCGGCCGACACTGGGCCGGCCGCGCAGGTACCCGGCCGCGGTGACGGACACGGCCGCCACCACCGCCAGCGCGCCTGCCAGCGCGCCGGCACGGCCGCGGGCCGCGGCGGCGAGCTGCCGCCCCACCGCGGCCGGCAGCACGCGCGTCAGGTAGGCGCGCTCGGCGGAGAGCGCGTCCTGGCGGCCCGCCAGCCGGGAGACGGCCGCCTTGGACAGGCCCTCGGCCCAGCACCGGCGCAGCAGGTAGCGCCAGCCGGTCCGGGCCCCGCCGACGCGGTGCCTGACCACGGCGGCGGGCTCGAAGACGATCCGCGCCCCCGGCGTCCGCTGCCGCAGCCGGATGCACAGCTCGGTCTCCTCGCAGCCCAGCGGCGTCGATCCGATCCGCCCGAGGCCGTCGCTGAACCCGCCCACCTGGTCGAAGACCTCGCGGCGGAAGGACATGTTGCAGCCCATCAGGTTGCGCACCTCGGCCTGCCCGGCCGGCTGGCCGGCGTAGCTGCACCCGATGACCCAGTCCAGCTCGCCGGCGGCCGCGTCATCCCCGGCGGGCAGCAGCGCGGGCCTGCCCGCGGCCGTCGGCCACACCGGGAACGCCGCGCCGCCGACCGCCGCCACCGAGGCATCGGCGTACGGCGCCAGCAGGCGCTCCAGCCAGTCCGGCCGGGCCGCCGCGTCGTCGTCGAGGAAGGCGATCACGTCGCCGGAGGCCATCTCGATGCCGGTGTTCCTGGCGCCGGACAGGCCGCGGGCATGAGCGTTGCTGATGACCGTGACATCAGGCAGCGCGGCGGCGCGCTCGGCGAGCGCCTCGTTGTGGTCGATCACCAGCAGCAGTTCGTCCGCGGGGCGGGTCTGCGCGGCCACCGAGGCGACGGCCCGGACGATGTCGTCCCAGCGCTGGTCGGTGTACGCGCACACGATCACCGACACCGACGGGTGGCTGGCGGTCATGCCGCCTCCTCGGTCACGACGTCGCCGGTGGGCGTGCCGGCGTGACCGGGGAACGTGTACACCCGGGCGGCGGGCGCGGCGGGGCGACGGCGGCGCCGCCACTCGGTCACGATGGTGATCAGCACCCGGAAACCGTCGGCGAACGTGCGCAGATTGGTCTCGCCGAAGATCCGCAGGCGTTCGGTACTGGGCACCTCGCTGATCGACAGGCCAGCCGCGGCGACGCGGCAGTTCAGCACGGTCTCGATCTCGAAGCCGTCACCCCAGCGCATGGCATCGCCGGGCTCCTCGTCCAGGACCGGCGGCAGGTCAAGCAACGGGACGATGTCCCGCCAGAACGCGTTGTAGCCGTAGCACAGGTCGCTGAATTCGGTCCGGAACAGGATATTGGTCAGCCGGTTCAGCGCCGCGTTGCCGGCCCGCCGCAGCCAGGTGATGTCCTCGCTGCCGCCCGCCGGGTGAAAGCGGGTGCCTTTCGCGAAATCGGCCCCGGCTACCAGGGCGGCGACGAAATCAGGGATTTCCGCGGGATCGGCCGAGCCGTCGGCGTCGAACATCACCACGATGTCGCCCTTGGCGGCCTCGAAGCCGCAGACCAGCGCGTTTCCCTTGCCGGTCCGGGTCTGCCTGATCACCGTTATGCCCGGGCACGCGCGCTGGGCCGCTTCTATGGTCCCGTCGACGGAATTGCCGTCCACGAGAATGATCTGTGCTGCGTCCGGAAGCCTCGGCAATACGACCTCGAGGTTCCGCGCCTCATTGCGCGCCGGGATCACGATGCTGACAGTCGGATATGCGCTGCGCGCCATGAAGGCCCCCTAAGTGCTGTAAGGATCCGCCCGGTCCCATGTCTCCGAGGCGGTTACTGACAGCACTAAAAGTGCTACGCATTGGTTGCCCGCGCCGTTGCCCTGCCGTTGCAGGCTGGTAGTTAACTTAACTGCGCCGGTTTCCGCGCACGCGGATTCCCGCCGACGCGATTAACGAGGAATAAGAGGCGAGATGCCTTACTGGCCGGGGACCCGGTCGCGAAGCAGGCGGCCGCCCGCCGACGCGGACTGGCCCGCCGGGAGCCATCACATGGGGTGAGCGAGGGGATTCGAACCCCCGACATCCAGGACCACAACCTGGCGCTCTAACCAACTGAGCTACGCCCACCATCGTCGCCCGGCCGTCCGGCCGGGCCACAGCAGAACGCGCGCTGCCCCGAAGGACGTCGCGCGGCTGGACACGAGTATAGCGGTCCCCCGCGTCAGGTGTGCGCAGGCCCCGCCAAACCCGGTTCGGCGTACCGCGCCGCGATCCCCCGCGCGGTGGCGGAATCCGGCCCCGGCTGCGGCACGAACAGGGCCTCCCGGTAGTACCTGAGCTCCTGCACGCTCTCCCTGATGTCGGCCAGCGCCCGGTGCCCGCCGTGCTTGGCCGGGGAGGCGAAGTAGGCCCGCGGATACCAGCGCCGCGCCAGCTCCTTGATGCTGGACACGTCGACCATCCGGTAGTGCAGGTAGGTGTCGAGCTCGGGCATGTCCCGGGCGATGAACCAGCGGTCGGTGGCGATCGAGTTGCCGCACAGCGGCACCTTCCTGGCCTCGGTGACGTGCCCGCGCACGTAGCCGAGCACGAGCTCGGCGGCCTCGGTCACGGCGATCCCGCCGGGCAGCTCGGCGAGCAGCCCGGAGGCGGTGTGCATCTCGCGGACCACGTCGGGCATCGACTCCAGGGCCTCGGCCGGCGGCTTGATGATCAGGTCGATGCCGTCGTCGAGTATGTTGAGGTCACCGTCGGTCACCAGGCACGCGATCTCGACGAGGGCGTCGCGTTCGATGTCAAGCCCCGTCATCTCGCAGTCGATCCACACGAGCCGGTCGTTCATCCTCACAGAGTATGACCTCGCCCGCCGTGGGCCGCCAGCAAAGAACCTTTTTAGCCGAACGGACCGGGACTTCGGCCCTTGGATCAGGCGTTCGTCAACGCGAGGCTGACCTCCGGCCCGGGTAGCCGCCAGCCCGGCTGCGGAGCCGGTGCAGCGGCCGTCCCGCTGAGCTGTCTGGGGACCGTGCGGGCCGGCCGTGCGCGGGCCCGCGGTGTCGGCGCGTCGAGCCCGCGCTGACCCCGGTCCGCGCGCCGTGCTGGCATCGCGCCGTATCCCGCGGGCAGCCGGGCATTCCTCTGTGCTGCGTCATCAGCCTCGCCGGCCCCGCGGGCACCAGAGCGGGCACAGATTCCTGGCCGGCGCCCGCCATGAAGGTCGAGTTCGCCGATGACCCGTGCAGGTAGAGGGTGTCGCCGAGACGGCCGTACCCGGTGGGCAGGACCCGCGGCGCGCCGTCGGCGATGACCCCGAGATGGCAGATCCGTCCGGCGTCGAGCACCGCGTAGAGGTCGCCGCGGTCGCCCCGCCCGCGCTCGCGATGCCGGCGCAGCGCCGTGCGCTGAGTACTGGAGAGATCAGGAGGACTCATGATCTCTTACGGTAGCGCTCAGACAACCGCGGGGCGCAGCTCGTAGGTGGTGCGCGGGCCGAGCCGGATCGCGGTTCCGTTGGTGTGGGCCGGCTCGGGCAGTTCGCAGGCGAGGCTGGCGTCCAGCCGGGTGAGGTGGTCGATGTCGATCCCGCCCGGCCCGAGGTTGTCGCACTCGGGCACCTGGGAGGCGCCGTAGTGGCCGCCGCGCGCCCATATCGCGCGGCTGCGGGGCCTGGTCAGCTGCCGGAACGGGGCCGGCGGGCCGGCCGGCCAGCGGCGCGGGATCTGCCAGGAGTCGAGCCAGCCGAGGATGGCGGCCAGCCCGATCATCTGGAAGCTGGTGAACGGCTCCCGGGGCGAGCCGAGCACCCCGATCTGCACGCACAGCCGACCCTCGCGGTTCACGCCCGCCGGGCGCGGCGGCAGCCGGTCCGGCTCGTAGTCCAGGTACTCCGGCATGCCCAGCGCGCAGCCGGCCCGGACGATCGGCAGCAGCTGCGCGATGTCACCGGTCAGCGGGTCCCACACCAGGTGAGGCGGCCGGTTCTCCTGGTTGAGCCGCTGCGCGGCCGACCAGACTGAGATCACGCGCGGGTCGGCGCCCAGCGTCAGCCAGACTACGCGCGGTGCTCCACCCCCGAGTTGTCCCCCGTCGGTCTGGGCTCGGATGCATCTGGCGCCGGGCATCCACGCGTCAGCCACAGGGTTCCCTCCCACTTTAGAACGGTCTAGACCTTCTAGCTCCCTTCACCCTGCTTACGTCACCAGTCATGAATAGTCCAGAGGCGGGACGTTAAGATTTTGCGCCCCATCCGTTCTACGATTCGGTAGATCATGACCCTCACCAGCACTCCTCCGGGAATCCCAAGCGCGCCGCGGCTGGCCGGCTGGATCGGCGAGATTCTCGGCGGCGAGCCCGCCGAGCTGACGGACATACAGCTCATCGCCGGCGGCCGCTCGAACCTGACCTACCGCCTGGCCGTCTCCGGATCCGGCGGGGACCGGCAGCTCGTGCTCCGCCGACCGCCGCTCGGTCACGTGCTGCCCACCGCGCATGACATGTCGCGGGAGTTCCGGGTCCTGTCCGGCCTGGCCCCCACCGAGGTGCCGGTGGCCCGGCCGGTGGCGTTCTGCGCCGACGCCGAGGTGCTGGGCGCGCCCTTCTACCTGATGGAATACGTGCCCGGGGTGGTGCTCAGGTCGCGGCAGGACACGGCCGCGCTGTCCGAAGCCCAGAACGCGGACCTGTCCGAACGGCTGGCCGACATGCTCGCCGCGATCCACCGCGTCGACGTCCAGGCCACCGGCCTGGCCGGGCTCGGCCGCGGCGCCGGGTACCTCGCCCGCCAGCTCAGCCGCTGGCAGCGGCAGTGGGAGCTGTCCAACACCAGGGAGGTGCCGGGCTACGACGAGCTGGTGGCCCGGCTGACGGCCACGCTGCCGCCCGAAGGCGAGACCACCCTGGTGCACGGGGACTTCCGGCTGGACAACGTGCTGGTGACGGTGTCGCCGCGGCCGCGGATCGCGGCCGTGGTGGACTGGGAGATGGCCACCCTGGGTGACCCGCTGGCCGACCTGGGCCTGACCCTGGTCTACTGGACCGACCCCGGTGAGGAGGGCTGGCTCGACCCGGCCTCCGGCGAACCAGGCCCCGGCCTGCGGACGGACGGCACCACCAGCCCGGGCTTCCTGACCCGGGCCGAGTTCGCCGCCGGGTACGCCCGGCGGACCGGCCGGGACATCTCCCGGATCGGCTACTACACGGCGTTCGGCTACTTCAAGCTCGCTGTCGTGCTGGAGGGCATCCACGCGCGCTACCTGCAGCACCAGACGGTGGGAGAGGGCTTCGAGCAGGAGGGCGCCGCCGTCCCGGCGCTCGTCGCCCGCGCGCACCAGGTACTCGACGCGGACGACTGACTCTGCTGACCAAACCAGTGCTGGCCAAAACCAGTGCTGGCCAAAACCGCTGCTGGCCACCATACGGCCCGGAACGCGGAAATCGACGGGGCCCGGCGCCCCGCTCACGCCGGGCCGGAGCCCGGCGCCCCGCTCTCGCCGGGCCTGCCGCTCGGCTTCCGCCTGCCGAGCCTTTCAGAGGTCCGGCGCCCCGCTTACGCCGGCCCTCTATACAAAACGACGCGCCAGCCCCGCGCTAGGTTCACCTGCGGTTAGGTAACGAACGGGTGAAGGTGGCTGACGTCGCGGCCGGCCTCCCGGCGGCGGCGATTTCGCCCACCATCGCCGCGATCGCGGCGGCGAGCTCCGGGTCCGGAGGATCCACGGTCATCCGGGCGGTCGGGCTGCCGATCAGCCCGCGCGCCTGCAGCGCGTGCTTGACCCGGCCGATGCTCGCCCCCAGCGCGACGATCCGGTCCAGCCGCTCCTGCTGCGCCGGATCGTCCCGCACGGCCGCGTAGACCTCCGGATAGGCTCCGCTGCGCCCGGAGATCACGCCCGCGCCGCCGGCTCGCACCGCGGCCCAGGGATCGGCGTCGTTGCCGGAGAAGATCCGCAGCCCGGGCGCCGCCGCGACGTAACCGGCCAGGTCGGCCGCGGCTGACCCGCTGATCTTGGCGCCCGTCAGGCCCGCCGCGTGCGCCACCTCGGCGAGCAGCGGCGGGGGGACGCGCAGCCCGGTCCGTTCGGGAAAAATGTACGCATAGAGCTCAGCCGCCGGCGCGGCGTCCCGGATCCGCCGGTAGTGATCGGCCAGCTCGTCGGGGCGGGCCGGCAGGTAGTAGGGCGTGATCGCGGCGATGCGGGCGGCGCCGAGCGCGACCGCGGCCCGGGCCAGCCGGACCGCGTGCCGGGCGTCCGGGGCGCCGATGTGCGCGATCACCCGGTCCGGCCCCGCCTCGGCCAGCGCCAGCTCGAACAGGCTGAGCCGCTCGGCGTCCTCCAGGGCCGGGAACTCGCCGGTCGTCCCGGCCACGAACAGGCCGTCCAGCAGGCCGGCCACGAGCCGGTACAGCGCGCGGTTGGCACCGGGATCCAGGTCGCCGTCGGGTGCGAACAGCGTCGGGACGGCGGACAGGACGACCGGGGCCGGGCTCATACGAGCTGCCGCGGCTTGAAGAAGTCGTTCGATTCGCGCCGCCAGAGCAGGACGACCGCGCCGAGCCCGATGAGCCAGACCAGCGCGGAGAAGATCAGGCCGATCACCGTCCTCGGCCCGCGCAGGCCCTGCAGCGCCTCCAGGGTCGACACCGCGAACAGGACGGTGGACAGGATGCGCGCCCAGTTCTTGCCCTGATTGTTCGCCCACGCCATCCACAGCCACAGGCCGATGCCGATGGCGGCCGAGGCGACCACGACGACGAGAAAAGCCACGAAGGCCTGGTTGACCTGACTCGCCGTGTAGTGCGGAAAGTGCGTCCTGATCGCGGGCTTGACACTGCCGATGCCGACCAGGGAGATGACCAGGCTGACCGTGCTGACGGCAGCCCCGGCGTACATGAGCTTGACCGCGTTCACCACCGGCGGCGGGGCAGGCGGCCGCACCGGCTCAACCGGCTTCCCGCTCGACGGATAAGGCTGGTGCATGGCGACCTCTGCTGGGTGGAATGGCCGGGCGGACCGCGGTCCCGCGCTGATCTACCGAGCTTAGTGGCTCACCTCATAGCGGGCTATTCGGCTCCGCGGGTTCGGTAATACTGAAGGACGATGACGGACGAGACCTCGGCCAGTTCCGCGGTGTCGGCGGGCCCCGAGCCGCCCGCCGGTCCCGCGCCGGCCAGCCTCGCGCCGCCCGCCGGTCCCGCGCCGGCCAGCCTCGCGCCGCCGGGCGCGACGCTGCAGCGCTGGGAGATCGTCGCCGTCCTCGCCGTGTCGCTGGGCGCCAGCGGCCTGTACGCGCTGGTCTCGTTCATCGGCTCGCTGACCGCCAGGCAGTCTCTCAGCAAGCAGACCGCGACCCTCAACGGCACCCTGGCCCCCGGCCGTCCGCTGCTTGACCTGTTCCTGCAGCTGATGAACATCACCCTGGCGCTGGCGCCGGTGCTGCTGGTCTTCTACCTGCTGGCCCGGGCGGGGGAGCGGCCCTCCTCGATCGGCGTGGACGCCCGCCAGCCCGGGCTGGACCTGGCCCGCGGCGCCGTGCTCGCCGCGGTCATCGGCGGCAGCGGTCTTGGCCTGTACCTGATCGCGTACCAGACCGGCGTCGAGCTGAACGTGGTGGCCGAGAACCTGCCGGACATCTGGTGGCGGATCCCGGTGCTGCTGCTGTCCGCGGCGCAGAACGCCATCGTGGAAGAGGTCATCGTCGTCGGGTACCTGCTGAGCAGGCTGGACCGGCTCGGCGTGCGGCCGGCCCGGGCGATCGTCCTCAGCGCGGTGATCCGCGGCTCCTATCACCTGTACCAGGGCGCGGGCGCGTTCCTCGGGAACGCCGTCATGGGCCTGATCTTCGGCTTCCTGTACCGCCGCTGGGGCCGGGTGACGCCGCTGATCATCGCGCACTTCCTGATCGACGCGGTGACCTTCGTCGGCTACGCCCTGCTGGCCGGCCACGTCTCCTGGCTGCCCCGCCCGTGAAGGAGATAGCGCCATGAGCGAGCCGGAGGGGCGCGGCGTCGCCTGGACTCTGTTTCTCCCCACGAACCCACCCCAGGAGCGAGGAACGAGCGACGAGGGAAGGCGACGCCTTAAAGCGCCCTGGAGGCGAGCGGGGGACAAGCAGTGAACGTGCTGGCCAGGCTCTGGGACCGGATGTCGGGCAGCCAGCCGCTGCCGCCGGCCTGGGTGATCGGCCTGACCGCCCTGGCGGCGCTGGCCGTGGTGCTGAACACCGGCTCCTGGCGGCTGGCCGGGAAGGTCATCACGATCGCGCACGAGGGCGGCCACGCGCTGGTCTCGGTGCTGTCCGGGCGGCGGCTCGACGGCATCCGGCTGCATTCGGACAGCTCCGGCGTGACCTACTCCCGCGGCCGGCGGACCGGCCCCGGCCTGGTGCTCACCGCGGCGGCCGGCTACGTGATGCCGTCCCTGCTCGGCGCGGGCGCCGCCTGGCTGCTGGCCGAGCGGCACCTGACCGCGATGCTGTGGCTGGCCCTGGCGCTGCTGGCGGCGACGTTCCTGGCCATCCGCAACCTGTTCGGCGCGGTGGCGGTGCTGCTCACCGCGGCTGGCGTGTTCGCGGTGAGCTACTACGCCACCGCCATCGTGCAGGCCGGGTTCGCCTACCTGGCCGTGTGGTTCCTGTTGTTCGGCGGGCTGCGCCCGGTGCTCGAGCTGGCCCGCGGCTCTTGGGGGCGGCGCCAGCGGTGGACCCGGGGCTCCGACGCCGACCAGCTGGCCCGGCTGACCGGCACCCCGGCCGGCCTGTGGGTCACGCTGTTCATCGTGGTGGCGCTGGCCGCCCTGGTCCTCGGCGCCAGCCTGCTCGCGCCGCCCGCCTGGCACCTCGGCTAGGGCGCCGCCGTTAGTTCGCTCTTATTTCGCAGCGCTTCCTGAATTTCGTTGACGGTATACGACGGACACCGTTATCATATGCCGATAAGAAAATTATGACTCCCCGAGAAGGGTCAATGGCCAAGGCTTCCGCGGTCAAAATGCCTCCGGAGGCGAACGCCGCGCACGGGTGTGAGGGCGCACGCCGCGTCCTCGCCCTCATGCTCACGTTCTCCGCCGACGAGAACACTCTCACTGCCCGTCAGCTCGCCGAACGCACCGGCATCGCGCTGCCCAGCGTCTACCGCTACCTCACGCTGCTGCGTGAGACCGGGCTGCTGGCCGGCGACGAACGCGGCAGCTACCGGCTCTCCGCCCGGCTCATCGGCCTGGCCCGGGCGGCGGAGGCCGCCGAGAGCATCATCGAGGTGGCCGATCCTGTCATGCAGGACCTGGCCAAGCTGACCGGGGAGACCGTCATCCTGGTCCGGCTGATCGGCCGGTCGGCGGTATGCGTGCACCGGGTGCAGTCCGCGCAGCAATTGCGGATCTCGTTCGAGGCGGGGCAGTCGCTTCCGCTCGACCGTGGCGCCAGCGCCCGGGTGCTGCTGGCCAGCGTGCCGCCCAACGTCCGCCGGGAATGCCTGGCTCCGCTGGCCGAACGGGACCCGGAAGCCGCCGCCCTGCTGGACAAGAAGATCCTCATCGCCGGGCAGCAGGGCTACGCGACCAGCGAGGAGGAGATCCACAAGGGGGTCTGGGCCGCCGCGGCCCGGGTGATGCAGGGCAAGCGCATGGTGGCCGTGCTCACCGTGCCGTCCCCGCTGGTCCGGGCGCCCGCCGAGCAGCGCGCTCAGCTGCTGACACAGGTCCGGACCTCGGCCCGCGCCATCGAGGAGGGCCTGCGGACCATCCGGCGGTAACCGGGCTCCGCCCCGGTGCCGCCCCCCGCTGTCAGTCATTAAAACCTCATTACCACTCGTGAGGCCCTAGTTCAGTGGTAGCCGATTTCACCGTTACTCTTCCCGCATGCCGGAATTCCGCGACATGATCCCGGGCAGCCAGGTCAGCGTGAGCCAGCCGTCGCTGGCCGGCCTGCAGGCCGCGATGGCCGCCGGCACCCTCAGCTCCGCCGCGCTCACCGGCTACTACCTGCAGCGCATCGACCGGCTGAACCCGGCGCTGCACGCGGTCATCACGGTGAACCTGGACGCCCCGGCCGAGGCGGCGGCCAGCGACGCGGCGCGCGCGGCCGGCCTCCCCCGGGGACCCCTCGAGGGCATTCCCGTGCTGGTCAAGGACAACATCCAGGTCGCCGGCATGCCGACCACCGCGGGCTCGCCGGCCCTGCTCAGCGCCGAACCCGGCGACGCCTTCCTGGTCGCCCGGCTGCGCGCGGCCGGCGCGGTGATCATCGGCAAGGCGAACCTGTCCGAGTGGGCCAACTTCCGGTCCGCCCACTCGACCAGCGGCTGGTCCACGCTCGGCGGCCAGACCGCGAACCCGTACGCGCTGGACCGCAACCCGTCCGGATCGAGTTCGGGGCCGGCGGCCGGGGTGGCCGCCGGGCTGGCGCCGATCGCCGTCGGCACCGAGACCGACGGCTCGATCGTCTGCCCGGCCAGCGCCTGCGGGATCGTCGGCATCAAGCCGACCAACGGAATGATCAGCCGCCGCGGCATCGTGCCGATCTCGCCAGTGCAGGACACCGCGGGGCCGATGGCGGCCTCGGTCGCGGACGCGGCGGCGCTGCTCGGCGTCCTGGCCGCCGCCGACCCCGAGGACCCCGTCTCGGCGGCGGAGAACGAATTGGCCGAACGGGCCGGGGTTGACTCCTCCTCCGCCGCGTTCCTGCACGCCCTCGACCCCGCCGGCCTGGAGGGAGCCCGCCTGGGCATCTGGCGCGACGGTTCGGCCGCGGCCGGGCCCGCCACCGCCGCCGTGCTGGACGAGGCGGTGGCCCGGCTGCGCTCGCTCGGCGCCATCGTGACCGATCCGGTGCTGCTGCCCGGCGCGGAGAAGATCGGCGAGCCGGAGTTCGCCGCGCTGCGCTATGAGTTCAAGTACGGGATCAACGCGTACCTGGCTTACGTCGCGGAGTACGGCGCGGCCGGGTCCTTGCCCGGCACGCTGGCCGAGCTGATCGACTTCAACAAGCGGAACGCCGGCCTGGTGCTCTCCCGGTTCGGCCAGGATCTATTCGAGGAGGCCGAGGCGACGAGCGGCGACCTGGCCGACCCCGGCTACCTGGCCGTGCGGCGGGACGCCACCCGGCTGGCCCGCACCGCGATCGCCGCGCCGCTGGCCGACCACGGGCTCGAGGCCGTGGTGGCGCTGACCGCCAACCCGGCCTGCCTGACCGACTACGTGCTCGGCGACCACGACGTGTTCCACACCTCGGGCCCGGCCGCGGTGGCCGGCTGCCCGTCGATCACGGTGCCGTTCGGGTCGGTGTCCGGGCTGCCGGTCGGCGTGTCGTTCTTCGGCCCCCGCTGGACCGAGCCGCGCCTGATCGCCCTGACCTACGCCTTCGAGCAGGCCACCCAGAACCGCCAGCCCCCCACCCTGGCCGCCAGCGTCACCCAGCCCCGCTAGCCCCGGGCCCCCGGCCGTCACCGTCACCCAGCCTCACCCACCCCGCCAGCCCCACCCCCTGGTTCCAGGCCCCGTCCCATCCGCGCCCCCGATCCGGCGCACCACCTGCCCCACCAGCCTCCTGAGCGCTGGTACCAGCCCGCGGTCAGCCGGCACGATGTGGCATCGTGCCGGCTATTACCGGCTCAACGTCACATCGTGCCGGCGCTGGTGAGGACGCCTGGCCTCCGGTGCTGTCACAGATTCCGCACAACTTTCCCTCAGGCCACTCTGGCTCATCCCGTGGGTCGCGAGCTGGCGTGGAGGTGCTCGGATGGCCTGCTCGGGACCGCGCGATAACCTGGCGAGCATGGAGTCTTGGCGCCGAGTGGATGTCCCCGTGCTACCGGGGAGCGGCCCGGCGCCGCGGCTGCACGATACCGCCAGCGGTGAGCTGGTCCTGGCCGCGGCGGGCCCGGTAGCCACGCTGTACGCCTGTGGCATCACCCCGTACGACGCGACGCACTTGGGGCACGCCGCCACCTACACCGCCTGGGACCTGCTGGTCCGGGCCTGGCTGGACGCGGCCCCAGAGGGTCAAGCGGACACAGAGCACCCGCGGTACACCGTCGTCTACGTGCAGAACGTGACCGATGTCGACGACCCGCTGCTGGAGCGGGCCAACCGGGACCGCGAGGACTGGCGCGAGCTGGCCCGGCGCGAAACGCAGCGGTACCGCGGGGACATGGAGGCGCTGCGTGTCCTGCCGCCGGCCCACCTGATCGGCGCGGTCGAGGCGCTGCCCATAATCGAGCGGTTCAGCGCCCGGATAGCCGATCGGGGTGCCCTGTACAACGTGGACGAGGACGTCTACTTCGCCAGGTCGGCCGACCACGGGTTCGGTTCGCTGTCCGGGCCCGGCACGGCCTGCGGGTACGACCCGGGTGAGATGGCCGAACTCGCCGCGCAGCGCGGTGGCGACCCGGACCGCCCCGGCAAGAAGGATCCGCTCGACGTCCTGCTCTGGCGGGCGGAACGGCCCGGGGAGCCGGCCTGGGACTCCCGGTTCGGGCGCGGCAGGCCGGGCTGGCACGTCGAGTGCGCGGCGATCGCCACCGAATACCTGGGTAGCTCCTTCGATGTCCAGGCCGGCGGCTCTGACCTGGTATTCCCGCACCATGAGATGAGTGCGTCGCACACCCGGGTGGCGCTGGCCCCGGCCGAGGGCGTGTTCGCCCGGGTGTACGTGCACGCCGGGATGGTCAGCTACCACGGCGAGAAGATGTCCAAGTCGCTGGGGAACCTGGTCTTCGTGAACAGGCTGCTGGCCGACGGGGTGGACCCGATGGCCATCCGGATGGCCCTGCTCGCGCAGCACTACCGCTCCGACTGGGAGTGGACCGACGCCGTCCTGGGCGACGCCCAGGCCCGGCTGGCCCGCTGGCGCGCCGCCCTGGCCCGCGCCGACGGCGCCCTCCCCGAGGACGCCCTCCCCGAGGACGCGATCCCCGAGGACGCGATCCCCGAGGACGCGATCCCCGGAAGCGCCATCCCAGGCACCCCTGCCACCCCAGCCGAAATGGTGCTGGCGGGCGTGCGCGCGCGGATGCGCGACGACCTCGATGCTCCCGGTGCGCTCGCCGTCGTCGACCGCTGGGCCGATGCCCTGCTCGCCGAACCTCCGACCCGCATCACCCCCGGCCACCTGGCCGGCGCCCGGCTCGTCCAGGCCACCGTCGACGCCCTCCTCGGCATCCGCCTGTAGCGCCGGGCGGATCTCTTCTCGCCCGCAGACCCGGTCGGTCGCCTAGGGTGCCGACATGACCTCCTCGAACGCGGACGGCCGCGAAACCGTCCTGGCCTACTCAGGCAGCGTCATCGACCGGGCGGGCAACCAGCGCAATGATCCGGGCTGGGTCGACGCGACCATGGCGGACGGTGCGCGGCTGATCCCGATGTGGCGTGATCAGTGCATCGTGTCGGGCGAGCCGCCGGTCCCTGTCATCCTGCCGGTCGCCGAGGCGGCGGCAGTGCTGGCTGCCGCGGCTGAGACGGTGTTCCTCGGCCTGGACGACAACGGGGGAATCTTCGCGGCCGATCTGTCACCGTCCCGGCAATCCCAGGCGGTCGAGGCGGCCGGCGGGGAGCGGGTGCTTGACGTGCGGAGCCTGGCAGGCGCGCTGCGACCGGCCGATGCCGCGCTGCTGGGTTACGCGCGGGGAATCCTGCACTGGAATCGCCACCAGCAGTACTGCGGCCGGTGCGGGTCCCCCACCTGCAGCGGGCACGCCGGGCACCTGAGGACATGCCAGAACGCCGCATGCGCGCACCTGCATTTCCCGCGGGTCGAACCCGCGGTGATCACGCTGGTGGAGGACCGCCGCACGCCGCGGCGGTGCCTGCTGGCCCGGCACAAGGGTTCGGCCGCCGGCTCGTACTCGACCCTCGCGGGCTTCGTTGACGTCAGCGAGAGCCTGGAGGACGCGGTGCGCCGGGAAGTCGCGGAAGAGACCGGCGTGCTCGTCGGGACGGTGACGTACCTGGCCTCCCAGGGCTGGCCGTTCCCGTCCGGGTTGATGATCGGTTTCCGGGCCACCGCGGCGTCCGAGACGGTAAGCGTCGATGGCGAGGAAGTACTCGAAGCCCGCTGGTTTACCCGCGCTGAGCTTGCCCAGCACGCCGCCGCACGCGGCCGCCTCGGCCGCGAGGACTCGATCGACAGGTACCTGCTGCGTTCCTGGCTGGAGGAAGGTGACTAACCACCGTCAGCCCCGTTGTCAAACGGTCCGGCCCACCTGTGGATAGTCCTTAGGTTATCCACAGGCTTCACGTTGGCCATCGCGGATTTCCCGGCGCCAGAAGACTGACGGAATGGTACACACGCTCACCGCGGGTGACGACACCCCGCAGACCCCGCAGACCGGCCTCGTCGTCCGGGTCAACTCGCCCACCACGCTACTCACGGTCATACCGCATCTGCTTGGCTTCGAGCCCCAGGCCAGCGTGGTGGTCCTCGGGTGCGCGCCGCCTCGTGACCGCGTCCGGGTCACGCTCAGGTACGATCTGCCCGATCCGGGCGACGCCGACCTGGCCGTGGAAATCGCCGACCATGCGGTCGGCGTCATCGGCTCACAGCAGCTGACCGCGATGGTGGCGGTCGGATACGGTGCCGAATCCCAGGTCGACCCGGTAGCAGGTGCCTTGCGGCACGCGGCCCGGCAGGCCGGGGTCGACCTGCAGGACTTCCTCCGGGTCGAGAACGGGCGCTACTGGTCCTACCGATGCGGTAATGAGGCATGCTGCCCGGGCTCAGGCGTCTCCTTCGACCTGGACAGCGACCCTGCCTCGGCTGCGCTGGCCGTGACGCGACCGCCGGTGCTGGCCGACCGGGCCGCGGTGGCGGCCCGGGTGGCGCCGCTCGGCGGCATCGCCGCGGCAGCCATGCACCAGGCCACCCGCCGGGCCGAGCGGCACGTCAGCCGGCTGCTCGCCAAGGTCCGCAAATCCGGCCGCCCCGGCAGCGCCCGGCAGATGATCGCCGCCGAAGGGCTGAACGCGGTGGGCACCATGATCGCCACCTACCGCGGCGGCGGCAGGTACGCCACCGACTACCAGATCGCGTGGATCACGGTGGCGCTGCGCGACCTGCGGGTCAGGGACGACGCCTGGGCCCGGATGGACCCGGCGCATGCGGACGCGCACCGGCGGCTGTGGATCGACGTGACCCAGCGGGCCCAGCCCGGGTACGTGGCCGCCCCGGCGGCCCTGCTCGCCTTCGTGGCCTGGCAGTCCGGCGACGGAGCGCTGGCGAACGTGGCTCTCGACCGGGCGCTCGCCGACGAGCCCGGGTACTCCATGGCCCGGCTGCTCCGGCAGGTGATCACCGCCGGGGCGCCGCCGTCCCTGGCCCGGCTGCCGATGACCCCGGAGGAGGTGGCCGCGAGCTACGACGACGCAGAGGACGACCTGGCCGGAACTCGTGACCACGAACTGGACCCCGACGTCCACGACCCGGACCTGGATGGCGAACAATGAGGTCAGAGCGATGACGAAAAGGTAGACCTGTGGTCACGAGATACACTGCCTGAGATATTCGTCCGGCTCATACGGATCTCGCCCGTTTGTCCCGCCCCGGCCGTTTCCATGATGGGTGACAGCCCTTAACCGGAAGGATGCCCGTGTTGGATGCCCGCACCACCGTCGGCGCGCATGAGGCCGAGGTCGCCAGACTGCGCGAGGCCTACGCGGCCCTGCCACCGGGCACGCCGGTGCGGCTGGCCAAGCGCACCTCCAACCTGTTCAGGTTCCGCGACGCCGACCCCAAGACGCCGAAGGCCAGGACACTCAAGGCCAGGACACCGAAGGCCAGGACACCGAAGGCCAGGACACCGGAGGCCCGGGCCGACCTTGGGCTGGACGTTTCCGCGTTCGGCCACGTACTGTGCGTCGATCCCGCCACCAGGACGGCCCGCGTCGGGGGCATGACCACCTACGAGGACCTTTGTGACGCGACGCTCCCGCATCAGTTGATGCCGCTGGTGGTGCCCCAGCTCAAGACGATTACCCTCGGCGGCGCGGTCACCGGGCTCGGCATCGAGTCCACCTCCCTGCGCAACGGCATGCCGCACGAGTCCGTCACCGAAATGGAGATCCTGACCGGCGACGGCCGCGTCGTCCGGGCTACTGACGACAACGAGTACGCCGACCTGTTCCGCGGCTTCCCGAACTCCTACGGGACGCTGGGCTACTCGCTGTCGCTCACGATCGAGCTCGAACCGGTCCGGCCCTACGTGCACCTCCGCCATTTCCGCTTCGATGCCGCCGAAGCCTGTATGGAGGCCATCAGCCAGATCGCCGCCGAGGGCAGCTTCCGCGGTCACCGCGCGGATTTCACCGACGGGACCGCATTCGCGCCGGACGAGCTCTATCTCACCGTCGGCGCGTTCAGCGACGTTGCGCCGTGGCGCAGCGATTACACCGGCCAGCAGGTCTACTACGAGTCCATCAGGCGGGACAAGGAGGATTTCCTCACCATCCGCGACTACCTGTGGCGGTGGGACACCGACTGGTTCTGGTGCTCGCGGCCCTTCGGCGTGCAGAAGCCCATGGTCAGGAGGCTGTGGCCGCGCCGCTACCGGCGCTCCGACGTGTACCGCAAGCTGGTCGCCCTGGACCGCCGTTACGGCCTGAGCAGCCTCCTGGACGCCAAGCGGGACCGCCCGCCGCGGGAGGCGGTCATCCAGGACGTGGAGATCCCGGTCGAACGTGGTGCCGAGTTCCTGCGATTTTTCCAGCAAAAGGTGGGAATGAGTCCGGTATGGATGTGCCCGCTGCGACTGCGCGGCGAGCGGGTCTGGCCTCTTTACCCCCTGCGGCCCGGCGAGGTGTACGTGAACTTCGGGTTCTGGGGGACCGTGCCGCTGGCCGCAGGCCGGGCGGACGGCTACCACAACCGCCTCGTCGAGGACGAGGTGACGAGGCTCGACGGGCACAAGTCGCTGTATTCCACGTCGTTTTACGCCGAGGACGATTTCTACCGGCTTTACAACGGCGAGGCGTACCGCGCGCTCAAGCGCGCCTACGACGGAGAGGGCCGCCTGCTCGGCCTCTATGAGAAGTGCGTCAGGGGACGCTGAGGTATCGGACGACAGGAAGGAACGCGAAGGATGGCACTGGCGGAGGTCTTCGAGGCATTGGTGGGGCCCGATGCCCCGGTGGAGTTCACGGCCTATGACGGCAGCCATGCCGGCGCGGCCGGATCTCCGGTGAAGGTCACTGTCCGCTCGCCGGCCGCCGTGGCCTACCTGGCCCAGGCGCCGGGCGAGCTCGGCCTGGCCCGGGCCTACGTGGCCGGGCAGCTGGACATCGAAGGGGACACGTACGAGGCCCTGGCCAGGATGACTAAGACCCAGTCCGCCAGCATGACCATGGCGGAGAAGCTGCGGCTGCTGCAGGCCCTCGGCGGCCCGAAGCTGCTCGTGCACCGGATGCCGCCGCCGCCGCAGGAGGTCGCGCAAACCCGCCGCTGGCTGACCGGCCGGCTGCACTCCAAGACCAGGGACGCCAAGGCCATCTCGCATCACTACGACGTGTCCAACCGGTTCTACGAGTGGGTGCTCGGGCCGTCCATGGCGTACACCTGCGCCTGCTACCCCCGCGAGGATGCCAGCCTGGAAGAGGCGCAGGCCTGCAAATTCGACCTGGTCGCCCGCAAGCTGGGGCTCAAGGACGGCATGCGGCTGCTCGACGTCGGCTGCGGCTGGGGCGGGATGGTGATGCACGCGGCGCGGGAGTACGGCGTCAAGGCGCTCGGGGTCACGCTGTCCGCCCAGCAGGCCGCCTGGGGCCAGGCGGCGATCGAGCGGGAAGGGCTGTCCGGCCTCGCCGAGGTACGGCACATGGACTACCGTGACGTGCCGGAGACCGGCTTCGACGCGGTCAGCTCGATCGGCCTGACCGAGCACGTCGGCAAGCAGAACCTGCCGTCCTACTTCTCGTTCCTGTTCCGGAAGCTGAAGGTCGGCGGGCGGCTGCTGAACCACTGCATCACCCGGCCGGACAACATCGAGCCCGCCATCCGCAAGCGCGGGTTCATCAACAGGTACGTCTTCCCCGACGGCGAACTCGAGGGACCCGGCTACCTGATCTCGCACATGCACGACGCCGGCTTCGAGGTGCGGCACGAGGAGAACCTGCGCGAGCACTACGCCAGGACCCTGGCCGCCTGGTCCGCCAACCTCGACGCGCACTGGCACGAAGCGGTCAGGGAGGTCGGCCAGGGCACCGCCCGGGTATGGCGGCTGTACATGGCCGGCTCGCGGCTAGCGTTCGACCGCAACCACATCGAACTGCACCAGGTGCTGGGCGTTCGGCTGGCGGCCGACGGGACGTCCGGCATGCCGCTGCGGCCAGACTGGGAGCAGCCCCGCGTGCTGGCCGGTTAGATTACCGAACGGCCCTGGTTTTCCCGTCCGCGCCGCTGTCTGCCTCGATGGCGGGCGGCCCGGACGGCCGGGGCGCTTCCGCGGTCCGCATCCGCGGCACCCAGGCCACCACCGGCCGGCCAGCCAGCGTGCCCCCGGACACGGACGGCCGGGCCGGGCCGAGGAAGGGCGTCAGGTCGGCGAGAGCCCCGGCGGTGAACAGCGCCGCGATGGCCCGGGTCAGCGCCGGCCCGGGCCGGCGGCCCGGAAGCGCCGGCGGGATCGAGACGGCCGGCGCGCCGGAGCATTCGGCGGCCCTGGCGGCCAGCCCGGCATCCGGCCCGGCCGCCACGATCAGGTCGGCGCCCCCGGCGGCCTCCGCCATCGCCTGGGCGAACAGCACCGGGCGGGTCACCTGGCCGGCCAGCAGCTGGGCCACGTCATCCTCGCGGGTGACCAGGCGTCCGGTAATGGTGGAGACCAGCCGCCGCCGTGGCGGGCCGAAACTCGTGCCCGCGAAGACGCTCCGCAGCGGGACGGCGCACCTGGCCATCCCGGGGGAGTGCATCGGCGTCGCCCCGCCGATCCCTCTCACCCCGTCCAGCACCTCGACCGGGACGCCGAGCATCGCGGCCCGCCTGGTCAGCTCGCGGATGCCCGCGGTGGACCCGGCCAGCACGTGCGTCCGGGGCCCCTCGAAGGCGGCGATGTGCAGGCGGCCGGCTGCGCCCAGCGTGCGGGCCGTTTCGGCGTCGGCCGCGACCCGGGCCATCGCGGTCGTCCCGCAGGCGCAGGCCCGCAGCACCTGGCCGCACTGGGCCACCAGCCGCGCCGCCTCGGCCATGGGTATGCAGCCCGCCCAGGCCAGCCCGGTGATCTCGGCCAGGCCGTAGCCCACCCCGGTGGCCGGCCTGACGCCGAGCATGTCCAGGGTGCCCAGGGCCTGGAGCGAGGCGGCGAACAGGGCCGGCTGGCCGGCCGCCGACTCGGCGCGCCCCGGGAAGAGCACCACCACCGCGCCACCCGCGCCGGCCGATATGCGCACGTCGGGTGGCCCGTCCAGGCCGGTGGCCGGGTCGCTCGCCCGGAGTAGGCGGGCCGCGTGCTCGGCGTGCCTGGCCAGCTGGTGCGGCCTGGCCGCGGTCAGGGCGACCCGGAGCGGCGCCGGGTGATCACCGGCCTGGGCCGCGCTGACGGCCAGCTGGCGGGCGAGCCCGTCGAGTCCGGCGTCCGAGAGCACGGCGGCGCTGGCCGCGATGACGTCCAGCTGTCCGGCCAGCGTGCCGGGATCCCCGCCGCGCAACGCGAAGAAGCGCAGATGCTCCGCCGTCTCCGGCAGCACCGCCCCGGCCACCCCCTGGCCCGCAGCCACCCCCTGGCCCGCGGCGCCCGCCTGGCCCGCGGCATCCGCCTGGCCCGCGGCATCCGCCTGACCCACCGCGCCCGCCTGGCCCAACGCGCCCGCCCGGTCTGGTCCCGGCCCGCCGGACCGCGGGCCCGCCGCCTCTTCCGCCCGGCGGCGCCGGCCCGCCCAGCGGTCGGCCTCGCCCTCGCGGCGCAGCACGAGGTGAACCCCCTCGGCGTCGGCCAGGCCCGGATGCCCCGGATGCCCCGCCATCTCCGCGGGGTCGGCCGTGCCGAGCGAGTTCACCGCGGCGAGCCTGGGCCGCCGCGCCCCCGACGGGCCCGGGTCGCCGTCCGGCCAGGGCTCCGGCCCGGCCGGCAGCCGGAGCAGGGTGTCGCCCGACGCGATGAGCGGATGCGGCCGTACGCACCGCGGGCCGGGCGGGATCGTGGCCGCGGCCATCGCCACGGCCGCCTTGACCAGGCTCGCGATGCCAGCCGCGGCCCTGGCGTAGCCGATGCCTGCGGAGACCGCGCCGAGCGCCGTGACGGCCCCGGCGCCCTGCCTGAGCTGCGTGAGCGCGGCCAGCTCGGCCGAATCCGTCGCCGCGGTCCCGGTGCCCTGGCCCTCGATGAGCTGGATGTCCGCGGGATCCGCGCCGGCCCGCTGGTACGCCTGCAACAGGGCGGGACCGGCTAGTTCGTGCGGCGAGGCAGGCACCGTGCTCCAGCCCGTGATCTCCGCGTATACCGGCAGGCCCGCCGCCCGGGCGTCGGCCGCGCGGACCAGCACCACGATGCCGCACCCCTCACCGGGCAGCAACCCGGCCGGGTCGGCCGCGTAGACGCGCATTTCGTCGCTGCCCAGCGTGCCCGCGCGGTCCTGCAGCGCGAGCCAGGCCGGGTCGAGCCCGAGCTCGGCTCCTCCCGCCACCGCCAGGTCAAGCTCGCCCGCCTGCAGCGCCGCGACCGCGGCCGTCACCGCGTGCAGCGAGGACGCCTCCGCCGCGTGCGGGTGCGGCCCGCACGCGGGAAACCGGAACTGCTCCCGGACCAGGTCCCCCAGGCCCGGCGCGGTGCTCGCGATGAACAGCCCGGTCCGGCTGGTCCCCGCCGCATCGCGCAGCCCGGCGTCGGTCAGCGCCAGGGCGGTTATCTCGGTGGCCAGCTTCTGCACCGGTCCCAGGTCCGGCGGCTCAGGATCGACGTCGCCGGGCCGCGAGTCACCCGCCACTATCTGCGGCACCGTCCAGTCATCGAGCATCGCCGCCCGCAGCGGACGGCCCGGCAAGGCGGTGGCAGGTGAGAACACGGGCCGCCCGGTCACAGCGAGGTCGTGGAACTCGGCGGGATCCCGCGCACCGGGGAAGCGGCAGGCCATGCCGATGATCGCGACCGGCTCGCCGAGATCCCCCCGACTGTCCATCACCCTCCGTCACAGGAATGGTCAGTTTGATTACTCACAGTAGGAATAAGTGCTGCCGGGCCGTGGGTCAAGGGGAATGACGAGACGCGCCTATATCCGTGCGCGCATGCATTTCCGCCCGTGATAGGGCCTTTCGCCGCTATAGGCCTGCGCCAGTGAGTTCCCGCCGGGCCGGCCATGGTGACCCCACCCGGTGAACTCCCGCCGGGCCCGGAAACGGCAGCCCCATCGGCAAGCGGGCGCCAGCGTACCCGGGCGCAGGCGCGGGGCGGACGCGGCGCACGTACGCTATCCTGTGCCCATGCGTGCTGTCCGGCTGCTTCTTACCTAGCCGCGCCGACTTACCGTCGTTGGCGCGGCTGCCCCTCGTTTCGAGGGGCGTTTTCATTGTGGGTGATCATCACACGCAAGGGCGGACCGAATCAATGGTGAGGAAACGATGACAGCGGCCGAGGGCGCCGACCTGGCGCAGCGCTATGACCCCCGTGACGTCCAGGAGAAGTGGCAGGCGCGCTGGGCGGAGCTAGACCCGTTCCGCGCCAGCGAGGACGCCGGCGACTCCCGGGAGCACTTCTACCTGGTGGACATGTTCCCCTATCCGTCCGGTGACCTGCACATGGGCCACGCGGAGGCCTACGCCATCGGGGACGCCCTGGCCCGCTACTGGTTCCTGCAGGGCCGCAACGTGCTGCACCCGATCGGCTGGGACGCCTTCGGCCTGCCCGCGGAGAACGCCGCCATCAGGAACAACTCGCACCCGGCCGACTGGACCTACGCCAACATCGAAACCCAGGCGGCCTCGTTCCGGCGGTACGCGACGTCGTTCGACTGGAGCCGGCGCCTGGCGACCTGCGACCCTTCGTACTACCGCTGGAACCAGTGGCTGTTCCTGCGCTTCTACGAGCGCGGCCTGGCCTACCGCCGGGACGGGTACGTCAACTGGTGCCCGGTAGACCAGACCGTCCTGGCCAACGAGCAGGTCATCGCCGGGAAATGCGAGCGCTGCGGCGCCGAGGTCGTCCGGCGGATGCTGAACCAGTGGTATTTCAAGATCACCGAGTACGCGGACCGGCTGCTCGCCGACGCGCAGCAGCTGGAGGGGTACTGGCCGGACCGCGTCCTGCTGATGCAGCGCAACTGGATCGGCCGGTCCGAGGGCGCCGAGGTCCAGTTCACCGTGGAGGGCCGGGACGAGCCGGTCACGGTGTTCACCACCAGGCCCGACACGCTGTACGGAGCCACGTTCTTCGTGGTGGCGGCCGACTCGCCGCTGGCCGAGCAGATCTGCGTCCCGGACCGCCTGCCCGAGCTGCGTACCTACGTGGAGCAGGTCAGGAAGCTGACCGACATCGAGCGCCAGTCCACCGAGCGCGAGAAGACCGGGGTCTTCCTGGGCCGTCACGCGATCAACCCGGTGAACGGCGAGCGGATCCCGGTGTGGGCCGCCGACTACGTGCTGCCCGACTACGGCACCGGGGCAATCATGGCGGTGCCCGCGCACGACCAGCGGGACCTTGACTTCGCCCGCGCCTACGGGCTGGACGTCCGGGTCGTGGTGGACACCGGTCAGCCGGATCCCGCCCAGACCTGGGTCGCGACCGCAGGTGACGGCACGCTGGTGAACTCCGGCCCGATCAACGGGCTGGACAAGGCGGAGGCGATCGCCGCGATCACCGCCATCCTGGCGGACAAGGGCCAGGGCCGGGCGGCGGTCAACTACCGCCTGCGGGACTGGCTGGTGTCCAGGCAGCGCTTCTGGGGCACCCCGATCCCGATCGTGCACTGCCCGTCCTGCGGCGAGGTGCCGGTGCCGGACGACCAGCTCCCGGTGGTGCTGCCCGACCTGCGCGGCCAGGACCTGGTGCCCAGGGGCGTGTCTCCGCTGGCCGCGGCCGAGGACTGGGTGAACGTGCCCTGCCCGGCCTGCGGCGGCGCGGCCAGGCGTGACACCGACACGATGGACACGTTCGTCGACTCCTCCTGGTACATGTTCCGGTACTGCTCGCCCGACTACACCGACGGACCATTCGACCCGGCCGAGGTGCGCCGCTGGGCGCCGGTGGACATGTATGTGGGCGGCGTCGAGCACGCCATCTTGCACCTGCTGTACAGCAGGTTCTTCACCAAGATCCTGTACGACATGGGCCTGATCGACTTCGCCGAGCCGTTCACCCGGCTGATCAACCAGGGTCAGGTCATCAACCACGGCAAGGCCATGTCCAAGTCGCTCGGCAACGGCGTCGACCTCGGCGAGCAGATCGTGCGGTTCGGCGTGGACGCCATCAGGCTGACCATGATCTTCGCCAGCCCTCCCGAGGACGACATCGACTGGGCGGACATGCACCCGGAGGCAATGGTCAAGTTCCTCGGCCGGGTCTGGCGGATCGCTGCCGACGTGGCCGACGCGGACCAGGGCACCGGCGATCAGGCGGCTGCCGCGGGCGACACCGAACTGCGCAAGATTACCCACCGCACCATCGACGAGGTCACCCGTCAGGTGGAGGCGTATCACCTCAACGTGGCCGTGGCCCGGCTGATGGAGCTGGTCGGCGCCACCCGGAAGGCCATCGACTCCGGGCCGGGGGCGGCTGACGCGGCCGTCCGCGAGGCCGCGGAAGTGCTGTCCGTGCTGCTGTCGCTGTTCGCGCCGTATACCGCAGAGGAGACCTGGCAGCTGCTTGGGCACAAGCCGTCGGTGGCGCGCGCCGCCTGGCCGGCCGCCGACCAGGCCCTGCTGACCCAGGAGAAGGTGACCTGCGTGGTGCAGGTCAACGGCAAGGTTCGCGACAAGCTCGAGGTCTCACCGGAGATCGGGGAGGACGAGCTGCGCGAGCTCGCGCTGGTCGCCCCCGGAGTCGTCCGCACGCTGGGTGACCAGCATGTGAACCGGGTCATCGTGCGGGCGCCCAAGCTGGTCAGCATCGTCGCGGCGTAGCGCTCGCCCCCTAGGGGGCGAGCGGTGCCGCCAGGGAGTCGCCGGGGGCCGCGTCCGGGGACGCGGCCCGGCTCAGGCACTCCGCTCGGACAATCCTGTTCTTCTGGTCGCCCCAATCCAGTCGAGCCGCTCAGACGCGGCGGAGCACGGCGACGACGCGGCCGAGGATGGTGGCCTCGTCACCGAGGATCGGCGTGTAGGCCGGGTTGTGCGGAATCAGCCAGACGTGCCCGTCGCTCTGCTTGAACGTCTTCACCGTCGCCTCGCCGTCCAGCATCGCGGCCACGATCTCGCCGTTCTCCGCCACCGGCTGCTCCCGGACGACCACCCAGTCTCCGTCCGCGATGGCGGCGTTGATCATCGAGTCGCCTGCCACCTTCAGCAGGAACAGGGTGCCCTCGCCGACCAGTTGCCTGGGCAGCGGGAACACGTCTTCGATCGCCTGCTCGGCCAGGATCGGGCCGCCCGCGGCGATCCGCCCGACCAGCGGAACGTACGCGGCCTCCTGGGACGGGATGTCTATGCCCGGGATGTCGCCCGCCTCTTCGTCGTCCCGGCCCGGCTCAGGCCGCACCGCCGGGTGACCGGGCAGCCGCACCTCGACCGTCCGCGGCCGGCCCACGTCGCGGTGCAGGTAGCCCTTCTTCTGCAGCGTGCTGAGCTGGTACGAGACGCTGGAGGTGCTGGTCAGGCCGACGGCCTCGCCGATCTCGCGCATCGACGGCGGATAGCCGCGCTGCTGCACCGATTCCCGGATGACCTGGAGCACCTTGCGCTGCCGCCAGGTCAGCACGTGATTGGGATCGGGCTTGTCCGGGGTTTCCGGAACGATGACCGGCACGCTGCCCTTCGGCTTGCGCCCCGGCCGCCCCTTAGGTCTGGGCGCCCCCGCTTGATTCGTGCCGGAAGCGCCGACTGTAGCGCTTCCCATGGCAGTTTCCTCCATCTGATGACCTTCCGTGTCCGAGTTCTTGCGTGCTGAGTAGAGAGTAACGGTTCTCATCCGAGATCCCAAACATCTGTTCGACGTGTCGCCAAAATGTCAGACCCGCGAAGTACAACGACTACATACCCCGTTCGATCGAACAGTAATACGATCGAATGGGTGTACGATCGAACACAGCACGGCTCGAATGAAGGTTTGATCACGGAGGTCGCCATGAGTGCGATGCCAGCAGTGGCGCTGACCTGCGATTCTGATATCCGCCCGGCGCGCAAGGCAGAGACGGACAGCCGCGGCGAGACGGCCGTCATCCCGTTTCCCGGCCGCACCCGCGGCGCCACGCCCGGCCGTACCCACGGCGCCACGCCCGGCCGCACCCACGGCGTCCCGCTGCGGCTGACCAGGCGCGGCCGGGTGGTGGTCGCCGCCGTGGCGGCGCTGCTTGTGGCCGTGATATCGCTGCTCGCGGCCGGTGCCGCGCAGGCGACCAACCATGGCCCGTCCGCGCGCGCGGCGCGGCAGAACCTCGTCCAGGTGGTCGTCCGCCCGGGCCAGAGCCTGTGGTCCGTGGCGGAGAACGCAGATCCGGATCAGGACACCCGCGCCGTCATCCAGCAGATCATCGACCTCAACTCGCTGAGCGGCGACACCGTGGCCGCGGGCCAGCAGCTCTGGGTGCCGCGCGGCTGAGATCCCCGGCCGCCCCGGCGCGAGCCGAAAGCGACACGCCGGCGCGAGCCAAAGCGACACGCCGGCGCGGGCCGAAAGCGACACGCCGGCCCGCGGGCCGAAAGCGACACGCCGGCGCCTCAGCCGAAGCCGCGCGGCGGCCAGGGTTTCCCGGCTCGCCGCACGCGCCAGCTTGCCTCCGGCCGCTTGTTGGTCTACCGTAACCACAACATGTAGTACTTACACCGTTGTGTTTTTTCCACAAGTTGTGTTCACAGGTAAACTGATTGGTGAACACGAACGGCGGCTAGGGAGGTGATCGCGTGTATTGCCCGTTCTGTCGCCACCCGGACAGCAGGGTCATCGACAGCCGGACGGCTGACGACGGCACCGCGATCCGTCGCCGCCGGTCGTGCCCGGAGTGCGGGCGGCGGTTCACCACCCAGGAGACGGTCATCTTGATGGTGGCCAAGCGCAGCGGTGTCACCGAGCCGTTCACCCGGGACAAGATCATTCGTGGCGTGCAGCGCGCGTGTCAGGGACGGCCTGTCAGCGAGGACAAGCTGGCGATCCTGGCCCAGCAGGTGGAGGAAACGATCAGGGCACGGGGACTGGGCGAAGTCCCCTCGCACGAGGTGGGCCTGGCCATCCTGGGCCCGCTCCGGGATCTGGACGAGGTGGCCTACCTCAGGTTCGCCTCGGTCTACCGAGGGTTCGAGTCGCTTGCCGACTTCGAGGATGAGATCACCGCCCTGCGCCAGGGCCACCGGGACGCCGGCACCACGGCGGCCCCGGAGCCGGCGTCCTAAGGGCGGTACCAGCGGCATCAGCAGTAGTCATAGTTGCAAAAGGCCATGCAGGGCCTGGCAGGGATCCGAACAGATCCCGGAAGGGGGACACGGAATGACGGAGACGGTGAGCGGCGCGACGACCCGCAGGGGGAAGGCGGCGGCCCGGACCGGGCGTAACCGGCTCACGATGGAGCGCATCCACACCACCCGGGGCGTGCACCCCTATGACCAGGTGACCTGGGAACGCCGGGACGTCGTGATGACGAACTGGCGGGACGGCTCGGTCAACTTCGAACAGCACGGCGTGGAGTTTCCCGACTTCTGGTCGGTGAACGCCGCCAATATCGTCACCACCAAGTACTTCCGGGGCGCGGTCGGCTCGCCGCAGCGCGAGTGGAGCCTCAAGCAGCTCGTCGACCGGGTCGTTGACACCTACCAGAAGGCGGGTCAGGAGCACGGCTACTTCGCCACCGACGAGGACGCCCAAATCTTCGGTCACGAACTCAAGTACGCCCTGATCCATCAGATCTTCAGCTTCAACTCCCCGGTCTGGTTCAACGTGGGCACTAGCTCGAAAGCCCAGGTCAGCGCGTGTTTCATCCTTTCCGTGGACGACACGATGGACGCCATCCTGGACTGGTACCGAGAAGAGGGCCTGATCTTCAAGGGCGGGTCCGGCGCTGGCGTCAACCTGTCCAAGATCCGGTCGAGCAAGGAGCTGCTGTCCTCCGGCGGCACCGCCAGCGGCCCGGTCTCCTTCATGCGCGGCGCCGACGCCTCGGCCGGCACCATCAAGTCAGGCGGCGCCACCCGGCGCGCGGCCAAGATGGTCGTGCTCGACGTGGACCACCCGGACGTGGCCGACTTCATCACGACCAAGGCGCGCGAGGAAGAGAAGGTGCGGGTCCTCCGCGACGCCGGGTTCGACATGGACCTCGGCGGCAAGGACATCGTCAGCGTCCAGTACCAGAACGCCAACAACTCGGTCCGGGTCTCCGACGAGTTCATGCGCGCGGTGGAGGAGGGCAAGGAGTTCGACCTGCTGGCCCGGCGCACCGGCGAGGTCGTCGAGCGGATCGACGCGCGCAAGCTGCTGCGCACGATGGCGCAGGCGGCCTGGGACTGCGCCGACCCCGGCATCCAGTACGACGGCACCATCAACGACTGGCACACCTGCCCCGAGTCCGGGCGCATCACGGCCAGCAATCCGTGCTTCCCGGCCGACCAGCGAGTGGTCACGGATAAGGGGCTCATCCGGATCGGTGACCTTGTGCGCCGAGCCGCGAACGAGGAACAGTTCGCGGTCTACACGAACGACGTAACGGCCGAGGCCGATCCGCTGGACCGGGTAACGGCGACATCCCCGACCCGGTACATGGTCACCGGGCGGAACGAGATCCTCGAGCTCCGTTTCTCCGACGGTGCGAGGCTACGGTGCACGCCCGGCCATCGGATCTGGACCGCGAACCGGGGCTGGGTCCACGCCGAAGAGCTGACCAGCGACGATAAGGTCGTCCGGTCGTTCCAGCACGCGCCGCGCTCCATGGCCGATAACCGCATCCCCATGCACGCCATCCTCACAGTCGAGTACGAGAAGACCCGCAAGCCGCTGCAAGTCCCGAGCAAGTGGGACGAGGAGTTCGCGCACTACCTGGGCTGGCTGGTCGGTGACGGCTGCGTCAATACCCGCAACGCGAGCGCGGTGACCGTCTACGGCTCCGACGAGGACAAGGACGTCGTCCTGCCCAGGCACCATGCCTTGCTCACCCGGATCACGGGCTTCGAGAGCAAGCCGAGCATGCAGTCGAACGGCACGTTGCAGCTGCGCGTGTCCCGGCAGGCGTTCGGCCAGTTCCTGCACCAACTTGGCGTCGCCGAGGGACGTGCGCCGGAGAAGGTTGTCCCGTCCTCGGTTTACGAGGCTCCCGAGGACGCCGTGATCGCTTTCCTGCGCGGTCTATTCGACGCGGACGGCTGCGTCGTGCATCAGGCGAGCAATGAAACCAGGTACGTCGGCCTGGGAAGCCGCTCAGAAGAACTGCTCATCGGGGTCCAGGAGCTTCTTGCTTCGCTCGGAATCGCGTCGCGCATCTACAAGACCAGCGCGAAGAAGGCGGCTTCGTTCCACTACACGCGCAAGGATGGCACTGAGGCCAGCTACGGTTCTGACGGGCCGTCCTGCGATCTGCGCATCACCGCCGGGTCCATCCGGGACTTCTACCGCATCATCGGCTTCAGTCTCCCCGGCAAGCAAGCCAAACTAGCCGAGATCGTCGAGCACACGGGCTTCTACAAGACCAACCGGACCGTCCGCATGGTTAGCCGCGAGTCCAAGGGATTCGAGACCACATACAACCTCACCGAGCCAAGGAACCACTCCTACATCGTCGGCGGTACCGTGGTCGCTAATTGTAGTGAGTACGTCCACCTGGACAACTCCTCCTGCAACCTCGCCAGCATCAACCTGCTCAAGTTCCTCCGCGACGACGACACCTTCGACGCGGCGCGGTTCGCCAAGATGACCGAGCTGATCATCACCGCAATGGACATCTCGATCTGCTTCGCCGACTTCCCGACCGAGAAGATCGCCGAGACCACCCGCGCCTACCGGCAGCTCGGCATCGGCTACGCCAACCTGGGCGCGCTGCTGATGGCCACCGGGCACGCCTACGACTCCGAGGGCGGGCGGGCCATCGCCGCCGCCATCACCTCGCTGATGACCGGCGCCGCGTACAAGACCTCGGCCGAACTAGCCGCGGCCGTGGGCCCCTACGACGGCTACGCGCGCAACGCCAAGCCGCATAAGCGCGTCATGCGCAAGCACACCGACGCCAGCGAGCGGATCCGCCAGGTCGGCACCATCGAGCGGGAGATCCTCGACCTGGCCCACGAGACCTGGCAGGAGTGCATCGACCTCGGCGAGGCAAATGGGTACAGAAACGCCCAAAGCAGCCTGTTGGCACCCACTGGCACCATAGGCCTCATGATGGATTGCGACACCACCGGCATCGAGCCCGACCTGGCCCTGGTCAAGTTCAAGAAGCTGGTCGGCGGCGGCTCCATGCAGATCGTCAACCAGACCGTGCCGCGGGCGCTGAAGAACCTCGGCTACCCGCACGAGCAGGTGGAGGCGATCACTGAGTACATCGCCGAGCACGGTCACGTGGTGAACGCCCCCGGCCTGTGGCCGGAGCACTACGAGGTATTCGACTGCGCGATGGGCGAGCGCGCGATCAGCCCGATGGGCCACGTCCGGATGATGGCCGCGGTCCAGCCGCACCTGTCCGGCGCGATCAGCAAGACGGTCAACATGCCGGAGAGCGCCACCGTCGAGGAGATCGAGCGGATCTACTTCGAGGGCTGGAAGCTGGGCCTGAAGGCGCTGGCCATCTACCGGGACAACTGCAAGGTCGGCCAGCCGCTGTCGGACGCCAGGAAGAAGCCCGCCGAGGCCGGTGCCAATCAGGGCGCCCCGGCCGCGCCGGCCGCCGCGCCGCACGAGCACCGGCCGGTCCGCCGTCGGCTGCCCCGGCAGCGGCCCGCCACCGTGACCAGGTTCTCCGTCGCCGGCGCCGAAGGCTACATGACCGCCTCCAGCTATCCCGATGACGGCGTGGGCGAGGTGTTCCTCAAGCTCGGCAAGCAGGGCTCGACGCTGGCCGGCGTGATGGACGCCTTCTCCATGGCCATCTCGGTCGGCCTGCAGTACGGCATCCCGCTGGATTCCTACGTCGCCAAGTTCACCAACATGCGGTTCGAGCCGGCCGGCCTGACCGACGACCCGGACATCAGGATCGCCAGCTCGGTGATGGACTACATCTTCCGCCGCCTGGCGCTGGACCACCTGCCCTACGAGGACCGCGCCGAGCTCGGCATCCTGTCCGCCGCCGAGCGCGCCGCCGAGGTGGCCGGGCACGACCCGGCGGGGCTGGCCGAGGAGGTAGACCCGGTGGAACTTGCCCAGTCGGCCGCCGTCGAACAACCTCATTCCGAACGTGCCGCGGTGCCTGCCCCGGCGCCGGCTCAGCCAGCCGCCCCCTTTCCGGCCGGGCCGCACAGCTCCACCGAACTGATCGAGGCCCAGCAGGGCCGCACGGCGGACGCTCCGCTCTGCCTCACCTGCGGCACCAAGATGCGCCCGGCGGGCAGCTGCTACGTCTGCGAAGGCTGCGGCTCCACCAGCGGCTGCAGCTAATTCAGGTGTCGCTCTAACGGAAGATTTCCTGTTCAGGAGGGGTGCGGTCGAGAGGCTGTGCTCCTCCTGAGCGCTCATTGGAGTCCGTTGGCTGCATCTGCCGCGACCGGCTGGACCGTGAGACCGCGGGACTGGGCACCTGCCTGTGGCAATGCCTGGCGGCAAAGTGGCCAGGTCATAATCGGCAGTTCGGCCACCAGGCTACCGGCAGATCGCGCGTCTACCTATCGGCAGATCGGCCATCAAGCTATTGCTAGCTGCGGTAACGTTACTCTGTGAGCGATGGAGCGGGCCTATTCTCGCGGCGTGCCGAGCGGATGGCCGTTGAAGCGCTGGCAGACACCCGCGTCGTGGTGGTAAACGGTGCCCGGCAGGTCGGCAAGAGCACTCTGGCGGAACTGATCGTCGGCAGGTCAGCTGGCGCGCGTGAGCTGTACCTGGACGACCAGGCGGTCCGCGCCGCCGCGGAAGCGGACCCTCGCGCTTTCGTTCGGCATGACGGCTTGCTGATGATCGATGAGATCCAGCGGGTGCCGGAACTGCTGCTGGCCATAAAACGCGAAGTGGATCGCGACACGCGCCCCGGCAGGTTCCTGCTGACAGGTTCGGCTCGCCTTCTCGGGCTCCGGGACTTGCCTGACGCGCTGCCGGGACGCGCCGAGACCATCGAGTTGTGGCCGCTGTCGCAGGGAGAGATTGACTCCGCTGCGGACGGGTTCGTGGATGCCGTCTTCAGGGTTGACGGGCGAGTCAGGATGCCGCCATGTTCGCTGACCAAGCGAGATTATGTGGCACGGGCGCTGCGAGGCGGATACCCGGAGGCGGTGCGCCGCGACCCAGGGCGCCGCCGGGCGAGGTTCTTCGACTCCTACGTGACCGACCTGGTGACCCGTGACGTTCAGCAGATATCCGATATCGAGCGGCCAGCCGAGATGCGCCGCCTGCTGAGCGTCGTGGCGGCCCGGATGGGGACCCTGGCGGTCGCCCAGTCGATGGCGAACGACATAGCCCTGCCGCGGCGGACGCTCTCGCGCTACCTGGACCTGCTTGAGCTGATCTTCGTGATCAAGCGCATCCCGGCATGGTCATCGAACCTGACAACGCGCGCGATATCGACGCCAAAGCTGATCGTCACCGACTCCGGACTGGGCGGGCGGCTCATCGGCATGTCGGAGGAGCGCGCTAAAGATCCGGTAGCCCCAGTAGGGCCGCTTCTGGAGAACTTCGCGATCGGCGAGGTCGCGCGCCAGCTCACCTGGGCCGAAGAACCCGTGCAGCTCTTCCACTACCGTGACCGTGACCAGGTGGAGGTGGACATGGTGCTAGAGCACGCCGCCGGCTCCGTGGTGGGCGTCGAGGTCAAGGCCGCCGAGACCGTCCGGGCCGAGGACTTCCGCGGACTGCGTCACCTGGCGAACAGGCTCGGCGGCCGATTCCGGGCAGGAATCGTGCTCTACGCCGGTGAGCAGCAGCTTTCCTTCGGCGACCAGCTAACCGCCCTCCCAATGGCCGCGCTGTGGACGCTCGACAGCCCAGCTCGCTGAGCACCGCACCGAGCAGCTTGCCGCGTCAGCTCCGGGCATCCGCCGCGGGCGAATAGCGATTCGCTACACCTGATGCAACCGGCAGCGCGCGCTCGGCTTCCGCTCGGTCCTCACCGTTATTGGATTGCGGTCGTCGAGGGAAGGGTGCTGTATTGAAGTCAGCCCGAGCGGACGGCCGGAGGAGATTCCAGATGCGTGCGGCACTCATGTTCATCGAGATGGCATTTTCCGCCTATCTGAAGGACATGGTGCTTCATGCAGGCTCTCAATCTGAGGATTCTGACTCGCCGAAACCATGACAAAGAGCCCGGTGTCGCGACCGCCTTCCTGCGGTGGACGTGCACACGGGCCATGTTCCACCGGGGATACGTCCTTACCTCGGGCATCTACTTCGTGGTCAACGCCCGGTTGTCCGCATCCCAGATCATCTCCCTCGGAACCGTCATGTCGGTCACGCTCACGCTCTCGGACATCCCCGCGGGTGCCTGGTCCGACACGTTCAGCCGCAAGTGGCCGCTGGTGGCCGGGCACGGATTCCTGGGCGCCGGAATGGTGATGACCGGTCTCGTCACCGCCTATCCGCTGATCCTCTGTACGCAGGTGCTCTGGGGACTGGGGTAGGCGGTCTCCGGCGGGGCGGATGTCGCCTGGATCACTGATGAACTCGGCCAGCCAGGCCAGACCGCCCGGATACTGGCGGCACGTGCCCGGTGGGACCTTACTGGCGGCGCGATCGGAGTGATCGCGTTCGGCCTTCTCGGCTGGGCGGTCGGCCTCCCTGCGGCGATCGTTGCATCGGTGCCGCGATGGCACTGCCAGGGATCTTCGTCGCGGTCAGCTTTCCCGAGGACAACTTCACGCCTGTCCAGGGACGCCGCTGGGCCGCGTCGCTGCTGGTGCTCAAGCGGGAGATCGCCCTGGCACGCCGGGACCGCGAGATACTGCTCGTGCTCGCGGTGACGGTGGCCGTCAACGGCGCGGGCATGATCAACTGGCTGTTCGTGCGACGGCTCGTTGATCTCGGCCTGCCCGGTGATCCGGCTGTCTCCTACGGGGCGGTCGGGATCTTGTCGTCGGCGGCCGGTGTCATCGCGCTGCGCTTGGTGGAGACACGGATCGAAGGGGCGGCTGCCTCCCAGGCCGAGACTGCCGGGGAGGTCGTCGGCGGCCTCGCGCTAGTGGTAACCGCCCAAGCAGCGGGTATGTCGGCGGCGTTCGTCAGCTCTGGCGCGCTCATCGCGTGCGTCGGCGCGCTGATAGCGACCCTGCGAGTGAAGGTCGGAACGCTCTCCGGCTTGTTAGCTGGACGGTCTCGCTGCCCGAACAAGACGGGAGGTGATGAAGAGTGGCAAAGAACTGGCGCCACACTGCCGGGGCCTGCAGATCTTCTATCGCGTGCCAGCCCAAGTCGTTACCCGGCTCAGCACGATCGATTTCGGCCGGGGCTCGGAGGTGCGCATCCTGGATCCCTTCACCGCAGGGCGCTGAATCGTTACGGCACTAGGAGGAGTCGGCCGAGCACGGCCCGGTCCTCCAGCAATCGGTGCGCCCGGGCCGCCTCGGCCAGCGGCAGCGTCTCGACGGTGGCGTGCAGCGTGCCCGTCCCGAACAGGCCGGTGAGCTCGGTGATGTCGGCGCGGGCCCGGTCCGGATAGGCCGCGCGCCAGGCCAATAGCGAGAACCCGGACACGGTCTTCAGCGGGAACAAGCTTGTCACCGGCACGCTGGTCAGGTCGCCTGCGGAGGCACCGAAGACGACCACGCGGCCTGACGGCGCCAGCAGCCCGATGCTCTTATGCAGCCATTGGCCGCCCACCGCCTCCAGGACCACGCCGACGCCGCCGGGAGCGGCGAGCCGGACCTGTTCAGCCCATTCTGGCTGGGTGTGGTCGATGACGACATCGGCCCCCAGCTTCTCGAGGAAGTTGAGCTTGGCCGGAGAGCCTGCGGTGGCGATGACCGTCCTGGCCCCCTTCTGCCTGGCCAGTTGCACGGCGAGGTGGCCGATTGCGCCCGCGCCGGCGGTCACCAGGACGGTGTCTCCCTGACCGAGGCGCCCGGCATGCAGCGCGCCGAGTGCCACGGCTCCCACCGTCGGCAGCATGCTGGCGGCACCGGCGCCGAGCCCTTCGGGCACGCTGACTAGCCAGCTGGTGTCAGCGACCACGTAGTCGGCGTAGGCGTCCTCGAGCAGGACGGCCACCCGGGTCCCGGCGAGGGCGGGGTCGGCGTCCGGGCCGACCTCCTCGACGATGCCGACCACGTCACCGGTCAGCGTGGCGGGAACCGAACGAAAGTAGAGCGAGTCCGGCGAGGTCTCGCGGCGGAGCTGGACATCGACGTAGTTGACGCCGACGGCCTCGGTACGGATCAGCACCTGTCCCGGGCCGGGTTTCGGGATGTCAGCCTCCTCGATCCGCAGGACCTCGGGGCCTCCGTGGGAGTGGTAGCGCACGCGTCGCATGAGCAGTCTCCTGATGTGGGGTCAGGGGCCGATCGCCCCAGTAAAATGGACCGGAAGTCAACTTAGAATGACGGTACTGGACTGACGGTCAAGTTGTCTACTGGAGTTGGTCCGATGAACGAGGCCCGGCGCGAACGCGCCGACGCGGTACGCAACCGGCGCGCGATTCTCGCGGCCACCGAAGAGCTGCTCGCCGCGCACCGGCCGCAGGACATCTCGATGGAGCAAGTCGCGGCCGCGGCCGGCGTCGGCAAGGGCACGGTCTTCCACCGGTTCGGCAATCGGATGGGGCTGATGCACGCGCTCATGGTCGAGCGGGCCCGGGCGCTGGAAGATGCGGTGACGACCGGGCCGCCTCCGCTGGGGGAGGGGGCCCCGGACCGGGACCGGCTGCTGGCCTTCCTGGGCGCGATCATCGAGGTGGTCAGCCGAAATAAGAGCCTGATGGCGGAGCTCGCCCGCTCGCCTGCCGCGGACCCGCCCGCCAGCGAACCTGCAGCCCGGGAGCAGGACAACCACCACCCGGTCTACTGCTTCTGGCACCATCACATCAGCGGTCTCATCACCGCGCAGCGGCCCGACGCCGACGCCGAGATGATCGCCCACGTCATGCTCGGCTCTCTGCACGGTGAGCCGATCCTGGCCCAGCTGACCGCCGAAGGGCCGGAGCGGCTCACGGCGGTCATGCGCGCCCTGGCCTGCGCGGTGCTGGACGCCCCGGCAGGCTGAGCTGGCGCCCCTCCGGCGCGGTGTCGCCGGAATGCCGCACGCTCCGGATAAGTACCCTGCGCCAGAAAGTGGCAAGCTGTCACGTCCGGGCCCATGCGCTATTTTCGTAGCTGTGTTTGATTGTGAACTCAAAATTCTGGTATCATTGAACACACCTACTGGCAACGGAGGCTCAGGATGAGACGTGCCGAGGCGCCCGATATCACCGGTCCGCACCTTACCGACCGCCAGCGCAAGGTCCTGCAGGCCATCGAGGACTCCACGCAGGCCCGCGGTTACCCGCCGACCATGCGGGAGATAGGGGACGCTGTCGGGCTGGCGAGCACGTCGAGTGTCTCTTATCAGCTATCGGCGCTGGCGGAGAAGGGATACCTGAGGCGTGGTGCCGGGCGCCCGCGCACGGCGGTGGTGCGCTCGCTCAACTACCCGGGCAGCGCGGAGCATGCTGATCTCGCCGACGGTGACACCGAGGGACTGGCCCTGGCCCGCGTGCCGCTGGTCGGCCGGATCGCCGCCGGCGGCCCGATCCTCGCCGACGAGGTGATCGAGGAAATCATCCCTCTGCCCAGACAGCTGGTCGGCGAGGGCGAGCTCATCGCGCTCAAGGTCGTGGGAGATTCGATGATCGACGCCGCGATCGCCGACGGCGACTGGGTAGTTGTCCGGCGGGAGTCAGACATCGAGAACGGCGACATCGTCGCGGCCATGCTCGAGAGCGCCACGTCGGCGGACCGGGAGGCAACGGTCAAGACGTTCAAGCAGGCCGACGGGCACATCTGGCTGATCCCGCACAACCCCGCTTACACCCCGATCCCAGCCGACGAGGCCAAGGTCATCGGCAAGGTAGTCGCCGTGCTGCGCCGGGTCTGACGCTCGCGGGCTCGCTGGAGAGCCGCACCGCGGGAACTGGGTTTCGTGCCCGGGCCCGACCCACTTACTGATGCTCCCGACCTCACTGTCTGCATAAGTGCGCCGGCCGGCCGGGGAGGCGGAAATACCGTCATTGGCGAGCTAAGTAACATGCCTGAGTGCGTACGGGCGGGCCGGGGTTCGGCCGAGACAGGAAAATGACCAGGAAGCTCGCCAGAGCCGTGGCCGGCGTTCTCTTCGCCGTCGCCGCCGTGGTCGGCTGCACGTCCCCGGGCGGCACCCACCCGAAGCCTTCCCCGGTGTCCGCCACCCCCGACCGCTCGCGTCCGAACTTCGTCTTCGTGCTCACCGACGACCTGTCCTGGAACCTGGTCAGCCACATGCCGCACGTGCTGGCGCTGGAGCAGGCCGGGACGACGATGTCCCGCTTCTACGTGGTGGACTCGCTGTGCTGCCCGTCGCGCTCGGCTACCTTCACCGGCGAGTACCCGCACGACGACGGGGTCTTCACCAATGCCGGCCGCGACGGCGGGTATTACGCCTTCAACATGCACGGCGACCAGCAGAAGTCGTTCGCGGTGGCGCTGCATGACGCCGGCTATCGCACCGCCTTGATGGGCAAGTACCTGAATCAGTATCAGCCCGCGAACCCGGTGCCGCCCGGCTGGGACGAATGGGACGCCACCGGCAACGGTTATCCCGAGTTCGGCTACACCCTGAACCAGGACGGGCGGCAGCAGCGCTACGGCACCGGCGCGACGGACTACCTGACCGATGTGCTGGCCGCGAAGGCCAGCACCTTCATCGACTCATCGGCGGCCTCGGGCCGGCCGTTCATGCTCGAGGTGGCCACGTTCGCCCCGCACGCGCCGTACACGCCCGCGCCTCGCTACGCCCACACGGCGCAGCAACTGGCCTACCCGAAGACCCCGGCCTACGGCCGGCTGCCCGCCAATCCGCCGAAATGGCTGGCCGGGCACCCGCCCCTGTCGGCGGCCGAGCAGGACGCGATCACCACCACGTTCCGCAAGCGGGTGGAGGACGACCTGTCCGTCGACGACATGATCGGCGAGCTCGAACACGAGCTGCAGGCCAAGGGCCTGGCTCAGGACACCTACTTCGTGTTCAGCTCGGACAACGGCTTCCACATGGGCGAGTACACGCTCGCCTCAGGAAAGCAGACCGCCTTCGACACCGACATCCGGGTGCCGCTGATCGTGAGCGGCCCGGGTGTCCAGGCCGGCCGTGTCGTCAGCCAGCTGGCGTCCAACATCGACCTGAGCCCGACGTTCCGGACCCTGGCAGGCCTGCCTGTCCCGGCCGGCGTCGACGGTCATAGCCTGGCCGGCCTGTGGCACGGTCAAGACCCGGCGGACTGGCGGCAGGCCATTCTCATCGAGCATCACGGGCCGGACTTCTCGCCGGGGGATCCGGACCGGCAGACCCAGATGCCGGGGGACCCGCCGACGTATGAGGCGGTGCGGACCGCCACCGCGCTCTACGTGCGGTACGCGGGCGGCGCGCAGGAGTACCACGACACCGTGACCGACCCGTACGAGCTGGACAACCTGGCCGGGAAAGGCGTCCCCGCCGCCCTGCCCAAGGCGCTTAGCGCCCTGGAGAACTGCCATACCGGCGCCACCTGCTGGGCCGCCGCCCATCTCGGCTAGCGAATGTCCATGACGTTAGTGCCGGTCGCCGACCGCCTGATGACCTGACATAAACCTGGCCTCGCCTGACCGTGGACGGCCTGGCCAGATAGGGATCCCCGCATATTACGGGGATCCCTATCACTAATCTCGGTAGCCGCGGTGTAGGTGTCTGGCGTGCGTGCCGGCGAGGCGCAATTCGGGCTGACGCTGCGGCGTTCCCGGCCTGCCCTATCGTGCCGATACGCCCTGGTGGGCTCTTAGCCTCCGCCGCCATAAGCGGGGGCGCTGCGGCCTAAATGCTTTCCCGCCTCCCTCGTAGGCGGGGCGCTGAGGTTTAGGTGATCTCATGGGCACGGGTTTACCACGAATTCCGCGATTTGGATAGGTGTCCTTGCTGTCACCGAGTGGACGGCCGGTCATGGCGCAGGCGGAGAGTGCAGCCTGTCAGCGGGACGTGACCAGGCTCCGCCGCCGGCCAAGGCGCTCTTCCGCAGAACGCGATCTTGGCGGAAGATTAGTGACGCCGCCCGCCGGCCCTCTCGCCTCCGGCGCGCGGCCGGTCCAAGATCATCCCCCAAGTCCCGTGACGGCTTCGGACGGGGCTGTCATTCCCCGCTTATCTGGGTCCGTCACTCCCGGTATGAGAACGCTTCCAGCTGATGCGGCTATCATGCCGCCTGCTATCAGCGTGAGCCGAACGCCAATGGCCGCGACTGCCGCCCCTGCGGCGATGGCCCCGAGAGGGCTGAGGGCGGGCGAAAACAACCAGTCAACCGAAGAGACCCGGCCAAGCAGCTCCGGCGGTGTTTCCTGCTGGACCAGCGGGAACCACAAGATGCTTCCGTAGTTGACCAGGCCCCACGCCAGGCCGGCCGATATGACTGACATCCATACCCACGGTGAGAGGCCGACGGCCACAGCACAGATACCTGCCGCTGCCCACGCCGCCCAGATCGTTGTCACGGGGCGCGATGGAGTCCCCTGGCGAGAGGTGACAAGAGAGGCGAGAATACCTCCGCCGCCGCTGGCGGCATACAGGATGCCAAGCGCGACAGGGCCAGCGTGAAAGATATTCTTGACGAGGAGCGGCTCCAGGATGAAAAAGGGATAGAAGCAGACGAGATTGGCGAGCCCCACGGCGACTATGCTGCATGCTAGCCAGTGACTGGCTAAATGATGACAGCGAACTCGCCGAGACAAGCAGTTCGGACGGTAGGATGTCACGAACAATCGCAGTCGCGGCAGGCTTGAAGAAAGCTCCGGCAGCGCCGAAGATGACTGACAGCAGGAACAATTCCCACAGGTAAACTTCCCGTATGATCACGAGAATGGTCATGAGGGATACAGACACGCCGCAGACTGTATCGGACATCAGCATCAAGAGGCGCCGCGAGAGCCGATCAACTAACGTGCCGCCGATAAGCAGCAGCAGCACTGTTGAAGCCGTCTGGCCGCTCACGACAAGGGCGAGGGCAAGCGGACTGCTGGTGAGCTGGAGAACCTCTAGCGGCAGAGCCACCATAAAGGCCCCGTTACCTGCGAGCGATACTGCCTGGCCGCTAAATAGAAGTGCGAAATTGCGATGCCGGAGCACGGATCCGGCATTCGATTTCCGTAGCACGGACATGCTCGCAAGGATACGGCAGGCCGCCTGAGTTGCGCAGTTTATGTTAGTTGAGCCGGCTTCAAGCCGGCTGTCCTAGCCGCCGCCGAAACAGACGAACGGGCTTAGCGGCTCGCCCGCTGTCGCCCCGGCGAGTGCCTCGGCGGGCCTGGTCCCGGCCGCGAGCAGGCGGTGGTAGGCGGTCATCGTGCCGACGGCGGCGGCGTCGCCCACCCGGGTGACGCTGGAGGTCACGGTCGCTGTGCCGATGTAGAGCAGGGCCGCGGTGAAGCCGAGGATCTCCTCGCCGGGGCGCACCACGGTCCGCCCGACATCGCAGGATGACAGGATGACGTGCCAGGGAGGCGCCTTGAGTTGCTGGAGGTCGTACGCCATCAGCGGGCCGTCGGCCAGGTCGACCCTGGAGAACAGGAAGTTCTCCTGGTCGTGGTGCCCGTGCGCGGCCAGGTGCACCAGCGGCGAGCCGTCGAGGGCTTGCAATGCGGCGGTGACGGTGGCCCTTTCCGCGAACATCGGCTCGCAGCCGGGATAGGCCTTGGCTATCTCGGCGACTTCCTGGGCCGCGTGCTCCAGATCCGGTCCCGCGACCAGCAGTGGCCGTCCGGTTCCGGGCCGCGCCGCCCTGGCCTGCCCGCGCCGCCAGGACGCCAGCCATGCGGACGCCGACGGGGACACCGTGACCGGGCGGCCACGAAGATCGGGCAGCACGCCCCAGGGAATGCTGGCCAGCGGTCCGGCCGGAACAATGACGAGGCCGCCGTCGCCGAGCCACGGTCGCAGCGGAGCGATGATCTCGGCGGTGAGCGTATCTGACTGGTGCCCGATCGACTCTCTGATCACCGCCTCTAGCCGGGCGGGCAGCCGCCGTCCGGCTAGCGTGTCAAGGTCTGCGTTCAGCCGCCGGGCCGCTTCGGCCGCCGTTTCGGCATCGCCGAGCCCGATGAGCCGCACCGCTCCGTCCCGCACCACCACCGCGAGCATCTGGCCGGGCCGGCCGAAGATGGCCACCAGCACCTGCCCGCTCTCCTGCAACGCAGCGCTCACCTCGGCGAGACTGGCCCGAACGGCGATCTCGCCCAGGCCAGTGGCCTGCCAATCGTACTCCCTAATCTCGCGCTGCAGATCGGCCCGCCGAGCGATCATGGCCGGGTCGCGGCGGCCGCTCAGCTCTGCCTCGCGGATCAGATAACTGAGCTGGCGCAGCTCGGCCAGGGCCGCCGCAGCCTGCGGGTCGGCGGGCGGCCGCACCGGACCTACCCGGAACGCCTGCGCGCGGGAGCGTTCCAGCCAGGCGAATACCAGCGGGGCGGATTTCCGCTTCAGCGCCAGCCGCAGGCCAGCGGCGGCCAGTTCCTCGCCGAGCGCAGCCGTGCCGGTCCGCAGGTCAAGGCTGCCGAGCCGGCCGCGCCGGGTCTGCACTATGGCGAGGCCCGCCCTGAGCTCGGTTAGGGCTGCTCCGGATCGCCCTTCCCGCTCGGCCAGCTCGGCCAGCGCCAGCTTTCGGAGCAGGCTGACATCCAGCGGTGCTGCTTCCCCGCGGCCGCGCACGACGGCGATCTGCCGCCTCGCCTTCGCCAGGTGCCCGGCCAGGATGAGCGACCTGGCCGCGATCAACTCGGCCATGGCCGCGTCGCTGGCCAGCCCGTACCCGTTCAGCCGCCCGGCGATCAGCAGCGCCTCGGCCGGGACGTGCGCCTGGCGGCCCGGTGAGACGGACAGAGCGCGCAGCCGGGTAAGTGCGGCCACGTCGGCGCGGGTGTCATTGCCCCTGCGCCGGAAGCGCCGCTCGGCCGCGGCTGCCCATCGGCGCGCGGCGACCAGTTCACCGACGGCCAGTGCTGCCTCGGACCGGACCAGTTCCGCGTCCGCGAGATCGTAGTCAAGCCGCTGCCGCCGGGCCGCGTCCATCGCGCCATCCAGTTCGCTGGCCGCATCACGGGCGAGGCCGACCGCGAGCAGCGTGCGCGCCTTGTCCGTAGCCAGGACGGGAAGACAGCCGGGCGCGGTCAGCCGGTATACGCGAGCGGCCGCAGTGAAGAGCTGCAGCGCGGCGGGAATGTCGCCGGCCAGCAGATCGCAGTAGCCCAGGTTATGCAACGCCTTGGCCGCGATCAGGTCGTGGCCGTCGTCTGCCGTGATGCGGCGGCACCGGGCCAGGTCCGCACGGGCCTGCCGGACACGGGCGGCGCTGAGGTGGGCGAAGCTGCGATTGAGCAACGCGGCCGCGAGGTTAGCGGTCTCAGCCTCATTGCCTTCCAGCGAGGCTACCGCCCCGTCGAGCGCTCGGACCGCATCAGCTATGCGCCATTCCCGCATGAACAAATAGCCTCGCTGCATCAGCAGGACGCCCCGGTCGTCCGCCGCGGCAAGACCTTCGGCCAGGTCCAGGAGACGCAGGGCGTACTCGGTGCGGCCCTGCTCGGACTCCCAATCCGCCAGGATTCCCAGCAGCCGGGCAGCCAGCGGGTGGTGCGACTGGTGTATCTGCCGTACGTCGGGCAGGTTCCCGTCCTCGGCCCAGCCGAGCTGCCGCAGCCCCGCACGGATGTAGCGGGCGCCGACAGCAGGACGCCCGGCGTTTCCTTCGTCCAGGCCGCGCTGACGCGCCTCGCGGGCCCGTCTCTCCGCGCGGGCGAGCAGGTCTGCGGAGCGGGCTGAGTGCCGCTCGGCGCGGGGCATCCGGCAGGCGCCTCCCGGTCAGAGAATGAGCGCCGGGGTCACGACAGAACGCCCGGCTCCGTCCGGCCCCTGGTCGGTCGACCTCACCATAAGCTGAGCCGTTCCCCGAGGTACTCGCGCGAAGGCAAAGCGCCCCTGCTCGTCGCTGGTCACCCTCAGCGAGTCCCTGGCGGTCTTCATCTCGATGTCGCAGCGCTGCGGCGGTGCCAGCCAGCCGTCGATGCGCGCCGTCCCGTCCCAGTTCGCTTCGATCCGGATCATGATCGTCAGGCTGTCGCTGTCAAAGGTGACGGTGCGGCTCTGCTCCGTTCCGCGGACGGCCGTGACCCGCTGGTCCTCTGCGGCAAGCCGGGCCACCTCGACCTCAAGCTCGCGGAGCGACAGGAAAAAGCGGATCCGCTCCGGGAGGTCCGCCGGCATGGGGTCAACCGCCTGGCAAATGTCCCGGATGCCGGCCAGCAACCTGAAGTCGGCGTCCTCGAGCGGTTCATCGGCCGACGGCCGGCCGTCCGCATCCGAGACCATCATCGCGGGCTCCCCTCGGCGTCGCCGGCGAGCAGGGCGCGGAGCTTAGCCAGGCACCGGCCGCGGGTGGGACCAATGCTCCCGACGGGCATGCCGAGGGCCGTGGCCACTACAGCGTAATCCGGGCGGGGCGCGAAGGCGATGACCCGCAGCAGTTCCTGGCACCGCCGGGAAAGCCCGCCGATGGCCGCCCACAGCGCACGCCGCTGGTCGTCGAGGATCACCTGCTCCTCCGATCCAATTCCGCGGTCGGGGATCTCGGCGAACAGTTCCTGGTCCACGGGAAGCTGCCGGCGCTCCACGGCACGTACCCGCCATGCTCCCCGCTTCGTGGTGGTGACCAGCCAGCCGGTCAGCGCCGCAGCGTCATGGATGTTGTCGAGGTGAGTAACCAGGCGCATCCATGCCGTCTGCAGCACATCCTCGGCGTCCCCGGAATTCAGCCCGGCCGCCCGCGCGACCTGCCACAACAGCGGGCTGAGCTCGGTCACGAGCTGGCCGAGGGCCTCCTCGCTGCCCGCCCTGGCCGCGCCGACCAAGCCCGCGAGCCGCGTTCCCCGGTCTGGCTGGCTAGTCCGCACCGTCACGGGCCCAGGATCATCCACCGCGATCAGCCCTCCCAGCCCATGTCCTTCAGGGCCCCCAGGGCCCGGTTCGCCGTCGCCGGCTGATCACAGTTGTCCAGCCGCATGCCGGACCTGGCTCCTGTGAGCAGCGACTGGATGATCCGCGCGGCCAGCAGCGGAGCCGAGAACGACGTGCCGCTCCAGACTCCGAACCCGCATGAGTAGTCATCCGGGTCCAGGGCCGCGCGGAAGCTAGGCAGCGAGACGCCCGGCGGCATCGGGTTGTCCGGATGCGCTCGCATCCTGAGCTCAGAGCTGCGGCTGGCGTTGATGTCCGTCGGCAGGGTGCTGACCACGAGGGCGCCCGTGGCCCAGGCCGTGATCCAGGAGCCGCCGTCGCTGAAAACCGCCTTGGAGCCGTTCGGGTTGAGCGCGCCCACGCTGATCAGCGGCACCTGGCCCGGCGCCGGCGGGCGCTGCGCGAAGGCCGCCGGGTAGAACAGGCGGCTGGTGGAGTAGTTCCCGGCCGCGGCGACCACGATGACCCCCAGGTCGAGCAGCCTCTCGATCGCCAGCCACAGCGCGGAGGTGAAGGTCGCCTCGGAACTGGACTCGCTGAAGTAGCCAAGTGACAGCGAGACCACGTCGACCATCATGGCCGGATCCCCGCCCGCCTGGGCCGACGCGACCCGGTCGGCTAGCCCGTGCAGAGCGCAGAGGAGGTCGCCCTCGTACACAACGCCGTCGCTGTGCATGACCCGGATGGCCAGGACGCTGGCATCGGCGGCGAGCTGGCGCACGATGCCCGAGATGAACGTGCTGTGGCCGGCGTCCGACGCCAGCTCACCCAGCATCGGCTCCGCGGTGACCGGCGTGTCCCACGGGTGCCTGATCACCTGGCGCGGTCGATCGCCCTGCGCCTCCGCGTCCTCGCCCGTCGCGCGGATGGCGTCCTGGATGCTGGGATCGATCTCCACGAAGCCGTCTGGGGCGAGGGTGTAGCCGCCCGGCGTCGGCGTCACGTCCAGCCACGGATGGGCCCGCACGCCCGTATCCAGTACGGCGACCACCGGACGCCGGCCGTATGCGGTCACGCAGTCGGCGGCCGGCATGCGCGCTGGCGGATCGAAAAGGACGGCGACCGGGGTACGCGTGTCGCCGCCGTTGAACAGGTAGGAATCGGTACTGGTGGGCCCCGTTCCGCCGGTACCGCCCGGGCCTCCGGTGAGCCCGCCGCCGACATGGCCGATCGGGCTGCCGTCGATGGCCGAGCCGACCAGCAGGTGCTCCAGCGTGATCCGCTGCACGTCCGACTTGTCCAGCCGCTCCTCGCCCTCGCGGGCCTTGGTGGCCGCGCGCAGCGTTTGCAGCGCCAGCCACGCGTTGACCTCCGCCGGCTTGTCGCTGTCCTTGGCCGGCGCTAGCACCACGGGACGGGGAAGCTGCGGCTCATCGGCGCCGTGACCCCGTGCGGGCGGGACCAGGTTCACCCCGATGCGACTGAGGACCTTGTTGAGGGAGTCAATAGACGCCGGCCCGTGCATCTCGGCGGGAAGCAGCAGGGTCCTGGCCCGATATACGGTCGGCCGGGGCGTGGGAAAGCCATCGACGACCGCGGCCGTCCCGGGGTCGAGCACCCGGGCGCCGTGCCGTTGCAGCATGGCTGCGGTCAGGCCGATCAGGCCGGGCGCCGAGTCATCGTCGTGTGATCGTGCTTCGTGACCAGCCAGGCGTGGCTGGAAGAACCAGTTCGTGTTCGGCTCTCGCATGGACGACGCACCTCATCCTGAGTCCGCGGGCCGGCGCAAATCCCGCGCGATCGCGGCGCGAATGGCCCCTAATCGGTCAGAGCAGCAGCACGATCAGGAGATACGCCACCGAAGGTAACGAATCAATAACGAGCACGCCGAGGGGCTACCGCCGTACCGTCAGCAGCGTCTTGCCGACCGTTTCCCTGGCCTCGATCGCCGCGTGCGCCCGGACCGCCGCGGCCAGCTCGAATTCCTGGCCGATGACCGGCCGCAGGCGGCCCGCCGCGGCCTGGGCCAGGGCCGTCCGGACCAGCGCCGCCAGTTCCTCCGGGCTCGCCCCCGCCCCGGCCCGCACGGTGACCTGGCGGGCTGCGGCGAGTTCCGGGGTGACCGGGGCGAAGCGGCCGCTGGCCATGCCGAACGGGCAGAACCGGCCGCCCGCGCCGAGCAGCCCGAACGCCGCCAGCCCGATGTCCCCGCCCACGCCGTCGAACACCACGTCCACCTCGCCGGCCGCGTCGCGGACCTGCTTCTCCCAGCCGTCGCGGCTGTAGTCGACGGTCAGGTCGGCCCCGAGGTCCCGCGCGAGGGCAAGCTTGCGCGGCTGGCCGGCCAGCGCGACGACCCGGGCCCCGGCGTGGCGGGCGATCTGCACCAGCAGCGACCCCACGCCGCCGGCCGCGGCCTCGACCAGGACGGTCTCGCCCGCGCGCAGGGCCGCCCGGCCCGCCAGGGCGAGCGCGGTCCGGCCGTCGGCCAGCAGCGCGACGGCGTCCCGCATGGCCACCGCGTCCGGCACCTCGATCAGCCGGGACGCGGGGGAGACCACCCGTTCGGCGTACCCGCCCGTGCCGTTCAGGCTGGCTATCACCCGGCGCCCGCCCCCAGTCCCAGCCGGAGCCCCAGCCGGGGTAACCGTGCCGCCGACGCCATTGCCCAGGATGGCCGGCAGCGGAGGAAGCATCGACGGGTGCGGCGGCCGGCCGGCCCGGACCTGCGTCTCGACGAACGTGACGTTGGCGAACTGGACGTCGATGACCATCTCGCCCGGCCCGGCCCTGACCTCGGCCACCTCGGCGGGCTCGAGTACCTCCGGCGGACCGAACTCCCGTATCACCACCGCACGCACGGCGCGCCTCCTTTACCGGAGCGATTCTTTCCGGTTATGAGTTTATCGGAATGTTTTGCTCCGGATAAAGGTAGGCTGGCCCGGTGACGTTCCGGTCCCTGCGCCCGCAGTCCGGGCATGGCCGGCAGGCCGAGGCCCGGCGCAACGACCTGGTCGTGCTCGAAGCGGCCCGGGACGTCTTCGCCGCCCAGGGCGCGGACGCGCCGGTCTCGGCCGTGGCCGAGCGCGCCGGAGTCGGCGTGGGCACGCTCTACCGCCGGTACGGCAGCAAGACCGAGCTGCTGCAGCGGCTGTGCGTGCTGGCGATGGACCAGGCCCTGGCCGCGGCCGATGACGCCCTCGGCGCCAGCGACCCGTGGGACGGCTTGTGCGGTTACATCACGGCCTGCGTCGAGCTGCGCAGCGGGGCGCTCGCCGCGCTGGCCGGGCAGATCGAGACCACCGCCGAGATGCGCGGCACGGCCCGCCGGAGCATGGCGCGGCTGGCGGAGATCGTCGCCCGCGCCCGCGCCGCCGGCCGCCTGCGGGCCGACGTCACCGCCCTGGACATCACCTGGCTGATCGAGCAGTTCAGCCGCCGCCCGCCGGATCAGCTCGACCCGGCCGAGGAACGCAATGTGCGGTCACGGCTGGTCGCCATCGCCCTGGACGGGCTCCGGGCCCACGCCGGCCAGGTCCTGCCCGGCCGCCCGCCGAGCCGCAGCCGCTACGTGAACCGCTGGTCGCCGCGGTCCCAGCCGCCGGCAGGCACGCGGTCCTAGGTCCAGCGCCTGACCCCGGACCATGCGGGCCCGGGCGGCTGCCCGCTTACGCTGCCGACATGGAATTCACCGAAGTAATAAGGCGCCGCCGGATGATCCGCGCGTTCACCGGCGAGCCGCTGCCCGATGGCACCGCCGACCGCTTGCTGCGGGCGGCCAACCGGGCGCCGTCGGCAGGTTTCAGCCAGGGCTACTCATTCCTCGTGCTGGAGGGCGAGGAACAGTCCGCGCCGCTGTGGAAGATCCTCTACGACGCCGTGGCTTCCGAGGACGCCACAGAGGATGCCGATCCGGCCCAGGTGACGGCGCGATCGGCACCGCCGAAGCGCTGGTGGCCGAGCAGTTCCCTGCCTGGGCGAAGCTGCCGATCCGGGCCGTGGCATCGCAGGGAACGGTCAACGCGCTTTTTCGCATCGGGGACCGGCTTGCGGCCCGGTTCCCGCTCCAGCCGGGCGACGTCGATGAGACGCTCCGATGGCTTAAGGCAGAAGCGGAAGCAGCCCGCGAACTGGCAGGCAGGACGCGGTTTCCGACTCCGGAGCCCGTCGCGCTGGGAGAGCCTGGTCCCGGCTATCCGCTCCCCTGGTCGGTGCAGACCTGGGTGCCCGGCTCCGCCGCTACCGACGCTGACCCTGGCGAGTCTGTCGCCTTTGCTCATGATCTTGCCGAGTTCATCCGCAATGTCCGAGCCATCGGCACTCGCGGCCGGACCTTCGGCGGCTCGGGGCGCGGAGGTGAGCTGACGTCCCAGGACGAGTGGATGAAAACCTGCTTCTCGCGCAGCGAGGGATGGCTGGATGTGCCGAGACTTCGCCGGATGTGGCGAGCTCTGCGGACCGCGCCCAGAGGCACTGACGGGGACGTCATGACCCACGGCGATCTAGCACCGGGAAATGTGCTCGTGGCAGATGGCCGCCTGGCGGGTGTCATCGATGTCGGCGGCCTGGGACCGGCTGATCCCGCGCTCGACCTCGTCGGTGCCTGGCATCTCCTCGAAACCGGGCCGCGAGAAGTGCTACGCGAAGACCTCGGCTGCGATGACCGGGAGTGGCAGCGCGGCAGGGCCTGGGCATTCGCGCAAGCCATGGGACTTGTCTGGTATTACGTCACGAGCAATCCCACCATGTCCTTCATCGGTCGCCGCACTCTTGACCGGCTTCTCCAAGCCGGCTGAGGAACAGGGGACCAGGGCGATCCGCCCCCGGCCCGCCCCCGGCCGGGCCGCGACAGCGCTCCGCGGCAAGCTCGCCGCGCCCCCGGCTGAGCGACAACTCCGCTGCCGATTTGTCTGCAGTTTCGGGTGCTATCACCCCCGAAACTGCAGACAAAGCCAGCGGCCGCGTTCGGCGTCCTGGAGACCCGGATCGCCGAGCCGATGTTCCAGCTCAGCCTGTTCCGCATCCAGGCCTTCACGGCCGGCAACCTGGCCGGCCTGGCCACCTCCATCGCCCGGGGCGGGCTGCAGTTCGTGCTCATCATCTGGCTGCAGGGCATCTGGCTGCCGCTGCACGGCTACGACTACAGCCGGACCCCGCTGTGGGCGGGCATCTTCCTGCTGCCGCTCACCGCCGGCTTCCTGGTCTCGGGTCCGGTCGCGGGCTTGCTGTCCGACACGTTCGGGTCCCGCGGCATCGCGACCGCCGGGCTGGCGGTCTTCGGCGGCAGCTTCGCTGGCCTGATGTTGCTGCCCGTCAACTTCCCCTACCTGGCCTTCGCGCTGCTCATCGCCGCGAACGGGATCGGGAGCGGGATGTTCGCCGCGCCGAACTCCTCCTCGATCATGGGCAGCGTCCCGGCCGGGCAGCGCGGCGCGGCCTCGGGCATGCGGTCGACGTTCCAGAACTCCGGCACCGCCCTGTCGATCGGGGTGTTCTTCTCGGTCATGATCGCCGGGCTGGCCAGCAGCCTGCCGGCGACGCTGGCGAGCGGCCTGCGGCAGCACGGCGTGGCATCCGGCACCGCGCACCAGATCGCCGGCCTGCCGCCCGTATCGTCGCTGTTCGCCGCGGTGCTCGGGGTGAACCCGCTGGGCCACCTGCTGGCGGCCCGCGGCGGCCTGTCCGCGCTCCCGGCCTCGGCCCGGCAGACCATCACGGGCCGGGAGTTCTTCCCCGGCCTGATCTCCGGCCCGTTCCAGCACGGCCTGGTCGCGGTGTTCGCCCTGGCCGTCGGCCTGGCTGCGCTCGCCGCGCTGGCGTCCGTGCTGCGCGGCGCCCGCGCACCGCGCACCCCGGCGGAAAAGGCTTGAGCTGCCAGCGACTGGAAGGTGCAGAGTCGTCAGCATGAGCACCACCACCGCCGAGCTGTTCACCATCGGGCAGCTGGCCGCGCGCACGGGCGTGCCGGCCCGGACGATCCGGTTCTGGTCGGACGCGGGGCTGGTGCCGCCCGCCGCCAGGTCCGGCAGCGGATACCGGCTCTACGACGCCGCCGCGGTGGCGCGCCTGGACCTGGTCCAGACGCTGCGCAAGCTCGGGCTCGGCCTGGACGTCGTGCAGGCGGTCCTGTCCCGGGCCTGCACGGTGGCTGAGGTCGCGGCGGCGCGGTACTGGCAGCTGCTAGCCATCATCAACGGCCAGCCGGTTCCGCCCTCCGTGGTGCCCGCCTTCGAGTGGCTGATCGCCGCCCTCCGGGCCGGCCTGCGCGAGAACAGCTGACGACGAGAAAAGCTGACGACGAGAAAAGCTGGCTACCTGGGTGCCACCATGGGCCGGGCGAGAGCTGGCAGTACGGTCATCAGCCGCTGCTGCCCGTCGGCTGGCGTCATCAAGGTCGCGGCGTAGAGACCCCGGCCTTCAGGCCGGGGAGGAAACGCCGCTCCCCTCTGCGGGTTGGCTTATCCGTGACGGGTCCTGCTGATAAGATTGATACATGCGGACGGCGTACAAGTGCCGGGCCTACCCGGACCCCGAACAGGCGAGCGTGCTTAACCGCACGTTCGGGTGCGTCCGCGTCGTGTGGAACCAGACCCTGGCGTGGCGGCACGCCCGATACCACGGCGAGCAGGCCAGGACGAGCTTCACCCAGGCCAACGCCTACCTGACCGCGATGAAGGCCACCGAAGACCTGGGCTGGCTGAACGAGGTGTCCTCGGTCCCGCTCCAGCAGGCGATCCGGCACCAGCAGGTCGCGTTCAGCAACTTCTTCGCCGGGCGTGCCCGGTACCCGCGGTACAAGTCCCGCAACGGCCGGCAGTCCGCCGAATACACCCGGTCCGGCTTCCGGTACCGTAACGGGCAGCTGTTCCTGGCCAAGATGGACGTGCCGCTGGAGTTCACCTGGTCCTGGCCGGACATCGACCCGGCGTCGGTCGGCCCGGCTACGGTGACCGTCTCCAGGGACCCGTGCGGGCGCTGGTATGTCTCGTTCGCCGTCGACGTGGCCGACCCCGGGCAGCTCCCCGCCACGGGCGCCGTGGCCGGCGTGGACCTGGGCATCAAGGATTTCGTTGTCACCTCCGGCGGGGAGAAGATCCCGAACCCGCGCAGCCTGGCCCGCCGGGAACGGAACCTCGCCCGGTATCAGCGCAGGCTGGCCCGATGCCAGCGCGGCTCGGCGAACCGGGCCAAGGCCAGGGCGAAGGTCGCCCGCGCCCACCGGAAGGTACGCGCGTCCCGCGCCGACTTCCTGCACCGCGCCAGCACGCGCCTGGTCCGCGACCATGACGTGATCGTGATCGAAGACCTGAACGTGTCCGGCATGGTCCGCAACCGGTCGCCCGCCAAGGCCATCTCCGACTGCGGGCGGGGCACCTTCCGCCGCATGATCGAGTACAAGGCGGCCAGAGCCGGGCGGCACCTGATCGTGATCGGCCGCTGGTATCCCAGCTCCAAGACCTGCTCGGCGTGCGGGCACCTGCTCGCCGGACTGTCCCTCAGCACTCGGACGTGGCAGTGCCCGTCCTGCGGCACCCGGCACGACCGGGACATCAACGCCGCGAAGAACATCCTGGCGGCAGGTCTTGCCGTTACTGCCTGCGGAGGTGACGTCAGACATTCCGGGTCCTCCCGGGTGCAGTTGCCAGTGAAACAGGAACCCCGGCCCGCGAGGGCTGGAATCCCCGGACTTCAGGGCGGGGAGTAGTCAAAATGGCGTGGTGAACGAGCCGCCGGAGGTCAGGATCAGACCGGTCAGCGAGGGCGACCGCCCGATGCTCGCCTGGCTCGTGGCCGAACTCTGGGGCTCCGAACTCGTCGCCGTGCACGGCTCGGTGCTGCGGCCCGCCGAACTGCCCGGGTTCATCGCCGAACGGTCCCGCCGGATCGTCGGCCTGCTTACCTACCAGCTGGTAGGCGACATGCTGGAGATCGTCACCCTCAACGCCATCGAGCGCCGGGTCGGCATCGGGACCCTGCTCATCGAGGCCGCGGCGGGCACGGCGCGGCATTTCCGCTGCCGCGAGGTCCGGCTCACCACCACCAACGACAACGTCGACGCGCTCCGGTTCTACCAGCGCCGCGGGTTCCGCCTCGCCGAGCTGCGGCCGGGCGCGGTCGACCGGTCCCGGCTGGAGAAGCCGCAGATCCCGAGGGTCGGCGACTACGGCATCCCGCTGCACGACGAGATCGACCTGACCCTGCGGGTCTGACCCCTCAGAGCCTGACCCTTCGGGTCTGACCGCGGCGCGGGCCTAGGCCGCCGCCCCCTTGACCTGCCGCCCGGCGGTCCAGACCGCGGTGATCCGGGCCGGGTCGGCGAGCACGCCGATGTCCGCCAGCGGGTCGGCGTCCAGGGTGATCACGTCGGCGTCGAAGCCCTCGGCGAGCTGCCCGCTGCGCGGCGCCTGCGGCCCGAGGGTGAGCGGCCCGGACGCGGTGGCCGCCTCGATCGCGTCGCGCGGCGACATGCCCAGCTTGACCAGGTAGCCGGGCTCCGAACCGTTCTGGCCCCACGCGTTGGGCCGGCCGGGCCCGGTCAGGGCGATGTCGGTGCCCATGGCGATGGTGACGCCGTGCTCGTAGGCGCGTGCCACCGCCTGCGCGTGCCGGTCGGCGATCGCCTCCAGCTTGGCCATCGCGTACGCGGGCACCGCGTCACGGGACGCCAGCATGTCCTCGATGATCGTCCTGGTCGGGACCAGGATGGCGGCTGATTCGCGCATCGCGTCGCAGCACTCGTCGTCCAGGTAGGTGCCGTGCTCGATGGTCCGCACCCCGGCCCGCAGGGCCGCCATGATGCCCGGCTTGCCGTGGCAGTGCGCGGCGACCACCCGGTCGGCGAGCCCCGCGACCTCCACGATCGCGCGCAGCTCAGCCACCGTGAACTGCTGGTGGACCGGGTCGTCGACCTCGGAGAGCACGCCGCCCGACGCGCACACCTTGATCAGCCTGGCGTTCCGCCTGAGCTGCTCGCGGACCGCCCGGGCGCAGTCGTCCGGCCCGTCCGCCAGCCGCATCAGGCCGTCCCGCCCGGAGTAGTCGCGCATCCAGTCGAGCGGGATGGAGTGCAGGTCGCCGTGGCCGCCGGTGGTGCTCAAGATCGCGCCCGCGCCGTAGACGGCCGGCCCGTCGAGGACGCCCTCGGCGACCGCCCGGGCCAGGTAGACGCCGAAGCCGCCCACGTCGCGCACCGAGGTGACCCCCGCGTCGAGCGCGGCGCGCAGGTCCCTGGCGCACCGCGCGGCCCGGAGCGCCTCGGGCTCGAGCGGGAGCTGCGCCAGGTCGAACGTCCTGGTCCCGAGGAAATGCCCGTGGCAGTCCCACATCCCGGGCATCACCGCCGTCACCCGGGTCACCGGTGCCCCGGGTGTCGCCGGCGCCGCCCCGGCCGGGCCGGCGTAGCTGATCACCGGGCCGTCCAGGACGACCACCCCGTCGCGAACGGGAGCACCGGGCCCGGGTAGGAACAGTTCGGCCTCGATGCGGTGCATGGGTCCTCCCAAGGGGGCCGAGGGGGCCGAGGGGGCCGAGGGGGTCTGGGGGGAAAGGTTTCCCCCCAGGATCGGGGGGCCCGGGGGGTCGTCCCCCCGGATCACACTGTGATTATCTTGACGGGCCGCGGCCTGCGCGGTCCATCATGGATATCCGGTCGCGCTCACCAGGGAGGTTCCAGGTCAGGACGACCCTGCTGCATTTTTCACCGACAGTATCTACGTGTGTGCTGTCGCGAGCGTGGGTCATGCGCTATACAAGGACGTACGACTGTCCGGCAACCGGGTGCGGGATCATGGATCACGCGATCCCGGCACCGGGCGCGTGACGTGGCTCCGAGGCTGACGTGGCTCTGAGGCAGGCTCTAGGGAGGCAGGGACATAGGGGCAAGGAAGCGTGATGCTGCCAAACGATAGGGCCCAGCCCGCGGCGCCCGACAAGCCGAGCTGGGGCGCGAGGCTCATGCACGCGTACCGGCGGCTGCCGACCTGGTTGAAGGTCGTCGTGGTCATCGCCGCCATCCCGTTCTCCGAGCTGATCCTGCTCGCCGCCCTGATCTACGCGGTCGTGGCGGTGGTGCAGGGACGCCGGACGGTCGGCGCTTCCCTCTCGGTCGCCCTCTGGGGCCTGGTCGTGTTCTCCGTCGCGTCCCGCGGCGACCGGGCCTGGCTCTACTCGGTGCTGCTGCTGCCCTTCGCGGTCGCGCTGGCCGCGCACGCCCGGCCGCTGGCCCGCTGGTTCGCGCCCTGCCGCACGGTCGCCTGGGTCCTGGCCTGGTCCGTCCCGGCCGGCGTCATCGCCATGAAGGCGGCGCAAACCCAGCCGTTCATCGGCACGATCGCCGCCTGGCTGCTGGCCGCGGCCGTGCTCGGCTGGCGGGTGGCCAAGGGCATCCAGGACACCCGGATGTACGGCGGCCGCGCCCAGGGGGACAACGCCGCCCAGGGGAACAATGCCCCCCACGGGCACCACCCGGCCCAGGCAAACAACACCGCCGGAGCACCCGGCTACGGCGTCCGGGCCCAGGCCGCGGCGCTGCCGTACAGCGAGCAGGCCCGCGACCAGTCCGGCCCACGGCCGCGGCCGCAGATCTCGGTCGAGGACGCGATGGCCGAACTCGACGCGATGATCGGGCTGGCCCCGGTCAAGGAGCAGGTCCGCTTCATCGCCGCGTCCATCGAGGCGGCGCGGCGGCGCACGGTGGCCGGCATCACCACCGAGCGGCCGATGCGGCACTTCGTGTTCCTCGGCCCGCCCGGCACCGGGAAGACGACGGTGGCCCGGGTGCTGGCCAAGATCTTCTACGCGTTCGGCCTGCTCCAGGTGCCTGAGGTGGTCGAGGCGCACCGGGCCGACCTGGTCGGCGAGTTCCTCGGCGCGACCGCGATCAAGACCAACGAGCTCGTCGATTCCGCGCTCGGCGGGGTGCTGTTCATCGACGAGGCGTACAGCCTGGTCAACGAGGGCGACGGGCAGCCCGACCGGTTCGGCCAGGAGGCGGTGCAGGCGCTGCTCAAGCGGGCCGAGGACAACCGCGACAACCTGATCATCATCCTGGCCGGCTACGAGAAGCAGACGGAATCGTTCCTGGCCTCCAACCCCGGCCTGGCGTCCCGGTTCGCGACCCGGCTGAAGTTCCCGAGCTACTCGCCGCCGGAGATGATGGCGCTGGCCGAGGCCGCGCTGGAACGGCGCCGCGAGGCGCTCGACCCGGACGCCCGCCCGGTGCTGTGGCGCACCCTGGAGGAGGTCGGCCGCCGCCGGATCGCCGACGAGCTTGGCAACGGCCGGTTCGTCCGCAGCCTGCTTGAGAAGGCCGGCCAGGCCCGCGACGTGCGGGTGCTGACCGAGACGGCCAACCCCGCGCCCAAGGACCTGGTGACGATCCGCGGCCACGATGTGGAGCAGGCCTTCACCGAGCTCACCAGCAGGCTGCGCGGCTACGAGGACACGCCCACGGTGGAGGGCGCGATCGCCGAGCTCGACGAGCTGATCGGCCTGGACCCGGTGAAGGAGCAGGTGCGCGCCATCGCCGCGCAGCTGCGGGTGGCCAAGCTGCGCGACACGCACGGGCTGACCAGCCAGCCGCCCACCAGGCACTTCGTGTTCACAGGTCCGCCGGGTACCGGCAAGACCACGGTCGCGCGCATCCTCGGCCGGATCTTCGCCGCGCTCGGGCTGCTGGTCCGGCCCGAGGTGGTCGAGGCGCACCGGGCCGACCTGGTCGCCGAGCACCTCGGCTCGACCGCGATCAAGACCAACCGGCTCATCGACTCGGCCATGGGCGGCGTGCTGTTCGTCGACGAGGCGTACTCGCTGCACAACGAGGGCTATCTCGGCGGCGACGCGTTCGGTGCCGAGGCGGTGCAGACGCTGCTCAAGCGGGCCGAAGACGACCGCGACCGGCTGGTGATCGTGCTGGCCGGGTACCCGGCCGACATGGACAGGTTCCTGCGCAGCAACCCCGGCCTGGCGTCGCGGTTCAGCACCCGGGTCGCCTTCCCCAGCTATCAGCCCGCCGACCTGGTGCGGATCGCCAACCTCCTGGCCGAACAGGCCGGGGACATGTTCGACCCCGACGCCAAGCAGGTGCTCGGCGCCATCTTCCGCCACACCTGCGAGACGGGCCGGATCGACGAGCTGGGCAACGGCCGCTTCGCCCGGTCCCTGTTCGAGCGCGCCTGTTCCTGCCGGGACGTCCGGGTCGTCCGGCTGGGGGAGGACGCGACCGCGGCGGACCTGACCACGCTGACCGCGGCGGACGTGGAGACGGCGTACCGCGACCTGGACCACGGCACCCCGAGGGACCCGGTACCCGTCCCCGGCCAGGGCTAGCGCCCGGGAAACGTACGTGGGCGGACGCTGGGAATTCTGGATCGACCGGGGCGGCACGTTCACCGATATCGTCGCCCGGCGCCCGGACGGGCAGCTGGTGGCCCGCAAGCTGCTGTCGGATAACCCGGCCGCCTACGCCGACGCCGCGGTGGCCGGCATCAGGCAGCTGCTCGGCCTCGGCCCGGCCGACCCCATCCCCGGCGAGAAGATCGGCTCGGTCCGGCTCGGCACCACGGTGGCCACCAACGCCCTGCTCGAGCGCAAGGGCGAGCCCACGGTCCTGGTCATCACCCGCGGCTTCGCCGACGCGCTGCGCATCGCCTACCAGAACCGGCCGCGGATCTTCGACCGGCGGATCCTGCTCCCCGAGGTGCTCTACGACCGGGTCATCGAGGCCGACGAGCGGATAACCGCCCACGGCGAGATCCTCACTCCGCTGGACGAGGACGCCATAGCAAGAAAGCTCAGCCAAGCCCGCGAGGACGGGTTCAACGCCGCCGCCGTGGTCTGCATGCACGGCTACCGCTACCCCGGCCACGAGAAGCGCATCGGCGACATCGCCCGCGCGGCCGGCTTCGCCCAGGTGTCTGAGTCCCACCGGACCAGCCCGCTGATGAAGCTCGTCTCCCGCGGCGACACCACGGTGGTGGACGCCTACCTGTCGCCCATCCTGCACCGGTACGTGACCCAGGTGGCCCGCGAGCTCCAGGGCGTCAGGCTGCTGTTCATGCAGTCCAACGGCGGCCTGACCGACGCGGCCAGCTTCCGCGGCAAGGACTCCATCTTGTCCGGCCCGGCCGGCGGCATCGTCGGCATGGCCCGCACCGCCGCCGAGGCGGGCTTCACCAGGGTCATCGGCTTCGACATGGGCGGCACCTCCACCGACGTGTCGCACTTCGCGGGCGAGTTCGAGCGCGAGTACGAGACGCAGGTCGCCGGGGTGCGGATGCGGGCGCCGATGCTGTCCATCCACACCGTGGCCGCGGGCGGCGGCTCGGTCCTGCACTTCGACGGCAGCAGGTACCGGGCCGGGCCCGACTCGGCCGGCGCCGACCCCGGCCCGGCCTGCTACCGGCGCGGCGGCCCGCTCACCGTCACCGACGCGAACGTCCTGCTGGGCCGCATCCAGCCAGATCATTTCCCGAACGTCTTCGGCGCGTGCGGCGACCAGCCCCTCGACGCGGATATTACGAAAGCGAAATTTACGGAACTCAGCAATCGGATCGCCCAGGCCACCGGCGATACCCGCGGCCCGGAGGAGGTCGCGGCCGGCTTCGTCGAGATCGCCGTGGCGAACATGGCCAACGCGATCAAGAAGATCTCCGTGCAGCGCGGTTACGACGTGACCGAGTACCTGCTCAACGTGTTCGGCGGCGCGGGCGGGCAGCACGCCTGCGCGGTCGCCGACGCGCTGGGCATGACCAGGGTGCTGATCCATCCGCTGGCCGGCGTGCTGTCCGCGTACGGGATCGGGCTGGCCGACATCATCGCCATGCGCGAGCAGGCCGTCGAGGCGCGGCTGGACGCCGGCCTGCTCGGCAGGCTGCCGGAGATCACCGGCCCCCTGGAAGACGACGCCCGGGCGGAGGTGGCGGCTGAGGGCGGGAACCTCCGCCGGATCACCGCCACGCACCGGGCGCACCTGCGCTACCAGGGCACCGACACCGCGGTCATCGTGCCGGCCGGCTCGCTGCCGGACATGACCGCCGCCTTCGAGGCCGAATACTCCCGCCGCTTCTCCTTCCTCATGCGCGACAAGCCCATCGTCATGGAGGCCGTTTCCGTCGAGGCTGTGTCGGTCGAGGCTGGGGGAGCGCAGGAGGAATACGAGGACGCGGATACCCCGCCTCGTTCGGATCCCGAAGGCCAGTCGCCGGCCGAGAGGGTCCCCCTGTTCACCGGCGGGGGCTGGGCCGAGGTGGACCTGTTCCCGCGGGCCGGGCTGCGGCCGGGGCACGCGGTCGACGGGCCGGCCATCATCACCGAGGAGCTCGCCACGACGGTGGTCGAGCCGGGCTGGCAGGCCGTCGTGACCGGCCGCGGTGACCTGCTGCTGTCCCGGGTGGCCGCGCGGCCAGACCGGGCGGGCGTCGGCACCGAAGCAGACCCGGTCCGGCTGGAGATCTTCAACAACCTGTTCATGTCGGTGGCGGAGCAGATGGGGGTGCGCCTGCAGTCCACCGCGCACTCGGTCAACATCAAGGAGCGGCTCGATTTCTCCTGCGCGGTCTTCGACGCCGACGGCGGCCTGATCGCCAACGCGCCGCACATGCCCGTGCACCTCGGCTCCATGGGCGAGTCGATCAAGATGGTGATCAAGCGCAACCCGCGCATCCGCCGCGGCAACGTCTACGTCCTCAACGACCCCTACCACGGCGGCACCCACCTCCCCGACATCACGGTGGTCACGCCGGTGTTCGCCCCCGACGGCGACGAGATCTGGTTCTACGTCGCCTCGCGCGGGCATCACGCCGAGATCGGCGGGGTGTCACCGGGCTCCATGCCGGCCAGCAGCAGCCGGGTCGAGGAAGAGGGGGTGCTGATCGACAACTGGCTGCTCGTCCGGGACGGCATACTCCGCGAGGCCGAGACGGTCACGCTGCTCCGGTCCGCCGAGTACCCGTCCCGCGACCCGGCCACCAACCTCGCCGACCTGCGCGCCCAGATCGCCGCGAACGCCAAGGGCATCGCCGAACTGCACCGCATGGTGGAGCACTTCGGGCTGGACGTGGTGCGCGCGTACATGGGCCACGTGCAGGAGAACGCGGCCGAGGCGGTCAGGCGCGTCATCACCGCCCTGCACGACGGCGAGTACTCCTACGAGCTGGACAACGGCGCGGTCGTCAAGGTCGCGGTCCGCGTCAACGCGGGCGACCGGACCGCCGAGATCGACTTCACCGGGACCTCGCCGCAGCTGGCCGACAACTTCAACGCGCCGTCCAGCGTGGCCATGGCGGCCGTGCTGTACGTGTTCCGCACCCTGGTCGACGACGACATCCCGCTCAACTCCGGCTGCCTGCACCCGCTGAACGTGATCATCCCGCCGGGCACCATGCTCTCCCCGCGGTACCCGGCCGCGGTCGCGGCAGGCAACGTGGAGACCTCCCAGGTCGTTACCGGGGCACTGTACGCGGCGCTGGGCGTGATGGCGGAGGGGTCGGGGACGATGAACAACGTGACGTTCGGCAACCAGGAGTACCAGTACTACGAGACGGTGGCCAGCGGCTCGGGCGCGGGCGACGGCTTCGACGGCACCGACGTGGTGCAGACCAAGATGACCAACTCCCGGCTCACCGACCCCGAGGTCCTCGAGTGGCGCTACCCGGTGCTGCTCCAGTCGTACCGGATCAGGCCGGGCAGCGGCGGCGCGGGCCGCTGGCGCGGCGGCCACGGCGGCGTCCGCCGGCTGCGGTTCGGCCAGCCGATGACCGTCACCACGCTCACCGGGCACCGCCGGATTCCCGCGTTCGGCCTGGCCGGAGGGGAACCGGGCGCGCTGGGCCGGCACTGGGTCGAGCGCGCCGACGGCACCGTGACGCCGATGCGGGGCTGCGACTCGGTGTCCGTCCAGGCCGGCGACGTGTTCGTCATCGAGACGCCTGGCGGCGGGGGATACGGGCCGCCCGCGGTCGGCTAATTATCCCGAACGGACCGGGTTTGCCGCCCCGGCGTCCCCGCGAGCCCTGCTGGCTCCGGGGGGGACGACCCCCCGAGCCCCCGCAGGCCAGGCTCAGGGTTCGTCCGCCTCCAGCTCGCGCAGCACCGCGATCAGCGCCGCCTCGTCGCCGGCCGTGTGGTCGAGCACGGCCATCAGCGCGTGCAGCACCAGGTGCCGGTCCTGGCCGGCGTCGAGCAGCCGCTGCGCGGCCTCCCACAGCTCGGGCGGGTCGCCGCGCCAGAGCCGGTCGGCCAGCCCCAGGTGCCGTTCGATGTGCCGGCCCACCCCGCCGGGGGCGGGCGTGGCGTGGTCGGCGGCGAGCAGCGCGCGCCGGTCCCGCGGGTCGGCCGGGTCCAGGATGGACAGGTCGGTGCCGGAGTGCCAGCCCTCCAGGATCGGGAACGCGAACGCCCGCCGGGCCAGCGCCTCCAGGTCGGAGTCCGGCAGCAGCCGCCGGACCAGCGCGTAGTCCAGGCCGAACTCGGCCGGGTCCCGGTACGCCTGGGCGAACCTGCCGATGGAGTTGAACACCGCCTCGAGCGAGTCGGTGATCACGGCCTCGGTCAGCCCGCGCCGCCGGCCGGCCCAGCGCACCCACGCGGCCAGCACGTGCGGCATCGCGTCCTGCTCGGCGAACGACAGCATCACCTTGCGCGGCAGCCAGCCGAGCAGGAAGGCCTCCACCTTGGTGGGGCTCATCCGCAGCGGCCGGCCGAAGTCCCTGTCGCATCCGTAGTCGATGATCCGGTCCGCGCAGTGGCTGGCCGAACCGCGGTCGGACAGGTCTTCCGCCTCGTCGGAGGCGAGGAACTCGGCGGCGAGCATGGCCCGGCGGTCCCTGCTCCAGGCGTGCCGCCGCTCCCCGGTGGCCGACAGCGAGCGGCCGCGGTACGGCGGCAGCGCCCGGATCCGGGCCCGGATGAACGCATGGTAGGAGGGGAAGGACTCGCTGACCGCCGGGTCGGGCGTCGCGTCGGTCACGGTCAGCGCCGTCTCCAGCATGTGCCGCGCCTGGCCGGCATCCACCTGCCGGAACGCGGCCTTGCCCGCGGCCCCGCGCTGGCTGCTCGCCTCGCGGCAGTGGTCGAGCAGCTTGCCGACCCGTGACGTCACCCAGCCGTCCTTGATCATCCCGTCGGCGTTGTAGTCCACCACGCTGACCAGCGCGTGCGGCTCTTCCCCGGCGTAGCTGAACACGCAGATGACCTCGTCGGAGTCGCCGAGGTCGTCCGGGTTGACGTAGCACTCGGCCGAGGTCACCGCGCCCAGGTGCTCGGCCCAGCCGGGGCACGGCACGCCGGCCCCGATCAGCTCCAGGGCCGCGCGCTCGGCCTTGGCCGCCTGCCGGGGGGTGCCGAGGCAGGCGATGCCGGACAGCAGGGCCAGCGCCGCCGGGCTGCGCTGCGCGCCCGCGTAGTCGACCAGGCCCTCGCCGACCAGCTGCTCGACGGTGGCGGCCCGGCGGCCGCCGCCGCGCTGGCCCCACCAGGTGCCGAGCAGCTCGCTGACCATGAGTTCGGCGTCGAGCGGGCTGCGCACGGCGAGGAGCTCGCGCGCCGCGCGCAGCAGTTCGGCGAAGAGCGCGTTAGGGGGCGGAGCAGCTGCGCCCCGTCGCTGACCGCCCCCTGATCCGCCGGGGGGGCCGGGAGGGGGCTGGCTTCGTCGGCTCTGCGGGCTCACCCTGATAGCCTCTCAGATCTGGACATGTGAACGCTATGCTACGTTGTCATGCCCGCTGTAATTCCGCCTCTTAGAATGTACGCGCCACGCCGACGCGCTTGCGGCGGGCGCGAAGTACAACCGTAACCGGCGTTCGCTGCCCGCCAATCCGCACACCTGGCCGCACTAATTGCCGGACTGTGGCACGCTTAATTGGTTGGCAGCGGGAACGATGATCCCGGGGAAGGAGCCGCCCATGGCAGCCCCCGGCGCGGCACAAGGATGTTCGTCATGAGCATGGATACGTCCGTGCCCAGGCAGCGGGACACCTCAGATGCCGCACTGGTGGACATGCTGATGCTGGAGGCGCCGGTCGGATTGGCCCTGTTCGGCCTCGACCTGCGTTTCCGCTGGGTGAATGCTGCCCTGACCAGGCTCGGCGGACAGGCGGGGACGGATCCCTCCGGCCCTGCCGAACCGCTGGACTGGACCGGTCGGCTGCCGTCCGAGGCGTGGCCTGAGCCCCTCGCGGCCCGCGTGCAGACCGCGCTGCGCAAGGTCCTGGACGAGGGCGTGCCGCTGACCGAGCCCGGCTATCCCGCGGTCGGCCCCGTGGCCGGCCCCATAGCCGGCCCCATAGCCGGCAGCGCCGCGGCCGACGCTGCTCCCGCGGACGCGGGCATGTCCGCCTGCGCTTCCTGGTTCCCGGTGCACGACGCGGCCGGGAAGGTCTTCGGCGCCGGCCTGATCATGCTGAACGTGGTCGGCCTGAGCACCGAGGCCGTCGAGGCGGCCGCGGCCGAGATCAGGCGCAGCGAGGAGCGGTACCGCTCGCTCGTCCAGGGCGGCGCCCAGGTGGTCTGGGTGGCGGCGCCGGACGGCGCGATGAAGGAAGACTCGCCGGAGTGGCGCTGGATCACCGGGCAGTCGGAAGAGCAGTACACCGGGTACGGCTGGCTCGAGTCGGTCCATCCCGAGGACCGGGAGCGGGTCGAGCGCGACTGGCGCGAGTGCGTCCGGACCGGCAAGCTCTTCGACGACCGGTACCGGATCCGGACCAAGGCCGGCTCCTACCGGCACTATGACGTGCGCGCGGTGCCGATCGAGCGGGACGGGAAGATCGTCGAGTGGGTCGGCGCCAGCACCGACGTCACCAGCCAGCGCGAAGCCGAGGAGATGCGCGGCCGGCTGACCGAGCAGCTGTCCGCCGCGGCGCTGCGCACCGCGCGGCTGCAGCAGGCCACCTCGATGCTGGCCGAGGCGCTCACCGTGGAGCAGGTGGTCGAGGTCATCACCGAGGTGGGGCGGACCGCGATCGGCGCGCTGCATTCGGCGGTCGCGCTGCTCGAGGCCGACGGCGCCCGGCTGCGGGTGGTCAACGACGACCTGCGCAGTGCCCCGGACTCGGCCGGCGGCCAGCTGACGCTGGAGTCGCCGAGCGTGATGACCAAGGCGATCGCCACCAGGCGGCCGGTGCTTGTCGAGGACCCGGAGGACCTGAGCAGGCAGTTCGACGGCGAGCTGGAGATCGACCCGGAGCGGGTCGCGCTGTCCGACGAGCGGTCCTGGGTCGGCCTGCCGCTGCTGGCGGCGGGCGCGCCGCTGGGCGCGCTGCGGTTCTCGTTCGGCCGGCCGAGGAAGATCACCGAGGAGGAGCGGGTCTTCCTGGAGGCGCTGGCCGGGCAGTGCGCGCTGGCGGTGGAACGGGCCGGGCTGTACGAGCGGGAGCACACCACGGCGGAGACGCTGCAGCGCAGCCTGCTCCCCGATCAGCTGCCCAGCGTGTCCGGCCTGGTGCTGGGGGCCATGTACCGCCCGGTGGCCAAGAACATGGAGATCGGCGGCGACTGGTACGACGCGTTCCGGCTGGCCGACCAGCGGCTCGCGGTGGCGGTCGGCGACGTGATGGGCAAGGGCCTGACCGCGGCGGCCGGGATGGGCCGGGTCCGCAACGCGCTGCGCGCGCTGGCGCTGACCGACCCGCGCCCGGCGGCGGTGCTCGGCGGCCTGGACCGCCTGTTCAGCGCGACCGAGGAGGAAGAACAGGTCACCACGGTGGCCTACCTGGTCATCGACCCGGAGACCGGCGATGGCGTGCTCGGGAATGCGGGTCACCTGCCGGCCCTTGTTCTAGAGGCAGGTTGCGCGCCGCGGTTCGATCATGTAGAGGCGGGCACGCCGCTGGGCTGGGCCAGCCCGAGGAAACAGCACGCGTTCAACTTGCGCCCCGGCAGCACCGCTATTTTTTATTCTGACGGTCTGGTAGAGAACAGGAATCGTGGTCTGGACGCAGGTCTGGAGGAACTGGCCGCGGTGGCCGGACGGGCCGACGAGGATCTGCTGGCCCGTCCCGAGCGGCTGCTCGAGTACCTCGTTGAACGTATGCTCGCTGGTCACGAGCAAGACGACGACGTCACGGTGCTGGTCATGCACGTGCCAGCGAGTGGTCCACGGTGAGGGGCCCGGGCCGAGGCGTACAAGTCACTCCCGGCCGCAGCCTATGGTGATGAGTGGGAGGCAGGCGGGTTGAATCAGTCCCGAGTGGCATCTACCCAGCGAAGGAAGGGGTGACCGTGGTCGTGAGCGCTGCCAACTCCGCAGCGCGGAAGCGCCCCAGGACGTCGGACCAGGGGCCCCGGGCCGTTGAGGATCAGGCGG
>WNGG01000322.1_pt1 | contig 74638 bp, 67 predicted proteins | sample 5400661 | NCBI WGS metagenome assembly WNGG01 (sample SAMN13153372, study PRJNA577476) | soil metagenome | isolation source: 100 cm soil or saprolite under Garry oak tree replicate 1 | place: USA:California | collected 2016-06-15
CGCGTCCGACGGGGACACCGCCTCCCGATCCTCCACGAAGTCCCCCAGATGCGAGTCCTCTTCCTCGCCAATCGGCGTCTCCAGAGACACGGGGTCCTGCGAAACCTTCACGATCTCGCGCACCTTCTCCGGCGTGATCCCCATCTCCTCGCCGATCTCGTCGTCCGACGGCTCGCGCCCGAGCTCCTGCAATAGCCGCCCCGACACGCGCACCAGCTTGTTGATCGTCTCGACCATGTGCACCGGGATGCGGATCGTTCGCGCCTGGTCGGCGATGGCCCGCGTGATGGCCTGCCGGATCCACCACGTGGCATACGTCGAGAACTTGTAGCCCTTGTGGTAGTCGAACTTCTCGACCGCGCGGATCAGGCCCATGTTGCCTTCCTGGATCAGGTCCAGAAACGACATGCCGCGCCCGATGTACTTCTTGGCGATCGAAACGACCAACCGCAAGTTGGCCTCGGTCAGGCGCTGCTTCGCCTCGTAGGCGCGCTCGTAGCGTTCGGTCAGCCGGTAGCGCGCGATGCGGTAGGACTCGAGCGCCTCCGCGCGCACCCGGGGCCGCGCTCCGTTCGCGATTCGCCGGCGCTCAGCCGCCGCTGCGTCGGTCAGGTTCGGCAACTTGCCGAGATCGATCAGCCCCAGCAGCTCCTGCGCGATGTGCGACTGCTGCCCCTTCCGTTTGACGGTGGCCAACCGCTCGATCACCTCGGGCAGCAGCTCGTCGACCGAGCGCTGGCGTCCGTCGACCTCTTCGATGACGTTCAGCGCCTTCATCGCGTCGTGTAGCGGCTTGGCCTCGATGGCCTGCGCCAGCTCGACCTCATCATTGGCCGTCAGTAGAGAAACTCGCCCGATCTCCTTCAGGTACATGCGCACCGGGTCGTCGAGTGAGACGGAATCCATCATCTCGATGTCGAGCAGCATCTCGTCGTCGATCTGCTCGACCTCTTCGAAGTCCTTCTCGCCGTCGGTGACCTCGATCCCGATCTCCTTGAACGCGGCGAAGATGCGGAAGATCTGGTCGGGCTCGGCGTCGATCTCCGGGAAGCCCTGCAGGATGTCGTCGGGGGTGAGGTAGCCCTGCTCCTTGCCTTTGATGATCAGCTGTTCGGCGACGGCCATGAGCTCGTCTTCGAACTTCGGCTCCGGCTTCTCGACCACCTTGGCGGACTTGACAGGCTTGGCCACCGGCACTTTCGGCGTCGTCGGCGGCGTCGGCGGCGGTTTCACTACACGCGCGATATCTAGCTTCTCCTTTCCATATCCGTGATGGCGCGGCCAAGCTCTCTGGCTTGAGCTTCCAATTGCGCCACCCTCTCCGAGTCCCGACCCCTTTCGGCCTCGGATAGCTCGCGGATTATCCCATTCTGCATACCCTTCATGTGCTCCAGGCGGATTCGTTCCGCAAGTTCAACTGCCAACTGCCACCTCGTCATCGACATTCGGCGGCGGCGCCGCCCACGCCCGTCTGATCAGGTCTTGTTCTTCCGCGGGATAACCGGCCAAATCGGCCTCGAGCCCGGTGGGGCCCCCGCGCTCGTAGCTCTCCAGCATACGGATGTAAATCGGACGGTCGTCCTCGTCGAACTCCTGGGAGGTCAGCTTTGTTCGGACGCGATCGAAAGCAGAGGGCCGGACAGCGAGAAGCTGGAGCAGATACCCGCTTGCCGTGACCCTGCGCGCGGGCTTGCGCGCCGGGGCACCGTTCTGCGCCACTCGAGCGGGCTTTGCCTCCGGCTCCTCGAGCAACAGGTGGCGGGAGATTCCGGTGTGCCGCTCGGCCGTCTCGGCGTAACCCTCGCGCAGCGTGGCCGGGAACTGCCGGATCCATTCGCGCAGGCGAGCCGCCACCCTCTCGACCTGGTTCGGGTTGCTCGGGTTCAGGCCGACCGAGTCTTCCTCCATCCCGGCCTCGAAGCCGGACGGCGCCTTAGCCACCAGGTCCTCCCAACGCGCCGCCGCGTCCGGGCCCGCGCTGCGCAGGAACTCGTCCGGATCCTTAGCCCCCGGCACGACCACGACGCGACTTCGCATTGCGTGTTGGGCCGCGAGCACGGCGGCTTTGCGCGACGCATCTCTCCCGGCTCGGTCGGAATCGAACACCAGGAGAAGCTCATCGGTGAACCGCTTGAGAAGGCGTACCTGCTCCTCGGTCAGGGCGGTGCCGGAGCTGGCGACCGCGTTCGTCACCGCGAACTGGTGGGCGGTGATGACGTCGAACTGGCCCTCCATCATCACGGCGTGGCCGCGCCGGGCGATCTCATCCCGGGCCAGGTCCAGGCCGAACACCACTCTTCCTTTTATGTAGGCGGGGGTTTCGGGCGAGTTGATGTACTTTTTAGGCTCGTCGGCCCGGACGGCGCGGGCGGTGAAGGCAAGGGTCTGGCCGCGCTCATCACGGATCGGGATGACCAGCCGCTCGGCGAAGAAATCGGTCCCATCGCGGCGCATGAGTCCGGCTTCCTGGGCGTCGACGAGCGAGCGTTTCTTCGCCCGCAGGTACTCGGCGAACCCGCGACCGGCCGGCGCGTAGCCGAGCTGGAAGCGGCGCGCCGTCTCCTCGCCCACCCGGCGTGACTCCAGGAGACGGCGCCCAGGCTCGCCGGCGGGGCTTTTCCACAGGACGTACTCGTAGTACTGAGCCGCGAGCTTGAGCATCGCCAGCACCCGCTTGCGCAGGTCAGCGCGGTCTTTCTGGTCCGGGCTCAGCTGCTTCAGCTCGACCCCGGCGCGCTCCGCGAGCAGCACCAAGGCGCCGCGCTTGTCTGTCTTCTCGATCAGCTCGACGAACGTGAAGACGTCGCCCTTGCGCTCGCACCCAAAGCAGTACCAGGACTGGCGCTGCGGGTTGACGTGGAAGCTGGGGCTGTCCTCCTGGTGGAAGGGGCAAAGGCCCCAGTAGTCCTTGTTGCGCTTCGTGAGGCGGACGTGCTCCTGGACGACCTTGACCAGGTCGACCTTGCCCTTGACCTCCGCGAAGGCGTCATCGGACGACAGGGTGGGCACGGGCACTATTGTGCGGCGCGCCGAGCGGCGGCGCTTGCCTTAACTGAGCAGCGCCAGAGAAGCCGCCAGCAGAACTGTTCCGATCACGAGGAATCCAACAGCAAGTACAGGAGCCAACCACTCGGACCAAGGCAGTGGGCCTTCAGGTTCCTCATCCCGAAAGACCAGGCCTGAGGTGCCGTAGGCCAGAAACAGCGGTCCGAAGACCAGCCCGAACGGAATCCGGGCGAGAAAAACAACGCCTAACGCGAAAACCCAGACAAGCGCCATGCCATACCAAACGAACCTTCCGATTGACCCGCGGGTCAGCACATTAGAGAAGCGCACAAGTGGCTCGGGTTACCGAGCGCCGATCGCAACCTCGGGCTCCACCTCCCCGCTTGCCGGGGAGGTCGGCGGCGCAGCCGCCGGGTGGGGCAACTCGAGCTGGTCCGGCTCGACCCCGAGGTCGCCCAGCCCAATCCAGTCGTAGAACCGGCGCAGCGGCATCGGCGCCCACCAGTTGAGGTCGCCAAGCAACCTCATAACCGCGGGCACCACCAGGGAGCGCACGATCGTGGCGTCGATCGCCACCGCGATCGCCAGCCCGATCCCGATCGCCTTGATGATCACGACCTCGGCCAGGCCGAAGGCCATGAACACCGTGAACATGATCGCAGCGGCGCCTGTGATCAACCGCCCCGTCCGCTCGAGGCCGCTCGCGACGGCCGCGGTGTTGTCGCCCAGGCGCACGTACTCCTCATGCATCCGGCTGACGAGCAAGACCTCGTAGTCCATAGACAGCCCGAACACGATCGAGAACAAGATCACCGGGATGCTCGGGTCCAGCGACTGCGGCGTGAAGCCGAGCAGGCTGGCGAAGTGTCCTTGCTGGAAGATGAACACCAGCGCGCCGAACGATGCGCCGATCGAGAGGAAGTTCAACAGGACCGCCTTCAGCGGAAGGATCACCGAGCCGGTCAGCAGGAAGAGCAGAACGTAGGTCACCAGTACAACGGTGCCGACCGCCAGCGGGACCTGGTCGTAGATGAACTTGATCACGTCGACATCGATCGCCGTTGCGCCGCCGACCAGCACTTGCCCCCCGGTCACGCCCTTGTCGTTGCGGATCGCCTTCAGGATGTTGCGCGCGGCGTCCGAGCTCTCATCTACGTTGCTCGTTGCCTGGATCAGGACGATGTGCTTGCCGACCGTGCCGGCAAAAAGCTGCTGGGCCGCAGCCGGAATCTGGCCCGGGTCGCCCGTGTAGAGCTGCTGGTACTCGGAAAGGCCGAGGTTCGGGTCGAGGTCGTAGATCGAGCTCGTGTGCAGGATCCCGGGAATCGCCGCGATGCGCCGTGTCAGGGTGTACTCGTCCGCGATCCGATCGCGTGTCAGAGGAGACCCGTCCGGATAGTCGACCACGACGTTGAACGTGGTCTGGCTCTGGCCGGGGAAGTCGGCGATCAGCCGGTCATATCCCTGCCGCGCCTCAAGCCGCGTGGGCAGCATGTCGACGTTGCCGTTGGCGAGACGAAGCTGCAGGAACGGTGTCGACGCGATGACCAGGAAGGCGACCGTTGGCACGAGCACGACGACAGGCCGCTTCATGACCCAGGTCGCGAGCGATCGCCAGAAACCGCCCCGGCTCGCCGGTCGCTGCGGCCACGGGATGCGCAGCCGGTTGACCGCGGGCCCGATCATCGAAAGGGCCGCGGGCAGGATCGTCAGCGCGTAGAACACCGCGACGGCCACGACGATCGCGCCAGCGGCGCCCATCGAGGCCATGAACGTGCCCTGGAAGAAAAGCATCGCGGACAGGCCGACGGCAACTGTGAGGCCGGAGAACGTGATCGCGCGGCCGGCCGTGGCCATCGTGGTCGCGATCGCGTCCTCGCGGCCGGCGCCGGCGGCCAGCTCGTCCCGAAAACGGTTGACGATGAACAGCGAGTAGTCGATCGAGACCCCGAGTCCGATCAGCGTCACGATGTTGATCGCGTATTGCGATACGTCGGTGAAATGGTTCAGCAGGAACGTGCCGCCGATCCCTCCGACGATCGTCAGGATGCCAATGCCGAGGGGAAGCCCGGCCGCGATCACCGACGCAAAGATGAGGACAAGCAGTAGCAGCGTCACGGGCAGCGTCACGTACTCGGCCCGCTGCAGGTCCGACTCGAGCGTGGTGTTGAAGGCCTGGTTGATCGGCACGAAACCAGTGCCGGTGACCGACAGCGTCGTCGAATGGACCTTCGGCCGGATGTCGTTGTAGACACCCCACGCCGCCTGTCCTTTCTCGTTGATCGTGACCAGGACCAGCGCCTCGTGGCCGTCCTTCGAGGTCAGGCTTTGCGCCGCCGCCGGGGTGGGCACGTTGTACGGCGTGTAGAGGTTGACGATCCGCGAGTCGGACTGGATCGGCGCCAGGGCCGCCGTCACCGCGTCCTTGTACTGCGGGTCACTCACCGACAGGGTGTCGCTCTTGAAAATTAGGTCGAACGTCGAAGTCGGGCTCGACTCGGTCGAGCCGCGGCCGAGGTCGGAGGTGATCAGGTTGCCCGCCTTCGCAGCCTCCAGGTTGCTCGTCAGCGGTCCACCGCTGGTAAGCGTGCCGCCCATGATCAAAAAGACGACCGAGGCGACCAGCACCAGGCTTGATCCGACCAGGGTTGCGATGCGATGCCGATAGACAAAACGACCCCAGCGTCCGAACACTTTTCTCTCTCCTACTCCGTCTTGGAGCCCTGGGCGGGCGGGAAGATTGCTGATAGGGACATCGCGTTGAGGGTGTCGACCGCCTCGTCCGCCTTGAAGTCGGGATCGATGAGGTTCTGGATCATGATCCCCAGCACCGCCGCCTCGATGACGGCCGCAATCCCCTGCGCCGGAGTTGGGTCGGCCTCACGCTCGGCAAGCACCTCGCGCGCGATTCCTTCGATATGCGTACGGTCCTGGCGGAGGAAGTCGAGCACGCCGCGTCCCAGCTCCTTGTCGTGCAGGCCCACCGCGATCAGCTGGATGTACAGCGCGTGCGTACCCGAACTGCCCTTCAGCATGTTCTTGAACTTCTCGTAGGCGGCCTGGGCGCCCGCGGCACCCTGCTCGGTCCCGTACTCCATCTCCCTGCACACCTCGGCGAGGACGGCCAGCACGAGCTGCTGCTTGGACTTGAAGTAGTAGTGGACGAGCCCCTGGGCAACGCCGGCTTCCTCGGCGATCTCCTTGATCGAGCTGTTCTCGTAGCCCTGCCGGGAGAGGACCGTGAAAGCGGCGTGCAGGATCTTGGCCCGAGTGTCCGCAGCCTTGGTTGAATGCTCGTTCAACATTTGATTGGTTATTCAACCAAACCCCAAGAGACTTGTCAAGGGGATGCTGCCCGGAGGGGAGATCCACGGGAAGTACCCAGCCTCAGGGGTCCCGGCGGGGTCAAAGACTCCGTGGCGTAAACGCCGGGGGATTGGCCGCCGGAGCAGCTCTCCCCCTTACGCGAAAATCATCTGGTGACCCTCGCCGTCGAGCAGCTCAACCGGCGCATGCTCCGCGCCCGAGACGCCATCGACCGGGCCTACGCGAAGCCCCTCGACATCTCCCGCCTGGCCGAAGTCGCCCATGTCTCCGACGCCCACTTCATCCGGACCTTTCATGCGACCTTCGGCGAGACACCCCACCGCTACCTCCAGCGGCGTCGCGTCGAGCGAGCGATGTTCTTGCTCCGGGAATCGCAGCGCAACATCACCGATATCTGCCTCGATGTCGGTTTCACGAGCCTGGGCACGTTCAGCCGAACCTTCAGCGACATCGTCGGCGAGAGCCCGACCGACTATCGGGCTCGCGGCTACGTGATGGCCGCGCCGACGTGCTTCACCATGGCGTGGATGAGGCCGAGTCAAGAGCGAGCAGTTTTGGAGAAGCGAGCAGCCGCAATCAGCCCATAGCATCGATCACAGATCACAAATCCACTGGAGGACAAGGACCGATGCTCAACTCGATCAACATCTCGCACATCTTCGTTTTCGACCAGCAGCAGGCGCTCGACTTCTACGTCGGCAAGCTCGGGCTCGAGGTGAGCGCAGACGTCGACCTCGGCGTCATGCGCTGGCTGACCGTCAGGGTGCCGGGCGATCCAACCCGTGACATCCTTCTCGAACTGCCGGGTTCACCGGCGATGGACCCGAAGACTGCGGCGCAGGTCCGCGAGTTGATCAGCAAAGGCGCCAGCGGGTTCGCGGCCGGGTTCACCACCTCGGACGCGAAGAAGACATACGAAACGTTCAAGGCGAAAGGCGTAGAGATCGCGGACGATCTCACCGAGCGCGACTACGGAACCGACTTCGGGATCCGCGACCCGTTCGGCAACCACATCCGGATCGTGCAGCTCGTGCCCACCTCGCACCAGCTCGGCCCCAAGGTGGAGGGCCGAAGATGATCACCTCGCTTCGCGTCACGACCACTCGTGCTACGAAAGTCAATACGACCGCCGCGCTCCTCGCGTGCGGCGCCGTCGCGGGACCGCTGTTCCTTGTTGTCGTCTTCATCCAGGACATCACTCGCCGAGGATTCAGCATGACCATCCACCCGCCCAGCCTGCTGAGCCTCGGCGACGGCGGATGGATCCAGGTCGCTAACTTCATCGTCTGCGGCTTGCTCTTCGTCGCCGCGGGAGCAGGCCTCCGGCGCGCAACCCGGGCGACCTGGGGACCGATCCTCATCGCCTGCGTCGGCGCGGGCATGGTCATCGGCGGCCTCTTCTCCGCCGACCCGGGTCTCGGCTTTCCGGCGGGCGCGCCCGCGGGGCAGCCGACGACAATGACCTGGCACGCCATGCTCCACCTGACCGGTTTCGGCATCGGTTATTCCGCGCTCGTCGCCGCATGCTTCGTCTACGCGCGCCGCTACTGGTACTCCGCGATCGTGGGTGGCGTTACGGCACTCTGCTTCGTCTATGTCATGAGCGGGCTGAGCCACGGCAACCTGATTCCGCTCTGGCTCGCGCTGGTAGTCGGTTGGACCTGGATCTCGATCATCCCGGCGCGACAGCTCGCGCGGGAGAACCGCGAATGAGATTTCGAGCCAAGGTCCTGCTCGCCGGCAAGACCGCCACCGGAGTCGAAGTCCCCACCAAGGTCGTGGACGGCCTCGGCTCCACCAAGCGCCCGCTCGTCAAGGTCACGATCAACGGCTACACGTACCGCAGTGCGATCGCGCCGATGGGTGGAACCTACATGCTCGGCATCAGCGACGACGTCCGCAAGAGCGCGCATGTCGCCGCAGGCGACACCGTCGACGTCAACGTCGAGCTCGACACGGAAAAGCGCGACGTAGAGGTCCCGCCGGAGCTCGCCAGGGCGCTGGCGAAGGACCCCAAAGTAAAGAAGTACTTCGAAAGCCTCTCCTACAGCGGGAAGTACCGGCTGGTGGCTCCCATCGCGAACGGCAAGACGGCCGACACCCGCGCGCGCAACCTCGACAAAGCGATGCGGGAGCTGAAGGCCAAAGCCTGAGACCTTCTTCCTGTCACCTTGGAGGTGACGGGCAATGAACGCGGGCTATCGTTCGGCGGCGCGGATCAGACCCCGCAGCGATTCCTCAGGCCCGCGCCGCAACTCCCGAGCCAGAAAGAGCATCACAAGCCGGCCCCGCCACCCGGGCGGGAGGTGGAAGTCTCAATTGAACCGGACCAGCGTGCCGCCTTCTTTGGTCTCCGTCAGCGTCACCCGCTCGTAATTGGCGACGCCCAGAGGCAGGTGGACGACCACGTCGAGCCATCGATGTTCCGGGTCGACGTCACGCACGTTCATGCGGACCGGCCACTCCCGGCCCAGACCCCGCGCCACCAGGTTCATCACCTGGCCGGGCCGCACTCGTCCGGCCGGCTCGGCGGAAACAAATCGGGCGCCCGACCACTCGGTGAATCGCTCGGGCGTGTCCAGCACACTCCAGACTCTGTCTGGCGGCGTCGATGTGAGCGCCGCCGGGCAGACGTTGACAATCACGGTTCGAGCTTAGACAGCCGCAACTCCTCCCCCTTCACGGGGAGGCGCCCGAAGGGCCGGAGGGGCGCCGCGGATGGGGCATGAGGCGCCGGTGGCTAAGGCGGCGAAAGCACATCTCTCGCGACGACTCCAGCCTAGGGCTTGATGTTCTGGTTCAGCCGGAAGAAGTTCTCCGGGTCGTACTTTCGCTTCAGCGCCACCAGCCTCTGGTACTTCGCGGCGCCGTAGATCTGAGCGCCGTCCGTGCCTGCTTCGGATACATCGTTGACGTAGCGCCCTGCGGTCATGAATGGTTTGACCTTAGCGATCGCGGCTCGTCCCCACGCGATCCGCTCCTCATCGTCGGCCGGATCGGTCCATGCGAGCTCCGCGGAGATGTTGAAGGGCGCGTCCCGCCCGGTGTAGGCCATCGCGTCGTCCGAAATTCGTCCGATAGCCCCGCCCTGCGCCCATAAGGAAAGCTCTGCGCCGGCCGGGATAGTTTCCACCAGCTCCGCGCAGAGGCTGATCACCTCGTCATTCAGGTGGGCCAGAAAACCCGCCTTGGTATAGAAGCGCTGCCCCCACCCCGACGATTCGTCGGCCATCCCCTGCACTTCGAGGTACGGCTTGGCCCCGAACGTGTCGACAAGTGGGCGCAGCTCGCGAAAGACCCGCAGATCGCGCCCCGCCTCGTCGACGCTGCCCGCGTGCCGAGCCCACCACGAAGACAGGCCGACCCCCCAGGTCCTCCATCTTGGTGAAGGCAAGGGCGGTGTGCACGTCAGCGTGAGTCGCCACGAATTCCCTTACCTGCTCGGCCACCTCGAGGCTTCGCTCCACCGGGAACGCGACCATCCCCTGAAAGATCGTCCCCCCGAACGGGTGCAGCTTGAACTCAAACGAGGTTGCGACGCCGAAGTTCGCGCCCGCCCCGCGCAGGCCCCAGAAAAGGTCTGAGTTCTCCTCCTCGCTCGCGCGCAGCCGCTCGCCCGCAGCGGTGACGAGGTTGACGCTCTCGAGGTTGTCGATGGTCAGGCCCAGCTTTCGCTGCAGACGTCCCATGCCACCGCCCAGCGTCAGGCCGGCCACTCCGGTGTGCCCCACCACGCCAACGGGGCATACCAGGCCGTGCGCCTGCGCGGACTTGTCGAGCTTTGAGAGGTGTGCACCGCCCTGCGCCGTCGCGCGTTTGCGGTTGGGATCCACCGCCACCGCGCATGCCGGAGAGATCGATCACCATCCCGCCGTCGCAGGTCGAGAACCCCGCCACGCTGTGGGCGCCTCCGCGCACCGCGACCACAAGGTCCTTGTCATGCGCGAACTGGATCGCGCTGACCACGTCATCGACCGAAGTCGGCCGGACGACCAGCGCGGGATGGCGATCGACGTTGGCGTTCCAGACGATCCGCGCCTGGTCGTATCCCGCGTCGCCGGGCTCGATGATCTCGCCCGCGAATCGGCCCCGCAACCCCGACAGTTTCAGGGAGCTACTTCGTGCCAGTACCTTCTCCGATCGCGGCCTGCGCCGCGGCCAGCCGCGCCACCGGGACGCGGAACGGGCTGCACGACACGTAGTTCAGGCCGAGCTTGTGGCACAGGTGGATGGAGTCTGGGTCGCCCCCATGCTCACCGCAGATCCCAACCTCGAGGTCCTTGCGCGTTTTGCGGCCTTCCTTGACCGCGATCTCCATCAGCCGTCCCACGCCGGCCACGTCGATCGTCTCGAACGGGTTGCGCGCCAGGATCTTCTGCTCCAGGTAGCGGACGATAAAAGCCCGCTCGGCGTCGTCGCGCGAGAAGCCGAACGTGGTCTGCGTGAGGTCGTTGGTGCCGAAGGAGAAGAACTCCGCCTCCTGCGCGATCTCCCCCGCCGTCAGCGCCGCACGAGGGATCTCGATCATGGTGCCGAACTTGTAGGGAACGCGAACGCCCATCTCCTTCTGCACCGCCTCTGCGACCGGCTTGAGCTCGGCGTGCACCGTGCGCAGCTCGGCCACCGTGCCGGCGAGCGGGATCATGATCTCGGGCCGGGCGTCGATCTTACGCTTGCGCAGGTTGCAGGCCGCTTCGATGATCGCCCGGACCTGCATGCGTGTTATCTCCGGATAGAGGATCGAGAGGCGCACGCCGCGCAATCCCAGCATGGGGTTCGCCTCATGCAGCTCTTCGACGCGGGCCAGCACCTTCTCCCGCTCGGCGAGCAGCGTCGGGTTCTCGCCCGTGTCTTTCAGGTGCGTCGTCTCGCGGATCAGCTCCTCGAGGCTGGGCAGGAACTCGTGCAGCGGCGGATCGATGAGCCGGATGATCACGGGCAGGCCGGCCATCTCCTTGAAGATGCCCTCGAAGTCACCGCGCTGAATGGGCAGCAGCTTCGCGAGCTGCTTTTCGCGCTCCTCGGTGGTGTTGGCCATGATCATCGCCTGGACGATCGGCAGCCGTTCCTGCTCCATGAACATGTGCTCGGTCCGGCACAGGCCCACGCCTTGCGCTCCGTTCTCACGCGCCTTGGCCGCGTCGCGCGGATAGTCGGCGTTCGCCCATACCTCCAGCCGTCGGAGCTCGTCGGCCCATTTCAAGATCGCGCTGGCTGCGGGATGCTGGTTAAGCGACCGGGCCTCGATCGTCGGGATGTTGCCGACATAGACATCCCCAGTAGTGCCATCGATCGTGATCTGGTCGCCTTCATTGATCGTCGTGCCGTTGGCGGAGAACCTTCTCTGCCGGACGTCGACGTCGATCGCGCTCGCGCCGACCACGCACGGCCGTCCCATGCCGCGTGCCACCAATGCCGCATGAGACGCAGTGCCTCCGGTCTGGGTCAGGATTCCCTTCGCCTCGACCATGCCGTGCACGTCGTTCGGGTTGGTCTCGACCCGGACCAGGATCACCGCCTTGCCCTGCTTGCCCCACTCGACCGCGGTGTCGGCGTCGAACACAGCGCCGCCGCTCGCGGCTCCGGGTGACGCGGGAACACCCCTTGCCAGAGGCGAAACCTTCGCGGCGGGGTCGACGCGTGGGAACAGCAGCTGCTCCAGCTGACGAGGCTCGACCCGCGCGACCGCGTCCGTCTTGGTGATCAGGCGCTCTTTGACCATGTCGACCGCGATGTTCACCGCGGCCTCACCCGTTCGCTTCGCGGAGCGCGTCTGCAGCATGTAGAGCTTGCCGCGCTCGATCGTGAACTCGAGGTCCTGCACATCCTTGTAGTGCTTCTCGAGCTGCCTGGCGTAGCGGTCGAACTGCGCGTACACCTTCGGTAGCTCTTTCTTCAGAGCGCTTATCGGCTCGGTGTCGCGCACTCCCGCCACGACGTCCTCGCCCTGCGCGTTGGCCAGATAGTCGCCGTACAGCTCTTTCGCGCCGGTGATGGGGTTACGTGTGAACGCAACGCCGGTCCCCGAGGTCGAACCCATGTTGCCGAAGACCATCATCTGCACGTTGACCGCGGTGCCGAGGTCGTCGGGGATGCGCTCCATCCGGCGGTAGGTCTTGGCGCGGTCGGTGTTCCACGACTTGAACACCGCGTCGATCGCCTCCCGCAGCTGCTCAACCGGGTCGGAGGGGAACTCGCTCCGCGTCTCGTCCTTATATATGGAGAGGAACTGAGCGACCAGGGGCCGCAGGTGCTCCGGCTTCAGTTCGGGGTCGGTCTTGACCCCGGCCTTCTTCTTCGCCTCGTGCAGCGCGTGCTCGAACTTCTCGCCGTCGATGCCCTTGACCGTCTTGCCGAACATCTGGATGAAGCGGCGGCGCGCGTCGAGCGCAAACCGATCGTCCTTCGTCAACGCCGCGATGCCCTTGGCGGTGTCCTCGTTGAGGCCGAGGTTGAGGACTGTGTCCATCATCCCCGGCATCGAGAACTTGGCCCCGGACCGCACGCTCACGAGCAGCGGGTCCTTGGGGTCGCCGAACTTCTTGCCGGCCTTGCGTTCCAGCACTTTCAGGGCCGGAAGAACCTGCTCCCACAGGCCCTTCGGAAACTTGCCGCCGCTGGCGTAGTAGGCGCGGCACGCTTCGGTCGTGATGGTGAAACCTGGAGGAACAGGCATCCCGGCCCGCGTCATCTCCGCGGCGCCGGCGCCCTTGCCACCGAGAAGGTCGCGCATCTTCGCGGAGCCTTCGGAGAACTGATACACCCACTTATGGGTTCGGGGCATGGAGGTGTTATTTTCCCATGCCTGATGGACGACCTCGGACAGGCCACCGAAGACCAGGTCATCCTGGCCTGGTTGCAGGCCGAGATCGAGTCTCCGGACTTCCAGGCTTACCTCGTCGGCAACCCGCCGAATCCCGCCAATTTGTCGGCGGCTTTGAAGGCGGCGCGCTCGCCCGACCTGCGGGATGAGGATCAGAACGGGCTTCGCCGGGAGATCATCACCTCGGTCTACGGGTTCGGGCAGGGCGCAGGCAGCTTCCAGGGCCTCGCCAACGACATCGTGTGGAGACGCATACGACTGAGCACCGACGAGGTCGGCGAGCTGCTCTACGCAAGAACGGGCGGAGCGTGGCCCATTCTCGCGCCGGCCACGCGCAAGGTTGCCGAAGGCGCGACCAATGTCGGCCACGTTTACACCGGTGACCAGACCAACATGGTCGTACTCTCGCTGGCGTCGGGCTTATGCCACTCGGAGAAAAAGGTGCCAGAGATCATCGCGCTGCGCCGGCCGGACGGACATCTCGTGATCCTGGAAGGACACGCGCGAGCAACCGCGATCGTGCTCGAGGCGCACCGCTTTGCCAAAGGTGTTGACACGTACGTTGGCGGCGGGCCCAGCGTGGCCAACTGGCCTTATCTATGACCCAGCCCCGCGAGATCCGCCACTACGGATGGATCCCCGACCAACCCGACCAGCGCGACCACCTTTATGCCGCGCCCTCGCAGTACCTCACCGCACTGCCGTCGTCCACCGACCTGCGCAAGAAGTGTCCGCCCGTTTACGACCAGGGCCAGCTGGGCAGCTGCACGGCGAACGCGATCGCCGGCGCGGTCGAGTTCGACCGCATGAAGCAGAAGCTGTCCGACTTCGTGCCGTCGCGGCTCTTCATCTACTACAACGAGCGGAAGATCGAGGGCACGGTGCCGACCGACAGCGGCGCCATGATCCGTGATGGCATCAAGTCGGTGGCGAGCGATGGCGTTTGCCCGGAGCCGGAGTGGCCTTACGTCATCTCGAAGTTCGCGACCCGACCGCCAGCGAAATGCTACCGTGACGCCAAGCTCGACCGCGCGGTCTCCTACCAGAGCATCGTCCCGAACCTGAACCAGATGAAGGGCTGCCTCGCGTCCGGCTACCCGTTCATCTTCGGTTTCACCGTCTACGAGAGCTTCGAAACCGAAGCCGTCAAACGGACCGGGCACGCGCCCATGCCCGGCTGGGCCGAGCGCGCCGTCGGCGGCCACGCAGTGATGGCCGTTGGTTACGACGAATCGAAGCAGTGGTTCCTGGCCCGCAACTCGTGGGGCACCCGATGGGGCATGAAGGGCTACTTCACGATGCCGTATGCATACCTGGTCCAACCAGGCCTATCGCAAGACTTCTGGACCATCCGCCTGGTCGGCAGGTAAGGAGAGAACTCAACTCCTCCCCATTCATGAGTACGTGGCCCGAAGGGCCGGAAGGGCGCCGCGGATGGGGCTGTTTGGTTGTCTGCACTCCCCACCGGAGCCCGGCGAGCGATCAGGGAGGGGGCCCGCCGGGTCGGTTGGAGCTTCGGCCTCTGGAGTAACGGAGATGGGGAGGTTGGAGGAGGAGGCCTAACCCCTCGTGGTATTCACATACGACTATCCACTGCTTAACGAACGCTGCGGTCGAACCTTGCGCTTGAATTGACGCGGTGCGGACCGCACGCCTCGAAGCATTCAGCGACGGAGTCTTCGCAATCGCGGCCACGTTGCTGATCCTCAACGTGTCAGTTGCGGAAGGGCGGCCGTTGGCCGGCGACCTGCTGAGGATCTGGCCCAGCTATGTCGCGTACGCGGTCAGCTTCGTGACGATCGGAATCATCTGGATCAACCATCACACGGTGATGACACAGATCGGTCACGTCGACCGCGTCTTCCTGATGATCAGCGTTCTCTTTCTGACCAACATCGCGTTCATCCCATTTCCCACGCGCCTGCTCGCCGAGGCCTTCAACCACTCTGACGACCTTCAAGCGGCCGCCATCGCGTACGGCGTCACGCTCACCTTGACCGCGATCCTGTTCAACGTCCTGTGGCGCTACGCCGCTCGCGGCAAGCGACTCCTGCGCGCGGATGCGGATCCTCGCACCGTCGACGGCATCGGACGCAGCTACCTTCCCGGCCCATTCCTGTACCTGACCGCGACCGCCGTGGCGCTCCTCAATCCGTACGTGAGCGCCGCACTCTACGGCGCGCTCGCGCTCTTTTATGTGCTGGAGAGCGCTCTCTTCGGAAGCCGCCGCTGAGGTAACCCCGCGCGGTATCGACGGCCGTAGCCGGCATGCGGGTTATGGAGGCATTTCGATGAGGGGTTGGCGAAGATTTCTTGTTGCCACCGTCGGCGCGTTGAGCCTCGTGGGCGCGGGCAGCGTCAGCGTCTCGGCGCGCGAGGGCGGCTCGTTGATCGAGTTCGATTCGATGACACCGGTCACCGGAGCGGCCGTTGCCGCGGTCAACGACCGCCTCCTCAAGGGGGGCGGCTTGCCGTGGGCCATCAGTTCAGGCAGCGGCGAGGTCAGCCGCCACGGCCACGTCTCGGTCGAGGTGACCGGATTGGTGCTCGCGGCGGGCTCGAACATTGGCACGAACCCGATTGGCACGTTCGCGGTGACCGTGAGCTGCCTGACCCCGCACGGCATCGTCAACGTCAGGACCGCGAGTTTCCCGGCCACCGTGCCTGGCGGCGACTCGACGATCAACACCCGGGTCAGCTTGCCCCACCCGTGCAAGAAGCCTGAGGTTTTCGTCGGCACCGTCAACGCGACCACCGGCGCATTCGCGTGGTTCGCGATGTCCAATGCCGACGAGGAGGACGACGACTAGTACCGACCACTAACCCAGGGGTGCGAGGGCCCGAAAGCCGGGTCCTCGCTCATTTTCTGGTCGCTAATAGCCGGTCAGACTTAATCTAGACTCGCGCCTACGAGCGCTGTTGTGTCCACCGGTTACTGAGAAGGGGGTACTGGATGCGACGAACGACTGCGATCGCAGTATTCGCCACGCTGGTGGGGATGGTCTTCGGATTGGGATCTGTCTCGGCCGATTCGACTCGTCCTACCTTAAAGAACTACCAGCACGTGTTCGTGATCATGATGGAGAACACCGGGTACGACGCGTTGATCGGCAACCCGAACGCGCCGTGGATCAACGACGCGGCCGGCAGGTACGGACTGGCAACCAACTACACGGGCGTTATTCACCCGAGCCAGCCGAACTACATCGCTTCCACCGCCGGGATCACCGGCGCCGATACCGACAACGACGAGACACTCGACGTTCCGAACCTCGTCGATCAGCTCGAGAGCCACAGTAAGACGTGGAAGAGCTACAGCCAGTCGTTCTCACTCTGCAACGGCAACGTGCTCGCGCATTCCTGCGGCAACCAGCTCTACGAGCGCAAGCACAATCCGTTTGTCAGCTTTACCGACGTCCAGAGCAGCCCGGCGCGCTTGGCGAACATCGTCGACCTGAGCCAGCTCGAGGCCGACCTCAACTCGAACAACGTGCCGGCCTACTCGTTCATCGCCCCCGACCAGTGCAACGACATGCACGGCCGCGCCGCCACGCCGGCCGATCCTTGCGACTTCAGCCAGGTCCAGAGCCTGATCAGCACCGGCGACTCGTTCCTCTCGACGTGGGTAGGCAAGATCATGAAGTCCTCGGCCTGGAATGGAAACTCGGTCATCTTTATCCAGTGGGACGAGAGCGACTTCACAGGCAGCCCCACCGACTTCGGCTTCGGTGACACGAGCGGCTGCTGCGATGCTGTGCCCGGCCACGGCGGCGGCCACGTTGTGTCGCTAGTCATCTCGCACTCCGACCACACGGCGCGGACTTCGGCGGTTGCTTACAACCACTACTCGCTGCTCCGCACCATTCAGGATGGCTGGCAACTCGGTTGTCTCGGGTTCACCTGTGACACCGCCAACGTGCCGGCGATGAGCGACCTGACAGGACCACGCGGCTAGAGTTCCATCTCGTGATTTCAAGGGCGGCCTGGCAATGAGTCGGGCCGCCACTTCTTTGTCCGACCTCATCTGCGAGCTGGTCGCGATCGAGTCGGTCAACCCGGATCTCGTCCCATCCGGAAGCGGCGAGACGGCCATCGCCCAGTACGTGGCGTCATGGATGTCCGCCGCGGGCCTCGACGTAGAGATCGTCGAGCCCGTGCCCGGCCGGCCATCGGTGGTGGGCGTGCTGCGGGGAACCGGCGGCGGACGCAGCTTGATGCTGAACGCGCACATGGACACCGTCGGCGCGGGCGGGATGCCGGAGGCGTTCACGCCCCGCGTCGAGAACGGCCGCGTTTACGGACGCGGGGCATACGACATGAAGGCAAGCCTGGCCGCGATCATGTTCACGGCCCGCGAAGCCACGAGGCCGCGCCTGAAGGGCGACCTGATCATCACCGCCGTGGCCGACGAAGAGGTCGCAAGCCTGGGCACTTCCGCGGTGATCGAGCGATACCGCGCCGACGCCGCGATCGTCACCGAACCCACCGAGCTAAGCCTCTGCCTTGCGCATAAGGGCTTTGTGTGGCTGGAAGTCGAGACGACGGGTGTCGCGGCGCACGGCTCGCGGGCTGATCTTGGAGTGGACGCGATCGCGAACATGGGCCAGGTGCTGACGGGCGTCCTCGACCTGAATGAGCGCCTGCGCTCAGGCGCGCGCCACCCGCTGCTGGGCACCGGTTCGATCCACGCGTCTTTGATTGAGGGCGGCCAGGAGATGTCAACCTACCCGGCCCGCTGCGTGGCGAAGCTAGAACGCCGCACGATCCCCGGCGAAAAACTCTTCCCCATTTATGGGAAAGTACCCGGCGAAGCCGGGGGATGGGGCCCATTGATCAGTGAGGGAGATCAAGTAACAGCGCGAGTGCTCCTCGAACGTGCGCCGTCCGAGCTCGCGCCCGACCACCCTCTCAGTCAGGCTGTGGCCCAGGCCGCCGGCCAACCCGAGATCATCGGAGCCGCCTACTGGATGGACATGGCGCTGACGAACGCTGCCGGTATCCCGACCGTCGCGTATGGCCCGATCGGCGAAGGGGCGCACGCCGATGTTGAATGGGTCGACCTCGCCTCAGTCGAAAAATGCGTCGACGTCTATTTGAAAGCGGCTGAGCAGTTGTGCAACTGAGCGATCCCTGTACGTCACACGAGGTCAGTGCCTCCGGACAGGTCTTCGAGTTACGCCTGTGGGCGCTGCTGACGGAGCAATCCCGAGGCACGCTGCACATCTTTCTGCCGCGGTCCGACGGCGACAGCGGCACCGCGGCGACCCGCGCCGACGCCACATTCCGGTGCGGGCCAAGCACGACGCTAGGAGCCTGCCGAGGCCACCTCTGATGCTCGCGCCTGCAGCCGCTGTCGTCGTGACGCGAATAACACCGCGATCCCGGCGACAAGCACGCCGGCGGCCAGCACGACCAGGGCGATGAAGTCGGCGTGGAGGCCACGATAGAGCTCTTCGCGAGCTTCGAGCGGTGCGTGTGCGGACCCCACGTAGCGCTGGAGGACGATGCCCATCAGGGCCACTCCAATTGCGCCCCCGATCGTGCGTGAGAACTGATTAAGCGCTGTCGCGGCTCCGCGCTGCGCCCACCCGACGTTCGCCTGAATCACGATCAGCAGCGGCGCCGTGAACGTACCCATGCCGACGCCGATGATCAGAGACGCGCCGCCTGTCCAAAGCAAGCCACTGTTCGGTTGGGCCGCAGCAAGCATCACGCTTCCGGCCAGCAGCGCGAGAGCGCCGATCACGACGAGGCGCTGGTAACCAATGCGAACCATCGCGAAGCCGGAAAGCGACGAGGCGATTGGCCAGCCGAATGACATCGCGGCGACAGCGACGCCAGCCTCGTAAGCTGACCTACCCTGGACCGATTGCACCAACAGCGGCAGATATGCCGTGACGCCGAACATCAGCGTGCCGGCGATGAGCCCGATCAAGATCGCCGGGCCGATGACGCGATGCCTCAACAAGTACAGCGGCACCGTTGGGTTTCTGGATCGCCACTCGAGCGCAGCGAACCCGCCCAGCAATAACAGCGCGAGTCCGACAATGGGCCAGTTCGGGGTCGCGCTCTCGGTGCCAGTGCCGAGGCCGATCAGCAGGACGGTGATGCCAGCGGTCAGGAGCACTGCGCCGCGAACGTCGAGCCGTGCCTCGACTCTTTGGTCTTTGCGCTCGGCGTAGCCCCACAGCAGGGCCGCGGCGGCGATGCCGATCGGGATGTTGATCGTGAAGATCCAGCGCCAACCGATCGTCGAAACGAAAAGCGCGCCCAGGCCCGGCCCAACGATCGCCGCGATCGCCCACATGCTGCTGAAGAAACCCTGGAGGCGAGCGCGCTGCTCAAGCGGAAAGATGTCGCCGACGGTCGTGAACACCAGCGGTTGGATGCATCCGGCTCCGATGCCCTGCAGCGTGCGGAATGCGATCAGCCACAGCATCGACGGGCTCCACGCGCAAAGCGCCGACGCGACGACGAAGATGGCGAGGCCGGCGAGCAGGACCGGTTTCCTGCCGCGGATGTCGGCCAAGCGGCCCCAGAGCGGCACGGTCGTCGTGCCGGTGATCAGATAACCCGCAACGACCCACGGGTAGAGTTCGAAGCTCCCGAGCTCGCGTGCAATCGTCGGCAGCGCCGTGCCGACCACCGTCGAGTCCATCGCGGCGACGAAGAGCGAGACCATAAGGGCGGCCATCACGCGGACGAGCACGGGCGTCCACGGAACGCGCGTGGCTGTCTGCTCGGAGCTCACAGTCTCAACCTACGCGTCGCTAGCGCGTCAGCGCTTCGAGGCGCGCAGCGAGGTCGCTGATCGGCGAGCGTTCTTGAGCCGTCGAGTCGCGCTGCCGGATCGTTACCGCCTGATCGTTTAGCGTTTCGAAGTCGACCGTGACGCAAAACGGGGTGCCGATCTCGTCCTGGCGGCGGTAGCGCCGGCCGATGTGGCCGCCGGTCTGGTCGTACTCGACCCGAAACTGGCCGCGTAGTGACCGCACGACTTCCTGCGCGACCTTGATCAGCTCTTCCTTCTTTGACAGCGGCACGACCGCGACCTGGACCGGCGCCACGTTCGGGTGCAAGCGCAGCACAACTCGCGGCTCGTTGTTCACGACGTCTTCGTCGTATGCGTCCAGCAGCAGCGTGATGAATATCCGCTCCACGCTCACCGCCGGTTCGATCACCCACGGCAAGTAGCGCTCGTTCGTCTCCGGGTCGAGATATGTCAGGTCCTGCTTCGAGCGCTCCTGGTGCACGGCAAGGTCATAGTCGGTCCGGTCGGCGATGCCTTCCAGTTCGCCCCACCCGAACGGGAACTCGTACTCGATGTCAGTCGTCTGCTTCGAGTAGTGCGACAGTGATTCCTTCGGGTGGTCGTACATGCGCAGGCAGTCGGGTTTGATGCCCAGCACGTCCGTGTACCAGCGCAGCCGCTCCTTACGCCAGTAGTCGAACGCCGCGTCGTCCTCGCGCGGGCGGACGAAGTACTCCATTTCCATTAGCTCGAACTCACGCACGCGAAAGACAAAGTTGCCGGGCGTGATCTCGTTGCGAAACGCCTTCCCCTGCTGCGCGATCCCGAAGGGCACCCGTACTCGCGTCGAGCTGATCACGTTCTTGAAGTCGACGAACATGCCCTGCGCGGTCTCCGGTCGGAGGTAGACCTCCGACGCGCGGTCCTCCAAGGGCCCGACGTAGGTCTTGAACATCAGGTTGAAGAGCCGCGCGTCGTCCAGCGGTCCGCCGCACTCCGGGCACTTCTCGCCCAGGACGTGGTCGGCGCGCCAGCGCTTCTTGCACTTGCCCAGGCACTGCCGCAGGGGGTCGACGAAGTTCGTCAGGTGGCCGGATGCTTCCCACACCGCCGAAGGCATCATCAGCGTCGACTCCAGACCAACGATGTCGTCGCGCAGCTCGACCATGTGGCGCCACCACAAATCCCGGATCGCGCGCTTCAACGCGACGCCATACGGCCCATAGTCGTAGAAGCCCGAAAGCCCCCCATAGATCTCGCTCGACGGAAAGATGAATCCGCGGCGCTTGGCCAGCGCGACCACCTTGTCCATGACCTGCTCTCGGGGGATGGTCATGAACTCCTGAGCCCCTCCGGGGCTCCGCGCCACCTCCCCATAAGTGGGGAGGAGTTGATCCTCTTCATCGTCAGGGCAGTTTCAGGATTGACAAGATGTTCCCGGCCGGGAACGCATGGTCCTTATGCATCACGTTCACACCCTCATTGAGTTCAGAAACGCGAGCGACTTCAGCCGCCTGTCCATGTGGTACTCGAGCTGCGACTGCAGCACCCCCTCGATCGAGGCCATCAGCGGCCCGTCCAGCTTCACGCGGCGGTATGTCTCGATGTCGCCGGCCGCCATCAGCCGCAGCACCTTGATCACGGCCAGCGGCACGAGGTCCATCGAGGGCAGCGCGCACTTCTCATCGAGAAACCCGCCCGCCTCGGCGCTGAACGCCGCCGGTTTGGCCGGCAACGGCGTCTCGCACGACACACACGACATCAGCTGCGGTGCGTAGCCCAGCAAATCCAGGGCCGTCATCAAAAACCACGCCGACGCCCGGCGCGGGTCGGTCTCATGCGCCAGTTCGGCCAGCGCCAGCACCGCCAGCTCGTAGACGCCATCGATCGGGTGCCGGTCCTCGCACACTCGTTCCGCCAGCTCTGCGATCAACGCCGCGTGGGCCATCCGCTCCATATCGCCTGCGATCCGGTAGCCCGGCACACGCTGCACCTGGGCCACGACATCCAGCTCGCCCCGCCCCTTTGCGAGCAGCACGTCGATGTGTCCATACAGCTCGAGCGACGGACCGAGCTTCGATTCCTGCCGCCGCACGCCCTTGGCGATCGCGCCCACCTTGCCGTGGTCGCGCGTCAGCAGCGTGAAGATGCGATCCGCTTCGCCGTAGTCGAGCTTGCGCAGGACGACGGCGCGGTCACGATACGTGCCCAGTTCCTTCCTCCAGGTACGCATGCGTCGAGCCACCACTGCGCACCGACTCGTCGGGCAGAGGTTCTTCAGAGATGAGGCGCACCATCTCGATGCGTCGCCCCTTTACCTTCTCCACGACCCACTTCGCACGACCGGACTGAAAGGAGTCACCCTCCTCGGCGATCTTGCCCAGCATCGCGTGCACATAGCCACCGACCGAATCGTAGTCACCCGATTCTTCGATGCCCAACCGCAAGCGCTCGTTCAGCTCTTCGAGCGGAAATCCCGCATCGACGCGGACCTCGTGGTCGTTGAGGACCTGCAGCAGGTCCTGCTCGCCAGTGTCGTACTCGTCGCGAATCTCGCCGACGATCTCCTCGAGCAGGTCCTCGAGTGTGACCATGCCCGCGGTGCCGCCGTACTCGTCGACCACGATCACCATGTGCTGCTTCTTCGTCCTCATATCGTTCAGCAACTCGTCGACCTTCTTCTGCTCGGGCGTGAACTCAATCGGCCGCAGCACCTTATCCATGTCGAACTTCTGCGAGCTCGACAGCGTGTAGAAAAGCAAGAGATCTTTGGTATGGATCAGACCGAGGACATGGTCGATGTTCTCTTCGTAGACGGGCATCCGGGTGTGGCGGTGCTGCTTGAACAACTTCACGATCTCGCGCAGGCCGGCCTCTTTCTCGACGGCGACGATGTCCGTCCGCGGGATCATGATCTCGCGCACGGTCTTGTCGCCGATCTCGATGATGCCGTGGATCATCTGGTGCTCTTGCTCTTCGATGACGCCCGCTTCTTCGGACACATGAAGGGCGGTGATCAGCTCTTCTTCTGTCAGGTACGGAGCGCGCGCCGCGCGACCGCCGGTCAGCCCGCGCGAGATCAACGTGACCGCCCACAGGATTGGGCTCAGGAACGTAGCCAGCCTATCGACCGGGACCGCCGCGGCGAGAGCCACGCGCTCGGCGTTGGCGAGCGCCAGCGTCTTCGGCGTGACCTCCGCCAGGATGAGCAAGACGATCGACAGCGCGACCGAGTCGGCCAGCGTCAGCCACAATCGCCATTCCGCGGGGACGCCCCATCGGGTGTACAGCGACTCGCTCAGCAAAGCGGTCGCCGTCGAGGCGACGATCAAAGCCAGCGTGTTCGTGAAGAGCACCGTGGAAAGGAATCGGTTCGGGTCGGAGCGCAGGCGCTGCAACGTGGCGGCCGCCTTGCTTCCCTGCTCGGCCAGGTAGCGCACCCGCAACCTGCCCACCGACGTCAGCGCCGTCTCCGTGCCGCTCGCCAGCGCAGCGAGCACAAAGCACAGGAGCATGACGATGACTTCCATCCATTCCTGGAACGTCATCCGATCGAGCTACCTAACGGAAGAGCTCGCTGACGCTCCGGTTCTCGTGCACCCGGATGATCGCTTCAGCGAGGAGGGGCGCGACCGACAGCACCTTCAGCGACGAGCCGAGCTTTTCGGCGGGGATGGGAATTGTGTCCGTCACGATCAGCTCTTCCACATCAGCTTTCCTCAGCCGGTCCATCGCGTCGCCCGACAGGACGGGATGCGTGGCCACGATGAGCACCCGGTTCGCGAGCACCCGGTTCGCTCCTTGCTGCCGCAGCGCGGCGGCCAGCTTGGAGACCGTGCCGCCCGTGGTGATGATGTCTTCGATCACGACACAGTCCCGGCCTCTCACATCACCCGAGACCGCGATCACCTCGACCGACTGCTCGTCCGGGCGTCGCTTGTAACCGAACGCGATCGGCGCTCCCAGGTCGTTGGCAACGGCCTCGGCGCGGCGCCCGCCGCCCGCATCAGGGGCGACGATCGTGATGTGCTTCAAGCCGAGGGTCTTCAGATACTCGGAGAAGATGCGGTGCGGCGAGAGATGGTCGGTAGGCACGTCGAAGAAGCCCTCGATGGCCTCGGCGTGCAAGTCGAACAGCAGCAGGCGGTCGGCGCCGGCCAGCGTGATGAAGTTGGCAACCAGTTTGGCCGAGATCGGCTCCCGAGGCTGCGTCTTGCGTTCTTTGCGCGCGTAGCCGTAGTACGGAATCACCGCGGTCACCCGCCCGGCGGAAGCGCGGCGCAGCGCGTCGAGGATGATGAACAGCTCCATCAGGTGCTCGTTGACGGGCGGGCTCGTGGGCTGGATCACGAACACGTCGTGACCGCGCATCGAGTCCTCGATCTTGACGTTGATCTCCCCGTCGGGGAAATGACGGAGCCGGGGATCCGTGAGCTGGACGTCGAGGATCTCGGCAATCCGCCCCGCCAGGACCGGGTTGGCCCCGCCTGAGATGAGCTTCAGCTCGCCCCACGGGGAGCCGTCAGTCCCGGTGTACTCGACCGCGGTCTGCAGCCTCCCGATCAACTCGCGTCCGACCCCGAATCCGGCGAACTCACCTGTTTTGTGCGTACCACCCTAGCGGGAACTCCGACGGCTGTCGCGCCGTCGGGCACATCCTTCGTCACCACGGATCCGGCCCCCGTGCGAGCTCCTTTGCCCACCTTGACCGGGGCCACCAGCATCGTGTCCACGCCGACGAAGGCGCCGTCGCCGATCTCGGTCCGGTTCTTTTTCGTGCCGTCGAAGTTGGCCGTAATCGTACCCGCGCCGATGTTGGCGTCCGCTCCGAGGTCCGTGTCGCCCAGGTAGGAGACGTGGGGCACCCTGGTGCCGCGCCCGACCTTGCTCCGCACCAGCTCGGCGAAGCTGCCGATGTGCACGTCCTCCGCGATCTCGGTGCCCGGGCGGAGCTTGGCGAAGGGGCCGCAGTCGGAGCGGTCGCCCAGCCTCGCGTCCTCAATATGGACGTGTGGGCCGATGTGGCACTCGGCGCCGATTTGCGTGCTGCCCTTGAGGACGGTGAACGGCTCGATCACCGTGTCCTGGCCGATGACGACGCCGGCGTCGATGAACGTGCTGTTCGGGTCGACGATGGTGACGCCGCCCAGCATCAGGTTGTCGAGCAGCCGCCGGCGCAGGATTTCGGTCGCCGTCGCGAGCCTGACCCGGTCTTTGACGCCCATCGCCTCGCGCGGATCGTCCAGCGTCACCACGGTGACCGGCTTGAGGTGCAGGAAGACGTCGGTGAGGTAATACTCGCCCGCATTGTTGTCGTCACCGACCGTGCCGAGCTCTTCGACCAGCTTGCTGCCGTCGAAGCAGTAAAGGCCGACGTTGAACTCGTGCACACCAGCGCGCATCTCCGGCGTGGCGTCCTTGCGCTCGACGATGCGCTCCAGGGAGCCATCGGCGGCGCGGATGACGCGGCCGTCGTCGCGCGTCGGATCGACGACGCTCGCGATGGTCGCCGGCGCCTTCTCCTGAACGTGCGCGTCGATGACCCTCCGGATGCTGGTTGCTGTCAGCAACGGCGAGTCGCCGTTGACGACCAGGACCTGGCGTCCCCGCAGCTCACCGGCGGGGATCTGCCCCAGCGCGTGAGCGGTTCCCTTCGGATCGCGCTGGTACACAACTTCGACCCGACCGTCGAGATGGGCGGCGACGTCGGCGTGATGCGGATTGGCGATCACCTTGACGTCTTTCGCTCCGGCCTCCTCCGCCGCCGCCAGCACCCAATCGATCATGGGACGGCCGCAGATGGGATGGAGCACTTTGGGAATCCGCGAGCGCATTCGGGTGCCGTGGCCGGCGGCGAGGATGACGGCGGTCAGGGGAGCGCTCAGTTCCGCTCGATTATGCCAGCTTGCGGGCCCTTTCCCGAGCGTGAGCGGGTTCGGTCGGGGAGTTCTGGCCGTACTCCTAGCGGCCGCTCGGGAGCGGAGCGGGGGACGATTGGTTGGCGGGCTGTCGGCTCGGCGCCGGTGCCGGTGTCGTTTGACGCCCCGCCCGGGTGCTGGCCTGCGCTGAGTTGGGGTCGACCATGAGCGATGACTCGTCGAACGCCTCGAACGCGCCGGCCGGGATCGTCTTGAGCTGCGCGATCATGGCTGGATATGGACCCGAGTTCCAACCCGAGTCCATCGTGCCTTGAAAGAACCAGTTCGAGCCGTTGTCGGCCACGATCACCCCGTAGTGCTTCATGGCGGTCAACACGACCTGGGCCTGGGCGCCAAATCCCGAGATGTTGTAGCCCGCCTTCAGACGGAAGCGGGCGCCCATCGGTGGCAAATTCGGATTGCTCGCGGAGCCGGCCTGGTGGCGTGCGGGCCACAGGTAGCTTTGGTCGGTTGACTGGACGGTGAAACGGATCGCGTGCGCAATCAATCCCGCCTGCACTTCATCGAGGCGGACAAGACCAGGCAGGATCGGCAGCCCCGCCGCGTCGGCCGAGGTCCAGTCCAGGTGGCGGAGCTGGTTGGAATTGAGATCGAAGATCGCTCCCGACCCCGCGGTGCTCGGCCCGGCGTAATCGGTCGCCCAGGTTTCGTACAGCTTGCACGTGTCCTGGTCCACCGTGATCAGGTGGCTGTCCGTCGGCCCCTCGCGCAGGAGATCGTTCCCATACGGATATGGGCCCTGCGGCTGTTGGCTTGCGACGACCGGATCACTCTCATCCCAGTACTGGAAGTTGAAGTTCGTGGTCGCATGGCCGGTGTGCACCACGTTGATTGGCATGCCGTACGGCGGACCGCCGAAATCCGGATGCAGGAGCCTCCCCGTGGTGGCGCCCGTGGACGCCAGCCACGCCGCACTGTGCGAGTTGACCGGCATGCTCGAGATGTCGGTGTTCCAGATGTTGTCGGCGGGAAAGATCGGGCACGTGCTGCCAGGGACGATGGAGGCCGCGGCTGGGCGGGCCACATGCTTTGGCGGATGACTCGGCGAAGTGGCCGAGACGTTCAACGCCAGAGCCACCAGCGCACCGACCGCGGCCAGGATGCTTCGTTCCACTGCAGTTGTAACGACGCTCGGGAGTTTCCGGATCTTGCCGCCGCAGGGCGTAGCATCACCTATTTGTGAGCGAAGTCCCGGCACCCAATCTCGAAGGAGCGGTGCCCTCTCATCTGCCTGTGCTGCCGTTGAAGTCGACGGTGGTGTTTCCGCGCATTTTCATCCCGCTCTCGGTCGGGCGCAAGAAATCGCTCCAGCTGCTCGATGACCTCGCGGGCGTCGAGCGTCACATCGCCGTCGCGACGCAGCTTGACGAAACAGCGGAAGAGGTCGAGTTCAAAGACCTCCACCACGTCGGGACGATGGTCCGCGTCCAGCACCTGCTAAAGCTTCCCGACGGCACCGTGCAGCTGGCGGTGCTGGGACTGCGGCGGATCCGGCTCACCGAGGTCGAATCCGAGGACCCTTATCTGACATGCGCCATCGAGATGCTGCCCGAGATCCAGGAAGACATCCTCACGATCGAGCGGGAGGCGCTGATGCGGCGCGCGATCGCGTCGTTCCAGCAGCTCGTCTCGCTCGCCCCACACCTGCCGGCTGAGCTGGCGGGTGCGGCGGGCGCGATCGACGACCCGCTCCACCTCGCGTACTACGTCGCCAATCACATCCGACTCACGACCGAGCAGCGGCAGGAGATCCTCGAGCTCGATTCGTCGAAGGCCAAGCTGGAGCGGCTGCTCGGCCACATGTCCCACGAGCTGGAGGTGCTGGAGCTCGGCCGCAAAATCCAATCCCAGGCCGAAGAGCAGATGGGCAAAGCCCAGCGCGAGTACTTCCTGCGCGAGCAGCTGAAGGCGATCCAGCGCGAGCTGGGCGAGCTGGACACCGAGCACGCGGAGCTGAGCGAGCTTCGCGAACGTATAGAGAAGGCCGGCCTACCACCCGAGGCCAAGCGCGAGGCCGACCGCGAGATCTCACGCCTCGAGCGAATCCCCTCGGCGTCGCCTGAGTCGTCCGTGATCCGAACCTACCTCGAGCTCATCGTCTCGCTGCCGTGGAACGTCTCCACCGGCGGCGAGGTCGACGTCAAGAAGTCGCGCGGCATCCTCGACGCCGACCACTATGACCTAGACAAGGTCAAGCAGCGCATCGTCGAACACCTCGCGGTGCGCCGGCTGAAGCAACAGCGCGGGTCGACCGACCGCGGCCGCGAGCCGATCCTTTGCTTTGTCGGCCCGCCAGGCGTCGGCAAGACCTCGCTCGGCCAGTCGATCGCGCGCGCCATGGGCCGGAAATTCGCGCGGGCCTCGCTGGGCGGCGTGCACGACGAGGCGGAGATCCGCGGCCACCGCCGCACCTACATCGGGGCCATGCCCGGGCGCATCCTGCAGGCCATTCGTCGCGCCGAATCCAACGATCCCGTGTTCATACTCGACGAGGTCGACAAGATCGGCGCCGACTGGCGCGGCGACCCGTCCTCCGCGCTGCTCGAGGTCCTCGACCCCGAGCAGAACAAGGACTTTCGCGACAACTACCTTGACGTTCCCTTCGACCTGTCGAAGGTGATGTTCATCACGACCGCCAACAGCCTGGAGACAATCCCGCCCGCGCTGCGTGACCGGATGGAGGTCTTGCATCTCTCGGGATACACCGAAGAGGAGAAGGTCCAGATCGCCGAGCGCTTCCTGATCCCCAAGCAAGTGCTGGCGCACGGCCTGAATCCCGGCGAGGTCACGATCTCGGAGGAAGCGATCCGGCTGATCATCCGCGAGTACACACGTGAGGCTGGCGTGCGAAACCTGGAGCGCGAGATCGCGTCCCTGCTCCGCCGCGACGTCGCCGACATAGCGTCGGGCAAGAAGCTGAAGCGGATGGACGACACCAAGAGGGTGCGCGCCGCGCTCGGCAAGCGTCGCTTCTATGACGACGTGGCGGAGCGCATCGACCGGCCGGGCATCGCGACCGGACTGGTCTGGACGCCGACCGGAGGCGAGATCATCTTCGTCGAGGCGACCATCACGCCAGGCAAGGGCGAACTCAAGCTGACCGGGCAGCTGGGCGAGGTCATGAAGGAATCGGCGGCGGCCTCGCTGTCCTACCTCAAGTCGCGGGCAACCGAGATCGGGATCGACCCGACGCTGTTCGACAAGAACGACATCCACGTCCACGTGCCGGCCGGCGCCCAGCCCAAAGAAGGTCCTTCAGCTGGAGTCACCGTCCTGACCGCGATGGCCTCGATCCTCACCGGCCGGCCGGTGCGCGACGACGTGGCGATGACCGGCGAGATCACGCTGCGTGGCAAGGTGCTGCCGATCGGGGGCATCAAGGAGAAGGTACTCGGCGCCCACCGCGCCGGACTGCGGCGCGTACTCATGCCCTCGCACAACGAGGCCGACCTTGACGATATCCCGGCCGATCTGCGCAAGCAGATGCAGTTCGTGATGATCGAGTCGATCGATCAGGTGTTGCGCGAGGCGTTGATGCCGCGGCGGCCGCACGTTTTGAACGGCGGCAACGGAGCCCGGACTACCGTCGTTGCGCGCGCTGCAGGATCCAGCCGTGCGCGGCCAGCTCCGCCGAATCGTCGAGTGACGAAAGCGCGCCGTCGCCCCGTCGCTTGAGCGCCGCCGCAATCAGGTGATCCGCGAGGTGCGGGTTCTTCGGTAACAGCGACCCGTGCAGGTAGGTGCCGATGATCCCGCCCTGAACGCAGCCTTCGGTCTTGTCGGAACCGTTGTTGCCCTTGCCCTGAATGATCCTGCCAAGCGCTTTCGCGCCTGAGCCCAGGAACGTGCGGCCGCTGTGGTTCTCGAAGCCGACCAATGTACGCGGCGTCAGGCCGATGTCTGTCTGCACGACGACATCGCCGATGAATCGCTTCTTGCCCGCCTCGGTCCTGACGTCGATCAGCCCGATGCCGTCGTAACGCTCGCCGTCGGCGGTCTGGTAGTAGTGGCCCAGCAGCTGGTAGCCGCCGCACACGGCGAGCACCTGCGCGCCGTTCGCGACGGCGCGCTGCAGCGATTCCTGCTTGAACTCGCGGAGGTCGTCGTAGATGAGGGCCTGCTCACGGTCCTGGCCGCCGCCGAAAAAGAAGACATCGACGTCGTTCATCCGGTCACTGGCGCCTCGGCCCAGTTCCACCACGCTCGCCTCCAGTCCGCGCCACTCCGCGCGCTTGACCAGCGTGAGGATGTTGCCCCGATCACCGTAGATGTTCATGAGGTCGGGGTAGAGCCAGCCGACCGTCAATTTCTGTGTCACGTTTCCCAGTATGGCGACGCCCACCCGCGTCTCACGAGCTCGGCCCTGAGGTCGAGCATCGCGGTGTAGGTGCACAGCAGATAGGCGGTGTCGCCTTCGCTGGTGGACTTAATCAGCAGATCGAGCGTCTTGCCAGGGTCGGTCTGAGGATTCTCGGCGCCAACGCCGGCGTACTTCAGGCGCACCGCGAGGTCGTGCGCGCGTCCGCCCGCCGGGATGACCACCTTGGCGCGGCCCTGCAGCATCTCGAAGTCGACATCCCAGATCCAGGAGACGTCGGTGCCGTCCGCCTTGCGGTCGTTCAACCCGATGACGAAGTTCTCGCCACCGGCGAGCCCGACCGCGGTGCGCACTGTCTCGTTGAAACCGGCCGGGTTCTTGGAGAGGACCAGGATCAAATGGCGGCCGCGGAACTCGACGCGCTCCTGGCGGCCGAACGCTGCCTTGAACGTGCGCAGACGGTCGGCGATGTACGAGGGCGCGAGGTCGATGCTTCGTGCGGCCGCGTACGCGGCGAGAACGTTGTAGCAGTTGTAGAGACCGCCCAACGGCATCTCGATCCGCGTCCCTTCGATCGTCAAGGCGAGGGCGTCGAAGCCGTCGAGCTTGATGTTGGTGGCGGCGATCTCCGGACGCGGGCGCTCGAAATGTCCATTAGGGCAGTGATAGACGCCGTCGTGGCCGACGTAAACGGCGTCGAAGATCAAGCTCGTTCCGCATTTGGGACACGTCCTCGCGTCGGCCGCGTGGGGCAGCGTCTTGGTGGCGACCGAGGTGTCCTCGAGGCCGTACCAGAGCGGTTTTATTGTCAGGTTGAGACCGATCTCGGCCACACGGGGGTCGTCCGCGTCGAGGATGGCGCGAGCGGTCTCCGGTTGCGAGGCCAGGGCTTTTTCGATCTTCCGGGCGATCGACTCCAGCTCGCCGTAACGGTCGAGCTGGTCGCGAAAGAGGTTCAGGACCAGGGTCGCCCGCGGCTGGATCTCCTCCACCGCCTTGGCGAGGCTGGCCTCGTCGATCTCGAAGACGCCCCAGTCCGCTTTCAACTTGCCATCGGACCCGGCGCGATTCAACGCCGCCGCAGTCACGCCGAAGATGAGGTTCGCCCCGGCGCGGTTGGCGACGACGCGGTGCCCAGCCCCCTCGAGCAGCCAGCTGAGGAGACGTGCGGTGGTCGTCTTGCCGTTGGTCCCGGTCACGACGATCGAGCCGTACGTCAGATCCTTGGTTAGCCTGGTCAGAATGCGCGGATCGATCGCCCGCGCGACATCGCCCGGGAGGGTCGTGCCGCCGCCGCGACCGGCGAAGCGGCTGAGGGCACCGGTCGCTTTGCCGGCGACGACGGCTGCGGTCTTGCGGATCACGCCCAGGCGCCGACGGCGCGCGTGAGCGCGGTCCAGCAATCCAGCTTCCCTATGGCGTGCCTTCCTTCCTGTTCGTTATTGATGCGCGTGTAGAACGCTGAGCCGCTGCCCGTCATTTGCCAACCTGGACCGAGGCTCGCCGCAAATTCTTTCAGGCTTGGCTCCACGTGCTCCGCCGCCCGGCGCAGGTGATTCTGACCTTCCCCTTTCAATTCGTCCCATGCACGGTACACATCGGCGGTCGAGAGCTCTATCCCCGGCCACGCGATGGCGAACCAGGCGCATTCATCAGCCAGCGGCGTCAGCCGCTCACCGCGCCCCTCGGCGTGCGCGCGACCTCCGCGCAAGAAGAAAGGGACGTCCGAGCCCAGCTCACGCGCGATAGGTGCGAGGTCGATGTCGAGCGTGTGCATGGTCTTGAGCGCCCTCAGCGTCGTGGCCGCGTCGGAGCTGGCGCCGCCCATCCCGGAACCCGATGGGATCCGCTTGTCGAGGTGGATGCGAGCCGGCAATGGGCGTTTGGCAGCACTCTCCAGTGCTTGCTGCGCGACCAGCACGGAGTTGGTCTCCGCGCTCACCCGCAAACCCGATGTCGTGAATGTTGTTTCCTTCGCCGGCTCGACCTCGAGCAGGTCGTGCAGCGCCACCGCTTGAAAGGTCGTGCGTAGGTCGTGGAATCCATCCGCGCTGCGGCCGAGGACCTCGAGGTTGAGGTTGAGCTTCGCGCGCGCGGGCAGCGCGAAGATCAATCGGGGATCGGCTTCAGACCCGCTCGGTACTTGACCGCGCGATCCTGGTAGTGCCGCGCCGTGGTTCCGACCCAGTGGTTCGAGGAGCCGTCGAGCTGCTTCTTGACGGTTGCCGGCACGCCGGCCGCCATGTGGCCGGCCGGGATCTCGATGCCCTCTTGCAGCACCGCGCCGGCCGCGAGCATCGAGCCCGCGCCGAGACGGCTTCGCTGGAGCATGGTCGCGCCCATCCCCACCAGCGCGCCCTGCTCAACAACGCATCCCTCCAGCTGCGCCGAGTGGCCGATGCTGGCGTTCTTTTCGATCAGAGTCGGCAGATTTTCGGCGCAGTGGATGACCGCGTTGTCCTGGATGTTGGCGCCCTCCCCGACCTTGATCGTCGCCTCATCGCCTCGCAGCACCGCGCCGAACCAAACGCTCGCGCCGGCCTCGATCTCGACATCGCCGATCAGCACAGCGGTCGGTGCGATGTATGCGTCGGGATGGACTTTGGGGCGCCGTCCACGAAGCTCGAATTCCATTGGCGCCTATAATCCTAAATTCGTGAGTGCTCTCCCCCTGGTAATGGCGCGTGGCTAAGCGGACCGCTTCGGCGAAGAAGCAGGCTCGCGCGGGCGTGCGGCGCTCGGCGCGGAACCGTGCGGTGCGCTCCGAGGTGAAGACCCTCATCGTCAAGTCGCGGCGTTCGCTGAACGACGCCCAGGCCGAGTCCTCGGAACGGATCGAGTCAACGGTCGAGGCCATGCGCGGGCTGGACCGCGCCGCTTCCAAGCGCATCCTGCATCCCAACAATGCGGCGCGTCGCAAGTCGAGACTCGCGCGCCAGCTGGCCAAGCTCGCTTCCACGGCGCCGGCGCCCGCCAAGAGCAAGAAGGCGGCTCCTGCGCGAGCTGCCGCGCCCGCTACGAAGAAGAAGTAGGAGCCGCGGCTTACAGCCGCGTCAGCAGGACGTCCAGGCCGAGCTCGGCGTCGACCTGACCCGACTTAACCTCCCACTCGTAGTCTCGGATGAGCTTCAACGCATCTTCAAGCCGCTGCGGCGACGCGTTCTGGGCGGCGTCGAAGGCCTTCTGGATGACGAAGCGATGCTCGGTCATGTCGTCCTGGACCTGCTGCAGCGACTCGCCCCGGTCCTGTCTGGCCTTGACTTCGAGCACGAGCGCGTAGTGGCGCGCCATCCGGTAAGCGACCGAGGTCGACTGCAAGCCCGACCGAGTGAGGTGGCGCGCGATCTCGAGTGCCGCCGCGCCGGGCCTCGGCAGCAGGTTGTCGGTCAGTTTGAAGATCTCGTCCTCCCGCCCACCGGCGAGCAACTCGGTCACCACTTCAGGAGTGAGCTTCGAGCCGGAAGCCTTGTACGCGGCGAGCTTGGTGAGCTCGGAATCGACGACGCTGAGATCCGGTGGCGACACGCGCACGACCTGCGCGGCGATATTGGCCGTCAGCCCGTGCTTCTCCACCGCGCGCCTGGAGGCCCAGTCGCTGAGCGCGCGACCTTTGAGGTGCTGCGACTCATCGACCTGGCCGCCCGCCGCGGTGATCGCCTTGGTCAGCTTGTTCGTCGAGCCCAGGCGACCCGCCACGGTCAGCAGGACCCGTGTGGTGACGGGAATCTGCGCGAGCGCCGGCGCAAGGCCTTCGGCCCGGTTGGCCGGGATCATGCGCGCGAAGACCACGCGGTATGGATCCAGGAAGGGTACCTGGAGGACCGCATCCTGCAGGCGTGCGGGCGTGAGCCCAGCTCCTTCGAGGACCTCAAGGCCGAAGTCGGAGACGAGCTCGGTGCGCCACTGGTCGATCGTGGCGCGCGACCGCTCGTCGACCAGGAAGCGTTCCTCGCCGTGCAGGAGCAACGCGGTCGCGCTGCCTTGCCTGGTTGCCCGCGGCATGGGCCGATCGTACTTACAACGGCAAGGTGATCGTGCCCTCCTGGTCGGTGCGCAGCACGTCGGGTGGAAACCCAGCGGCAAGCCTGCCCGTCCCTCGTGAGGCGATGAGCTGGGTCGTGGGTCTGACGGCCGCGCGTTCGAGATCGGGCGAGAGCCTGCTCCTGCCGCCGCCCGGCAGCAGGACGTAGCCGCACGCGCCCCTAAGCCGCGAGGCCGCGACCGTCTGCGCCTCGAGGTCCAGGTCGCTGAAATCGCAGAAGCTCTTGCCGTCTGGCGCAATCGCGCGCACAGCGAGGTACGCCGCGCCCACCTGGTCTCCGGGGGCGCCGGGCTCGGGTGCGACGACCTCCAGCCCAAAGCCCGCGATGTCGAGCCGCTGCCCGGACTCGAGCATATGGATCGAGGCGCCGCGCGTTGCTTGCTCCAGGGCCGCGGTCCGCCAGGCGGATCCGGTGATCGCAGCCTTCGGAATGAAGAGGGCCTGCGCGGATCGGTCGAAGCCGGTCAGACCTCCCACGTGGCCGAGGCCTGGCGCGGTGATGATCAACCCGTCGAGGTTTCGCTGCCAGGGCGGGAGCAGGGTGCCGAGCTCGTCCCGCAGCTTCTGAGGACTTGGACCGCCGTCGATGAGGATCGCGCCGTGCTGGTCGCGCAGGAGCACGGCCTGTCCGTCGCCGACATTCAGGACGAAGGCCTGAGGAGGTGCGTTCGCCCATCCGACCAGCGCCGTGGTGGAAATCAATACCGGTCCAATCGCCGCGGCCGCAAACGCAAACCAGCGCGCCGGACGGGGCGTGTGCCCACCCGCGATCGCCGGAGCCAGCGCCGAGTAGTACGCCAGGCCGAGCCACGTTGGAAAGCTTGGGATCGAGAACGCGGCCAGGGGCGCGCGCGCCAAGACGTAGCCGACCTGCTCGATGTAGGCGAGCAAGCCGGCGATCGGGATCGCCGCGGCGCGGGCGAGCTCCGGCGCAAGAGACAGGACACTGAGCACGAGTCCCGACGCCACGAGTACGGGCAGGACCGGAAGCGTCAGCGCATTCGCGACTGGCGCGATCGGCGAGATGACGTGGAAGTCGGTCGCCATCATCGGCAGCGTCCCGACCTGCGCGGCGCAGGTGACCGCGAAAGGCTCGCGGAGAATGTGCGGCAGGAACGCGATGCGCCGCGCGATCGCCGGGGTCAGAAGGATGATCGCCGCGGTCCCGGCGAACGACAGTTGGAAGCCGACGTCCCAGGCGAGCTCGGGATGCCAGCCCAGCATTGCCGCGGCGGTCAGCGCGAGGGATGTCCACACATGAGATGGACGTCCCATGTGAGCGGCGGCGATCGCCAAGCCGCCCATGACCGATGCCCGGACCGCCGCCGGCGTCGCGCCGCCGGCCATCGCGTATACCGCGATGAGTCCGAGGACCGGCCAGGTGGCGTGCCGGCCGAGAATCGGCCTTAGGGTGCCCTGGATGATGCGGGCGAAAATCGCCACCTTGAGGCCGCTAAGCACGAGCAGATGGATCAGACCCGTCGCGATCAACGCCTGTTCGAGCCTGGGCGGAACGCCTTCGCGGACGCCGAGCACGATTCCGAGGAGCATCGCGGCGTGCGGCGGGGGAACCGCCGCGTTCAGCGCGGCGGTGTACCTCGACCGTAGCCAACTGGGAATTGCAGCAACGCCGCGCTCTGAGCTCGTCACATCGAAGCTCGATGCCTGGAGCTCGAGGTAAACGTTCCGCTGCCCGAGGTATGCGCGCCGATCGAAATCCGGAGTATCGCGCGGGAGTGTCAGCTTACCCGTGGCGCGGACCATGTCTCCGTAGGTCGCGTTCGCTGGGCCACGCCACCGGACGAGGAGATTGCCGATGTCGGTGATTCGTGTCACGCCAATCTGGACCTGTGTCGGCTCGACCAGGACCTCGCCGCCGCCACCGCGGGCCCGGCTGTCGTCCGCGATTCGGCCCGTCATCACCGCGGTCTGGCCGGCGACGCTCGCGGCTCGCACCGGTGCCTGGGCGTCGGGCACCGGCAGCTCGACCCGCGCGACCGCGAGCAGGGCAACCGCAATCGCGACAGCGAGAACTGCGGGACGCAGCACCAGCGCCACCGCGAGGAGTGGGAGGGTGGCCCCTAAGGCGACCACGCCGAGCCATGACCGTGGCGGGATCAGCACCACAGCGCCGGCAATCGCCGCCGACCACGCCAACGCGAGCGCCAGGCCGGGATAACGCGTCATAGCGTCAGGTAGCGGCGGACCACGACATAGTCCGCTTCGCTCATGCCGAGGATCTCGACCAGCTCACGCATGCTCTGGAAGCCGCCGAAGTTGGTCCGGTAGTCGAGGCATTCCTGCGCGAATGCCAAGGTGAAACGCGGAACCGCCTCGAGCTCTTCGAGCGTCGCCTGGTTGAGATTGACGCGCACGACCGTCGTCCCGGAAGCCGTTTTGACGAACGGGACCTTGATCTGCTCGCCATCGCTCAGCCGGCCGGCGAGGTTGGGCGCCCGGGACATGTCCGCGTCGGCGCTGAATCCGCCGGCGGCCGCGATGGCGTCGAAGACGCGATCTCCCCGGGGCAGGCGGTACAGGCCCGGGTTTTCGACGGCGCCGACGATGTCGACCAATAGCCCCGGCTGGGGCGGGATCTCAAGGGCCGGCGCGGCAACCGGAGCGGTCGGAGCCGGCAAGCCCGACGCTGTATACGCGTACGCGGCCACCAGCAGCGCGGCGGCCGTGGTGATCGGGGCGGCGATCAGTACGATCCGCTTCCAGCCGGGGACGAGTCGCATTGGGAGGCGCACAGGCCGAGGCTATAGAGGGCCAGACCAGACGAAAAGCCAGGTTGTTAAGGCTGGTTCCCGGGGAAGGATTCGAACCTTCGGTCGAGGATCCAAAGTCCTCTGCCTTACCGCTTGGCCACCCGGGAGCGCCCACAACAGTACCGCCCGGCTATCGCGCCGTCCCCAGGTCAGGCGTGACCTGAAACGGGTGTCGTTCGTTGCGTCTGGTGATGAGAAACGCGCTCGCGGTCACTGGGCTGGTGCTGCTGACGGCGGCCTGCGGCGCCTACCACTTTCCGGGCAACTCGCCGTCGCCCTCGCCCGAGACCGCCCACTTGAGCGGCATCGTCAGGTCGGTGCCGTGCGCGCCTGTGGAGCAGGCCGGCTCGACGTGCGCCGGGCGGCCCGTGGCGAGCCTGGAGATTGACTACGTCGCGGGGAATACCGTGGACAGCCGCGCGGTGACCAATTCGAGCGGAATGTACGCGGTCGACCTGCGACCCGGCACCTACGAAGTGAAGCTGGTCACCTACATGCGAGTGATCAGCGGCCCCACCAAGCTCACGCTCGGCGCGGGGACGCGCACCGTCGCGAACTACATGCTCGACAACGGAATTCGCGTCCCGGTGCCGGCCCAGTAGTCACCCCTCTATAGCCACCCGCTGACCCCCCACCCACCCTGGGGGATGTAGCCGGGGCGCGCAGCTTGGGCGCATGCCGGCGCCGGGTCAACCCTGCTTGTTAAGGGACGAGATTGATGAGCTTGTCGGCGACGTAGATCACCTTCGACGGCTCACGGCCATTGAGCGCGGCGCGCACCTTGTCGCGGGCAAGCGCCGCCTTCGTCGCGCCGGCTTCCGATAGTCCGGCCTCGACGTCCAGCTTGTCGCGCACCTTGCCCGCGACCTGGACCACCAGCACGACCTTCGGCTCCGCCGCGAGCGTTGCATCGAACGCGGGCCACGAGGCGTCCACCAGCAGGCCCCTCTCACCGAGTCGCTCCCACATCTCCTCGCAGGCGTGCGGCGCCAGCGGATTCAGCAGCTTGAGCAGCGTGCGCACCGCCGCGTCCCACTCCCCGTCCCTCGCGCCGCCACCCTGCAGGTAATCCTGCATCGCATTCGCCAGCTCCATCAAGAACGCGACCGCGGTGTTGAAGCGCAGCTCGTCGTAGTGCTCGGTCACATGACCGACGGTCTGCGCGACTTTGCGGCGCAACACCGCGGCATCGGCGCCGGCGGCGGCGGCGCTGCCCTCGGGGACGATCGACTCCGGCTCCAACACGAGCCGCCACACGCGCTGCAGAAACTTGACGACGCCGTTGAGCCCGGAGTCATTCCACTCCACGTCTTCTTCGGGCGGTCCGATGAACATCTCATACACCCGGCCGGCGTCCGCGCCCTGCTCACCGGTTAGCTCGGCGATCGAAACCCCGTTGCCGGCCGACTTGGCCATCACCTGACCGAAGCGCTTGACCATGCCCTGGTTGAAAAGTCGGGTGAACGGCTCCGACGCTTCGAGGAGCCCAGCGTCATGCAGCACCTTGACGAAAAAGCGTGAGTACAGGAGATGCAGAATCGCGTGCTCCACCCCACCCGTGTACTGGTCGACCGCCATCCAGTGATTGGCGAGCTCGGGGTCAAACGGCTCGCGGTCATCGTGGGGGCTTGCGTAGCGCAGGAAGTACCACGACGAGTCGATGAACGTGTCCATTGTGTCCGTCTCGCGGCGTGCCGGGCCGTCGCATTTGGGACACGTCGTGCGCCAGAACGACTCCACCTCGGGAAGCGGCCGGTACTCCTCGGGCAGCTTGACCGGCAGCTGGTCCACCGGCACTGGCACCATGCCGTCGTTGGGGCAGTAGACGACAGGGATCGGCGCTCCCCAGTAGCGCTGGCGGGAGATCAGCCAGTCGCGGAGACGGTACTTGACCGCGCGCTTGCCGATGCCCTTTGACTCCAGCCAGTCGCAGATCCGATCGAAGGCGACTGTTGAGTCGAGGCCGCCGAACTGGGCGCTGTTCACCATCGTCCCCGACCCTAGATACGCGTGGCGCAGCACGCCCTGCGGTCCGCTCGGCGGGGCGATGACCTCGCGGATCGGCAGGTCGTAGCGGACCGCGAACTCGAAATCGCGCTCGTCGTGCGCGGGCACCGCCATGATCGCGCCCGTGCCATATGTAACGAGCACGTAGTCGGCGACCCAGATCGGGATCTTTTGGCCGTTGACCGGATTGATCGCGAAGCCGCCCGTGGCGACGCCGGTCTTCTCCCGATCGGTCGACTGACGCTCGATCTCGGTCTCCTTGCGCGCCTTCTCGACGTACTCGCGGACACGGGCGCGGTGCTTTTCGGTGGTCACGCGCTCGACCAACGGATGCTCGGGCGCCATGACCATGAACGTCGCGCCCCACAGCGTGTCCGGTCGGGTCGTGTAGATGCGGATCGACTCACCGGCGATTCCATCGACCGGAAAGTCGACCTCGGCACCCATGCTGCGGCCGATCCAGTTGGTCTGCATGAGGCGCACCTTGTGCGGCCACTTGTCCAGCAGCGCGAGGTCGGCGAGCAGCCTCTCCGCATAGTCGGTGATCTTCAGAAACCACTGCTCGAGGTCGCGCTTCTCGACCTCGACATCAGGGTGCCGCCAGCACCTTCCGTTGATCACCTGCTCGTTGGCAAGCACAGTTTTGTCGACCGGACACCAGTTGACGGGCGCCATCGCCCTGTACGCGAGGCCGCGCTCGAGCATGAGCAGGAAGAGCCACTGCGTCCACTTGTAGTAGTCGGGCATGCAGCTGGTGACCTCGCGGTCCCAGTCGTAGAGGATCCCCATCATCTTGAGGTCGCGCTTGCTCCTGGCGATGTTGTCGAGTGTCCATCTCTGGGGATGCAAGCCGGGGTGCTGCATCGCCGCGTTTTCCGCCGGCAGACCGAACGCGTCCCAGCCAAATGGGTGCAGCACCTCGAAGCCCTGCATCCGTTTCATCCGCGCGAGCGCGTCGCCCATCACGTAGTTGCGCGCGTGGCCCATGTGCAGGTCACCCGAGGGATACGGATACATGACCAGGTCGTAGTACTTCGGCTTCGGCGAGTCGTCCGCCGCCTTCATGACCCCGCGCTCGGCCCAGACCTTCTGCCACTTCGGCTCGATGTCTTGAGGGACGTAAACGCTACGGCGGGGACGGCTGGACACCGGGTTCAAATTTAAGGGATGCAAGTTCGTGACCCACGATCGCGGCCAGCAGCAACCCTGCACCCGCAGCCTGCTCGAGGCCGAACCGCTGGCCGGCCAGGACAATCGCCGCGACCAGCGCCCATGCGGGCTCCGTGGCGAGAATCAAGGCCGTGCGGTTGGCGCTGATGTGGGCCTGCGCCCACGTCTGGATGAAGTAGGCGAAGGCTGACGCGAAGAGGCCGGTGACCACGATCGCGAACCACACCTTGGCGCTGGGCGCGCGCAGCGACCAGGTGCCGCTCGCGCTGAACAGCAGCGTGCACATGCCCATCTGCGTCATCGCCAGCGGCGCCGACGAGGTGCCCGGCGACCAGCGGCCAAGCAGCACGATGTGCACCGCGAAGAGGACAGCGCACGCCAGGACGAGCAGATCTCCGAGGTTCATCCCGGACGGACCTCCCGTCAACAACACCAGCCCGCCAAGCGAGACCAGCGTCGCGATCCACGTCCAGCTACGGATCGGGGCGCCGAACAGCCGGTTGAGGAGAGGAGTGAGGACGACAAAGAGCCCCGTGATCAAGCCCGCATTGCCGACGCTCGTGATGGTGAGACCCACCGTCTGGGCGAGGTACCCGGCCGCAAGGACCGCCCCGATCACCGCGCCGACCTGCAGTTCGCGCCGAGTCGGGAGCCGGCGGACGACCACCGACATCACGAGCAGGGCGATCGCAAAGCGGATCTGGAGAAAAGGCAGCGTCGGGTACTGTGTCACTGCGTCTTTGACCAGGACGAACGTCCAGCCCCAGACGGCTGTGACCATCAGCAACAAGAGGACGTAGATCAATGAAGCGTCTGTGGGCGCCTTGGCGCATGCAGTACATCGGCAGCGAACCCCGCCCCGGCTGTCTGTTCTGCCGCGTCATCGAGCACCCCGACGACCCGGACGCTGAGCTGGTCGTGTGGCGCCCCAAGGGCGCCGTCGTACTGCTGAACAAATTTCCCTACAACCCCGGGCACGCGATGGTCGCGCCGTACAAGCACGCGTCGAGCTTTGAGGACCTGGACGACCCTGAGTCGCTCGACCTCGTGCGCGCGCAGCGGCGGACGCTCCAGGTGCTGCGTAACACACTGAAGCCCGACGGCTTCAACGTCGGCTCCAACCTCGGGAACGCCGCGGGCGCCGGCATCCCTGACCACGTGCACATTCACATCGTTCCGCGATGGAATGGAGACACGAACTTCATGGCGGTGATCGACGACGTGAAGGTCGTCAACGAGGCCCTGGCTCAGACCGCCGACAAGCTCAAGCGCGCTTTCGCCGAAACGTAACCTGGCCGCCGGCGATCGACGCTTCCACGCGACCTTCCGAGACAACCGTGATGTCGCACAGCTTGCCCGGCCGCAGCGTACCGGCGTCCCCTTCCATCCCCGCGGCGTAGGCCGCGCCGGACGTGTACGCGCGCAGAGCCGCGGCGCGCGTCAGGGCAAGTTCGGGATGCCACATCGCCTCGCGGCGCCAAGACGTCGCTGCCTCCATGCCGGCCATCGGATCCGGTGTTTCCACGGGCGCATCGGACCCGAACGCAAGCCGAACTCCCGCACGCTCGAGCATCCGCCACGCGTAGGAATGCGAGGTGACGGACGGCCACAGAGCGTCGGCCAGGTCGCGGTCGGAGACGGCGTGGATGGGCTGCATCGAGGCGATGACCCCGAGATTCGCCATGCGCGCGGCGTCCTTCGGATTCACGCACTGCGCGTGCTCGAGCCGCGGCCGCCAATCGCGCCACGCGTTGCGGTGCGAAGCAAGCGCGTCGAGCGCGCGGCGGACAGCGCCGTCACCGATTGCGTGCAGGCACACGTTCAGCTCCGCGTTGGCGCAGCGCCGGAGCATCTCCTCGAGATCTGCCTGCTGGAGCCGGACCGTCCCCGAGCCGTCGAGCATCTCGGCGGTCCGGCTGCCGAGCGAGCCGTCGAGAAACGCTTTGACCCCCCAAATCCGAAGCCACGGACCTCCCCACCCCGACCGCACGCCGATGCGTTCGGCGTGCGCGAGGTCGGCCAGGGGAAGGTTGTAGACCACCCGCACGGGCAGCGGCCCACGCGCGATCAGGCGCTGCAGGGCGGACAGGCAGCGCGCGGTGTCCATGGAGTGCACCGAGGTGAGGCCGAGGTTCGCAAGCTCGCCAAGCACCGCTGACAGGGCGGAGTCGAAGTCGGCGTCGCTTGGCGCCGGCAGCACCCTCGCCACCAGGTCGATCGCGGTCTCGCGCAGGATCCCGGTCGGCTGACCGCGCCGCACGCGGTCGATCGTGCCGCCCGGCGGATCCTCGGTCGTGGCGTCGACGCCAGCTAACCGGAGGGCTTCGCTGGAGACCCAGGCCGAGTGGCCGTCCTTGCGCTGTAGGAACACAGGTCGCCCGCCGGCCGCTTCATCCAGAGGCTGCCGGGACGGAAACGCGCGTTGCGGCCAGATGTCGTTGTACCAGCCACCTCCGACAACCCACGCGTCCTTTTGGAGCGGCTTCGCCCACGCCTTGACGCGGGCCAGGCAATCCGCGAGGTCGCTGCTCCCGGTCAGGTCGACGCCAAGCTTGCGATCCGCGAGACCTTCGAGATGGATGTGCGAGTCAATGAGTCCGGGCCACGCGGTGCCCCGCAGCCGAACCACCTCGGCGCGGCGACCCGCTGCAGCACGCGCTTTTGTGCCGACGGCGATGATGCGGCCGTCAAACGCCGCCACCTCGGGCGTACATCCTGCGAACAGGACCGGCTCGATCAAAGGCCGTACGACTTGGCGATGATCTCCTTCATGATCTCGTCGGTACCCGCGCCGATCCTCGCGAGCCGCGCGTCGCGCCACGCCCTCTCGACTGGAAACTCGCGCATGTAACCGTGACCGCCGAGGATCTGGATCGCCTCGTCAGCAACGTCGCAGGCGACCTGGGTCGCAAGCAGCTTGGCTTGCGAGATCTCACGCACTGGATACTCGCCCTCATCCCACTGCTTGGCCGTCTGGTAGACGAAAGCCTGGATGGCCGCAATCTTCGTGCCCATGTCGACGAGCTTGTGCTTGATGACCTGGAAGTTGGAGATCGGCTGGCCGAAAGCCTGCCGGTTGCGTGCGTACTCCATCGTGTACTCGAACACTCGATTGGCGCCCGCGATCGCTCCCGCGGCGGTGATCATCCGCTCACCCTGCAACTCCCACATCAGCTGCTTGAAACCTTCGCCCTCCTCGCCGATCAGGTTCGAGGCAGGGACGTGGCAGTCGTCGAAGAGCAACTCGGCGGTGTCGGATGAATGCATGCCGAGTTTCTTCAAGGTCCGCGAGACTTCGAAGCCAGGCGTCCCCTTTTCGATGACGAGCAGGTTGTAGCCCGCGTGCCCACGCTCGCGTTCGTTCTTGGTGACAACCAACGCCCAGTGACAGCGCGCACCGTTGGTGATGAAGGTCTTGCGCCCGCTGACGATGAACTCGTCTCCAAATCGCCGAGCCACCGTCGTGATGCCTGCCACATCCGAGCCCGCATCGGGCTCGGTGATGGCGATCGAGGCAATCTGCTCTCCACGAATGGCGGGCGCCAGCCACCGCGTCTTCTGCTCCTCGGTGCCGAACTTGAACACAGGCGGGGTCGCCATCTCGGTCTGCACGGCGACGGCCATTCCCAGCCCTCCGGTGCCAGCCCGCGCCAGCTCCTCGGAGAGCACCAGCGCCGAGAAGTAGTCGCCGCCCTGGCCGCCGTACTCCGGTGGGTAGCGCAGGCCCAGAAAACCGAGCTCCCCGAAGCGCTGGAAGATCGAGTCCGGGAAGGTCTTTTCCTCCCACTCATCGAGGTGCGGCTGGACTTCCTTTTCGAGGAACCTGCGGATGTGCAGCCGGAGCTCATCGTGAGCGTCGGTGAAGTACATCGGCAAGGAGTGTAGGGCGGTCGCGACTCCGCTTCCGGTATGATTCCCGGCCGGACCTCAACCGTTAGATCAAACACGCGCTGGGAGTTGGATTGGGCTCAGTAATCAAGAAGCGGCGCAAGAAGATGCGCAAGCACAAGCACAAGAAGATGCTTAAGAAGACGCGATGGGCGCGACGCGCGCACGCGTAGGATAACGACGCCTTGGGCACATGGATCGTCATCGGGATTGTCGTCCTCATCGTCCTGTGGCTCGTCTTCACCTACAACGGACTCATCGCGGCCAGGAACAGGACCCAGGAAGCCTGGTCTGAGATCGACGTCGAGCTCAAGCGCCGGCACGATCTGATCCCCAACCTCGTCAACACCGTGCAGGGCTACATCGGCCACGAGCGCGGCACCCTCGAGGCGGTGACCAACGCCCGAGCCAACGCCGTCGCGGCCGGCGCGACCGGCGACCCGCAGAAGATCGGGCAGGCGGAGAACCTGCTCAGCCAGAGCCTGCGCAGCCTGTTCGCGGTCTCCGAGAACTACCCCGAGCTGAAGGCGATCTCGGCCTTCACGAACCTGCAGGAGAACCTGACTGCGACCGAAGACAAGCTCGAGTTCTCGCGCCGCTTCTACAACGGCAACGTGCGCGACTACAACATCAAGCTGCAGACCCTGCCCACATCGCTCATCGCGGGGGTCCTGGGCTTCAAGCCGTTTGGCTTCTTCCAGGCCGACGAAGGAGACCGCGCGGTGCCGCAAGTGAGCTTTAACAACGCGCCTGGTTCTCCGAGCTCTCTGCCGCCGGCGGCAGGGCCCGGCGCGCCCACTGCTCCCGGCTCGGCGGGACCTCCTCCACAGACCTAGCTACAACTCCTCCCCATTCTCTTGGGGAGGTAACTCTTCCCGCTCTCCGGGGAAGTGGCCAACTCTTCCCCACTTGTGGGGAAGTACCTGCCGAAGGCGGGGGATCGGGCCTCACTCCTGGGACCGCGACCAGTCGGCCTCGAACCTGGTTCTGTAGGCCGCAATCACGCCGCCGTCCTCTGTCGTGATGTCCAGCTCGTGATTCACGCCGAGCCCGCTGAGCGTCCAGTTCGCTGAGCCCAACACAAGCTCGTCGTCGAACAATCCGATCTTGGCGTGGAGGAGAGCGCCGCGAGGCACTGGATACCACCGCGCGTCCACACCCGCGGAGCGAAGCAGCGAGGACGGATAAAGGTTGTACTCCTGGTTCGGATCCAGGATCAGGCGGACGTCGGCGCCTCGTCGACTCGCGATCGCTAGCTCCGCGATGACCGCGGGGTCGGTGAGCGTGTACACCTCGGCGAGCACCCGACGCGCCGCTCGCCCTAGCGCGGCCTCGAGCACATCTCGAATCCCGGTGCCAGGGAATGTCTGCGCCACGGCGCCCGTCCAGGCCGGCAACGGCGCCGGATGACCGCCCGCCAGCGCCCAGTCCTGCTCGAACACGAGCGCTAGACGGTCGACATCGGCGGCGACCCGCGTCTCGAGCACGTAGTCGTGATTGCGCTCGCTGTGGCGCCCCCAGTTCATGCCGCCGACCGCGGCCTCGGCGTCGGCGATGAGCAACTTCACGTGGTCGATCTGGTGGCGCCCGTCGTCGATCGGATAAGCGCGCGAGGCGACCCCAAGCAGATCGAGCTGTCCTGACGAGTCGCGGCTCGCTCGCACGGTCGGATCTGTGATGACGCGGACCACGACGCCGCGCGCCTTCGCGGCGCCAAGCGAAGCGACGATCTCGGCGCGCCCCAGTTCGTACATCTCGACCAGCACGCGGGCGTGAGCGGAATCGATCATCCGGCCGACCAGTTCGAAGATCGCCCCGTCCTGCCACAGCCGGACGTCGCCCGGCCCCACCCCGGCTTCGCCGGACCTTCCCATGTATGGGGAGGGGTTCGACGCCAAGGCCGGGCTCGAGCAACCCGCCAGGGGAAGGAGGAAGAGAAGCAAGCAGGCCACTCGAACCACAGCCTGTCGAAGCTACCTGGCGGAAAACCGGTTGGCCAACCCTGCTTGTTAAGAGGGGCTAGATGGTCTCCACCCGCATGCCGGCTCTCGCGCCCAGCAGCTTGTCCGCCCGCGCCTCGCGGACGCCCACCTCGAGGTACCCCATGCTCCCCACGTACACGAAGGGTTCGCCTGGCCTTGCCTCCGAGTACGTCTTCGCCGTCGCGACTATGTCGTGGTTGTGGACACGCAATTTGCGGGTCGGCGGCTTGAGGTTCGTCACCAGGTTGCCGAAACCGTCTATCCAGAGCACGCGCGGGCCCGACTCCGGGAGCGGGGATGGCGGGTCAGCCCGGGGTCCGAGCGACTCGATCGGAACGCCCGCCGCGAGGGCGGCAGCGGCGGGAGCGAACACGTCACGGCCTTCGAACGTCGGCGCGCCGTGGGGCCGGGGCGCGAGCTCGTGCACCGCCTGCACGCCGACCTCGTCGATCACGATCGCGAACAATCCGTTGTCGGGACCGAGGTAGAACCGGCCGCCGGCCTGGACGATCAGGCGACGACGTGTGCTGCCGACTCCAGGATCGACGACCGCAAGGTGCACCGAACCCCCGCCGAAGTGTCGCGTCCCCGCGAACAACATGAACGCGCCGGCGAACACATCGAACCGCGGCACCTCATGTGAGACGTCGACGAGCACGGCCGTCGGGCACCCGGCGAGGACGACGCCCTTCATGGCGGCGACCAAAGGTGAACCGGAACCGAAGTCGGTCGTGAAGGTCACGACCGGCGGCGCGATCAGCCCGCTACCAGTACCTTGTCTCTTTCCAGGGGTCTGCTTCGTCGTGATAGCCACGTTGCTCCCAGAAACCGAGCCGGTTCCGCTCCATGAACTCTAGCCCGCGCAACCACTTCGCAGACTTCCAGAAATATTTCGAGGGCACGAAGAGCCGCAACGGCCATCCGTGGTCCGGCGTCAGGTCCTCCCCATTCCACGCGTAACAAAGGAGGTTGTTCTCGCCCTCGAGCACGCTCAGTGGAACCGACGTCGTGTAGCCGTATTCGCAGTGGGCCATCACGTACTTCGCCTCAGGTTTTGGCTGCGCGCGATCGAGGATCTCGCGGATGGGCACCCCGGTCCAGCGATCGCCCAGCCGGCTCCAGCCCGTGACGCAGTGGATGTCGGCGATTACGTCCTTCGAGGGCAGCCCGCGCAGCTCTCCGTAGTCGAGCTCGAGCGGGTTCGCAACCGCGCCGAAGACGTTGAAGTCCCACTTCGCGATGTCGATCTTCGGCACCGGTCCGAAATGCAGAAGAGGCCAGCGGTCGGGCGCGGTCAGGGTCTGGCCGGGTGGGATGCGTGACGGGTCGACCCCCTCAGGCAGACGTTTGCTTTTGAAGAACGAGGCCACCGAAAGGCGAGTATAGGAGCGCGGGTATACTCAGCCTCCTTCGCCCTCTGCGTGACTTTGGGCCCGTAGCTCAGCTGGGAGAGCGCGTGAATCGCACTCACGAGGCCAGGGGTTCGAATCCCCTCGGGTCCACCAATCCCCTCGCCGTTCGAGGCGTCCAGGCGTTGTCCATAAACGCGGAACGCCAACCCTCGATCATCAAGTCACGGCCGGCCAAGATAAAGCAGCACGGCCATCACGCGCCGATGATCGTCTGCTGTCGGCTCCAGGCCAAGTTTCGCAAAGATCGTCCCGACATGTGACTCGACGGTGCGTTCGCTCAGATACAAGCGGGCTGAAATGGCCTGGTTCGAGCGTCCTTGAGCCATCAGCTCGAGGATTTCGCGCTCCCGCTCCGACAGCTGCTCGATAGGACTCTGCGTCCTTCGCCGGCCGATGAGCCGGGCGACGACCTCGGGATCGACCACCGAGCCACCTTTTTGCAGGCGCCCGAGTGCATCGACCAGCTCATCCGTGTCCTGCACTCGATCCTTCAGTAGGTAGCCGACGCTCCGCTGCGTTCGCGTGATCAGCTCGGTGGCGAACGCCGTGTCGACGTAGGTCGACAGCACGAGCACCCCGACGTCAGGCCACCGTCTGTGAATCTCGCGGGCTGCCGTGAGACCCTCGTCAGTCAGGGTGGGCGGCATCCGAATGTCCACGATCACGACGTCAGGCTTGTCGGCGGCAATCAGGTTGAGGAGCTCGACGCCGTCGGCAGCCTCGGCGGCCACAGTGATCCCTGCCTCTTCGAGAAGGCGGATAAGCCCCGCGCGAAAGAGAGCGGAATCGTCAGCGACCGTTACTCGCACGGGATGCGAGCCCGGATCGAGGTGCCTTCACCAGGCGGGCTCGAAGTCTCAACCCGACCTCCCAGCACCGACACACGGTCGGTCATGCCAACCAGCCCAGATCCACGGTTCACATCCGCGCCGCCACTACCATCATCACGAACGTCGACGCAAAGGAACTCCCTGTCGCGCCACACCGATACCTCGACCCGGCGTGCGCCCGAATGTTTCGCGGCGTTGGTCAGCGCTTCGCTGACGACGAAATAGACGGCTGCCTCCACCCTCTCGGGGTAGCGATCCAGTGGACCGTGCTTGATGTCGACAGGTATGGGCGACAGCTCGGCCAGCACCCGCAACGCCGGACCGATGCCTGCTCGCGAGAGCACCGCCGGATGGATGCCCTGAGCCAGGTCGCGCAGCTCGCTCAAAGCGTCCTTGAGCTGTCCGGCTGCGGCCTCCAGCTCGACTACCAGACCGTCGTCGCCACGCATGGCGGCATGGTTTCGGGCCAGCTTCAGAGCCACGCCGAGGGCAACCAACCGCTGCTGTGCCCCATCGTGGATGTCGCGTTCGAGCCGCTGCCGCTCCGCGTCCGCGGCCTCCAGGATCCGAGCCCGAGATGCGCGAACCTCTTCGAGACTGGCGCGGACCTCGGCCTGCAGCCGTTCGTTTTCAAGCGCCAGTCGAGCGGCCGATCCCGCCGCGGCCACCAGGCCGGGATCATCCTCGTTCAGGGCCGGATCGTGAATCAATGCCGCCAGAGGTCTGCCGTCCGCCTCGATCGCCGTAACCGACCGACCTGAACTCGGCGGCGGTAACGACAGTCCTGCGCCGCGACTGTCTACGTAGCTGCCATCGGGCAGGGCCAGAGCCAGCTCCAGAGTTGGATCACCCACCGTTCGGGCCAGCGAGTCCCGCAACGTGCCCGTCACCGGAAGCCGGCTGAGCTCGACGACGAGGTCCCCAACGGCCGCCCGGCCGAGCCTCGTCCGAAGCACGCCGATGAGAAGGCCGACCGGAAGGATGGCGAATGTCAGCCACTCGAAAGGTACCGTCACGGCTTGGATCTGAGAAGGTACGACGCCCACTCCGGCGAGGGTCTGGGCCACCAGGGTCCCGAAAACAGGCAGCGCGGCCCATGCGGCCGGCGTCATCGCGCGTCGAACCGGCGCGCTGGCCCGGCTCCAGTGCCAGGCAAAGACGGCGAGCACGAACACGGCCACGACGAGCGTGCCGTATGCCCCGACGTTGCCCATCGTGTGGTTCAGCCATGAAGTGCCCGGGATGTAAAACGGATTCCGCAGGCACTGACCGCAGCCGTTGCTCACCGGATCGTTGGTCGGCAATTGCGTCAGGACGGTGAAGCCAAACCAAAAGTAGACGCCCCAGACGGCACGACGTTCGAATCTCCCGGCAGGGCGGCCGCGTGGATAGACGATGTAGAGCTGCGCCAGAACAGCGAGGTAGACATTTCGAAATGCATCGCCGACGTAGAACGGCACCGGAGAGTGAATCCACTGCAGGGCATAGGTAAACCACGTCAGTCCAAAAATCGACATCAGTAGTCCGATCGGGTTGTCCGGCCGGCGCCTGCCGGCGGCCAGGCCAACAAACAGAAAGGTCCAGCCCACCAGGACTTCAATCGGCGTGTAGATCAGGAGATTTATCCGCGCATCCGGATTCCGATTGAGGGCCGCACCTAACACCTCCAGGAGGCCGGCGACGACGCCGGCGCCCACCACCGCGTAGTGAACATGCTTCCGACTGACCGCTGAGGCCAGCTTTTTCACACTTGTGATTTACACCCAATCTCGGCCCAGCGACCATCCGTGCTGGCACGGAAATCAGATTCCGTGGCCGCCCCGATGACGGGTGTCGGGTCGAAACCTAGCCTTGGCTCATTCGCCCACATCCCTGAAAGGGGCGAAGGAGGTCATGGCATGGTCCGCGTGCAACGTGAGCTGCTCCCCTATCTGCTGCTGGTGGCCGCATTCATCCTCGTGATCCTGGTGGTCGTGGCGGGGATCGCTTTCGGCGGGGCATCGACGGCGGTGCACACGTTTCCGCTTCCACAGCCAGCCCCGGTGGGGCCGTGACCGAGACGACAGCAAGCAGGAGGACAGCGATGACTGACCGAACCACTCCGCGCATCGACAACGATGTCTACAACCGGCTGGCGGACAGCTGGTGGGACGAGAACGGTTTTCTCCACATCCTCAAAACTCTCGCGAACCCGTGGCGCCTGCCCTACTTTCAGCGGGTCATCCGGCATCTGGAGGTCGAACCGAGGGGGAGGCGAGCCTTGGACGTGGGCTGTGGTGGCGGATTGCTCGCTGAAGAATTTGCCACGATGGGCTTTGTCGTGACGGGTGTCGATCCATCCGAGCCGTCGCTCGACGCAGCGCGGGCTCATGCGGCTAAGAAGGGATTGATAATCGATTATCGCCCTGGATACGGCGACCACCTGCCGTTCGAAAACGAGTCGTTCGACGTTGTCTATTGCTGCGATGTGCTGGAGCACATTCGATCCTGGGACGCCGTGATAGGCGACATCGCGCGCGTGCTGAGGGGAGGTGGCGTCTTTCTTTACGACACCATCAATCGCACAACGTTCAGCAAGCTTGTTGTTGTCAAGCTGATGCAAGAGTGGAGGCTGACATCCTTCGCTCCGGCCAACCTCCATTCATGGGACATGTTCATCAAGCCCCGAGAGCTGAAGGCGTCGCTGGAACGCCATGGCCTCCGCAGTCAAGACCTTAGGGGTATGAGCCTGAACGTCAATCCAGTCCAGCTCGTGGCTTCAGCTCGCCTGTACAAGACCGGCAGGATTTCGGGGGCTGAATTGGGCCGCCGACTCGGGGCGAAGGAAGGCTCCAACCTTGCCCTCAGCTACATGGGATACGCACTCAAATAGTTGTCGTGCCCCAGTCGGTAGCGTGTCGACCTCTGGTCGCTTTCGCCATTCGGGCCCACTTGGTAGTCAGTTAATCACCTGACGATGCGGTGCATCGTGGCCACCGGAAAGGCCCGTTTGGCGCCCAAGCGCGGAATCGCCGCCGCGGTCGCGACGCGAAAGACTGAGGACGCGTAAAACGGGGGAGAACGAGATGGACTCGAAGCTCAGCCGAAGCGCCCCCCGGTCCGGGCGGGGGCAAGGCGCGGTCGTCGGATGGCTCGACGAGCGCTTCCCCCTGGTCCAGTCCGTCGACGCCGAGCTGTACAGGCGCGTGCCGAACTACGCATCCGCCTTCTACCGCTACCTCGGCGGCCTCGCCCTGATCATCCTGTTCATCGAGTTCCTGACCGGCTTCCTGATTGGCGTCTACTACGTCCCCGACGGCGCCGGCCAGCCAGCACCCGCATTCACGAGCGTCGACTACATCCAGCACACCGTCTACCTCGGCTGGCTCGTCCGCGGAATTCACTTCTGGGGAGCCAGCGTCCTCATCGTCGTCGCCCTGCTGCACATGACGTTCGTGTTCTGGACGGGCGGCTATCGAGCGCCTCGAGAGCTCAACTGGATGGTCGGCGTGGTCGTCTTCCTGCTCATCCTCGCCTTCAGCCTGACGGGTTCGCTCCTGCCCTGGGATCTGAACTCCTATTTCGCCCGAGGCCGCGAACTTTCGATCCTATCGGGAGCATCGGTGCTTCCCGGTGGAGTGAGCGAGTTCCTCAAGAACTTGCTGCAAGGCGGACCGATCATCGGCCCCGCAACCCTGCTGCGCTTCTACATCGCGCACGTGTTTCTGCTCCCGGCCGTGATCGCCGGTCTGATGTACGTCCACTTCCGGCTCGTTCGCCGCCAGGGTCCTGCGGAGCCATCGTGATCACCAAGAGCCAGATCGACGACGACGCGGCCGCTGCACCGCCAACCAGCCGGCTGGCGATCGGGCCCGGCCATGTCCTCTATCCGCTGCTGGTTGCCGTGGCTCTGATCGGAATCCTCTTCGGCCCCGTCGGCCGTCAGGTCGCCGACGATATGCCGGAAAGCAAGACCCATCCCTACTTCCCCGATCACTACTGGCCGTATCCGATCCTCGCCATGGCCGCCCTGATCGCGCTCGGCCTCCTTGCCCTGTTCGGCCAGCCTCTGCTGCAGACCACTCAGTCGGCCGATCCACGCGCCACCGTGATCCCCCATCCCGACTGGTACTTCCTATCTCTGTTTCAACTCCTGAAGCTTGGACCGGCGCTGGTCACCTCGATCGTGATCCCGACCGCCGTGGTGCTCGGTCTCATCGCATGGCCGCTGATCGACGCGAGCCTGGGTCCGCGCATCGCCAGGCGCTTGGGCTGGCGATCGTGGCCGGTGCCAGGCAAGAACGTCGTGACAGGAACCCTTTGGCTGCTGGGCCTGGGGACGGTCGCACTACTGACCTTATGGACGCTTCTCGGGCCGGGAGCGTGCATTCCGTGGTTCTTCAACGGCCCGGTCTGCGGAGGTCTCTAAGGAGCGACCTTCAGGCGACGCGCCTCGTGACCCAGGCCCTGGAGCGGATCGTCGCGATCAAAGTCGGCATAGAGTCACGCCATGACCACCGCAGACCCCGTCACTGTCGTCGCCACATTCCGAGTCGCACCGGGACGGGACGCGGACTTCGAGCTATGGGCGCACGAGATCACCGTGGCGGCCGCCGAGTTTCCCGGGCACTTGGGCGCGAGCTGGGTGCGGTCGAAAGGTAGGTACCAGGTGATCTATCGATTCGCAGATCCTTCACTTTTCAGCGACTGGCACGAATCAGATGTACAGCCGAATTCTTGAAAAAGCTGGCACCCCTAGCGACCCTGGTGACTGACGACCACCTGACGGGCCTCGAGACCTGGTTCGAGTTGCCCAATGACCCGGGTAGGCCCGCGCCGCCGCGGTGGAAGATGGTCGTGGTCACCTGGATTGGCGTCTTCCCGTTGCTAGGGCTGCTCCAGTGGCAAATCGCGCCCCGTCTTGGCAACATCGCGCTTCTGCCCAGAGTCATGGTGATCGCACTCGTCGTCGTGGCGACGATGACCTACCTCGTCATGCCGAGGTTGACGATCCTCTTGAGGCGCTGGCTCTACCCAGCCTGAGCCAACTGCACCGGCCCCTTCGCGAACCTCCCCGTCGCCAAGCTGTTGCAGATCAAGCCCACGCGCCTCATTCTTGGCTGCGATGACGACGTCGAACCAGCCCGAACAAGCCGCCCTTTTCTCCGGCCTGCAGGAAGGCGCGCTGGTCCTCGCCGACATCTCCGGCTACTCGACCTTTGTGGCCCAAACCGAGGTCGACCACAGCTGGTCGATCCTCCACGAGCTGCTGGACACGATGGTGCGCAGCCTGGCGGGCCGGATGGACGTTTCGCAGGTCGAGGGCGACGCGATCCTGTTCATCAGCGGACTTTCGACGGCGGAGGTGGTCAACGCCCTCGAGGGAACGTTCGTCGCCTTTCATCGCCGTCTCCGCGACATGCAGGCAGTGACCACGTGCCCTTGCAGCGCGTGCGCAAATATCGGGATCCTCAAGCTGAAGTTCGTCATCCACCACGGCAAGTTTTCCCGGCAGCGACTCGGCAGCGTGGAGCAGCTTCACGGAACCGACGTCATCGTGGCCCACCGGCTTCTCAAGAACAAAGTCCCATCCAAGGAATATCTCCTCGTCACCGACGCGGTGTTGGAGCGACTGCCGGCTGACATGCGTTCGCGATTCACGCCACACACTGAGGAATTCGACCTCGGCGCTATCTCGGGCGGCTACGAAGAGATCGCCTATCTCTGGCAGGCGGCGCAGGCCACGGAACGGAAGCGAGTCCTCCCTGAGGAGGCGATGGTCAACTCCGATGTACTCGTCGACGCTCCGCGTGAACTGGTCTACAAGCTGATGCTGAAGCCGGCGGTGATGGAGCGTTATCTCTTCGCCGACGGCGTCGATGCAGTCCCCGGCGCGCGCGGAGAGGATCTGGGGAGCGAGTTCCACTGCCACCACGGAGGCAGTCTGGTGAGCATGCGCGTCGTCTCCCTGGAACCCGGACAGGAGCTGACCCTCATCGCGGACCAGCCGACCACGATGGACATCACGACGCGGCTCAGCGACGCTGGCGCAGGACAGACCAAAGTGAGTCGATCTTTTCTGTGGGAGGAGCCCGCGGATCCCGAGGTCGCGCAGAGCGTCCGTCCAATGATGGAGGCCATGGTCGCGGCGGGCGAAACCGTAATCAAAGAGGTCTTCGAGGAGAACGCCGCCGCGGCTAAGGCTCGGGCTGCATCCCCGGACTGAGCTGTGGGCCGAGGACCGCGTCCTCGAAGGCACGCATCCGCTCGCGCTCCGTCGCGAGGTCCTGTTGCTGAAGGTCGTGGAATGACGGTCCGTCGTCTCCACGCGAAGCGCGTCGCATGAGCCGACGCGCATAGAGAAAGAGGAACAGGGCAGCGGCCAAAAGCGGGACCGCGAAGACCGACAGCCCTCCGAGGAACTTGATCCAATCCGGCGGCGGCGCGCACGCCGATGGCAAGAAGCTTATGAGGCCCGTCGCGCCCACGGTGTAGACCAGACCGTGTGCCGTATCGATCGCCGCGGCGTGAGCGTTCGGCGTCGCAGACACGGACCCGATGAACGTCCCGCTCCCGTCGAACACGCCGACCATGCTGTCCTTGTCGCCGTGCGGCGCGGCGACCATGAACCGGTCGGCCGCCAGATCGTAGGTGACGAGGTCGGAGGCTGCGACTGCTCGCGTGACCTCGTGCGCCCCTGTCTGCAGGTTGAGAAGTCCGGTGCTGCCACCGCACGCCGTGACCGCAAGCTGTTTGGCGGGGTTGATGGCGAGGCCGGTGGGACGGCAGCCCTTGATGAAGTAGTCGCGAGTGGCAACGCCCGTGATCGGATCGAACTGGATGACGGACGACGTCGTGGGCGAGCTTACGTAGAGCAGGCCGTCCACCGGGTTGTAACGCGGCTGCTCTGTCGGGACGCCCAGCGCATAGCGGCGGATCATCTTGTTGGTTGTCGTATCGATCGCGATCACACCCCCACCAGCGCCGGTCGAGGCGAAAAGACGCTTTGTTTGAGCGCTGTAGTCGAGAAGGTCGACTTCGGGGGTGTCCGCGACGATCCGCGTCACAACCTGCAAGTACCTGGGCGACCCGTACTGGGTGTCGATCACCGCCACCTCGCCACCGGTCAAGCCGACATAGAGCAGGTGCGTGTCAGATGCGATGGCGAGGCCGTGCGGCGCGGTCGTGACGTCCAGAGCCCGCACGAACTGCGGAGTCGCTGTCGAGATGTCGACGACGTCGACATTGTTGTTCGCGCCGTCCGCGAGGTACAGCTGTCGGGACGCTGGGTCGGCGACGACGCCGTCGAATGTTCCGGCCGCCACCACCGGCATCGCCGCCTGGCGCACCGTCGACTGACAGCTGGTGCAGGCCCCCAGCAGGACGGCGCCGCCGGCCGCCACCAGCATCGGCACCACGGCCGCCCAGAGGGCAGCCACGAGCGGGCCGGCCGGCTTCATAAAGATCAAACGTGCCCGTGCCCGGAAGTACGGGCGGCGGCGGCCGGACCCGGCCGACGTCTACCTTTCGGAAGCTTCTCCGGCGGCGACGAGCTCCCGGAGGCGCGCTCGGGTGAAGCGGCCGACGAACAGCGGCACGAACTGGGGCACCCTGGAACCGGCCAGGCGCTCGATCGATTCGTGAGCGGCCAGATCAATCGACCCGGCGGTCAGCCTGCCCTCGAACTCGGCCTTGATGGTGCGGACCTCAGACTCGATCTGCTTATCGACGGTGGCGTCGAAAACAGGCTTCATGGCCACTCCTCAACCAACTAACACCCCGGCAGGCAACAGAATCATAGGGCCTCCCCCGGCTGCACTTCGGGCGGCCTTCGGGCGGCTTCCGGGGCCCGGATTTGACGCCTCGTCGCCAGCGTCGATCCGGCCAGCACCAGCACGAATCCGAGCCCCATCCCGAGCGTGAAGCTCTCATGCAGGACGGCAACGCCCAGGATCGCCGCGACCGCCGGGTTCACATACGTGATCACCGTCGCCCGCACCGGCCCGATCTCCGCGATCAACGCGAAGAACAAAAGGAATGCCACCGCCGTGCACAGCACCGCGAGCACGGCGACCGAGCCGAGAACGGAAAGGCTCGGGATCGCGTGCGGCCACTGCAGCGCCGCTGCGGGTGCGTACGCAAGCGCGCACAAAGTGAGCGCGATGCCGATGACTGTGACCGAAGGGACGTCGCTGAGGTAGCGAGACAGTATCGCCGGGCCGAGCGAGTAGCCGACAACGACAAGCGCGATCTCGACGAGAGCAGTCGCGTCCGACGCGCGGAGGTCGAAGCCGACGATGAGGGCGACGCCAACCAGGCCCACCAGCAAGCCAGACATGCTGGCGAGGCCCAGGTGCTCGCGATTACCCAGCGCTGTTGCGATGACGACCCCGACCAGGGGGACCGCTGAGATCAACAGCCCGGCCAGCGCGCTTGTGATGTGCTGCTCCCCGCTCGACAGGAAGAACCACGGCGCCGCGACCTCCACCGTCGCGAAGGCAACCAGTGCGGGCCACCGGCCTCCGATCGAGCGCCAGCCACCCCGCGCCAACACGAGGGGGAGCAGGATCACGGCGGCGATGGCGGTGCGGACGAAGACCAGCGTCGCGGGCGAGATCTCACCCACCGCCACCCGGATCAGCAGGTACGGGACGCCCCAGATCACGCACATGGCGGCAAACAGCAGCAGGCCACGCCGAGACATAGACATAACTAATGCAACCCAGCGGACGGGCGGGGGCTTCCGCGGGGGCAACTCTGGTGGTTAGACTGAGCGTAGGCGCTCGTCGGCTTAATGGTTGTGTGGGGGGGAACATTAAATGAGCAAGCTTTCGGCAATTTCTGTTGCGGCCGCCTGCGTTCTGCTTGCCGCCACGGCGGCACTGGGGCAGGATACCCCGGACGTGCGGGTGAGCAGCGGCAGCCCAACGGCGCCGTTCTCCCAGAACAAACAGAACGAACCGACGATCGCGATCGACGCGAATCATCCGGCGGTGTTGGTATCCGGCAGCAACGACAACATCGACATGGAGGCCTGCAACGCGGGCGACGACACGACCTGCCCCTTCACGGGCGGGGTCGGTGTTTCGGGTGTCTACTTCTCGTTCGATTCCGGCCAGACCTGGACCCAGCCGACGTACACGGGCTGGACGGCGCGAGACTGCCTCGGCACGCCAGGATCCGACCCGGGCTGCACGCCTCACGTGGGTTCGATCGGAACCTTGCCCTTGTACTTCGAGAACGGCCTGGTCTCTGACGGCGACCCTGCCGTCGCCTTCGGGCCCAAGCCTGCCAACGGCAGCTTCAGCTGGGCCAACGGGTCGCGCCTCTACTACGCAAACCTGACGGCGAACTTTGGCGCCACGCGTTCCGAAGCGGCATTCAAGGGCTTCGAAGCGATCGCGGTGTCGAGGACCGACGACGTTCAGTCCGCGGCGGCCGGCAGCGAGGCTGCCTGGATGCCTCCCGTGCTCGTCTCGCACCAGTCCTCGACGACCTTTTCCGACAAAGAGCAGGTCTGGGCCGACAACGCGTCGTCCAGCCGGTTCTTCGGCAACGTCTACGTCTGCTGGGCCAACTTCGCCGGGCAGGAGAAGAGCCCAAACGCGGCGCCGGCGCAGCTCCAGGTCGCGGTCTCCACGGACGGCGGCAACACGTGGAAGACCCATCCGATCGGGGCCGCGGCCAACAACGGACAGCGGAACCCGCTCGACGGGTGCACGATCCGGACCGACAGCAACGGGAATGCCTACGTGTTCGGTGTGGGCACGCTTTCGTCGCAAGGCCATAACGCGTTCGAGCTGGCCTCGATCTCGAGCAACGGCGGTGGCACCTGGTCAGCGCCCCGCCCAGTCGCTGGTCCAGTGACTCAGCCCGGCGTGATCGACCCGGTCCTGGGCCGGCCGGTCATCGATGGTGTCGCCGGTGCGCGCAGCGATCTTGCCCCCGCACCCAGCGTGGACATCGCCAACGGCGCGCCGACAGGCGCAGACGCGACCAACCGCATCGTAATGAGCTACGTCAGCGGGGACATCGCAGCGCCGCACGTGTACTTCACCGAATCGACTGACGGGGCAGCCACGTGGACGTCGCCACGAACGATCGAGACGGCCGGCGACCGCGGCTACTACACGGCACCGGCGATCTCACCCAACGGCTCGGACGTGTACGTCGTGTACAACGCGTTCACGACGCCATACCGGACCGACACATCCAGCCCCCGCAACCTGGTCGGAGTGGTCCTGCACGCAGACGTCGCCGGCTCGTCGACAGGAACCTTCAGCGAGCTCGACCGCGGCGCTGACGGCGACCCACGCAGCTCCAGCCAGAACAACCTAGTCGGTGAGTTCCTCGGCGACTACGTTTACGCCGCCGCCACCCGCACCTATGGCGCGGCGGTGTGGAACGACTCGCGCAATGGCGCCGACTGCGCTGCGATGGACGCGTGGCGGCTGTCGCTGCGAACCGGAACCAGCGTCCCCAGACCGGCGCCTCAACAGGACTGCACGCCGACCTTTGGCAACTCCGACATCTTCGGCGGCGGATTCGCCGACCCGACTCCCTAGACCTTGGCGAGAGGGGGCGCGCAAGCGCCCCCTCAAGTAGGCATCGCCCCGGACCCGTTTTCTAGGTGATGTTCATACGATCGAGACTGGGGCGGCTGATCATGTGGATGGGCCTGGCCGCCGCCGCGACGTACTTTTTGGACCCCGACCAGGGGGAGATACGCCGCCGCCGGCTGCGCATGCGGATCGACAGGATGCGCAACACCGGTGAAGAGGCGGAGCTCGACGCCGGAGTCTGAAAACTCTTCCCCATTGATGGGGAAGTACCGGTCCTCAGGGTCCCCGCGGAGTCCAAGACTCCGTGGGGTAAAAGGCCGGGGGATGGGGCCGCCGAGACGGAACGCTGAAGCCAGGAACCTGAAAATGGGGCGGTGGCTGCTTCCCCGACCCTTGACCGCCGCGCGCTGAACCGCGCGCTCCTCGCGCGCCAGCTGCTGCTCAAGCGCCACACGGCAACCGCAACCGCGACCATCGAGCGGCTGGTCGGCATGCAATCCCAGGCGCCGAACCTGCCCTACATCGGCCTGTGGTCGCGGCTGACTGAATTTCGTGCCGACGAGCTCTCGCGTTTGGTCGAGACCAGGAAAGCGGTACGCATCTCGCTGATGCGCAACACGATCCACCTCGTCACGGCCCGCGACGCGTTCGGGATCAAACCGCTCTTCATGACCCTCGGCGAGCGCGGCTTCCTCAGGGGCAGTCCGTGGGGCCGCGACCTGCGCGACGCGGACATTTCCGCGATCGCACGTGCCGGCGTCGAGATCATGGGCGAGAAGCCGCGCACCATCGCCGATCTGGCCAGGCAGCTGGCCAAGAGATTTCCCGACCACGACGGCGTCGCGATGGCGTACGGAGTTCGGTACATGGTCCCGCTCGTGTTCACACCACCCCGCGGCCTATGGGGAGGCAAGGGTCTGGTCACGCTGACCACGTTCGAGGCCTGGCTCGGCGGCCCGCCCGGGCCCTCATTCACCGAAGACGTGCTGGTGAGGCGCTACCTCGCGGCGTTCGGTCCATCGTCTGTGGCCGACATGCGCGCGTGGTCCGGGCTCGCCATGCGGGCGGCGTTCGAACGGCTGCGGCCAAAGCTCAAGATCTTTCGCGATCAGAACGGACATGAGCTCTTCGACCTGCCCCAAGCCCCGCGGCCCGACGGCGAGATCCGCGTGCCAGTCCGGCTGCTGCCCGATTACGACAACATCCTGCTTGGCCACTTCGACCGGACGCGGATCATGCCCCACGGCAAGCACCTCGGCATGTTCAGCAGCAACGGCGTGACGCAGGGTTCGGTGCTGGTGGATGGATTCGTGCGCGCGATGTGGAAGCCGGCCACCCAGGAAGGCGCCGCGACGGTGGTCGTCACGCCGTTCGTCAAGCCTCTGCCGAAGGTGGAGCAGAGCCCGATCGCCGAGGAAGCTATGAAGCTTCTCGGGTTCCTGGCGCCCGGCGCGAAGCACGAGGTGCGGTTCGCGAAGCCCGCTCCCTAGGCCGTCGCGACCGCGGGCGCCGGCGTCCGTACCTCCTGGCCAAGCACCGCGAGCGCCGCCTCGACCACATTCGGGTTCCATTGCGTGCCGGCGCCGCGGCGCAGCTCATCCATTGCCGAGTCCCACGACCTCGCAGCCCGATACGCGCGGGCAGACGTCATGGCATCGAGCGAGTCGGCGACCGGGATCACCTGGGCGATCAGCAGCAGGCGCTTGCCCACAGTTCCGTTCGGGTAGCCCAGGCCGTCGTATCGCTCGTGGTGCGCAAGCACCAGGTCGAGGACTTTTGCGTACTCCGAGAACTGCTTGAGGATGTCGAACCCAAGCCGTGGATGGGTCTCCATGACGCGGCGCTCTTGGGCGGTGAGCTTGGCCGGCTTCAGCAGGACCGAGTCAGGAATCCGGATCTTGCCGATGTCATGCACCTTCGCGGCCAGCTCCACGATGTCGATCTCTGCGGCGGTGAAGCCCAGCTTGCGGGCGATCGCGTGCGCGTAGATCGCGACCCGCTGCGAGTGCTGGAACGTGTATGGGTCGCGCCGGTCGACCTCGTCGGCCATGCGCTCCATGGCCCGCATCCCGTCCTGGCGGAGCTCGATGCGCTGCTTCAGCGAGTGATAGAGAAGGACACCAGGGATGATCGAGAACACCGGGATCCACGGCCAGCGGACGGCGCCAAAGGCGGCCAGCGCACCGACCAGATAGAGGCTCGCGAACTGGACATAAACCAACCGCTGCGTGTCAAAAAAGAGCGCGAGCGGGTTGCGTGCCGTCGCGAGCGCGACCGCAAGGGCGACCATGAAGACGTTGGTGGCATACATGACCACCGCCGCAGCCACCAGCACGAGCGCGTGCTCGGCGCTGCTCAGCCCGCTTCGTGCCGAGACGCCGCCAAGCGAAAGCATGGCGCCGGCCGCGAGGGCGGCAAAGTACGCCTGGCCGCCGTTGAACACGATGTTGATCCCGATCGCGCGCAGGGGAGGTCTCTCGCGGGTCGTTCGAACCTTGCGGATCGCGGCGAGGCCGATGTCGACCGCCTGAAGGCCGCCGACAAGAGCCGCCGCCTGCCAGACAGGTAGAAGGAGGACCGCCGCAAAGAACACGGCGCTCGCCACACTGACCTTGGCGCTGATGTTGATATGGAGCGGGAACTCGAGCGCGAGGATCGCGGTCGCCGCGATCGAGACGATCAACCACCAATCGGCCGGCTCGATAGCCAGACGGCCGGCGTTCGCCGCGAGGGTCCCGATCGCCGCCAGACCGACGGCGAGCCGGAACAGCTCAGAGCGCCTGCGCGGCGACAATGGCTAGGCCTGTTGCAGCGTGAAATAGAGGTGCACAGGCGTACCACTTTTTCCGTACTTGGCTGCGTAGACCGTGCCGGAGCCGAGCAGTCCGCTGGTCACCATGTTGTAAGTCGTGTACTGGAACAGGAGCCCGGTCGGCACGCTGATCTTCATGTCAACCGCGGTGTGCGGCTGATGAGCCGCGTCATAGACCCGCGACGTCGTGTAGGTCGCGAGCGGCAATCCGAGGTTCAGCGGGCTCGAGGTCCACACGCTGTCGTAGACCGGCACGATGTGTCCGCCGGGCGTAACGATCGGCACGATGGGGTCCCAGTCGCAGTACGTCGCCCATGCCGCGGCGCCCGTCGGCGAGCACAGAAGAATCCCGGCCGCTAATGCGGCGGCCACAACCACCCTTTTCACCCTGCTTCCCTCCTAACTGTTGAGACGGCCCTGCCTCAACCCCCAGCGGAATGCCAACGCTAGTCGGAACTCTTCTGCTCGCCTCTTAAGGAACTGTTAAGTTTCGTGTGCCTTCCAAATTCTTCACATTTATGAGTAGGAGGCGGGGCAGCTCTTCCGCATGTATGCGAAGTACTGGGGGCCGAGTGCTACACGGCGATGTCCTTGCGGGCGAAACGGAGCGTGCCGAGTACCAGCGCGGCGGCGCCGACCGCGACGAGAACCGCCAGGTTGGCCAGCTGCACCCCATGCAGCAGGGGCGTGCCGTAGTAGTAGAAGGCCGACAGGCGAAGCGTCGCCTCCGGCAGCTTGAGCTCCGGGCCCACGAAGCTGATGAAGAACCAGGCCGCGAGCAGGAAGCTCACGAGCCCCGTGTCCGCGGCCGTGCGCAGCCACCCCGCCGCCAGGAACCCGATCGCCGCGACCAGCAGCCCCATCGGCACCAAGGTCAGGGTGGCCGCGACAACGTTGGCGGTGTTCAGGCTGACGCCCACCACCGACGAAGCGACCAGCGTGGCCACCAGCGCGGCCAGCCCGATCACCACGGCCGCCGTCGACAGAGCGGCGAACCGTCCCAGCAGCACCCGGGCGCGAGACCGCGGCGCCGAGAGCACGAGGTCAAGCCGCCCATCGCTTTCGTCCGACGCCCAGCGATTCACCTGCGTGACCGCAAACGCCATCAGGAAGATCGGAAGAATGCCGAACATCGCCCCCAGGAAGCTGGCGTTGAAATCGGAGTTGCCACCGCTGAGGTTCTTCAGCAGGTCCTGCAGGACAGGCGAGCCAGAGAACAGCGCGCCGAGCTTGGCCTCGATCTGTTTGACGACGACCACGATCCACCCCGCCCAGCCGGCGACGAGCAGCGCCCACCAGAAGGTCGGCATCGCGATCACCCCCAGGCTCCGCGCGTAAACCGAGCGGAGCGACCAATCGCCTACCGGGAGCGCTCTTGGCGCAGCGGGACGTGAGGGCAGACGCAAGATGCGCGGAAGCGTCACCGTGTCGCCGACGTCGCGGCGGGCGAAGAGCCAGATGGCGGCACCGCTCAAGATGAGTGCCAGCGTCAGGAGGAAGAGCATCGCGCCGAGATTGGCCCCGTAGCCGACGATCAGCGGCTTGCTCAGGTTGTAGTAGTAGATCGGCGAGAGACGGGAGATCCAGTCGGTGTTCGGGATCACGCGGTGGACCATGTCGAGGACGATGAAGATCAGGAGAAGCGCCGCCGTCCAGCCGGCCGCCGGGCCGCGCTCATGGGTGAACTGCGATATGAACAGAGCAACCGCCCCGAACACGGCGCAGATGAGAGCGAGGTTGAGTCCGAACAACAGGGCATCGACCAACGTGAAATCCGCCTTGAAAACCACGCCGCCGACATAGGCGAGGATCCCGATCAGCACCGCCATCGCGAACAAGGCGGCCCACGTCGCCGCCAGCTTCTCAACCGCCACGCGCACGCGTCCTTGCGGCGCCGAGAGCAGCACGTCGAGCGAGGCGCGGTCCTCCTCGCCGCGCAGCATCCGGCTGCCGGCAAGGATTGGCCAGACCGCCATCAGGAAGATGAAGATTCCGATCTTGAAGGTCGCGTAGCCTCCGATCGTGTCGGCCTTGACCGCGTCGGCGTTCCAGGAGAACGAGGCGGCCAGGCTGAGGAGCGCCGCCCGTGCCTCGGGCGTCTTCACCAGCTCCGACACGCTGGCCATCGGCGAGACGATGACCAGGCCCATGCCGATTCCCCATCCGAGGATGGCGACCCGGTAGTCGCGCAGAGACTTCAGGAAAACGCTCTTAAACCACACCCGCGACCTCCTTCGAGGAATGCCCGTCGGCTTCGTAGAAGCGAAGGAAAGTGTCCTCGAGACTCGGCTCCACGCTGGTTAGGGACACGACCGGGTACCGAGCCGCGGCCTTGATCACGGCGTCCGCGGGGCCCTGCACGGCCAGCCGCACGCCGGCGCCGTTGTTCAACGGCTCCACGCTGGTGACCCCCTCGAGGCTGGCAAAGGAATCCGCCGGCACCAGCTGAGCAAACGTGATCGTGATCTCGTAGCGTTTGATTTCTGCGAGCTCGTGGATCCCGCCGACGCGGACGAGACGTCCCTCGCGGATGATGCCGATGCGCGAGCAGGTCTTCTCGACCTCACTCAAGACGTGCGAGGAGAAAAAGACTGTGTGTCCTGCATCGCGCGCCTCCCTGACCATGGCGTCGAACTCCTGCTGGTTCAGTGGGTCCAACCCGCTGGTCGGCTCGTCGAGGACGAGGACGCGGGGCCGGTGCATGAAAGCCTGGATCAGCACGACCTTGCGCTTGTTGCCGGTCGAGTACTGCCGAAACTTGCGGTTGGTGTCGAGGTCGAAGCGATCGACCAGCTTCTTGAGGTACGACTGGTCGACGCCGCCTCGAAGATTCGCGAAGTACTCAAGGATCTGGCCGCCCGTGAGGTTCGGGTCGAGCGACGGCTCGCCGGGCACGTAGCCGATGAACCTTTTGACGTCGATCGACTTCTCCCAGCAGTCGAGTCCGGCGATCCGGGCTCTGCCCGCGTCGGCGCGCAGGAGCGCCATCAGGATGCGGATGGTCGTCGTCTTGCCCGCGCCGTTGGGACCGAGGAACCCGAAGACCTCGCCTTCGCCTACCTCCAGCGAGACGTCCACGATGCCACGCTTGCCTCCGTAGCTCTTCGTCAGTCGCTCGACCTCGATGATCGGTGCCGTCATCTGCTTTGCCTCCTGCGCCTCCAGCGCTCGATGATCCCGTTGCTCTCGCGCAGCCAGAATTCGTGGACTTCGACCATTTCCTTCATCCGTCGCTTCGCCTTGCCGGCCGTCAGCCGCGACTCCGCCCGGTTCATCGCGTTGAGCGAGTCCTGGATCCGCGCGAAGGTACCGGCAAACGTCGATTCCATCGACTCGGTCGCCTCGTACAACACGCGCTTGCTGCCGGGCGTGCCCAGGCGATGCACAGCGCCGACCCGCTCGAGGTCACGGGTGGCGACGCTCGCGCCGCTCTTGCTGATGCCCAACGTCTCTGCGATCTCGTCCAGCGTCAGGGGAACGTCGCTGGCCAAAAGCAGCCCGAAGACCCGGCCGATGCTGAACGCAAGCCCATAGCGGGCGTAGACGCGACCGATGTCATCGGCGATGCTGATCCGCCGGTCCTCAGCCTTGCCCAGGCGCTTTTTCTCTATATTCAGCACATACTGAATATAACAAATATGGAGACTAGACCGTAGGCATCCTCGCGTAACCCTCGTGCCATAGCTCAAAGGCGAAAAGAGTCCAGAGCTGCTTCCGGTTGTCCCACCGGCCGGAGAGGTGGTCTTCCACGAGCTGCTGGACCGCCCGCGGCTCGAACAAGCCGTGAGCGGCGAGCCGATCCCGGGAGAGGGCAGACAGCATCTGCTCCTTCAGCGGACCGCGAAACCATTCCGCAACCGGAATGCCGAAACCTTTTTTGGGACGGTCGAGGATGCGGTCCGGCAGGATCCCTCGTAGGGCCCGCTTGAGGAGGAATTTCGTCCGCAGGCCGTTCAGCTTCATGTGCAGGGGGAGACTCGTCGCGTACGCCACGAAGTCGTTGTTCAGCAACGGCACTCTGCCCTCGAGCGACGCCATCATCGAAGCGCGGTCCAGCTTGACCAGGATGTCGTTCTCGAGGTAGAGCCGCATGTCGATCATGAGCGCCTGGTTGAGGGCGTCGATCGATGCGTATTCGGCGACGAGAGATTCGCCATCGGTGGCCGCGGCTTCGGTCCGCACCTCGGGCGATAGCAGGGTGGACCGCTCCTCACGCGCGAAGGAGCCCATCCAGCGCTGGTGCCGCTCGGCTACGGTGTGCCCGGCTCCCGCGACGAAGCGTTTGGCGCGGAAGTCGAGGCTGAGGTTGGAGCGCGAGACTGGCAGCCGCCTCACGACAGGCTCGACGACCAGGCGCCGAAGCAGGCCCGGCGCACGCAGGTAATAGCCCGCGAGCCGGTGCGCCTGCAGGGTTGGATAACCCGCGAACAGCTCGTCTCCCCCATCGCCGCCGAGGGCGACCTTGACATGCTGCCTCGTGAACGCCGACAGCAGGTAGGTCGGGATGATCGACGCGTCGCCCAGCGGCTCGTCGAGCAGGAGCGACAGCTTGGGGATGAGGCCGAGGAGGGCGGCCGGTTCGAGGGTCAGCTCGTGATGGTCGGTGCCGAGGTGGCGGGCGACGTCGCGGGCGTGCATGGACTCGTCGAAGGACGGCTCGGCGAAGCCGACAGAAAAACTCTTCACGTCGCCGCCCAGCTGGGTCATCATCGCGGTGACAGCGCTCGAATCGATGCCCCCCGACAGGAACACGCCGACCGGCACATCGCTGATCAGCTCCTTGCGTACTGCCTCACGAAGTGCGTCGCGCAGCCGCCCACATTCCTCATCGAGATTGCCCGGACCGCCCGCCCGCTCCAGGTTGAGCTCGGGAGCCCAATAGCGGCGCACCGCCGGACGCCGATCTGCAAGCGACCAAGACAAGGTGTGTCCGGGGCGGAGCTTGTTGACACCGCGCACGATGCTGCGGGGCGACGGCACGAACTCGTACTCGAGGTACTCGTCGAGAGCGACCGGGTCGATGCCCTTGCGCAGGGCCGTGTCCTGGAGAAGCGCCTTCAGCTCCGACGCAAACACGAACCTTTCGCCATCGATCGCGTAGTGCAGGGGCTTGATGCCCATCCGGTCGCGCGCAAGCAAGAGCGATGCCTTGCGCCGATCGAGCAAAGCGAACGCGAACATGCCGTTCAGCCGCTCGATCATCCGCTCGCCCCATTCCTCATAGCCATGGACGAGGACCTCGGTGTCGGACTTGGTGGCGAACCTGTGGCCGGCCGCGAGGAGCTGCTCGCGGAGCTGGCGGTGGTTGTAGATCTCTCCGTTCTGGATGACCCACACCGTCGAGTCCTCGTTGGACATCGGCTGGTGGCCGCCCTCGATGTCGATGATCGACAGCCTCCGCATGCCGAGAGTTACGCCGTCGAGATGGATGCTTCCTTCATCGTCCGGTCCGCGGTGGACCATCGACCCGCACATTCGCTGGACAAGCTCACCCCCGCGTGCGGGGTCTCCGCCGGCGACGCCGCAGATTCCGCACATCTAGTGGCGGGTCACCTGCTGCGCAGCGCTGGTCTCCCGTTGGTCGTCGGTTGCCGGTGTGGTGCCTTCTGGATGACCTCGCGCACGACGTAGGGCGGCTTCGCCTGCGACTCGTGATACGTGCGGATGGAAAGCTCCGCCAGCAGGCCCATCAGGATGAACTGCACGCCGACGATGACAAGCACGACGGACAGCAGGAGCAGCGGGTTGTTGTGTGCGTAGACGTACGGTGGCAGCAGCTTCTGGCCGATAACGATCGCCGCGAAGATCAGCGCCACGGCCCACAGCGCAAGAGCGGCAAACCCGAAGAAGTACATCGGCTTCGTCGAATAGCTGCCGAGCAGCTTGACCGTGATCAGGTCGAGCATGACCCTCGACGTGCGAGACAGCGAGTATTTCGACTTGCCGTACGTGCGAGGCCGGTGATTGACCGGCAGCTCGGTGATGCGTGCGCCGACCACCGACGCGTAGACGGGGATGAACCGATGCATCTCGCCGTACAGCCTCACGTCGTGGATCACTTCGCGGCGGTAGGCCTTGAGTGTGCAGCCGAAATCGCTGAGGGGCACGCCGGTGACGGTGGCGATTAGCCAGTTCGCGATCCTGGATGGAAGGACGCGCCTCGCATCGTCTCGCCGGTCGCGACGCCATCCACTCACCACGTCGTATCCCTCGTCGATCTTCTCGAGGAGGTGCGGGATGTCATGCGGGTCGTTCTGCAGGTCGCCGTCCAGGAAGACCAGCACGTCGCCGCGGCTGTAGTCGATCCCCGCCTGCACAGCCGCCGTCTGCCCGAAGTTGCGCCGAAAGCTGACCACCCGCACGCGCGCATCCCGCGACGCAAGCTGCCCGAGCTTATCCGTGCTGCCGTCGCGGCTGCCGTCGTCGATGTAGAGGACCTCAAAGGAGGTGCCGAGGGCTTCCAGCACGCCGATCAGCTCGCGGTGCAGCGGCTCGACGCTGTCGATCTCGTTGTAGACCAGAACGATCACGGATACGTGCGGCGTATCGGTCGCGGCCTGGCGGGGCATGAACCCCGATTATGCCGCCCCTCTGGCGGGCTTGCGCCCGCTACCTCCCCACTTGACGCGGCGAGGACTTTAAGCTCCTCGCTCAATGACCGCCGAAGCCGCTCTGCGTAGGATCCCCCGCACCGCGATCCGGAGCGACGCGTGGTGGGTTTTTCCGGCCGTTCCCCTTCTTGCGGGCGCGATCGCCTTCGCGTGGATCCTCCACGCCGAGCTCCAGCGGCTCTACGGGCTGACCGGCTCAGCGTGGGACTTCGCCTATGACCAGCAGGTGATCTGGAACATCTCCCAGGGGCAGGGTTTTTACTCCAGCTTTGCGCGGGCCAATTTCCTGGGCATCCACTTCGAGCTGATCTTTGTCGTCCTCGCGGCGGTGGAGAAGCTCTGGCCGAGTCCCGCGGTTCTCCTCATCTTCTCGTCCGCGGGAATCGCTGCCACGGCGCCCGCCGCCTACCTGTTTTTCCGCGCCATCCTCCCCGCTGACCGCGCTGATACGCCGTGGCTGGCGGTCGCGCTTTCGGTCCCGATTCCCTTCTGGGCCGCGGTGCAGGAAGCGGCGCGCGACTTCTTTCACCCCGAGAACATGGCCCTCGCGTTCGCGCTGCTCGCCGCGTGGGCGGGGATCCGCGGACACCGCGTAGCCATGTGGTGCTTGTGCCTCCTCACGCTCAGCTGCAAGGAGGACCAGGTCTATACGATCGGCGTGGTCGCCCTACTCCTGCGGGTGTACGGCGCGCCGCAGGTCAAGAAACACTGGCGCTTCATCCTTTATATGGCGGGTGGCTGGTTCCTGATCGGGACGGGGATCGTCCAGCAGCACTTCCGCAACGGCGGCTACACCGACTTCGTGTACTACCGCTGGCTAGTCGGGCTCGACCCGACGCTGCCTCTCTCGCCGCTCACCGTCCTCGAGGCGCTATTTCGTCCCTACGCGGTGCTTGTGGTCGCGGCAATCATCGCGGGGACGTGCCTGATGCCGCTGTTCGCGCCGCGCTGGCTGCTGCTCGCGGTCCCGCCTTACCTCGCGAACGTACTCAGCGGCCACACGCCGCAAAACATCTTGCACCTTCACTACGTGTTGTTGCTGCTGTTTCCGATGATCGTCGCGTGCGCCGTCGGCGCCGCGAAGTACCTCGAGACGCATTCCCTCAAACCCGCCAAAGCGCTCGCCGCGATGCTCCCGGCGCTGATTCTCGGATTTGCGATGGGCCGCTTCCCGCCCGCGCTGGAGTCCGATGCAAGTCTCTACGCGCATCCGGACACGGTTGCGCAGCTCCGCGCGGCGACCAGGATCATCCCCGCCGACGCCCCGGTCGATGCAGACGACGGCCTGACGGTATGGCTCGCTAACCGGCACACGATCAATGATTTCCCCGACCGCTTGTCTGATGACGCCTACGTGGTGATCGACCGCGACGCGTACCTGAGCGGCCCGACCAGCCCGACCACCCGGCGCAAATACCTCGAGGCCCTGCCCAACAGCGGCCGTCGCGTCCTCTACGACGACGGCCGTTTCGTGGTCTGGAGCCCGGTCGGCGACTAACTGGATGACTCTTCCCCATTCCTGGGGAAGTCGCGACCGAAAGTCGGGGATGGGGCCCTCACGTAGTCTTATTGGTCACCATGGGCTTGGCGACATCTGTTCGCGACCGTCTCGATCAGCTTTTTCAAGAGCGGATCGTAATCTTCGACGGCTCGATGGGCGTGATGCTGCAACACAAAGGTCTCTCCGACGAGCAGTTTCGCGGCGAGCGGTTCCGCAATCACCCCAAGCCGCTGCGCAACAACAGCGACGTCCTCTGCCTGACGCAGCCTGAGCTCGTCACGCAAGTGCATCGCGAATACCTCGAGGCCGGCGCCGACATCATCACCACCAACACCTTCACCGCGACGCGCGTGTCGCAAGCCGACTACGGACTCGAAAAGTACGTCTACGAAATGAACTTGGAAGGCGCCCGGCTCGCGCGCGCCGCCGCCGACCATTACGAGAACCGATTCGTGGCCGGGTCCCTCGGCCCCACCAACGTGACGCTTTCGCTTTCGCCGCGCGTCGACGACCCGTCGTACCGCGAGGTTACATTCGACGAGCTCCGCGACGGATACGCGGAGGCGGCACGCGGTCTCAAGGAGGGCGGCGCCGACGTCCTGTTGATCGAGACGGTGTTCGACACGCTCAATGCGAAGGCGGCGATAGCCGCAGTGATGGAAGTCGCGCCTCAGCTTCCGCTCTTCGTGTCGGTGACGATCGTCGACCGGAGCGGCCGCAACCTCTCCGGGCAGACCGTCGAAGCATTCTGGACTTCGGTCGAGCACGCGCGACCCTTCGCGGCAGGCGTGAACTGCTCGCTGGGCGCGACGGAGATGCGGCCCTACGTCGAGGCAATGTCGCGCGTCGCGCCGGTCTATGTCATCTGCTACCCGAACGCCGGCCTGCCCAACGCCTTCGGCGGCTACGACGAGCAGCCTCCGACCACGAGCCGGCTGCTCAAGGAGTTCGCCGAGGCGGGCTTCCTGAACGCCGCCGGCGGGTGCTGCGGCACGGGGCCGGAGCACATCCGCCAGATCCGCGAAGCAATCGCCGAGGTGCCCAGGCGGAAGCTGCCCCACCGCGAGCCCCGCCCGCGGTTCAGCGGCCTGGAGCCTTTTGAGATCAGTCCCGACTCGGGCTTCGTCGTGATCGGTGAGCGGACCAACGTCACCGGATCGATCCGCTTCCGGCGGCTGATCGAGGGCGGCGACTTCACGGGCGCGGTCCAGGTGGCGCTCGATCAGGTCCGTGGCGGCGCCAACCTGCTCGACGTCAATATGGACGCCGACCTGCTCGACTCGGAGGCGGCGATGATCCGCTACCTCAACCTGCTCGCGACCGAGCCCGAGATCGCCCGGATCCCCGTGATGGTCGACAGCTCCAAGGTGACGGTCCTCGAGGCGGGCCTCAAATGCCTGCAGGGCAAGGGCGTGGCCAACTCGATCAGCCTGAAGGGCGGTGAGGAGTCGTTCCTGGACCAGGCGCGCCTGGTACGCAGGCACGGCGCGGCCGCCGTCGTGATGGCATTCGACGAGGTCGGCCAGGCAGACACGTTCGAACGCAAGGTGGAGATCTCCAGCCGCGCCTACAAGCTCCTGACCGAAAAGGCCGGCTTCGAGCCCGAGGACATCATCTTCGACCCCAACATCCTCCCCATCGCCACCGGCATCGAGGAGCACGCCGCCTACGCGAAGAATTTCATCGACGCGACGCGGGAGATCAAGAAGCGTTTCCCCCGGGTCCACGTCTCCGGTGGCGTCTCCAACCTCTCCTTCTCGTTCCGCGGCAACGACCGCGTGCGCGAGGCGATCCATTCCGCGTTTCTCTACCACGCGATCCGGGCGGGGCTGGACATGGGCATCGTCAACGCGGGTCAGCTGGTGGTCTACGAGGACATCCCCAAGGATTTGCTCGAGCTCGTCGAGGATGTCATCTTCGACCGGCGGACCGACGCGACAGAAAGATTGGTCGAGTTTGCGAAGTCCGTGTCCGGCGCCGGGTCGAAGCGCGAGGTCGATCTTTCCTGGCGCGAAGGCTCGATCGAGGAGCGCCTCAAGCACGCAGTCCTCCACGGCGAGGTCGAATACATAGAGAAGGACGCGGAAGAGGCTCGCGTCAAATACGGCAAGCCGCTGCTGGTCATCGAGGGCCCGCTGATGGACGGGATGAAGGTGGTCGGCGACCTGTTCGGCGCCGGCAAGATGTTCCTGCCTCAGGTCGTCAAGAGCGCGCGCGCGATGAAGCGAGCCGTCGCCTACCTGGAACCATTCATGCAGGCCGAGAAGGACGCGGTGGGCGACCGCAGCGTGCGCGGCAAGCTCGTGCTCGCCACGGTGAAAGGCGACGTCCACGACATCGGCAAGAACATCGTCGGCGTTGTGCTCGCCTGCAACAACTACGAGGTCCACGACCTCGGGGTCATGGTCCCGGCCGAGAAAATCCTCGACACGGCAATCGAGCTGGGCGCCGACGTGGTGGGGCTGTCCGGCCTGATCACGCCATCGCTCGACGAGATGGTCGTCGTGGCGAAGGAGATGACTCGGCGCGATTTCAGCATCCCGTTGCTGATCGGCGGGGCCACGACCTCGAAGCAGCACACCGCGGTCCGGATCGCGCCGGCCTACGACGGCACCACGGTCCACGTCCTGGACGCGTCGCGCGTGATCGGCGTCGTCTCAGATCTGCTCGACGATGGCCGGCGCCAGACGTTCGAGCGCGACAACTTCGCGCTGCAGGAAAAGCTGCGCTCCCAGCACACGAGCTCGCGCCGGCCGCTGCTCACGCTCGGAGATGCGCGAGACAAGAAGCTGCGGCTGCCATTCGAAGGAATTCCGAATCCGCCTTTCACCGGAAGGAAGGTCATCGAACCCTCGATCGCGGAGCTGCGCGAGTACGTCGACTGGACTTTCTTCTTCCACGCCTGGGAGCTCAAGGGCAAGTACCCGGCAATCCTCGACAACCCCTCCCAGGGCGCCGCCGCGCGCGAGCTGTTCGGACACGCGCAGGAGCTGCTCGACGAGATCCAGACGAAGGGCTGGCTGCGCGCCCGCGGGGTGTACGGATTCTGGCCCGCACGTGCCGACGGTGACGACCTCGCGCTCGACAACGGCGTCCGATTCCCGATGCTCCGCCAGCAGGTCGACCACGGCGACGACAAGCCGTACCTGTCGCTGGCGGACTTCATTGCGCCGCAACACGATCACATCGGCGCGTTCGCGGTCACGGCGGGGATTGGCGTGGACGAGCTCGCGGGGAGATTCACGGCGGAGCACGACGACTACCGGGCGATCATGGTCAAGGCCCTGGCCGACCGGCTGGCCGAGGCCTTCGCCGAGTACCTCCACGAGCTGGTCCGCCGGTCCTGGTACGAGGAAGGGCCGAAGCAGCCGTCCGAGGAGCTGATCGCCGAGAAATACCGCGGCATCCGCCCCGCCTTCGGCTACCCGGCGTGCCCCGATCACTCCGAAAAGCAGACGCTGTTCGACCTCCTGGACGCGCGCTCGATCGGCATGGAGCTGACCGAGTCAGGAGCCATGACCCCGACCGCTGCGGTCTCCGGCCTGTACTTCGCCCATCCCCAGTCCCGCTACTTCATGGTCGGCAAGATCGGGCGCGACCAGGTCGAGGACTACGCGAAGCGCAAGGGCATGACCGCCGCCGAGGTGGAGCGCTGGCTCCGCCCGAACCTCGCCTACGACACCTAGCTCCCAAACACGCGACTGCCATTTGGGGCATTGGTGGTGCGTGCCGCGAGCATTATTCGTACCTGCATCACGACCGAGTCGGGCTGCCCCAGCACGTCCGCGCATGTAAAGCGCAGCAGGCGGACGCCGGCGTTCAGCAGCCTGTTCTGCCTTCGATCGTCCTCTGCCAGGCTCATGCGATGGACCGCACCGTCGTACTCGACTCCTAGTCGCGCTTCGTCGTAGTACAGATCGGGGCGGCCGACGAACCGCCCTTTGCCGTCGTAGATCGACACCTGCGCCTTGGGCCTCGGCAATCGACCAAGTACCAGCACCATCCGAAGGCGCGACTCCATGGGCGATTCAGCCGCCGGTTCGGCGAAGCTGATCACGCGTCGCAATCTCTGCACTCCGGCTTCGCCGCGATGACGATCCACCCAGTCCTTGAGCGCCGAAATCGTGATGCGACGCGAATGAAGAGCAGCGTCTGCCACGACGACAGCTTCCGTGAGGCTCAATCGCGCGCTGATGTCGGCGATCGTGCGAGCAACAGATCTAACGCGAAATCCGCGGATCTGAATGACTTCGTCGGCAACGGATTTTGCCCGGTGGACTCGAATCCCGGCCCGCATCGCGATACCGGTCGATCGGGGCATTGTGACCTCGATCGGATCGCACGGCTCAACGTCAAAGCCGTGCAACCACGCGGCCGTAAGTCCAGAGAAAACTGCGCTTGATGGGAGGCGTGCGCGCGCGGCCGCCAGCGTCGCCATCGGCGTCTGCTCAAGACCGGACCAGACATACATTCCCCTTGCGACCCGCCTCCAGCTCGCTCCTCGTAGGTGCCATCGTTCGACCCCGACTTTGCGGGCGTCAGCGACTGTGAAAGGCCCGAGAGTCAACGCCGGCGGCGGAACTGCTCTGCGACCCATCCGTGTGAGGATGTCTGCCCCTCCCTCGATTCGCAATCCAGCCTGTTAATCGCGCCGAGGTAGGCCACCGCACTGTCCAGTTCCCCCGCAACAGCGCCGAGGTCTACCTACGCCCTCATGTGCGATTGGATGAACGTCGTCGGGTTCACGAACTTATAGGGGAACGCAGGGAAGCCTGAGCACGGCGTCGGCGGCAGCGCGCCGTTCCACGCATGCGATTCCATATCGCCTTTGAAAACCGCGAAATGAAAGTGCGTCCGGCTGCCCATGCTCGCCACGTCCGCTATGACCTGGCCTCGCTGCACAACCG